>Ga0210085_1001209_pt1 | contig 10396 bp, 6 predicted proteins | sample China_Galinas_PW_5_FD_184866 | JGI IMG/M metagenome (GOLD analysis project Ga0210085, IMG submission 184866) | Wetland microbial communities from San Francisco Bay, California, USA, that impact long-term carbon sequestration - China_Galinas_PWC_D1... | ecosystem: Environmental > Aquatic > Marine... | reverse complement strand
TCGCGTGCATGTTCACGTGTCTGGCGCGTGATCTCGATACCGCCCAGCATGCGCGCCAGCTCGTCGATGCGCTCATCCCGATCGAGTTTGCGAATGCGGGTACGGGTCGTGTCCTGCGCCGCGAGCTTGGTTACCTGCAGCTGCTGATTCGCGAGGGAGGCGACCTGGGGCAGGTGGGTGACGCAGAATACCTGCCGGTTTGCGCCGAGGGAACGCAGTTTCTGTCCGACGATCTCGGCCACTCCGCCGCCGATGCCGGAGTCCACTTCGTCGAAGATCAGCGTGGGAATGCTGGCGCTGCGCGGTGACATGACCTGGATGGCGAGGCTGATGCGCGATAATTCACCGCCCGAGGCCACCCGGGAGAGGGCTTCCGCGGGCTGCCCCGGGTTGGCGCTGACCAGGAAAGCGATGCCATCCTGCCCGTGCGGCCCGAAGGGCCTGTTGCTGTCGTACTGGATCTCGACCCGGAATATACCGCCCGGCATGCCGAGCACCTGCATGGCTTCGGTCACCTGCTTGCCAAACTGTCTGCCCGCCGCGCGCCGGCGATCCGACAACTGCCGCGCGGTTTTCCGATAGGCGCTCTCCAGCGCATCCAGCCTGGACTGCAGCTCGCCGCGCCGCTGGTCGGCATGCTCCAGCGAATCCAGCTCGAGTCGCATCGCCTCCTGTACCGACGGCAGCTGTTCCGGGGCGCAGCGGTGTTTGCGGGAAAGGTCGTGGATGAGGCCGATGCGGGTTTCCAGGGCATGTAAATGTTCCGGATCAACATCCAGTTCATCCGCCTGATGCCTGAGACCGTCGGCGCATTCCTGCACCAGCACCAGGATTTCACTCAGCAGCCGCGTGGTATCCGACAGGCGCTCGTCGACCGCGATCAGGTGTTCCGTTTCGGTGAGTGTCCGGCTGATTTGCTGATAGGCCGAGGCGGCATCATCGCCGTACAGCCGCTCAAGGCCTCGCTGACAGGCGCCCAGCAGCTCTTCTGCGTTGGCCAACCGGGCATGTGCTCTGGTCAGGCCGGTGATTTCATCCGCGTCGACCTGCAATGCCTCCAGCTCCTGCAGCTGGTAGCGCAGCAGGTCGAGGCGCGCCTCGCGTTCCTGGCCGCTGCGGATTACCTCATCGAGTTCCTCGCGGGTGGCTTTCCAGTCGTTGAAGAGCGCAGTGATATCGGCGAGCGGTGCCTCCTGCGCGGCGAAATCATCCAGCAACTGGCGCTGAACGGCGGCGTGCAGCAGGGACTGGTGTTCGTGCTGGCCATGGATATCGACCAGTTGCTCGCCCAGCTCGCGCAGGGACTGCAGCGGAACCGGCTGGTTGTTGATGAATCCGCGCGAGCGGCTATCGCTGTTGATGACCCGGCGCAGCTGGCACTCGTCGTCCGCCTGCAGTTCTCTCTCTTCGAGCCAGTGCGCGACGGCCGGCAGATCCCGGATCGCAAAACCGGCCGAGATCTCGGCGCGTTTGCACCCGTGGCGGATGACATTGCCGTCGGCGCGATCGCCGAGAACCAGCCCGAGCGCATCGATCAGGATCGACTTGCCCGCGCCGGTTTCACCGGTCAACGCCGTCAAACCTGCGTCGAACTCGAGATCCGCCTCCTCGACGATAGCGAAATTGCGAATGTGGATGTCAGTGAGCATGTTGTTTCAGCCAGGGTTGTTCACCGCAGAGGCGCAGAGTACTGGATAGTGTCCATGCATGATGAAATCAATTCACCGCAAAGACGCAAAGAACGCAAAGAACGCAAAGTATTTTATTTTATTCTTTAGAGACTTTCTCTGCGATCTTTGCGTCTCTGCGGTGAAAACGGTTTTTATGGATCAACACTGGTTAATATGATTATTTGCGTCTCTGCGGTGAAGACGTTCAATGGTTCAGGGCTGTTCGCTCCAGCGCAGTTTTTTGCGCAGGACATCGAAGTAATCGTGACCGGGCGGATGGAGAAGCCGCAGGTCATGTTCGTGCCTGCGCACCGTGACCCGGTCCCCGGGATCCAGGGTGAGATTGACCTGCCCGTCACAGGAAATCTGGGCTTGCAGTGTGCCTTCGTGGATGACGATCTCGATGCATGAGTCGTGGTTGATGACGATGGGGCGGTTGCTGAGGGTGTGCGGGCAGATCGGCACCAGGGTGATGGCGTCGAGGCCCGGATGCAGGATCGGACCGCCGCCCGACAGCGCATAGGCGGTCGAGCCTGTTGGCGTGGCGACAATCAGGCCGTCGGACCGGTTCCTGTTGAGGAAATGACCGTCGATCCAGGTGTCGAGCTCGATCATGCGCGCGATGTCCTTCTTGTTAATGACGACATCGTTGAGGGCTGTGCTCTCGTCAACCGGCTCTCCGTCCCGGGTCACCATGGCATGGAGGAGGGTGCGCGGCTCCTCGATGAAATCGCCACCGAGGATACTGTTGATCTGTGTATCCATGTCTTCCGGCGATACATCCACCAGAAAGCCGAGGCGTCCGAGATTGACGCCCAGCACGGCGCAGCCGGTATCGGCCAGGCTGCGAGCCGCATTGAGCAGTGTCCCGTCGCCGCCGACCACGATGGCCAGGTCGCACTGACGGGCCAGGGTCTCACGGGTGACCACCGCACCGACGCTGCCTGCAAGCATGTCCGCAATATCTTCATCTACCTGTATCTGCAGGCGGTGGCGCTCAAGCAATGCGCTCAGCGCCTGCAGGGTGGTCGAGACGTGTTGATCGCCGGACTTGCCGATGAGGCCAACGCGCTTAAAGGGAGCATTCATGGGTTGTTATCCGAATCGGGAGGCTGGAAAGCTATCATGACTGCACAGGCGCGCCAACTGCCTCGAAGTCGCCGGATCGAAGCCGTGTTTTCATGCCTGTCGGGGAAATCGCCGGTTGCGTGCCTGTCGCTGGCACTCTATAGTTGAGAGTGCCAAACCGGCTGCGTGAATGACGAGTATTCGCGGCAAACCCCCGTTCAAGACGATGACAGAAATACCACACGACATCTCCGAACGCGCCCAGCATATGCTGAAGGTGCTGATCGACCGCTATATCCGCGATGGTCATCCGGTGGGTTCCCGGACGCTGGCGCGGGAGGCGGGGCTCAATCTCAGCCCGGCGACCATCCGCAATGTCATGTCCGATCTCGAGGAACTCGGCTATATCCGTTCGCCGCATACCTCGGCTGGACGGGTGCCTACGGTGCAGGGATATCGCTTCTTCGTGGATACCCTGCTCCAGGTGCAGCCGCTCGACAATCTCTCGGTCGACGAATTGCGCGCCGAGTTCGACGTGAGCATGGCGCCGAAGGAACTGATCGAGGCCACCTCCGGTCTGCTGTCCGGTATTACCCACCTGGCCGGTGTGGTGACGCTGCCGAAACACGAGCAGGCGATCTTCCGGCGGGTGGAATTCCTGCCACTGTCGGAGAAACGGGTACTGGCCATCCTGGTGACCAGCAAGGGTGAAGTGCAAAACCGCATCATCTCGACCGAGCGCCAGTGCAGTTCCTCCGAATTGCAGCAGGCGTCCAACTTTTTGAACGAGCACTTTGTCGGCAAGGATCTGACGGCAGTGCGCGATACCCTGTTGCACGAAATGCAGGAAGCGCGGTCCACCATGAATCGCATGATGGCGACGGCGATGCAGATGGCGGACCAGATACTGGAGCAGAACCGCAACGAGGGTTACGTCATGGCGGGCCAGACCAACCTCATGGAGTTCCAGGAGTTGTGCGATATCGATAAACTGCGCAACCTGTTCGAAGCCTTCAACAAGAAGCGGGAAATTCTTCATCTGCTCGACCAGTGTGTGCACGGCGAGGGGATCCAGATCTTCATCGGTGATGAATCCGGCTACCACACGCTGGACGAATGCAGTATGGTAACCGCCCCCTACCAGATCGACGGGCGGGTCGTGGGTGTGCTCGGCGTCATCGGACCGACCCGCATGGCCTATGAGCGGGTCATCCCCATAGTGGATGCGACCGCGCGGTTGCTCGGCGCGGCCTTGAAACAGAAAGATTAACCCATACATTCAGTTACTGGAGTCTGTCTCAGGCCCCGGGCTTGCCGGTCGGCTTGTGAGGCAGATCGTCGGGAATATGGAGTAACACTATGTCAGGAAAGGAAAATAATATCGCAGAGGATTCGGTTGAGCAGGCAGAAAGCGGGCATGCTGCCGATCCTGCGGAGGTGACGGAACCACCGCAGGAAACGGAACTGGCCACGCTGCTGGAGGACGCCCGCAACAAGGCTGACGAAAACTGGAATCTGTGCCTGCGCCTGCAGGCCGATCTGGATAACCTGCGCAAGCGATCAGAACGGGACCTTGCCAATGCGCACAAGTTTGCTCTGGAACGCTTCGCACAGGAGCTGCTGCCGGTACGCGACAGTCTGGAGATGGGGCTTGTCACCGCCGCCGACGGGCAGGTCGATCCGGCCCGGCTGCAGGAAGGCGTTGAACTGACACTGCAGATGCTCACCACCGCACTGGGCAAATTCGGCATCACGGAAATTGATCCGCAGTTCGAACGGTTCAACCCGGAATTTCATCAGGCCATGTCCATGCAGGAACGTACCGACGTCGAACCGAATACCGTGGTGACTGTGGTTCAGAAGGGCTACCTGCTGAACGACCGTCTGTTGCGCCCGGCGATGGTGATCGTCTCGCACGCACCCTGAAGATGCCGGCGACAGGGATGCCGGCAGCCCCGGCGAGGAATCGTGAGGTCTTGATTTGTCCGCTTGCCGACCCCATCTAATGGAGTAACAGCGGCTTGTTAACAAGATCCAATTATTCATGCAGTTACATGGAGACTAGAGAATATGGCTAAGATTATCGGCATTGACCTCGGCACCACCAACTCGTGTGTGGCGGTTATGGAGGGCGGCAAGCCCCGGGTCATCGAGAACAGCGAGGGGGATCGGACCACACCCTCCATCGTAGCCTTTACCGGCGATGATGAAATTCTGGTCGGTCAGGCAGCGAAGCGCCAGGCGGTTACCAATCCCCACAATACCCTCTATGCCATCAAGCGGCTGATTGGCCGCCGCTTTCAGGAAGACGTCGTTCAGCGTGACATCGATCTGGTGCCCTACAAGATCGTCAAGGCGGACAACAATGACGCCTGGGTCGAGGCGCGCGGCAAGCGCATGGCGCCGCCGGAGATCTCCGCCCGTGTGCTGCAGAAGATGAAGAGCACGGCGGAGGATTACCTGGGCGAGAAGGTGACCGAGGCGGTCATCACGGTGCCGGCCTATTTCAACGACTCGCAGCGTCAGGCCACCAAGGATGCCGGACGTATCGCCGGCCTGGATGTCAAGCGCATCATCAACGAACCGACGGCGGCGGCGCTGGCCTACGGAATGGACAAGAAGCGTGGGGACTCCAAGATTGCCGTTTACGATCTCGGCGGTGGCACCTTCGATATTTCCATCATCGAAATTGCCGATGTGGATGGCGAACACCAGTTCGAGGTGTTGTCCACCAACGGGGATACCTTCCTCGGCGGCGAGGACTTCGACAAGCGTCTGATTGACTACCTCGCCGACCAGTTCAAAAAGGACCAGGGCATCGATTTGCGCGGTGACCCGCTTGCCATGCAGCGTCTCAAGGAGGGCGCCGAAAAGGCCAAGATCGAGCTGTCCTCAAGCCAGCAGACCGATGTGAACCTGCCGTACATCACGGCAGACGCCAGCGGGCCCAAGCACCTCAACATGAAGCTCACCCGCGCCAAGCTGGAATCCCTGGTCGAGGACCTGATCGACCGGACCATGGAGCCGTGCAAGATCGCGCTGAAAGACGCCGGGATGTCGACCAGCCAGATCGACGACATTATCCTGGTCGGCGGCCAGACCCGCATGCCCAAGGTGCAGGAGATGGTCAAGAATTTCTTCGGCAAGGAGCCGCGCAAGGACGTCAATCCCGACGAGGCCGTGGCGGTTGGTGCGGCGATTCAGGGCGGCGTGCTGTCCGGTCAGGTCAAGGATGTGCTGCTGCTCGACGTCACGCCGCTGTCACTGGGTATCGAGACCCTCGGCGGGGTGATGACCAAGCTGATCGACAAGAACACCACTATCCCGACCAAGGCCAATCAGGTCTTCTCGACCGCAGACGACAACCAGACCGCGGTTACCGTACACGTGCTGCAGGGCGAGCGCGACGTGGCTTCCGCAAACAAGTCACTGGGCCGCTTCGACCTGAGCGATATCCCGCCGGCACCGCGTGGCGTGCCGCAGATCGAGGTGACCTTCGATATCGACGCCAACGGCATCCTGCATGTCTCGGCGAAAGACAAGGCGACCGGCAGGGAGCAGTCGATCCAGATCAAGGCTTCGAGCGGCCTGTCGGATTCCGAGATCGACCAGATGGTCAAGGATGCCGAGGCGCATGCCGAGGAGGACCGCAAGTTCCATGAACTGATCGATACCCGCAACCAGGCGGACGGGCTGATTCATGCCACCAACAAGTCGCTCAAGGATCTTGGCGACAAGGTGAGCGAGTCCGAGAAAAAGGAGATAGAGTCGGCCATCGAAGCCCTGCAGGAGGCCATGAAGGGCGATGACAAGGGCGCCATCGAGTCGCTGACCAGCGCCCTGGGCGAGAAGTCCGGCAAGCTTGCCGAGCGGGTCTACAAGGAGCAGCAGCAATCCGGATCGGGAGGCGCCGGTGCGGGTCCGGCTGGCGGATCTGCGGGCGCCGCCGCCGGGGAGTCCGGTAGCGGAGCGCAAGGTGAAGGTGATGTGGTCGATGCGGAGTTCGAAGAGGTGAAAGACGCCGGCAACAAATGACGTCGTCAGCCCCGGCCGCAGCTTTCAGAACCGCCACCGGCTTGTGCCGGTGGCGGTGCGTGTGGATCAGGCGCAGCGAAACGTTCGCTGGCTGATAGCCGGGCTGAATCGATAAAACGTGGATACTGGCAAAGAGCCACGGAACCACACTGAAGGCGCGAAGTACGCAAAGTGATCAGATTTATATCGTCAGCGGGGTATGAACCCCGCCGGCGACCGAAGGGGAGAGTTCCACTTCTCTCCTTTGGAAATCCCATCAGGGATTGTGCCCGCAAGCGGCGGGGAATCGAGATTATTTTGTTTTCGTTTAAAGAAACTCTCAGCGATCTTTGCGTCTCTGCGGTGAAAACGGTACTTGATGGATGGACGTTAAAGAAAACTTCATTACGGGCTGAGATCAGACAGACTGCCGAACTATGTCAAAACGTGATTATTACGAGGTCCTCGGCGTCAACAGGAACGCCAGCGAGGCCGACCTGAAAAAGGCCTATCGCCGCGCCGCGCAGAAACACCATCCAGACCGGAATCCGGACGACAGGGAGTCGGAGGGCAAGTTCAAGGAGTGCAAGGAGGCCTACGAGGTGCTCAGCGACTCCCGCAAGCGCGCCGCCTACGACCAGTTCGGCCATGCCGGGGTGGACCCTTCCATGGGCGGTGGTGGTTACGGCGCGGCGGGCGCGGGCGCGAGTTTCAGCGATATCTTTGGTGACGTGTTCGGCGACATCTTCGGCGGCGGTCGTGGCGGGGCAGGCGGGCAGCGGGTCTACCGCGGTTCCGACCTGCGCTACAACCTCGAGCTTTCGCTGGAAGATGCCGTGGCCGGCACCAGCGTCAAAATCCGCGTCCCGACCCAGGTGACCTGTAATGAGTGCGGCGGCAGCGGGGCACGCAAGGGCAGCAGTCCGACGACCTGCAGCACCTGTGGCGGCCACGGGCAGGTGCGCATGCAGCAGGGCTTCTTCTCGCTGCAGCAGACCTGTCCGCGCTGTCACGGCAAGGGCACCATGATTTCCGATCCCTGCCCGAAGTGCCATGGGCAGGGTCGCGTGGAAGAACGCAGGACCCTGTCGGTGAAGGTGCCGGCCGGTGTCGATACCGGCGACCGGATCCGCCTGGCCGGCGAAGGCGAGGCCGGCGAGAGTGGTGGCCCCCCCGGCGATCTCTACGTCCAGATCCAGGTAAAGCAGCATCCCATCTTCGTGCGCGATGAAAACAACCTCTATTGCGAGGTGCCGATCGGGTTCGTCACCGCGGCGCTGGGTGGTGAACTGGAAGTGCCCACACTCACCGGGCGCGTGAGTCTCAAGATCCCGCCGGAAACGCAAACCGGCAGGATGTTCCGGGTTCGCGGCAAGGGGGTGAAGCCGGTGCGCGGCGGCCCGGTCGGCGATCTGATCTGCAAGGTGAGCGTCGAGACCCCGGTGAATCTGAGCCGCAAACAGAAGGAAATCCTGCAGGCCTTTGCCGGCGAAATGGATGAGGGCGGCAGCCGGCACAGCCCGCAGACCCATTCCTGGCTGGATGGCGTGAAGAAGTTCTTCGACAGCATGAAAATGTAGCTGTGCTCATCCATAATCCGTACACCTTTATCACCGCAAAGACGCAAAGAACGCAAAGTAATTGCTTGTTTTTTTTGAAATATCAGTTTCTTTGCGTTCTTTGCGTCTTTGCGGTTAATGACTACGTTCCTGATACCCTTTACCTGGACACCCGCAGATGACCATGACACGCATCGCTATTACCGGGGCCGCCGGCCGGATGGGAAGGACGCTGATCGAGGCCTGCCGGCAGACCGACGGGCTTGAGCTCGCCGTAGCGCTGGAACACCCGGACAGCAGCCTGATCGGCGCAGATGCCGGCGAACTGGCCGGACTCGGCAGGAATGGCGTGCGGGTGGGCGCGGATCTGGCCGCCGTGTCGGGAGAGTTCGATGTCCTGATCGATTTCACCCGTCCCGAGGCCACACTGGCCAATCTGGAACTCTGCCGGGCAGCCGGCCGGCGCATGGTGATCGGCACGACCGGTTTCAGCGAAACGCAGCGCGCCGATATCGCTGCGGCCGCGCAGGATATCGGCATCGTGTTCGCCCCCAACATGAGCGTCGGCGTCAACCTGTGCCTGAAACTCCTTGATCTTGCCGCCCGGGTGCTGGGCGATGAAGTCGATGTCGAGGTGATCGAGGCGCATCATCGTCACAAGGTGGATGCCCCGTCGGGTACGGCGCTGCGCATGGGCGAGGTGGTGGCCGCCGCCCTGGGCCGCGATCTCGCGACCTGCGCCGTCTACGGGCGCGAGGGTCATACCGGGGAGCGGGTTCCCGGGACCATCGGCTTCGAAACCATCCGCGCCGGCGATATCGTCGGCGACCACACGGTCCTGTTCGCCGGTGACGGGGAGCGGGTAGAGATCACCCACAAGGCCTCGAGCCGCATGACTTTCGCCCGCGGGGCGGTGCGCGCGGCCGGGTGGTTGATGGCGCAGGAACAGGGCCTGTTCGATATGCAGGACGTGCTGGGCCTGCGCTAGCCACCTGTCTCACCGGCATCCCGGATGCGGGCGCACGACGGCCGGTAACCTGTTTGGCGGAACCGCTCTGCGTTCCGCCCTACCTGCCACACTCAGGGTACATCCACGACACCCGGGGTGGAACCGCAGCGGGTTCCACCGATCCCGTTCCACCAATCCGTTTCCCCGACTGTATCGTGCAATAACTCGCTACGCCTGCCCGCGCGGGTGTTCACGACATGTTCCGCTGCGTACCGCGCCGACGCACCCCGGTACGGGGCGACCCGCATAGACAGCCCCGACCACAATCCAGTACAATTCGCGCCACTGCCAGCCGGCAGTACACATCAGATTCAAAAGACGGGATGGTTCCGCGGGAACCCTCCCGTTTTCTACGTCCAGACGCGGAGGTCTTCTTGAGGAAACCGGCCCTACTGGCCCTGGAAGACGGCAGCCTGTTTCGGGGTGCATCGATCGGTATTGAAGGGCGAATTGCCGGTGAAGTGGTGTTCAATACTGCCATGACGGGTTATCAGGAAATCCTGACAGACCCGTCCTATGCCCGCCAGATCGTCACCCTGACCTATCCGCACATCGGCAATGTCGGCACCAATGACGCCGATGAAGAAGCCGCATCGATTCACTGTGCCGGGCTGGTGATCCGGGATCTGCCCGCCTGCGCCAGCAACTGGCGCAGCAGCGCGACGCTCGATGCCTATCTCGAACAACGCGGCATCATCGGTATCGCCGACATCGACACCCGACGCCTGACGCGCATCCTGCGCGAGAAGGGCGCCCAGAACGGCTGCCTGGTCGCCGGCGAGGGCATCGACGCGGAGGCGGCCCTGGCCATGGCGCGGGAATTCCCCGGCCTGGTGGGCATGGATCTGGCGCAGGAGGTGAGCACCCCCGAAGCCTATGAATGGCGTCAGGGTGTATGGTCTCTCGAACAGGGTCTGCCCGGGAAGCGTGCCGTGACGTCCTGCCCCCGCCACGTCGTGGCCTATGACTATGGCGTCAAGCGCAACATCCTGCGCATGCTGGCCGAACGCGGCTGCCGGGTTACCGTGGTGCCTGCCAAAACCCCGGCCGAAGCGGTGCTGGCGATGCAACCCGAC
>Ga0210085_1001208_pt1 | contig 10403 bp, 12 predicted proteins | sample China_Galinas_PW_5_FD_184866 | JGI IMG/M metagenome (GOLD analysis project Ga0210085, IMG submission 184866) | Wetland microbial communities from San Francisco Bay, California, USA, that impact long-term carbon sequestration - China_Galinas_PWC_D1... | ecosystem: Environmental > Aquatic > Marine... | reverse complement strand
ACTGGGGCTGGGGCTTTCACGAGGACGGCGTGCGCAGCGCCGAGCGCGCCTGCGCGGCGATCGCGCCCTCAACCGCTGCGCGGTCGAGCTTTGAGCCGCCATCCGAACCAAACCTCGACCGCGGTGCGGTGGCATGACCGCCTCCGCGATCTACGAGGGCCGCCTGCGGCACCGTCGCTTCGCGCCGGTCGAGCATGAGTTCAGCTACCGCCTCTACATGGCCTACCTCGATCTCGACGAGCTGCCCGGGGTGCTCGACCCGTTCCCCGGCTGGTCGGCGCGGCGACGGGCGCCGGCGCGCTTCCGCCGCGCCGACTACATGGGCGACCCGGCACGGCCGCTGGCCGAGTGCGTGCGCGACGCGGTCGAGCGGGCGGGAGCGCCGCGGCCGGCCGGGCCGGTGCGCCTGCTCGGCAATCTGCGCTGCTTCGGCCACGTCTTCAACCCGGTCTGCTTCTACTACTGCTTCGACCCGGCCGGCGAACGGGTCGAGGCGCTGGTCGCCGACGTCACCAACATCCCCTGGGGCGAGAGCCATCCGTATGTGATGACGCGCGGCGAGCGGGGCGGCCCGGCGCTGCACGGGGACTTCGACAAGCGGCTGCACGTCTCACCGCTGATGGGGATGGACCAGCGCTACGAGCTGCGGGCGAGCGAGCCTGGGGCCGGCCTGACGGTCCAGATCGACTCCCGCCGTGCCGGCGAGGACGGCGGCGAGAAGGCCTTCGACGCCACTCTCTCGCTGCGCCGCCGCGAGCTGAGCACGGCGACGCTGACCCGCCTTCTCGTCCGCTACCCAGCGCTCTCGCTGCAGGTCGTCGGACGGATCTACCTGCAGTCGCTGCGCCTGAAGCTGAAGGGCGCGCGCTACTTTCCCCACCCGACGGGGCGAAAGCCGGGTAACTTCATCTCACCATGAGCAACCGGATAGCGCGCCTCGTCGTCTTGGTGCTGCTCGGCCGCCTGTGCGGCGGCCGGATCGAGATCGCCGAGGCGGGGCGACGGCGCGCCTTCGGCCCGGCGGACGCCGAGCTGCGGGCGACGCTGACGGTGAACGACCCGGCGGCCTGGCGCGGCGCCCTGCGCGGCAGCGTCGGCCTCGGCGAGGACTACCTCGAAGGCCGCTGGGAGGCCGACGACCTGGTTGCCCTGCTGCGGATCGCGGCGCGCGAGCTGCAGCGGCCGAGCCGCCTGCGCGGCGCGCTCGCCCGGGCGCGCGGCCTCGCCCACCGCCTGCGCCGGCTCGTCCCCGAGAACAGCCGCCGCGGCGCCCGCGAGAACGTCTCCGCCCACTACGACCTCGGCAACGAGCTCTTCTCCGCCTTCCTCGACGAGCGGATGATCTACTCGTGCGCGCTCTTCCCGGCCGCGGGGGCGAGCCTGGAGGAGGCGCAGCTGGCGAAGCTGGAGCGGATCTGCGCGAAGCTCGAGCTCGGCCCCGACGACCACCTGCTGGAGATCGGCGCCGGCTGGGGCGGCCTCGCCGTGCACGCGGCGCGCGAGCACGGCTGCCGGGTGACGACGACGACGATCTCGCGCGAGCAGCACCGCTTGGCGATCGAGCGGGTGCGCGAGGCCGGGCTGGAGGACCGGGTCACGGTCCTGCTGGAGGACTACCGCGACCTGCGCGGCACCTACGACAAGCTGGTCTCGATCGAGATGATCGAGGCGGTCGGCTGGCAGCACTTCGACGAGTTCTTCCGCCGCTGCGACGAGCTGCTGGCGCCCGACGGGCTGATGTTCCTGCAGGCGATCACGATCGAGGACGGCCTGTATGAGGCCGAGAAGGCGGCGCGCAGCTTCGCCAACACGCACGTCTTCCCCGGCGGCTGCCTGCCCTCGAAGGCGACGATCGCCGCCTGCCTGGCGCGGGCGACGAGCCTGCGCGAGGTCTGGGCGGCCGACATCACCGCCAGCTATCCCCCCACCCTGGCCGCCTGGCGCGAGCGCTTCCTCGCCGCCTGGGAGCGGCTGCGCCCGCGCGGCTACGACGAGCGCTTCCGCCGTCTCTGGGTCTTCTACCTGACGCTCTCGGAGGCGGGCTTCCGCGAGGGCCGGATCGGCGACGTCCAGGCGCTGCTCGCAAAACCGCGATACTCCGCGATGCCGTGATCGTCGAGCGGACCGAGAACCCGATCTGGCTGTCGAACGCCTACCTGGTCGCCGACGAGGCGAGCGGCAGGGGCGTGCTGATCGACGGAAACGACGAGCTGGGCCCGCTGCTCGAGCGGATCGAGCGCGACGGGATCGAGATCACCCACGTGCTCGTCACCCACCCGCACGGCGACCACGTGGCGGGGCTGTCCGAGGCGCGGCAGAAGCTCGGCAACCCGCCGCTCGTCGCCCACGCCGAGTGCGCGGCCGAGCTGCCCGACGAGGTCGCGGTGACACTCGCCGGCGGCGAGAAGCTCGACGCCGGCGGGCTGGAGATCGAGGCGATCCTCACCCCCGGCCACGCCGCCGGCCACCTCGCCTTTCTCGTCGAGGGCTCCGACGTGTTCACCGCCGACGTGCTCTTCAAGGGGACCGTGGGCGGGACGATGGCGCCGGGCGGTTCGGGCTTCGCCGACCTCAAGGCCTCGGTGATGCGGCTGATGGAGCTGCCGCCGCAGACCCGCGTCCATCCCGGCCACCGTGAGCCGACGACGATCGGCGAGGAGTGGGAGTCCAACCCCTTCGTGCGGATCTGGCGCGGGCTGGAGGAGACGGGTGACGAGCAGGTCACCGTCTGGGACCGCGCGGCGACGCTGAGGCTCTGGGCGCCCGACTACGACGGCGGCAACAAGGCCTGGATCGTCTTCTCCGACGACGGTCTGGAGGCGATCGTCGGCGGCTCGCAGGTCATCCGCGGCTAGTCCCAGAGCCGAATCTCGACCTACGGACGGATATGCGATAGGAGCGGCGGGCGTTTGGCCTGAAACTTGTCGGGTGCTGCTGCCGCTGGCGCTGACGGCGTCCGAAGTCAAGAGCTTCTTCTTCGACTGGTACCCGGTCTTCGGGGTCTTCTTCATGTTCGGCCTGCTGCTGGTCTTCGTCACCCTGCTGCGCGGGACGCTCGGCGCGACCAAGCCGGAGACGGTCAAGGCGAGCAAGACCGAGCCGGTGCTCTGGGAGGAGGTGCAGGGCGTCGACGCCGCCAAGGACGAGCTGATCGACGTGGCCGAATGGCTGCGCGAGCCGAAGCGCTTCGAGGCGCTCGGCGCGCAGGCGCCGCGCGGCGTGCTGCTCTTCGGCCCGCCGGGGACCGGCAAGACGATGCTCGCGCGGGCGGTCGCCGCGCAGGCCGGGGTGGACTTCTTCTCGGCCTCGGGATCGAGCTTCGTCGAGATGTTTGTGGGGAGGGGAGCCGCCCGCATCCGGCGCCTGTTCAAGGAGGCGCGGAAGTCGGGACGAGCCGTCATCTTCATCGACGAGCTGGACGCGGTCGGGGGGGCGCGCAGCGGCGGCGGTGGGGATGGCGGCTCGAGCGAGCGCGAGCAGGCGCTGAACCAGCTGCTGGTCGAGCTCGACGGGTTCGAGAAAGACCCGGGGACGGTGATCGTGATCGCCGCCTCCAACTACGTCGACAAGCTCGACAAGGCGCTGCTGCGGCCGGGGCGCTTCGACCGCCAGGTGCTGGTCTCGCCGCCGGACCGCGACGGCCGCGAGGCGATCCTGCGGGCGCACGCGAAGGGCAAGCCGCTGGGGCCGGACCTCGACCTGACCGACGTGGCGCGCAAGACGACCGGGATGACCGGCGCCCAACTCGCCAACGCGCTCAACGAGGCGGCGATCATCGCCGGGCGGGCGGGGCGCGGCGCGCTGGCGCGCGAGGACCTCGACGAGGCGCTGCTGCGCCAGTCCGTCGGCTCCCAGCAGGCGCGGCGGCTGACGCCGAAGGAGCGGCGGATCGTCGCCTATCACGAGGCGGGGCACGCGCTCTCCCGGCGGCTGCTCGGGCTCGACCCGCCGGAGATCCTCAGCATCGTGCCGCGCGGGCCGGCGCTCGGCTTCGTCGGCCACTCGCCGCAGGAGGACACCTACCTGAAGTCGCGCGAGGAGCTGCTCGACGAGCTGGTGACGCTGCTCGGCGGGCGCGCCGCCGAGGAGGAGGTGATGGACGCCTCCTACTCCGGCGCCGTCGACGACCTGCAGCGCGTCCACATGGTCTGCCGCCAGATGGTCGCCGAGTTCGGCATGGGCGTGGCGCTGGACGCCGACGGGGCGCCGCCGATCGCGCTGCCGACGGGCGACTACGCGCTCTCGGACCGCACGCGGCGCGACGTCGACGTGGCGGCGATGACGCTGGCGCGCGAGGCCTACCGCCGGGCGCGGGCGCTGCTCTCGGCGAACCGCGAGTGCCTCGACGACCTGGCGGCGGCGGCGCTCGAGCGCGAGACGCTGACCCGGGAGGAACTGGACGACGTCTTCGCCGCGCACGGGCTGCCGGCGAGCAGGCGGGTCAGCGTCGGGCCGCCGGCCGCGGCGCTCTCCTCCGAGCAGCCGAAGCCGGAGTAGAGTCCTCACCCGGTGAAAGCCGAGGATTACTACTTCCCGCCCGGCGAGTCGCTGGCGCGGCGGGTGCACGGCGAGCGGGCCGTCGGGCTGCTCTACGGGCAGCGGGCGCTGCTGATCGGCGCGCTAGAACCGCTCACCTACACCGGGACGATGCTGCAGACGCGCTCCGGCGACCGGCCGTTCGAGCGGCTGGCGCGGACGGCGAAGGTGCAGGAGACGATCTTCCTCGGGACGCGGGCGGAGGCCGACGAGGTGCTGGCGCGGGTCCATCGCCTGCACGAGACGATCGAGGGCGAGCTGCCGGACGCGGCCGGCCCCCACCCCGCCGGCACGCCCTACTCGGCCTTCGACCCCGAGCTGATGCTGTGGACGCTGGCGGTGATCGCCGACTCGGGGCGCGAGATGTACGAGACGCTGGTGCGGCCGCTCGACCCCGACGAGCGCGAGGCGCTGTGGCGGGACTACGTGCGCTTCGGCGAGCTGTTCGGCCTGCCGCCGGGCGAGGTCCCGGCGACCTACGCCGAGTTCCGGGCCTGGTTCGACGGCAGGCTCGCGGCGCCCGACCTGGCGGCAACCGAGCACGGGCTCGAGATGGCGCCGCTGGTGGCGTTCCGTCAGCCGGTGCCGCTGCCGGCGCGCGGCAACCTCGCCGTCCAGAACCACATCATCAAAGGCACGCTGCCGCCGCCCGTGCGGCGGATCTTCGGCATCCGCTGGACGCGGGCGCACGAGGCGGGCTTCCGCGCGATGGCCGCGGCGAGCCGCCGCACCCACGACGCGTTCCCCTACCGCATGCGCCGCGGTCGCAACGACGTCTTCTTCGACGTCGTGACCGAGCAGGAGCGCCGCCGCGGCGGCACCGTCACGCCCCGGCTCCGCGTCGACCTGCCGGTAGCCGACCGCCCATAGCGGTGGCCGATCGCCGGCAGGTCCGCTGGTGGTCGATGCGGCCGGCGCAGAACCGCAAGCCGGCGACCTACCGCTGCCCGCTCTGCGGCAACCACCTGCCGGCGCTCAGCGAGCACTTCCTGATCGCCCCCGAGGGCGACATGGACCAGCGCCGCCACGCCCACACCGGCTGCGTCCTTGCCGCGCGCAAGCGGGGCGAGCTGCCGACCGAGGACGAGTGGCGCCGCACCCAGCCGCGGCCGCCATCGCTGTGGGAGCGGCTGCGGGCGTGGCTCAGGCGGTGACGCTCCGCGCTCTTGCGGAGCACGACGTCGACTACGTGCTGATCGGCGGCTTGGCCGTTCAGACCCATGGCCACGTGCGCACGACAAGCGACGCCGACGTGATCCCGGCTCCGGAGCCGGGGCAATCTCGAGCATGTCGCGTCTCTCACGGATCCCGACGCCGATTGACCAGCGCACTCATCCGTCCGCCTCCACGCGGGCCTTCAGCTCGCCGGGGCGGGCGTTGACCAGCATCGCCCTGGCAGCGGCCTCGACCGGGCCGCGGATCAGCATCCCGAGGACGCGCCCGGGGTCGGCGTCGAGCGTGTAGGTGGCGCGGGTGCGGCCCCCGCCCAGGTCCTCGAGCTCCCACGAGCCCTCGACCGACTTCAGATCGCCCTTCTCCTGCACCCACGAGAGGCGAGTCGGACCGGCATAGCTGAACCGCACGTGGGTCGTCACCCGCCTGACCTTGATGTCGCTGACGCTCTCGACCAGGGTCGGGCGCCCCTCGGAGTCCCGCTCCAGAGCGGTGAGGGCGACCAGGCCCCCCTGCCACTCGGGCGCCGTGAGCACGTCCTCGACCACCGCCCAGACCGCATCGATCGGCGCATCGACCTCAGCACTCGCGGTTCCGCCCATGTGCGCCATCGCCAAGCAGGCTAGACCAGACCCTCATCCCCTGCGAAGCGCCCTCGGGCCTGGAAATGGGCGGTACTGGGCTCGAACCAGTGACCCCGTGCTTGTAAGGCACGTGCTCTCCCAACTGAGCTAACCGCCCGGGAGGTCTCGATTATGGCGCGTGGGTGGGGTCATGGCCAGCGCAGTGCGGCCGCCTGCGAGAATCGCGGTCGTGGACTTGGACTCGGGAATCCTGTGGCGGGTAGCGGTCGTACAGGCGGGGGCCGTGGCGGTGCTGTCCGTGCTGCTGGCGCTGATCTTCTCGCACGGCTTCTTCGAAAGCTGGGGCTGGCTGGTCGGCCCTCTCGCCTGGATGGCCTGCGCCTGGCTCACCGCCCGCATCGTCGGCCTCCCCGAGCCGCCGGTGCTGGCGCGAGCGGTCGGCGCCGGGATCGTCAGCGTCCTGTTCGTCCTCGTCGGCCTGCACTGGCTCGGCGCGATCGTCGCGGTCGCCATCTTCGCCGCCTGGTGCGCGCGGATCCCGCGCCCGGCTCGAACCGAACCTCCGGCGAGCTGACGTTGGTCGGGCGAGCGGACCGATCGCAGCGATTCCTCGCGGGGTTCTTCGTCTTCACCGGGACGATGCACTTCGTCCTGCCCCGCGCCTTCGAGGCGATGATCCCGCCCTCGCTACCCCGCCCCCGCGAGGCGGTGGTCGTAAGCGGCATAGCCGAGATCGCCGGCGGCCTGGCCGTGATCCCACCCGGCACCCGCCGCCGCGCCCGCTGGTGGCTGCTCGCCCTCTTGCTGGCGGTGTTCCCCGCCAACGTCCACATGGCCGTCAGCCCCGAGCAGGTCCCCGGCCTCGACCTCAAGCGCCTCCCCCGCTGGACCCTCTGGGCCCGCCTTCCGCTGCAGCCCCTGGCAATGCTCTGGGTCTGGCACGCGACGCGGCGCTGACCTTCGGCTGAAAGACCGAGGGGCGTGCGCATGAGGAGCGGGATTGCGCGGACTATGCGACCGAAATGCGGCTTGTCCGGTGCGGTCGGTCGACCGAAGGTCAAGCGTCAGGATCAGCGTTGGGATTTGTCCGAATGGGCCAGTTGTTCGAGACTGGCGGCAAACTCGCGTAGGTCATCGAGATGGCCCAGCGAGGCGAACACGGACCGGTCGTCGATCTCCATGTACAGATGCACGATGAGATTACGCTGCTTCGCTGCGTCAGCGAGACGCTGTGCGAGATCGTTCGGGATAACTCCTTTTTCCCCAAGGACCTTGAATACCTCGGCGTAGTCGGACGGGGGTCGTGCCGACTGCTCGGTGACGAGCTGGGTGCCGAGGTCGATGCAGATCTGGACTGCCACCTGTAGCCAGCGCTCCGTCGCAGCGCGCTGCTGCTCGTCGGCGAGATACGCATCCTCGCCGGCTTGACGCACGTCGTCAAGACGCTCGATCAGCTCCTCGAGCCTCTGCACTCGAGCTTCGACCCGGCTAGCGTCGACCAAAGCGCCCTTCCCTTATCCGTCGCCGCACCCCGCGCCCCAACTCAGCGCGTAATGGCGCGGTGTCGAGGTAGTCCAAGATCGCCCGGGTCTCAAGCCGCACCCGTTCGTCGTGGTCCCGCTCGACCAAGCGCCTCCCGTCGCGAATGGCGCGATGCTGCAGCAATGGCGGAGCGTGGTTGAGCAGGACGACATCGATCTCGTCGGTGTTCAAAGCACGCCCTGCATCGCCCGCAAGACCCAACTGAAGGTCGAAGCGGCCACGAGGATCGAGGCCGGGGTCATGCCAAATGGCGATATCCACATCCGAAAGCGGTCCCGCCGTCCCGCGTGCCTGCGAGCCGATCAACATCGCCGCAACCACGCCGTCGTGGTCTAGCTCATGACTGAGCCGCTCTAGGGCCGCCTCGTCGATCGGCGGGACCCGTGATTTCTCGTCTATGACAACCATCCCTCACATCGTCCCCCATCGACCGGATCGAGTCCAGCCAACCTTCGTGTCAGCAGTCGGCAACCATCGGATCGAAAAGGCTGCTGAGCGCTCGCGGCGCAGAGGCAGAACCTCGCCGAGTCTCATGCCGGTGTCGGTGAAGACGCGGACCATCGCCTCGTAGGGTCCGGCCGCCTCGGCGAAGGCGTGCAGGTCACAGACTTCGTCGGTGATCGCGTCCTCGGCCACCGCCGAGAGGTCGCGGAGGATGCCGACGGCGCCGGTCGTCTGGCGTCGGATGCAGGCATCACGCCGAAAACCCTGTCGCTGATCGAGCGCGCCGAAGCCAACCCGACCTGGGGCACCGTCCGGGGTATCGCCGACGCTCTAGACCTCTCAATGGGCGAGTTGGCGAAGCTCGCAGACCGGTTCCTCGCGGACGAGAAATGAGACCAAAATGAGACCAAGACACTCAGGAACGTCTCGGAATCGCCTGGAAGCCCGCGGAACGACTTCGAGAGGCGAGCCGACGATTCGGCTCTGCAATGGGAAGCGCCCGGCATTCCCCGGAATCTCCCCCAATGCGCCCGACGAGAATCGAACTCGCGACCTTCGGCTTGAAAGACCGACGCTCTTTGGACCCCGTGAAGGGTCCGTTGACCACTGAGCTACGGGCGCCCTGCGCGTGTACTTTATCGGCGTGAAGCGCTTGGAGCATTGCGGGCGGGCATGGACCTGGGGCTGAAGGGGCGCGTCGCCCTGGTCATGGGCTCCAGCTCGGGGATCGGGCTGGGGATCGCGGAAGCGCTCGCGCGCGAGGGGGCGCGGGTCGCCGTCGTCAGCCGCTCGCGGGAGCGCGCGGGGGAGGCTGCCGCGGCGACCGACGGCGAGGCCGCGCCGTTCGTCGCCGACACCGCCGACCTCGAGCGGCTCGAGCAGCTGTCGGCGGAGGTCGAGGCGGCGCTCGGGCCGGTCGAGATCCTCGTCGCCAACACCGGCGGGCCGCCGCTCGGCCGCTCGCTCAGCAACGACCTCGCCGAATGGGAGCTCGCCTACCGCTCGCTCGTGCTCGCCCCGCGCGTGCTCGCCAAAGCCGTCGTCCCCGGGATGCAGGCACGCGGCTGGGGGCGGGTCGTCAACGTCGGCTCCAGCTCGACCCGCGAGCCGATCCCCGGCCTCAACCTCTCCAACTCCCACCGCATGGCCGCGGTCGGCTTCCTGAAGACGCTCTCGCGCGAGGTCGCCGCCGACGGGGTCACCGTCAACACCGTCGCCACCGGCCGCTTTGCCACCGAGCGGCTTGCTGGCATGGCCGGCTCGCTCGAGGCCGCCGAAGCCGCCGCCGAGCGCGACGTGCCCGCCGGCCGCCTCGGCCTGCCCGAGGAGTACGGCGACCTCGTCGCCTTCCTCTGCTCCGAGCGCGCCGCCTACATCACCGGCTCCGTGATCCCGATCGACGGTGGCATGCTCCACTCGGCCTTCTGAGATCACCAGGGCGTGCTAACGATGGTCCGGCGATGAGCGACTCGCACGGTCACTCCCACGCTGGCCACAGCCACGGCGCCAGCGCCGACGCCGACCGCGGCAAGCTGGCGATCGCCCTCGCGCTGATCCTCGCCTTCATGGCGGCCGAGGTCGTCACCGGGATCATCGCCAACTCGCTGGCCCTGCTCTCCGACGCCGCCCACATGCTCACCGACGCGGCGGCGATCGGCTTCTCGCTGGTCGCCATCAACCTCGCCCAGCGCCCCGCCGAGGGCCAGATGACCTTCGGCCTCAAACGGGCCGAGATCCTCTCCGCCCAGGCCAACGGAATCACCCTGCTGGTGCTCGCCGCGATCATCGCGATCGAGGCGGTGCGCCGGCTGATCTCGCCCCCCGAAGTCGAGGCGACGCTGATCCTCGTCGTCGCCCTGGCCGGCATCGTCGTCAACCTCGCCGCCACCGCCACCCTCGCCAAAGCCAACCGCGAGAGCCTCAACGTCGAGGGCAGCTTCCAGCACATCCTCACCGACCTCTTCGCCTTCGTCGGCACCGCGATCGCCGCGACGGTCATCCTGCTGACCGGCTTCGACCAGGCCGACGCGATCGCCTCGCTGCTCGTCGCCGGCCTGATGCTGCGCTCGGCGATCGGCCTCCTCCGCGATTCCGGCCGCATCTTCCTCGAGGCGGCGCCGAAGG
>Ga0210085_1001207_pt1 | contig 10407 bp, 7 predicted proteins | sample China_Galinas_PW_5_FD_184866 | JGI IMG/M metagenome (GOLD analysis project Ga0210085, IMG submission 184866) | Wetland microbial communities from San Francisco Bay, California, USA, that impact long-term carbon sequestration - China_Galinas_PWC_D1... | ecosystem: Environmental > Aquatic > Marine... | reverse complement strand
AATGTTCTACCTGATCTTTCGGGACCAAATGTCCGAGAATATTCAGCTATATGAGACTGTCTTACTGCCGATGAGGGTGGTGATTCACTTCAGAGAAAAAGGCTGACCTCTCTCCAGCTACAAAATGAACGCCTCAGTAGGCCAACCCTGGAAACACATATGGACTAATCACTCAGATGCCTACAATAAAGCCTCGCTTAAGCAGGGCTTTTCCATATCAGTTATTCTCAGGAATAATTGAGGTTGAGAATTGATAGATTCTATAACTTAACCCCCAGATTCATCTGGGGGTTTTTGGATTGAACACCGAACTTTTAATATACCGGACGAGTCTGGGATGAGATCAACTGAGAAGAGAGGATTGCTGTTTTCGCTGTGTTCCCTTGAAATGACTGTTGAGTGGGGATTAAGGAGATCGGAGACCGTAGAACTGAAATGGTAAAATGACCAATAACTGATTATTGACATCTGATCACAGATCACCCCTCAATACGACTCAGGATTTCCAATACAACTATGAACTCTCAGTCAGACTATCCCTTCACATTCGATCCTGATGCCTGCCGGGCCTGCGGCGGAAAATGCTGCCGCTGGGGCGGTTATGTCTGGGTCAGCGAAGCGGACATTCTGGCCATGTCTCAGATCATGAACCTGGACCTGGATGCTTTCGCGGAAGAATATTTGCGGGCTTCTTATGGAAAGATTTCTCTTCAGGAACGGCTCTGGGAGGGAGAATCGATCTGTAGTTTGTTCGATCCGTATAATGGCCGCTGCTTGGTTTACAAGTCCCGACCGGAGCAGTGCCGGTCCTTCCCGTTCTGGGAAGCCTACCGCTCTGATTACCGCCAGCTGTTGAAAATCTGTCCGGGGGTCAAGGAACAGGAACTCACATAAGGAACGAAGTCCTTATACAAGATTTCGTCCCTTATTTTTTTACTTGATCTCCTCCGCGCGTTCAGCCATCATAGCTCGCAGCTCCTTGGAGTCTCTCGGATAGGCCCAGTAAAACAGCGAATAAATCACACCGCAGACAATCCAGGGGACAGGAATGGTCCAGACCATAGCCTGGGTGAGGCCGATCCTGTCTGCCAGCCAGCCGGCGAAGACGGCCACCAGGGCGGCAAAGCCGCTCTCAATGAAGGTAGTCATTGCAAAGGCGGTTGAGCGCAGTTCTGGCGGCACCGCACCCTGCATCATGGGTTCCTTGGCGCCTTTCCCGGACCAGCCGATCAACAGGGCAGTCCCGAAGCAGAGGACGACGATGCTTGCGAAGGGCCAGTCCTGAGTTTGAGTGAACAGCACCCAGGTCAGCGGGACTCCGCTGAAGACCGAGATCTGACCTACCACGGTCCGGCCGTATTTGGGACTGAGGCCTTCTGCCCAATCCCCCAGGAAACCGCCGATGATATTGCTGATGCCTACGCCGACGACGATGCCGGCAAAAGCGATCCCGGCCTGGCCTTCAGTGACTCCCAGGATTTCTACCATCCAGGTGATCACGAACAGCTCCATCACCCGCCAGGGCATGGTGCCGGTCAGCCCCTGGGCGATCGCCACCCAGATGGTGCGGATCTTCAGCACCGCGAGCATGTCTTTGGCCTGCATCTTATAATGAGAAGCAGCTTCGGCAGTGATCAAACCTTCCAGCTCGGGTTCAGCGGCACCCCGCACTGGCTCCTCTACCAGGATCCAGATCACCAGACCGGAAAGCATGCTGAGACCGCCCAGGGTGAAAAACCCCCAGCGCCAGAGAGTTGGTGATGCCAGAAAACCCAAGCCAACCACACTGACCACGATTCCCAAGGTGCCGATGCCTTCCATTAAGCCCAGAGCCCGACCCCGCTTGCGGGGCGGGAAGGTGTCCGACATCAAGGAAAAGGTAGCCGGCATCAGGCATCCCAGCCCAATCCCGGAGATGGCCCGGATCCACAAAAGCTGACCGAAGCTGTTCGTGAAACCTACCAGCAGGGTCCAGATACCCCAGATTCCGGTGCCGAAGACGATCACATTTTTGCGAGGGTATTTATCGGCGATATAGCCCCAGAAGGGGGCGCTGATCGATTGCAGTGCGTTGCGGATGGTTCCCACCAGGCCCAGGTTGGCGTAGCTCAGCCCCCACATAGCTCGCAGCGTGGGGAAAAGCACCGACATGGCCTGGCCTTCCCCCTGGTCAACAAAGTAGCCAAATGCCAGGCCGAGCATGGTCCGCCAGCGGCTTTTTTCAGATCGGATTTTTCCCCTTGCCTGGCGGTCAGTGGTGTTCGCGGTCATGTTTATTCCTCATCTGCTGCATATAATTGACAAATCTTCTCAAAATGATTCATTGCCCTCCCTGCCGGATGAAAAAGGGCAGTTTTTCAAGAGGCGCAGGATAATTCTGTACCACGGCTGGACCGTGAAAGATTTCTCCAGTCCAATGATCCTGCCACTGTCCGGGAGGAAAGTAGATCTCTCGGGAACGCTGCCGGGGGTAAAGCACTGGTGCGACCAGCAGCTCGTCCCCTACCAGGAACTGGTCCTCGCAGACCAGGGCTCTCTCGTCGTCCGGAGCCAGCCAGAAGACCGGCCGGATGATGGGATCGCCTGTCTCGACCGCCTGGCGGGCATATTTATCCAGGAGGGGGACAAAATCCAGGTGGAGATTGGCATATTGGCGGCAGATTCGGTTGGTTTTCTCCCCAAAATCCCAGGGTGCCAGACTGAACTGCATCACTTGCAGGAAGACATTGGCCTGGGTCCAGCGCACAATCAGTTCCGGGGTGGGGTAGCCAAAATGAACAGATTTTTCCAGGAAAGGCGGAACATCGCTCAAGCCCAGCGCTTCTTCATCGGGATGGGGAGAGCTGTTCTTCAGCCGGCCTTCCAGGAAGGGGATAACCACCCGATGAAAAAAACCACTTACCAGCTTGTTGGTGGGGAAGCGGAAATAGGCATTTCCTCCAATCATGTCCGGGAACACGAAAGGATAGCCAGTCAGGGCCATCGATAGGGTGGAGGGGATGATCGAGCGCAGCCCGTTGTCTGTTCCCCAGGTGCTCCATAGATCCCAAAGCCGGAAGAAGATCGGGCTTTCCTGGTTCATCCAGCCGGAGCGAACCTCGCAAAAACTGAAGTTCTCTCCGATCCACTGAACATAACGTTGGGTGTAGTCGTTGCGGGAGGTCAGCGGTTTATGAAAGACCCCGTCCTGGGGTACAAATTTTGCTTCACCAGCATCGAATTTATAGCCATCCAGACCAACCCGGTTCGCAAATTGATCCAGGCGTCCTTTGTACCAATCTAGGGCGGCGGGATTGGTAACGTCCAGAAGATAACCGGCGCCCTGCCACCACATCACCCGGTAAGGATCCCCGTTCGCAGTCCGTACCAGATAGCCAGCATCTGCTGCTTCTGTCCCGGCCTGGGAATAAGGGTGAAAGAAAGGGATTACCCAGGCGGTGACTTTGAAATTCCACTGATGCAGCTGGTCGATCATGCTAGAAGGATCCGGAAAGCGCTCTGGGTCGAACTCTAGATCGCCATAGGAGGTCTGCCAGCGGTCGTCGATCTCAAGTACATGGTATGGATAGCCCTGTTTTTGAATCTGGGAGGCGAAGTCCAGCACGGTAGACTGGTCGATCCTGTCCTTGTAGCGGGCCCAGGTGGTCCAAATGGGAGCACCCAACAGCTCCAGCGGTGGGGTCTGGTGGGGTCGGCCAACGCTCTCCTGAAGGGAGTGATAAACAGCCAGGATATTTTCCTCGATCAAAATCTCAAACTGGAGGTCGTCGCCTACCAGGGTGATCTGCCCATCACCAACGCTTTTCCGATTCCGAAAAGGTCGTTGATCGAAGGGAATCAGATCCTGACTGATTCCTTTCTGCCAGGCGAGCAGTCTAGAAGGCGGCTGATTGAAACCCAGTTGGAAGGGGGTCAGAACCCGCAGACCCAGCCCCCGGCTGTTGAGCCAGGCTGGGGTGAGCACTGTAGTCAGTCCGGTAGGGCCGTTATCATCGGTGGCGAAATCACTCAGGGGGAGCATAATCTCGTTCCAGCGCAGCGGTTGGTTGATAAGAGCTCCCCCGCCATACCAGTGGCCTACCAGGGGGATGCGAACGCTGATGCCAGGTCCCTGGAAACGGAAGGAGACTTTCCTAGGATGGCGTTCTACGGTCAATGATCCGAGGTTGAATGAAAAATGGAATGGGTTGGCTGAAGGTTGGTCTGGTCGGGTGTGATAGTCGCTCAACACCTGGAGGAGATCCTCTCCATCTCGAAGTATCTTGCAGGTCCAGGGTTGATTTTCGATAATGAGGTTATAAGCGGGATTGGCCATGGCTTGGGGGGAGTTGTGGACTAGTTTCGGGAATTGTACCCTGATTAGGTATCCTGGTGGGGATATTTTTCGACTTGATGCCGGGTGGAGATCTGGCAGCGAACGTCCTGGGGCGAACAGGAGGTTCCTTCGCTCCACTAGCAATAACTACTCCTTTACCGTCATTGCGAGGGAACGGAACGACCGCGGCAATCCCCACGATGGGAGGAGTATGTATTAAAATCTCCTGGCCAGTCCTATTAATTAGCCGGATGTTGGTTTGGTGCTGTATTGTGGATCAGCGATCTGCTGGTTGATCACTCAAACAGCTGCTTTCCGCGTCCTGGCGGGCGGGGATCGATCCAGCATGCTTTAGCAGGCGCAGAGCTTAGCGGTGTGATTTATCACACCGTGACTGGATATGTTCGTCATTGCGAGGGAACGGAACGACCGCGGCAATCCCCTGCATGAGAAGACTGATGTTGTCCCTGGTTCAGCCATTCAACCGCATCCTCTCTCTCCCACCTATGCTATACTCAATCACGTGAGAAAAATCGCCTGGATCTTGGTCCTGTTCTTAATCTTCCTGACCCTGGCTGGGCGGCAAGCCGCTGAGCCGGCTGCCGCCCAGGAAACCATCCCGCCCTCGATCTTTATGATCAGCCCCCGGGAAGGCCAGGCTTTACTGGGTGTGGAGGTCATAGAAGGCAAGATCCGAGGTGACGATTTTCGGACTGGGGCTGTTCGCTTCAGATATGCTGGAGGGGGGCTGAGGGACCGAACCTGGTTTTACTTGGCCGACATCGAGCCCGAGGTTGAGGACAGCGCTCAGACTTCCTTCCGAATTGAATGGGACACAACCCAGCTGACCGATGGCAATTATGACCTGCGGATCGTCGCGGAATATGCGGGAGGTTCAGCAATTTACGAATTGATCCCGAACCTGCGGATTCGTAATTATTCCCCGGTAGAAACACCGACGCCTGCTCCAGTTCAGGAGGGAACGACCCTGGAAGTCACGCCTACAGCATCCGGCACAATCGCTCCTCGCAGTACACCAACACCGCTGCCAGTGAATCCCGCCGTGGTAGCTTCGGAACAGCTTTACGGCACGCTGCAGGTGAGCGCAATTACGGTTGCAGGAATCTTTTTCCTTGGTATGATTTACTGGTATTTGAGAAAGCGAATGGATTGAGTGGGACATGTTTAGGAAGATTAAACCTATTTTGATTGCAGGTCTGGGAAATCCCGGCAAAGAATACCGCGGCAGCCGACACAACGTCGGTTTTATGGTCGTTGACCGGCTGGCGGAAAAGCTGGGAGCCTCGTTCACCCGGGTGAAAATGAATGCCCTGGTAACCGCTCTGCGCCACGGTGAGCATCGGCTGATTCTTATCAAACCCCAAACTTATATGAACCTTTCCGGCCAGGCGGTTGCTTCCTACCTGCGTTTTTACAAGCTTCCACTGGAGAATTTGCTGGTTGTCTATGACGATGTTGATCTGCCATTTGAGACTCTGCGCATGAAACCAGATGGTGGGGATGCCGGCCAAAAAGGCGTGCGTTCTATCATCGACCAGCTCGGAACTCAGTCTTTCCCCCGCTTGCGGGTGGGCATTGGCCGTCCCTCTGGAAGAACCCCGGTCAGCGATTATGTGCTGAGTGAATTCGGCAGGGATGAACGCGAAATGCTCCCCTTTGTGCTGGGACAAGCCGCTGATGCAGCGCTGCACTTTGTTGATCAGGGCTTGGATGCAGCCATGACTTTGTATAATCAACAACCTAATCGGTAACAGACCCTATGCTGCAGCAGATCTTGAATACTATCATCCGCCAGCCAAAATTCCAGGAGCTGGTCGAGGGATTGCGCTCCGATAAATCCCCTCGTCAGTTGGGATTGATCCGTTCAGCTCGCATCCCGGTGCTGGCTGCTTTGCAATCTGCCCTGGGTAAGCCGCTGCTGCTGATTACCGCCAGGACAGATCGGGCTCTGCTACTGGAGGATGAATGGGATTTCTGGTCTCCAGATCAAACGCTGTCATTCTTTCCGGAACCGGATCCACTATTCTATGAGAAGATCTCCTGGAGCAGAAAGACCCGCAGGGAGCGGCTGCGGCTGCTGGCCAGTCTGTCTGGAATGATGCTGCCTGATAAAGTCCAACAGGAAAGCAGCCTGCCCCTGATCATCGCCCCTATCCGGGGGGTGATGGCCCGAACTATGCCCAGGCGATCTTTTTTGAAGGCTTCCAGAACGATCGAGACCGGCAGCCTGCAGGATCCCCAGGCTCTGGCTTCCGAGTGGGTCCAGAGCGGATATCAATCTGTTCCGGTGGTCACCCTGCCGGGTCAATTTGCCCGGCGGGGTGGGATTCTGGACATTTGGCCGCCAGGTGACCGCTTTCCTGCCCGCCTGGAATTCTACGGGGAAGAGGTGGAAGCACTGCGCCGCTTCGATCCGGAAAACCAACGCACCATCGCACGGGTGGAATGGGTTCGGGTCACACCTGCCCGGGAATTCATTCTGCCAGATGTTTCCAAGGAGGAATTCCTCCAGGGGGAGTTGAATGAATATCACATACCCATCCTGCATCAAGAGCATACCTGCCTGCTGAGTTATCTACCTCAGGACACGCTGGTTTTTCTGGATGACGGTCTGGCTGTAAAGGACGCAGCTCGTGAGATCGAGACCCAGGCTGAATCCCTGCGAAAGACCTACCAGGAAGAGGATCTTATTGAACAGAATTATCCTCGTCCATACAACCCTTGGGAAGAGATAGAGCCAACCCTCGAAAATTTCAAGCTGACCGCCCTCGGCCCGCCTGGCAATTTAGATCAGCAGGGGATCAGCAGCCAATTCAAGAATAACCAACGTTTCGGCGGTGAGCTGAAGACATTCATCAGCCATACGGCAGAGATCATCCGGCGAGGAGAGCAGGCAGTGGTTGTGTCACGCCAGTCCGCCAGACTGGCGGAGGTCTGGCAGGAGCGCACTGAGCTTGATCAGTCGCCGAATTTTATTAAAGGCAGTATTGACGGCGGCTGGATTTTCACCCAGGAGGAGGGGGAAGAGATCCATTTGTTCTCTGATGGGGAGGTATTTGGCTGGCAGCGGATTCAACCCCGGCGCCGTCCGGTTAACCGCGCTCAACCTCCGGAGGTTGATTTCAGCGACTTCCAGATCGGGGACTGGGTAGTTCATATTGATCACGGGATCGGCCGCTTTGCCGGACTTACTTTTCGAGAGCTGGATGGGGTGGAGGGTGAATACCTGGCAGTTGAATATGCCGAGGGAGACTACCTGTATGTGCCAGTTGCCCAGGCCGATAGGCTGTCGCGCTACGTGGGACCGGATCACCATGATCCAACCATCACCCGGCTGGGTGGCGGGCGTTGGAACAATGCCAAATCCAGGGTCAAACAGGAAGTTGTCCAGGTTGCCCAGGATCTGCTCGACCTCTATGCCCGACGGCAGACGGTCACCGGCCATGCCTTTTCAACAGATTCAGCCTGGCAGCAGGAGCTGGAGGCCAGCTTCTCATATATCGAAACTGAGGACCAGCTCAGGGTGCTGGCCGAGGTCAAACGGGATATGGAAAAGCCGAAGCCTATGGATCGCCTGATCTGCGGAGATGTTGGCTACGGGAAAACGGAAATAGCCCTCCGGGCTGCATTTAAAGCGGTAATGGATGGTAAGCAAGTAGCCGTATTAGTGCCAACCACCGTGCTGGCCCAGCAGCACTATGACACATTCACCCAGCGAATGAGCGGATTCCCGGTTGAGGTACGCATGCTTTCCCGCTTCCAAACACCTCGCGAACAGCGTGATGCTCTCAATGGGTTGATTAAAGGATCGGTTGATATCGTTATTGGAACCCATCGTTTGCTTTCCAGGGATGTTTTCTTCAATGATCTGGGCTTGATGATTGTCGATGAGGAACAGCGCTTTGGAGTTGATCATAAGGAAAAGATCAAGAGCAAACGGGCGAATATTGATGTATTGACTCTGACTGCCACCCCGATACCCCGGACAATGTATATGGCCTTGACCGGTGTGCGAGATATCTCCCGGATCGATACACCCCCGGAGGAGCGCCTGCCAGTAGTCACCCATGTGGGGCGTTATGACCCAGGTCTCATCCAACGCGCGATCTGGCGGGAGCTAGAGCGGGGCGGCCAGGTTTTCTTTGTCCACAATCGGGTTCGGACCATTCAGGCGATGAAATCGCACTTGACCAACCTGGTTCCGGAAGCTCGGATTGGGGTGGCTCATGGCCAGATGGTCGAAAAGCAGCTGGCGGAACGCATGCGCGAGTTCTCTCGGGGTGAGATCGATGTGCTGCTGTCTACCTCAATCATCGAGTCCGGCCTGGATATTCCCAATGCGAACACGTTGATCGTGGATCGGGCAGACCGTTTTGGTCTGGCACAGCTCTACCAGCTGAGGGGCAGGGTGGGGAGGGGAGCCCAGCGGGCGTATGCTTATTTCCTAAAGGGACGCCAGGGCTCATCGACCCTGGAAGGGCGGATGCGCCTGGACACTATCGCCGAGTACACTGAATTAGGGGCAGGATACTCGATTGCCATGCGTGATCTTGAGATTCGCGGATCGGGAGATATTCTGGGTACCCGTCAGTCCGGTTATATCGCCGCTGTCGGTTTCCACCTCTATACCCGACTATTGGCAGACGCTGTAAATCAGTTCAAGAAGGGTGAGGATGGATTGGATGCTGACCTGAACCTGACCCAGCAGATCCTTAAACCACTGGTGAAAATTGATTTGCCTTTGCCAGTGGGTATTCCTGAAGATTATATCGAAGATCAATCCGTTCGACTGGGTCTCTATCGCCGGGCGGCATCAATCACCAGAACAGCCCAGATCGAGCATTTGAGAGAAGAGTTCCGGGACCGCTTTGGTCCGCTGCCGGGAATTGTCGAGAACTTTCTGCACCAGTTGGAACTGAAACTACTGGCTGAAGGTGCTGGAGTTGAGAGCGTTTTCCTGCAGTACGGTAAGATTACTCTCGGATATCCTGAAGGGAAACCTCTTCCCCAGCCCTGGGAATTTCCGTTCAAAGTCAGGTTTGGGGAATCCCAGGTGTGGCTGCCAATAGATATTCACCAGGAGGGATGGTTCAGCGAACTTAGCGATGTGTTAAAAGGCTTGCAGGCGGTATGAAAATTGTATGAATCGGCGTTGCTCTTTGACAAGGGACTGTGGCGAAGGTATAATTGAGCTTTGTCGAAAATAAAGCTGTATTGGAGAGTGTTTTATGGCGAACGAAGAATTACAGACGCCAGAAACAATTGAGGAATTAGAACCTAAGATGAAGGTGCAGGGAAAGGTATTGAAAACTTCCCTGGCAGGTGCGATTGTTGATGTCGGTGTTGGTGTCCCTGGAGTGATCCATATCTCGAAAATCCAGAAAGGTTCCGTAACAAGGGTTTCGGATGTTCTGGAAAAAGGGCAGGATGTAGAAGTCTGGATTGAGCGAGTGGATCCTGAGAAGAAGAAGATTGAATTGTCCATGCTGGAACCACTTGGCCTGGAATGGCGTGAGATCAAGCCAGGTATGGAATTGACTGGTACGGTAACGAGAATCGAAAAATACGGCGTTTTTGTGGAAATTGATACAGAGCGCCCCGGGTTGGTACATATCAGTGAAATGGCACATGGATATGTGCGCACTCCCACCGATATCGTCCAGAAAGGCGACCAGGTAAACGTTAAAGTGCTTAAGGTGAATCGGCGCAAGAAGCAGATCAAACTGAGCATGAAAGCCCTGGAAGACCCGCCCGAAGCGATGATGGATTATTCTGACAACGAGGATGTCAAAGAGGAAACGCCGACCGCCTTTGAGGCGGCCATCCGCAAAGCGATGGAGAACGGTGACACTGAACTGGCAGATCTGTTTTCTGAATTGGAAAAATGATCCTGAACCCTCAATGCGAGTAAACGAAAGACCGCTGGAAACAGCGGTCTTTTTTTATCCTGTGATTGATGGACAGAGGGCCGGGTTCTGGTTCAGCTATTCCCGGTCGTCCCGCAGGAAATCCTTCTTAGGCCTAAGCCGCAAACCCACCGGCCAGACTGTGAAACAATTCCGCGAGTTTCA
>Ga0210085_1001206_pt1 | contig 10419 bp, 7 predicted proteins | sample China_Galinas_PW_5_FD_184866 | JGI IMG/M metagenome (GOLD analysis project Ga0210085, IMG submission 184866) | Wetland microbial communities from San Francisco Bay, California, USA, that impact long-term carbon sequestration - China_Galinas_PWC_D1... | ecosystem: Environmental > Aquatic > Marine... | reverse complement strand
AACTGGCAAGCGCTGAATTTCAGAAAAACTCGGTGTTCGGACTTTCCATGGTCTGGTCCCAGGCACTGGCGGTAGAAGGACGCCGGTCTCCTGAAGATGACCTGAAGGCCATCTCCCGCATATCCGCAGATGATGTGAACCGGGTGGCCCGCCGCTACCTGGATTTGGATCATGCTGTGATGGCCGTCCTCACGCCCGAAGCTTCAGAAAAACCTTCATCCGCTCAAAGCTACAGCAGCAAAGAAACGATTACATTGCCGCAGAATGGAACCGTCGTGCTGCCGGAATGGGCAAACAGGGCATTAAAACGGCTGTCGCTTCCTCCCTCGAAGCTCAATCCCGTGGTAAAAGAATTGCCCAACGGGATCAAGTTGATCGTTCAACCTGAATCCATCAGCCATACGGTTAGCGTGTACGGGCATGTTAAGAACAATCCATATTTGCAAACCCCTCACGGCAAGGAAGGCATCGACGAAGTCCTGAACGGACTCTATGACTACGGCACCATGACTCTGGATCGGAAGGCCTATCAAAAAGCCTTGGATGAGATCGCTGCAGACGTTTCCGCGGGAACGGATTTTTCTTTACAGGTTCTGACGGATCATTTTGATCGGGGTGTGCAGTTGTTGGCGGACAACCTGCTGCATCCTGCCCTGCCGGACACCGCATTCAAAATCGTCCGAGGCCAGGTCAAAGCCATAGCCGCAGGCCGGGAACAAAGCCCCGATGAACTGACCCGTCGGGCTCTGAAAACCGCATTGTTGCCCCGAAACGATCCGGCCTTGCATTGGGCCACACCGGATACTGTTGCGTCATTGACGCCGGAGGATGTCCGAAATTACCATTCCACCGTTATGCGGCCTGATGAGACCGTCATTGTCGTGATCGGAAATGTGACTCCCGAAAAGGCCGAATCGGTCATAAACAAATACTTCGGTATCTGGAAAGCTACCGGTGCAAAACCGAACCTTCTTCTTCCGCCGGTACCGCCAAATATCCCAAGTACCATCCACGTACCGGATAACAGCCGAGTTCAGGATGAGATCATACTGGCTGAAACCCTGGGTTTGACCCGGTCTGATCCGGACTACTATGCCCTCAATCTGGGCAATCACGTCCTGGGCGGCGGATTTTATGCCACACGTCTGTACCGGGACCTGCGCGAAAAAACCGGGCTGGTTTATCATGTTGGTGTGGATCTGGAAGCGGGAAAAACACGATCCAGCTACACGGTAACTTACGCCTGTGACCCGTCTAATGTAGCTCGGGCACGTGCCATCATAGATCAAAATTTAAAAATGATGCAAACTCAACCGGTTAGTCCCAGCGAGTTTCAGCGGGCAAAAGCAATGCTGTTGCGTGAAATTCCTTTGACCGAATCAAGCTTGGGAAGCATTGCCCGGGGATTTATCCACCGATCCGTTCTGGACCTACCCCTCGACGAACCGACCCGAGCCGCACAACATTATATAGCACTGACGGCGGAACAGGTCAGATCGGCCTTTGCCAGACGGTTGCGAACCAAAGGCTTGGTCCAGGTCGCAGAAGGTCCGACGCCCCGTTAACCGGCAAGCAGGTTGTGTCCATACAATAATTAGGATCTTTGTTCGAGCACTATAGGAGGTAAACCATGTTGCATTATTTTCCATTGACATTACCGTTTTTGTTGATTCTCTTTTTTCTTCTTATCTTTTTGGTCATCCTGGTTGAGGTGGGCATTCTCGGATATGCTTACCAGACCATCGGCATCAACCGGCGTTACATATTTTTGCTGCTGCTGATGTGTTTTTGGGGCAGTTATATCAATATCCCCATATACCGATTGCCTCCGGAAACGATTCGATCCGCTGGTCAAGTGACCTTTTTCGGTATTCCGTATGTCATTCCCACCGTCACCCAATGGCCGGGAACCGTTATCGCCGTCAACGTCGGTGGTGCCGTTATCCCTACAATTCTTTGCATTTACCTGATTTTCAAAAATCAACTTTACAGCATGGCTCTGATCGGAGTGGCAGCGGTGTCTGTAATCGTTCATTGGTTGGCCTATCCGGTTCCGGGAGTGGGTATCGCCGAACCCGTCTTGGTCCCTCTTGTGGCGGCCACGATAGTAGCGATGATGCTTTCCACGAGATATGCACCGGCATTAGCTTACATTTCCGGCACACTCGGAACACTGATCGGCGCCGATCTGTTGAACCTAGACAAAGTGCAAGGATTGGGAGCACCCATAGCTTCAATCGGCGGCGCCGGAACCTTTGACGGCATCTTCATCACCGGCATCTTGGCTGTAGTGCTGGCCGGACTGATGACACGCAAAAGCACTCATGCCTGAAAACATCGATGGGCCTTGATTTGGCCACGGCAGTCACTGTGATGGATGTAGGACACACACCGACAGCAAGTTCCCCCAATTTCCTACAGGAAAATCAGAAGGAGACTTATACCGAATTTTTTAAATATGTTTAGAATGATAATAACTGAAACAAAAAGATACAAACTTCAGGATATCTTAATCGTTCCGGAATTTCAATTGATCCGGGTTATATTTAACACATCTAAATTTTTAGGAGGCCAAAATGGTTAACAAACATACTCAAACAATGCGTTATTTGTTTTTCTTTGTCATCGCGGTGCTATCTTTGGGACTGACACAATGCCAGTCACAGGCTGACAATTCAACGGCGACACAGAGCCCGTCGGCTACCGCCGGCGCCATAGCGAACGTCAAATCGCCGGCCGTCGAGAATCCAACGGTTCAGGCAGTTATGCCGGTAAGCACCAATCCGTCAGCCGACGATCTGAGTACCGCCATCGCCAAGGTTGCCAAGGATGCAATTCCGGCTGTGGTACACATTGAGGTCACCCAACGTCAGGAAGTTAACAATCCGTTTCTGCCGTTTGAGAACGACCCTTTCTTTCACTATTTCTTCGACGTTCCCCGTCACATGCCCCGTAAATTCAAACGCGAACTTAAAGGATTGGGAAGCGGTATGATCATGGATGCCAATGGACACATACTGACCAACAATCATGTCGTCGCCGGTGCAAATGAGATCCAGGTGTTGCTGGCGGACGGGCAACGATACCCGGCCAAAATAGTGGGCACCGATCCAAAAACCGATTTAGCGGTTATCCAGATTAAGGCTGACGAAAAGCTGCCTTATGTGACTTTCGGCGATTCGGACGAAATGAACGTCGGCAACTGGGTTGTGGCTATTGGTGCCCCGCAGGGTCTGGATCAGACCGTCACTCAGGGAATCATCAGCGCCAAACATCGCCGCGGCATTCTGGACCCGAGCAGTTACCAGGACTATTTGCAAACCGATGCAGCCATCAATCCGGGTAACAGTGGCGGCCCCCTGCTGAATCTGCAAGGAAAAGTCATCGGAGTCAACGCCGCTATCGTATCCGAATCCGGTGGATTCGAAGGAATCGGATTCGCCATCCCGAGCAACATGGCCGTTCACATTGCCGATGCGCTTATCAAGAACGGCAAGGTGGAACGCGGTTGGCTGGGAGTGAGTATCCGGGATCTAACACCGGATCTGCAAAAGTCCATGAAGCTCAATGTTTCCAAAGGCGCTCTCATCGCTGAAGTAGTGAAAGGCAGCCCGGCAGATGAAGCCGGTCTTCAAAAAAACGACGTAGTGACAGCGTATCAGGGAAAAAAGATCCCGGATGCATCAAGCCTGAAAGACCAGGTGGCCAATACATCCATCGGACAGGAAATCACCCTGACCGTTCTGCGAGACGGAAAATCCCGGGACTTTAAAGTAAAGATCGGTGATCTTCAGGACGCCGTCAAGAAACTGGCTGCCTCGTTGAACAAGCGGCTGGGTGTGGTTGTACGACCGGTTACTAAAAAGGAAGCCCAGGAATACGGACTGCACGGATCCAAGGGGGCTGCCATAAAATCACTGCAAACCGACGGACTTCTGGGGAAGGCTGGATTCGAAGTCAACGATATTATCCTCGCCGTCAACGGTCAACCCGTGAGCGACGTGCAAAGTTTCGTTAACATCGTTGAATCGCTGAAGCCACACCATTGGGTTCAATTCTTGGTGCTGGATCACCGAACCGGTCAAACCGGGTATATCCGGGTGATGGTTAACTGAAACCCGGGTTAAAAGGCTTATGTGCATGATAGATAGACATTAAAATCTATCATGCACCTTAGGCTTTAATTGCTCTGAGTTCTGAAACATACAGATTTACGGAGAGGGCAACATGGAAAATCGAAATAAATTTTCATTAGGCTATTATTTAATGATCTTTGCATTGGTACTGTTTCTGGAAACGATCTTTTTTTCGGGGACGGCTGTCAAGGAAATTCCTTACAGCAAGTTTAAAGACTTGATCCGGGCGGACAAGGTTCAAAGCGTGATCATTGAGCCGGATCGAATCTACGGCTTGAAGAAGGGACCTCATGCAGCCGGCACACCCAAAACTGACTCCGGCGCTTCCGAAGAACCAGTCAATTTTACACCCCATCAAAAACATACACCCTGGTATCTGAATTTCGACAAATTGGAAGGTAAGCGTCAACAGGAACGTGATCGTCAATTCGTCGTGGTATCTCTGAAAGATCCAAAGCTTCTATCGGATCTTCAACGCCACGGAATCGTTTACCGCGGAAAGATCGAATCCCATTGGCTCTCCCATTTTATTTCCAACTGGATTATTCCTTTCGGGCTCTTTTTTCTTCTCTGGGGCTTTATTGTTCGCCGAATGGGTAGTAGCGGCGGCGGCAACTTTTTAAACCTGGGCAAGAACAAGGCCAAAATCTATGAGGTCGATCCGTCTCAAAAGGTCACTTTCGAAGACGTGGCCGGCGTCGACGAAGCAGTAGAAGAGGTCAAAGAAGTCGTTTCCTTTCTGAAAGAACCGGACCGCTATACCCGCCTGGGGGCCAAACTTCCCAAAGGTATTCTACTGGTGGGCCCTCCCGGAACGGGTAAGACACTTCTGGCCCGGGCAGTGGCCGGGGAATCAGGTGTTCCCTTTTTCAACCTGAGCGGATCAGATTTTGTAGAGATGTTCGTGGGTTTAGGGGCCGCCCGGGTACGGGATCTGTTTAAGGATGCTAAAACCAAGGCACCGTGCATCATATTCATCGACGAACTGGATGCTGTGGGAAAAAATCGATCCCAAGGTGTTTATATGGGTGGCAACGATGAACGTGAAAACACGCTCAATCAATTACTCACGGAAATGGACGGTTTCGATCCTCAGGTGGGCATTATCATCATGGGCGCCACCAATCGACCCGAGGTTCTCGACCCGGCCTTACTGCGGCCCGGTAGGTTCGATCGCCAGATTCTGGTAGACCGGCCTGACCTCGCCGGGCGCATGGATATATTCGTGGTGCACACCCGTGACATCAGTTTGAGTGATGATGTAAATTTTCATACGCTGGCTGCTGAAACACCAGGGTTTGCCGGGGCGGAAATCGCCAATGTCTGCAACGAGGCCGCTTTGCTGGCTTCGCGTGAAGGAAGCAACACTGTTTCCCATCATAACTTTCAGGATGCCATCGAACGGGTCATTGCCGGTCTGGAAAAGAAAAACAAGCTGATCAATCCCCATGAGCGGGAAGTGGTTGCCTATCACGAATCCGGACATGCCATCGTCGGCCACTTGACTCCCGGAGCCGACCCGGTACAGAAGGTTTCCATTATTCCCCGGGGCATCGGGGCCCTGGGATACACACTGCAAACCCCTCTTGAAGATCGTTTTCTCATGTCACGGTCCGAATTGCTCGGAAAAGTCAAAGGGCTGTTGGGCGGCCGGGCAGCAGAAGAACTGGTGTTCGGAGAAGTATCCACAGGCGCTTCCAACGATCTTGAAAAAGTGGCGGATATCGTAAAAAACATGCTTACTGTGTACGGTATGAGTAGGCACGCACCCAACTTATCCCTTGTGGAAAAAAACCAGAATCCGTTTCTTGGTCAAGGCCCCACGCTGCAGCATCGTTCAGAGAAACTTGAAGAGATCATCGACGAAGAAACACAGGAGATTATCAGAGCATGTTACGAGGATGCCAAACAGATTCTTTCAAAAGAGCAGGATAAACTTGAGAATATGGCGCATATCCTTTTGGAAAAAGAAAAAATCGACGAAAAGGATATCCTTGATATCCTGGGTCCCAGAACACAGAAGAAGGAAGTGAAATGAAAAAGCTCGGTTACTGGTCAGTTGTATCCATCGGAATCGGCGGCATGGTGGGCGGCGGAATTTTTGCAGTCCTCGGCCTGGCCGTTCAGATGGCCGAAGGAGGGGTACCGCTTGCATTTTTTATATCCGGACTGATTGCAATGCTGACCGCATATGCTTATGTCCGATTGTCCGTTACCTACCCCAGTCAGGGGGGGACGGTTGAATTTTTAAATCAGGCATTCGGTTCCGGAATAGTGACCGGCGGGCTCAATGTGCTGCTTTGGTTGAGCTACATTATCATGTTGTCTTTATATGCATACGCGTTCGGAAGTTACGGAAAAATATTTTTCCCGGCTGCCACCCAAGCAATATGGAAACATGTGCTCATAAGCACGGTGGTCGTCTTCTTAACCGTCCTCAATGTTCTGGGTGCAAGGGCTGTGGGAAAGTCCGAAGTGTGGATCGTAGGAATGAAAGTGACCATATTGTTCATATTCATCGCCTTTGGCATTGTCCACGTTAATTTTCATCAACTGGCTCCGAGCACCTGGGCGAAACCCACTTCCCTGTTCGCAGGAGGCATGATTATTTTCCTGGCCTATGAGGGATTCGAACTGATTGCCAATACTGCAAAGGATGTCAGAGAGCCTCAGCGAACGTTGCCTAAGGCATATTATTCTTCGGTGGGATTTGTGATTGTTCTTTATGTGCTGGTTTCCATGGTCACTGCAGGAAATTTATCCATCAGTCAGATCGTCGCCGCAAAAGACTATGCTTTAGCCGAAGCCGCGAAACCGTTTTTAGGTGCTACCGGGTATACCCTGATTGCCATCGCCGCCTTGCTGTCAACGGGTTCTGCGATCAACGCTACACTCTATGGAGCTGCCCGGATCAGCTTCATCATTGCCAAAGACGGAGAACTGCCAGCGATACTGGAGCATAAGATCTGGAACCGACCGGTGGAAGGTCTCCTAATTACTTCAGTTCTGACGCTACTGGCGTCTAACTTTTTAGATCTATCCAGTATTTCCCTGATGGGAAGTGCCGGCTTTCTGATTATCTTTGCGTTTGTAAATGCCGCCAATGTTCGCCTTCATCGCAAAACCAACAGCCGGATATGGATCTCTGCCATCGGTGCCATTGCATCCGTAACAGCATTTGTCGCCTTGGTTTGGCGGATCTCTGAAAGCATGCCTTCAAAGCTCTGGCTGTTGGGTGTCATGCTCACGGCAGCCTTTTCCATTGAAGCGATTTATAGAGCAATCACGGGAAGACAAATCATACAGTCCAATTTCATAAAGGGAAATTCATCGAATGAATAAACTACGTTTTCCTAAACCTTTCGAACATCACCATCCGCCGATCAAAGATGTCAATGAGGCCTTTGAGAAACAACTCACTCTCGGGCAGCGCACCTCGGACAGAGTTGCTAATATTGTTGGCTCGTGGTCATTCATCATTGTTCAATCCATCCTCTTAGCCATGTGGGTTGTTTTGAATGTAGCAGCCGTTATTCGTCACTGGGACCCGTATCCGTTTATCTTGATGAACCTCGTCCTTTCGATGCAAGCGGCTTATACGGCGCCGATCATCATGATGAGTCAAAATCGGCAGGCGGAGCGGGATCGGTTAGAGGCACACAACGACTATGTTATCAACCAGAAAGCAGAAGAAGAAATCCGTGCCCTTATGAATCATCTGGAAACACAATCAGAAGCGCTCATGCAGATTTACCAAATTCTTGACAACCAGAAGACATCGGTCAATGGAAGCGCACCGGAACAACCTCGGTCGTCTTTTTGACGAACTTATTAGCCCAGATGGCCACCCGAATTCTCAAGACATATTTTGGATGTTTGACAGACAACTTGACCACGTGATGTGAGGAATAAAAATTGTGTCCATTGGTATCTACTTAATATTTTTAAATATTACCATCCCAAATGAATCAAGTTCAATGGAGTTGAACGTTTCCGTATGAAAAGGGGGTTGACCGATGCCGGTTATTTTTATCTCAAGAGGAACCATGTCAGGTGTTCATTTGCTGGTGGATTATCTTCACAGTCAAACGGGAATTCGCTGCATTTCTCGCGAAGATTTGGAAAATGACGTCAATAAACACGGTGAGATAGCTGTCCGGGTTCTCGAAAAACTGGCTGAGGCGACTTCGGCTTACGATCAATTCAGCGAGCTAAGATGGCCTTATATGGTACTCATGCGTAAGGCGCTGCTGGAGGAAATTCGTCATGATTACGTAGTGTATCACGGCTATTCAAGCCATCTGCTTTTACCAGCCTTCCGACATTTTGTCCGGATCCGTATCGAGGCGCCTCTTGAAATGCGGGTGACCATGACCATGCAGCGTTTATCATGCGATGAGGAAAAGGCCCGCGAATATATCACAAACGCAGACGATCACCGTGTAAAATGGGCCAGATTCATGTATGCACACGACATTCGCGATACCATGCTTTACGATCTCATCTTAAATCTCGATCGTGTCAACCTGAAAGCAGCCTGCGGCATTCTCGAACGCATCATGGCAGAAGAGGATTTTCAGGCCTCCACTGAATCCCGGGACGAGGTTGAGCGGCTTTACCTCGCAACAGAAATCGAGGAATCTCTGGTTACCGATTCCCGTACCGCATCGTTGGAGATACGCGCCGAAGTTCAAAACGACGGTATCCGTCTCATCGGTCCCTATGTAGAAGATTCTGAACTGACAACGATCATGGAGATTGTTCAAACAGTGCCCGGCACAGCGAACGTTCGATATCAGCCGGGATACATGTCCAAATTTGAAATTAACCGTCATTTCCGAACACGAAAACATGAGTACTGATAAGAATTGCAAACCCGCTTCCTCAACTTTTCAGGAGGGAAAACGCAATGGATGAAGACAAATATAACGAACAGATCACGTCAACCTTAAAAGCCATTCACGCCTTGCTGGTTCAGTCGGTGGATATTCAACAGATGGACACAGAAATCGACAGATCCATCCATGATCTGGAAAAAAAGCAAACCGAAACAGCCTCGGATTTGCTGGAACATGCCGCTGTCACCAATACGCTCGCCGGGCATCGGACCGACATGGCAAAGGAGCGAACCGCTCTCGTCCGTGAGCAAACCCGTCTCTCCACAAAATCCACCGAGCTCTCCGATATTCGTACCGAGCTGTCTCATGAACGCACCTCTCTCTCCGGTCAGAGAACAAATCTATCTGTCTTGCGTACGGATTTTTCACGATCCAGGACCGGTCTCGCCGAACAGCGCAATAAAATGGCCGGCACCCGCACACGGTTTTCAGAAAAACGTACCGAGCTGGCGGGCACCCGCACGGTCTTCTCAAACATACGCACCGCACTGGCCCAAGGGAGAACATATCTGGCTCTCATTCGCACCGGCCTGGCGTTCTTTACTCTGAGCATTGCTTTCTTTCGTATATTCGGTCTTTCCTGGTGGTCTATTTTCGACGGCGGCCTTGCGTTGATGAGTCTGGCGATGACCGGAGCAGGGATCGTGGGCTACAGACGCGCAAACCACAGGGTAAATACCCTGCAAATTATCATTCCGGAAGGGAAAGAATCAACAGCATAGCATCTGAAGGAAATGGAGTCTAATGAACACAAAGATCATTGCTGAACTCGCCCCTCTTGCTTTGGCAAGACCGACACCTGCCTATCGGCACCGACCCAGTCAAATGATGGGAAGTATAAAAATGCATTGACCAAGATTTAGTCATACAATTATCAAATTGCAGTCACGATAAAAACATACACCAATCATATCGCACAATATGAAAAATGATCCTTGCTTGATATTTACAGTTCAAATTTAATATCTGTAAGTTTGATGAATTTCCAACCGTGGCCGGTCACCTCAGATTTAAAAAAGCATGATTTCTATGGTTTATTTATTCTCTTATCGGTGGTTTGGTTGCATTTGTGATCTGCAATAAAACCGCCAGGATATCAACTGGCCGGAATACCTTTGATACGGTTAACATCTTAGCCTTGATTCCATATCTGCAATTTTCAATAGGGTAAATCTTCTTTCGGGGGTTTGCCTTCTTTGCAATTTTGTAAGAAATAGGATATATGTACTGAACGAAATTCGATTTCAGGTTGTACTTATGGCAAGCTGTACGAGATAAACTCTGATATTTCTTTTAATATTGGTGGGTTATTTACTATTTTCCTATCTCAAGATATTTCCTTTGTCAAATTCTTTTTTTTATAATCCATGCCGATGCATCACCTT
>Ga0210085_1001205_pt1 | contig 10425 bp, 9 predicted proteins | sample China_Galinas_PW_5_FD_184866 | JGI IMG/M metagenome (GOLD analysis project Ga0210085, IMG submission 184866) | Wetland microbial communities from San Francisco Bay, California, USA, that impact long-term carbon sequestration - China_Galinas_PWC_D1... | ecosystem: Environmental > Aquatic > Marine... | reverse complement strand
TACGGAATTTTAGAGAGGGCACAGGAAACGTGGATTATGGTGGAACTAGGATCCCGCTGCGCAACCGAAAGGGCGCAGATCGGAAACTCTCCGCCTAAGGTTGCGCGCGCCTGTGCTCTACTCGACTGCACGGTCGCGCGCCCGATGTCCAGTTCCCGAGCCGTCTCGCGTACGCCGTGCCCCGCGCCGCCATGAGAATGATGCGCACGCGCATTACCAGACTCTGCGGTGCGTGATGCTGTCGCACGATGGCTGATGCTCGGAGGTGCTGTGGTCGGCGTACAGGGCGATGATCGTTTGCTCCTCGTCGAGAAGGCTCGTCCACCAGCCCTCGATGAACAGGGCGACCCGCTTGCCCGGGCGTGGCACACTCCAATCGCCATGCTCCTCGGCGTAGGCGAGCTATTTCTCGGGGCTCTCCTTGCGCGGGTTCCACTTGATCAGGTAGTGGACAGGGGCGGCCTTCTCATCCCGCACATTGTGGGCCGCGACCACGGCGATGTTCTCGATCGCGTCGTTGCCACTGTCCAGGCGCAGCAGCAGGGGTGTGGCGGTCAATTGCCGTGCTCGTCCCAGCACCCGCTAGAGAAATTCCTGCGTGCCTTTCCAGCAATGTTGGCTGCCTTCGCGCAACTCCAGCTCCAGGCAGTAGCCTTCTTGTCCCTGATAGGCGGCCATGGGCGCGTAACCGTCCTCGCCCTTATAGGTGCGCGAGACCCCCCCCCTTTTTCGATTGGGAATTGTCCATCGGCGTGGCATCGCAATCGATCGGCATCAAGCCATTGTCCAAGGGCGTGAAGCGCGCATCTCTGCGGCGCAGAAACTCGGTGGCCGCATCCTCCACCACAGTCTGATAGGCCGCGGCATTGGCATCCATGCGCTGACGCATGATGCCCTCGGAGGGCACCTGCTGCAGATCCAGCGCTTGGGCAAGGTACGCATCCTCGCGGAACGCGGTTATGGCCTCGAAGTCGCTCTTGCCAAGACACAGCAGAGCGATATAATTCGAAAGGATTGTCGCGTGAGGCATGGCATCGCTGCGCAATGGTGAGACCGCTTCGGCGTCCGTTCCAAGGTTGGTACGTTCATTGATTGCCATGCCAATGAGTCCAAGGCCGCCTGGGAGGTGAGATCGGCCTCCGATTCAGTGATGATGAAACGTCGCAACCCCTCACCCATTGAGTGAGCCATAAGATTGCAATATTTTAACTCCATCGCCCTGTTTATACGACGGATTTCGACATACAGTGATCATTTAGTTCACGGGCTCTTGGCTACTTTAAACTCAAAGCATCGAGCGCACTGTTCATCAGGATCGATAGGATCACTGCGGTGACTCCTAGTGGAATGATTCCTACAATCGAGGAAAGTACTTTCTTGGCTCCGCTCCATGAGCGCTGGCGTGTGATGAGTATCCAGCCAAAGGGCGCGAGCCCCATCAGGACAAACCAACCAACGAAATTCAGCAGTGGGATGCCGTAGTATACATTTGCCTCTTTGAGCCATACCCAATACCCGGTTGCGACGGCTACAGGATCAATGAATAAGTCGAATGCAACCGCGACTACTGCTGCTAGCACAGGCACCTGCCATAAGTAGACGCGCTGTGTCAACATGTCTTCGTCGCGGCGACAGATAATACCCTCGGCAATCAGCAATGACATACCACACATGGAGATCCAACCGAAAAAGATGTAAATGAATACCCAGAGTCGGGATTGCCCCGGATATACATAGTTTTCCGCAGCGAACGCGGAGAGAAAATCCAGTATCGCGGAAAAACCACCGGAGAGTATGGCGAAGCTGATTGCCTCTGCTATCCCAAAGCGCCATACGAGGTAACTGAGCACGATCGCAGAAAAACTTACAGCCGATGCCATGAGCAGGTCGAAGTTCGGCATCATGGTTGCCCCTTGCTCATGCTCCACACGTAGGCAATTAGCGCGGGCAGCGGAAACAGTGCAAGATACAGCAAGTCCGCCGCACCGACTGCGATGGCTGCGGCCATTGCCGCTCCGACATTGAGTGAATAGAGTATTGGTGGCATCCATTGTCCAAACGGCGTCTGGCGTCTGAGAACATGCTCAACTTGACGCTGCGGGGAAGCGTGCATGCGTACCTCGTTTGATTCAGTTGCCAGCGTGTTCGCAGCCCACTCAGACCTCAGAATAAAAAACTCATCGGGGATTTCGCAATCGCGGCTTTTTTCATGCCAACTGCGGACAACGACGTACCGGATAAGGAGACGGATAATGGATGGGTCTTATCAGTAGTGTAGGCCAGGTGCGGCCTGTGCGTGCAGAACTTCCTCCGACTATGTCCGAAACGGGTCGACAAGGGCCTTTAAGGGCGAGCTTATATTGCGAAGTCGGCGAGGACACCTTCCGGCGAAAACCTGTCGCCCAGCCAAATCGCTACAACGGCAGTCAACCGCTGTTTTCGAACACAGGAGCTCAGGCCGCCTGGGCGCTGGAATCAAAACGAGGACGCCGGCCAATCGCTGCTTGAGATGGTCTGTAGTGCAACCTAGAGCTGACCCTCGCACCACAACTCCCCATGAAGCACGCGACCGAGAGGCAACAGCACCATGCCGAACTGTGCGACAGGCAGCTCGGCGACTGACTTGCGTGCCCGGTTGTGAAATGCTGTCCGGTAATATTCAGCGATCTATAATTGCGTGGGGGGTTTCGATCCCTTCTCGTATTTCTCTGTGTTCAAAGAGGGCGAAAGATATGAAAAAGATCTGGCTGACTGCAACTGGTGTGGCGCTTGCCGGCGCGGCTGCTCTGGCGACCCTACCCGCTCAGGCCTTCTGGGGCGGCAACAACTGGGGCGGCGGTGGTCCCTGGTACGGCGGTCCCTGGTACGGCGGTCCCTGGTATGGCGGCTATCCTTACTACGGCGGTTGGGGCGGCTATCCTTACTACGGCGGCTGGGGCGGCTATCCGGGTTGGGGTGGTTGGGGAGGTTACCCCTATGGCGGTTGGGGTGGTTATGGCCTTCCGCTCTACGGTGCCTATCCCTACACCGTTGCTCCGGCGGCCGTTGCACCTGCGGCCACCGGCGCCGCGAAGTAAGCTGCTTGCCAAATGCGGCGGGACGGACAGTCCAGCCGTTCTCTCGAAAAGGACCGGTTTTCCGGTCCTTTCTCGTCTCAATAGGGCACCGAAACGGGATAGTCCCGGAACGGCGCAACCGGATCGAAAGGCGGGGGTGAGAGCAGGGGGTCACCCTCCGGCCACACAGGCTCGGGTAGCGCGCCCCGTTCATATGCGTCCAGCTCCGCCTGCATCACCGCCCGCTCTGAAGGAGGTGCCATCCAGGCCACCATCGCGATCGCCTGCCGCTGGTTTCGGACGGCCTCATCGAAGCGTCCTGTGGCCGCCTGTGCCAGGGCCAGGGCGCGCTGATGGGGCGGAATGGGCTGCAGCAGGGTGAGCTGCGAGGCGATCTGCAGGGCTTGGTCCGGGGCGCGAAGCGAGGGGTCCGTCGCCGCGGCGAGCAGGCGTGACAGAGCGTAGCGCAACATCGGGTCATCCGGATACTGCGCGCTCAGATCCTCGAGGCGTTTGACGATATCCGCTTCCGCCTCTCCCGCGCGCAGGCGGGCGATCAGCTCCAGCAAGCGGGCGGGCGGATTCTCTCGATCCGCCGCCAGGGCCTTCGCGTAGCCCACCGCGGCCGCCGCATAACGGCCGGCGTCGAAGTCCAGATTCGCGAGATAGAAGAGAGCGCCGGCGTGCCCGGGGTCGATGCCCAAGCTCCTGCGGTAGTAGTCCGCCGCCTTGCCCGGCTTACCTTGCTGCTGAAGCAGAACGCCCTGCAGGAAATTCGCGAACAGCTCGTTGGGATTCGCCGCCAATACCCTCGACAGCTCGTCTTCCGCCTTCTCCGCCTCATCGGAAAGATACAGCGCCCGCGCGTAGCTCACGCGTGCCGGCACATTCTCCGGATCGATGGCCAATCCCTCGGCGAAGCGAGCCGCCGCAGTTGCATATTCCCCCCGGCGGATGGCGTGGATGCCCTTGTGAAAGGCGGGCAGGGAACGCTTGGAAGCCCCCTGAAGCTGCTCCAGCAGCGGGTCCTTGGCCTCCGGGGTCTTTGCCTCGAATTGGTCCAGGTGCTTTCGTGCCAGCTCGTTCTCGCCCAGCGCCTGATAGGCCTGGGCCAAGGGGTAATGCACCCCCGTGGCATTCGGGTCGGCTTCCAGGGCCTTCTCGAGGTGCGCGACCGCGTCCTCGTACCGGCGCTCCAGGTTGGCGATCTGCCCCAGGTAGTAGTTGGCCGCGGCTTTGAGACCCGGAGTGTCTGCGATCTTCTCCAGGGCGGCGCGAGCCTCCGTGAGCTCGCCGCGGTCCAGCCGCACCTTGCCCAAACGCAGAGCAAGGGTGGGGTAGTCCGGATCCAATTCCCGAGCGGACTCGAAATAGGCGAGTGCCTGCTCGGTGTTGCCCGCCGTCATCGCTAGATGACCGGCATAGTAGGGCCAACGAAACTCCTTGGGCTCCAGCGCGCGTGCGGTGCGGAAGCAGGCGTCCGCCTGAGCCTCCACCTCCAGCAGCAGGAAGAGGGCGCCGAGGCGGCCGTACGCGCCGGCGAGGGAGGCGGAGTCGACCTCCGGCTGCTCCAGCAGGGCGGCTACCTCGGCCCTCGCCTCGGCGATGGCCTGCTGCATCAGCCGCTCGGCGCCGCTGACATCGACTTCCTCCACCGGGACCAGGGTTCCCTGCCAGCGCTCGGGGGGGTCGGAGAGGACGTCGGCGACGGCCTGGGCGGGCGTGATCGCGAGAGCGGCGATCAACGCGACGCTAACGATCGTGGGGCGAGTCGAGCCACCCCAGACAATGAAAGGTCGCCTCGCCCCTGATCGTTCCCTCACCCCGTCCCTCTCCCATAAAGGGAGAGGGGGAGTCGGAGCGCCTTCGGCGCGTACCTTTTTAGTAGGTGAAGACCCTGGGCTCATCTCGTCACCTCATTGCGCACTCGCGGCGCCCTGCTCGATCACCAGCGTGGTATTCAATGCCTCGGGCACCAGCTCCTGCTCGCTGCCGTCGGGCCAGACGACGCGCAGGCGCTCGATCTTGTCGCCAGGTCCGAGACCGAAGGTCACCGGCAGCTCCACCTGGGACATGTAGCCCCGGGTGGGCATGACATCCCGGTAGCGGGTGACTCCGCCCGCGGTCAGCTCCAGGCGGGCGCCGATGCCGTCTGTATTCGGCGCCCGGCCCGCGAGCGAGACCCGCAGCCAGTGATGTCCCGTCTGCTGGTCGTTTCGCAGCAGGGCGGGACGGCGCCCGTTCTGGGTGATCAGTACGTCGAGGTCGCCGTCGCCGTCGATGTCCGCGTAGGCGATACCGCGGCCCACCAGGGGCTCGGACATGTCCCCCGCGTCGGTCACCGGGACGTAGCGCCCCCGGCAAGCCTCGCCGCAATTCCAGAACAGAGACGGCGGCTGGGCATAGGTCTGGCTCTGCTGGACCTTCTGGATCTCGTGCTCCAGATGGCCGTTGGCGAGCAGTAGGTCGAGCCGCCCGTCCAGGTCATAGTCCAGGAAGACGAGGCCGAAGGTGAGGGGGATTCGGGAGGCGGGGCCCATGCCTTCCAGTACCGCTTCGTCCGCGAAGGGCGCCCGCCCCCTGGTGGTGACGAAGAGAGATGCCATCTCGTTGGCGAAGTTGCCAACGGCGACCCCGACCTCCTGGTCGTCCCGGAAGTAGGCGGCGTCGACCCCCATGGCAGAGGTGGCCTTGCCGTTTCGGTCGTAGGCGATGCCCTCGAAGACGGCGGTCTCCTCGAAGGTACCGTCTCCCTTGTTGTGGAAAAGGAAGTTGCGCACCGTGTCGTTGACCACGATGAGGTCCAGCCAGCCGTCCTTGTCGTAGTCGAAGGGCACCACCCCCAAGCCCTTGCCCACAGGGTGACCGGAGACCGGGTCCGGCATCTGGATGCCGGCACTCGCCGAGACGTCGATGAAGCGCCCGTCACCCTCGTTGCGGTAGAGATAGCTGTCGGTGCCGACGAAGTTGAGGGGGGCACCGTACGCTCGGCCGAGACCCGTCAGGCGGAAGTCGATCTCCAGATCGATCTCCCGGGACCACTTGACGTAGTTGACGACGAAGAGGTCCAGGTCACCGTCCTTGTCGTAGTCGAGGAAGGCGGCGCTGGCGCTCCAGGTGTTGTCACCCCCGGCGACCCCGGCCTCGGCGGTCACGTCGCGGAAGTGTCCCCCCTCGTTGCGGAACAGGTGATTTGCGTTGAGGCTGGTGAGAAAGAGATCGCGCCAGCCGTCACCGTCGTAGTCGCCCACCGCCACGCCCATCCCGTAGGTGGTGAGGTCGAGGCCCGCCTCTTGTGTCACGTCCTCGAAATTGCCCTCGCCGTCGTTGCGGTAGAGGGCCTGGGTGGTTTGCTTCGCCCCCTGCCCGTGGCCTTCCCACAGGCGGGAGTTGGCGAGGAACAGGTCCTGGTCCCCGTCCCGGTCGTAGTCGAAGAAGGCTGCACCGCTGCCGATGGTCTCCGGCATCAGGCGCTCCCCGTAGGCGCCGTTTACATGGACGAAGCCGATGCCCGCGGCCTGGGTAATGTCGATGAAGCGCACCGGCGGTGGCGTGCTTCCGGCCACCGGCTCGGCCACCTTCGGGGTCTCGATCGCGGCCTCCGGCACGGGCGCCTTCTCCTTCTGCGCCCGGATAAAGTAATAGGCACCGATGGCCAGCCCGATCAGGACCAGCAGGGCGATGATCAGGGCCGAGAGGATCAGGGCGCGGCGGATGGTCGCCTCGCCGCGGGTCAGCTCGCGCGGTTGGCTCGTTTTCATTTTACTGCCGCCGTCCTGTGATGCCGCTCGCTTTCGCGGATCGCCGCCGTGAGGGCACCGGACCGCTGGAGGTCGTAGATGGCCACCGCCTCCGCAGCATGATTCGCCGCCGGGTTGCGGCTGCGGTGCAGGGTGACCGCCCGCTCCACCGCATTGTCGTCGGTACGGTATTTCTCGTGCAGCTCGCGGTGCTCGGCCGCCCGCTCCGCGTCCCCGAGCTCGCTGAGGACCAGGCTCAGGTTGTGGTGCACCGCGTCGTTCTCCGGGTCGATGGTCAGGGCCTGCTCCAGCCGCTGGCGCGCCCGGCTCAGGAAAGCGAGACGGGTCTTCCGCCGCTGCTCACCCCGCTCCTGGCGGGCGCGCTCGTAGAGGGTGCGGCCGAGCTCGTTGAGCATGCGGTAGTCCCGCCCGAAGTCGAAGTCCCGCAGCCGGGCCGCATTGAAGCGGGTCTCGGCCAGGGCCTCCAGGCTCTCGATGGCTGCGTCCAGGTTACCCAGATCCCGATCGACCAGGGCCGAGTACCAGGCAATCACCCAGGGCGGAGCCGGTGGGTCTGCCTCGGCCGCCCGCTTCAGGGCGGCGCCGGCCTCGTCGAGCTGACCCTCCCGGTAGAGCACGCGCGCGAGATTCAGCGGTCCGTCCGCCCTGCCCAGATCCTCCACCCGGGCGAAGGCGTCCAGGGCTTGGCGGGACTCGCCCTTCTTCCCTTCCCGCAGCAGTCCGATGCCGTAGTCGTTCCAGCGCTCCCAGTCCGGGATCCGAGCCGACCGGCCCTCGACCGGATCGCCGCCGGCGACGGGAAGGCTCAGGCGGTCGGCGGCGAGGACGGTGATGGGCAGGTCGTTGCGCGTGAACTTCCCGCCCAGCACGTGGCGGTAGAACCGGGTATCGAACTTGCGGTAGTTGAGCTTCGCCTCGACCGTGACCGGACCCTCGGTATCGGACGGAACGGTGAAGGCGTAATGGACGACGGCGGCGGCCCCCGGCGGGATCTGGTGATTGTAAAGGGGGACAAAGATATCCTGTGCGTTGCGCCGGTCGATACGGTTGCCGTCCCGGTCGAGCAGGTAGGCGTTGAGGAAGTAGGCCCAGGGGTCGACGTCGCCGTCCCGCTCGAGTCCTCCGGAGCGCCCGATGAGCCGGTCCCCCGCCTTAAGGGTGAGGTCGAGCCAGGGCTCGTTGGAGTCCGCTGTTCCCTGGGTCAGCGCGTGGCCCATGCCGGTGGTGCGCACCACCACCTCAAGCAGGTAGCGCCCGCCGGGCCTTAGCTCCGGCAGCTCCGGCCGCAGGGGGGCATGGAGGCGGCCCTCGATGCCGCCTTCCTCCTTGAGTCCGAAGATGTCGACGCGGGCTGCTTTGCCCATGGTGGCGACCCGGGGGTCGTTGTCCTCCACGCCATGCCCCAGCATGTGGGGAACTGCCGTGTTCGCCGCGGGGAACAAATGGTCGTGAATCTCCCGCTCGCCGTCGTGGTCGAAGTCCCGCGCGGCCGGGTCGTCCGACGGCTGCCCGGACATGTGGCAGTCGGCACAGGCCGCCTTTGCCTCAGGCGGGTAGTAGAAGCTGTCCACCCGGTGACCCGATACCCCGCTCATCAGGAAGCTGTCGTAGTGGTTCTGGCCGCGCAGCCAGCGATAGTGATTGAGCTCCTCGGGGAGATGAACCTTGTGGCAGGCCGAACAGAATTCGGCGCGCTTGTGCACCGGCTTGAGCAGGGTCTTCTTGTGAAACTCCGGCTTGGCCTTGATCAACTGCCGGTTGACTGCCTTCAGGAAGGGATTGTCGCTGAAGGCGAAGGGGTAGCGCGGCGGGTCCACCAACGTATAGTCGCCATTGCCGCGGGGGCTGTTGACCACCGTGATGGCGTGGCAGCCGAGACAGGTGATGCCGGCCTGAGATCCCGGGTCGGCGTCCGAATCGTAGTCCGGATCATCGAAGCGGCCGGAGAACAGGGGCACCTGATCATGGCAGACAGCGCACAGCCGGGCGGCCCGGACGTCCCCGTCCCGCGCCTCGAGGACCTCCCGGGTGTCATCGATGCTGAAACGGTAGGCGGGGTTGTTGAAGGAGCTGAGCCTGTGCATGCTCCCCGCGTGCCGCTCTGCGATCTGCGCATGGCACTCGGCACAGGCGGCGTCCCCCATCAGGTGCTCGGCCGGAATGGGGCCGTCCGACGGGACCTGCGACAAAGCCGGCTCCAAGGCGCGCTCGACGGACGGTGAAGTCTCTCCGCCCAGCAGATGCAGGCCCAGCGCGCCGGCGGTGAAGACCACGGCCGCGGTCGCCCACCAGCCGCCGGCTCGCCACTTCAGGCGGGGTCCGGCTAGCCGGTGGAGCACAAACAGCCAGATCACGGCCAAGGGGATGAGCACGTGCACCCAGTAGGCGGCGGTGCGCACCTGGGGGTCGTTGACCTCGAAGAAGTCGAAGCGGGTCAGCAGGATACCCGAGGCGAGCAGGGCGATGACGCTGAGATAGAGCCCCAGCCCCGCCCGCACCGCATAGCGGTTCGGCCGGCCCCACGCCCGCCGGAGATGCAGGGCGCCGAACGCCAGCACCGGGACCAGCAGCACCAGGCCCAGGGTGAGGTGACCCAGGAACATCACCAGATAGAAGTGGTTCTGGTACGTGGCTCCGCCGGCGGCCTCGGCGACCGTCACGCTGACCAGATAGAGCGAATTGACGGTGAGGAGCCCGAACAGGATAAGCACGAAGGCAAGGAGCCTCCTCAGCGCCGGGGACAGCGCCGGAGGTAGCGGGCGGCGTGTTGATCCGGTAGACATGGGCTATCTCGACTCGACCGAAACGCGACCTACAGCACTAGAATTCTAGTGGATTTAAATGCCTCCGTGGGGAGAGCCGCGCATGCCGGATATCGCCGACGAAATCGATTTCGCCCGTCTGGGACTCCTGATCCTGGCCTGGCTCGTCTATTTCGCGCTGCACTCTCTGCTCGCGTCCCTCGGGCTCAAACACTTGGTCATCCGCGAGCACCCCTTGTGCTGCCCGCCTATCGCCTGACCCCAAGGAGACCTACGGCCGCGTTGACGTGCTCTTCAACAACGCTGGCCTTATGCCACTCTCGCCGCTGGCGAGCCTGCAAATCGACGAATCGGATCGCATGGATGACGTGAACGAGATCCTGTTCCGCCCGACCGTCCAGCCGGTGTGCGCGGCATCTCCTCTCCGAAAGGGTGCCGGGCTTTGATGGACAGCATCCGCTCTCAACGTGCCCCGTTACTTGAGCTCGGCCGTTGGGCGCGAACGAGCGCTTTCTGCTGTTTCTGACCGGCCCAGCCTCCCTCCTCGAGGGACGGATCATGGGACGATGCTGAAGGTCGGACAGTCGATAACGGGTGACTGCTCAGCCGCGATTGCAGACGTTACCCTGTCGGCTAATAAGTGTTTTCTTTGTTTGTCCCTGGGGCCGAGATGATGGGGTTTCACGTGCTGGCTGAAGTTTTGTACTTCTGTATTAACAAGCTGAAGTTTTGTACTTCTGTATTAACAAGTACGAATAGACTCAGTCTATTAGAAACTGCGAATGAGCTAATAGACACGGATTATTAGTACTCACTAATAGGCTCTTGGTGATTAAGTTCATGTGT
>Ga0210085_1001204_pt1 | contig 10433 bp, 7 predicted proteins | sample China_Galinas_PW_5_FD_184866 | JGI IMG/M metagenome (GOLD analysis project Ga0210085, IMG submission 184866) | Wetland microbial communities from San Francisco Bay, California, USA, that impact long-term carbon sequestration - China_Galinas_PWC_D1... | ecosystem: Environmental > Aquatic > Marine... | reverse complement strand
ATCTCATGGGCATCCTCCACCAGCAGGTCGATGCTCATGCGCTCGATTCCAGGCATGGACACCACAGGCTCCCGCTCGCCCCTGCCCTCGAGCACGAAGGCCGGAAAAATGAGGTCATCGGGGGTCAGCCGTGTCTCCCGCATCAGCCGGCGCGAGAAGTCGTCCCGGCGCATGCGGCGCATACGGGTCAACGGGAAACCGGTGCGCGAGGAGCTTTGGACTGTCATGGCCTACACCTGCCTAGCCGACGCCGACGTCTTGGCTAAGCGGCTAAGATAACCCAAGGTAGACGGTCGCTCCAGCATCTGCTCCGGCGCCAAACCCGACGCGTCTCGAAAGCGAGGCAACCCCGATTTCCACCATTGGTGTTACTCGGTATTGCGACGAAAGCCGGTCAACAGAGTCAGGCTTCGGCTAAACTTACGACCATCATGGAAACATTCGGCGTCGGGGTATGAAGCCACGACAGAAGGCCGCTCTGATCCTGCAGACCCTGTTCGTATGGGGGCTCGCCGGCGCGTTATTCGGCGGCCTTTTCTCCGGTCTTTTGCGCGTCCTTGCTTTGCTCGGCTTCAAGGGATCGGAGGCTGTCATTTTCGCCGCGGCTGGCGCCGCAGGCACGACCGCGACGTTTTACAGCGCCATGCCGGTCGCCCTTGTGGGAGCCATGGCGGGGGTTGTCGCCTCTGTGGGCTTCTTGATAGTGGGCGGTCTCCGGGTTCAGCTGCTGCCCATCTCGGCTGCTTCCGCGGCGGCAGGGGTGGTGGCTGGGGCGCTTTATGCCTGGGTTGGGATGGGGGGCGGTCGTTCGTTTGCTGAGACCCTGACCGGCCTGATTGCCGGCCTTGTCGCCGGCGGGATCTTGTGGGCGGGCCTGGGCCTTTCTGGCACCGAGGTCGGCATTCCCGTCCAGGCGGCCGGCATTGTGGTCCTTGTTGGCAGCCTATTCAAGCTGGCCGAAGGCCCTATGGCAAGGGGCCTCATCGGGCGCTTGCCCGGGGCGCTCTCGGTTCCGGTGGTGGCCGGCCTGATTGCCGCCGTCGTGGGCGTGGGTGTTTGGCTGATGGGTGGCACAACGGCTTGGTCTCCGGACTCGAGCACCAAGGACATCATTGAGCAGGTTCTCCAGGATGTGCCCCCAGGCCTTCTGGGAGGCATGGCTGGAGGGGCGTTGACAGGGGCGTTGCTCGAGGTCCTGGGCATGCATCTCGAGGAGGACGAGCACGTTGTCTGATCCGGACGGTCAGTGCCTCTTCGACTCGGCCTGGTCTCACCGCCCAAGACGCTGTTAAGAACGGTTACATGCTCGTCGACTGGGGGACGGCGTTCATGATCAGCCACTCCATGGTGTTTCGAGACCTTCCAGTCCTGGCCCTGCACCTCTCCCAGGGATCGGCACGGGCGGGTGTCCCCCTCGTGCTCGGGTGGCGGGAGTGGCTGGGGCTGCCGGACCTGGGGCTTCCCCTAATCAAGGCGAAAGTGGATACGGGGGCCCGGACCTCCGCGCTCCATGCCTTCTATGTGGAATCTTACAGTCGAAAAGGTGAGCGGTACGTTCGCTTCGGTGTGCATCCGCTGCAGCGGCGCTCCGACGTGGTCGTGCACTGCCACGCCCGGGTCGTGGACCAGCGGGCGGTTTGCGACTCGGGCGGCCACCGGGAACGCCGCTTTGTCATCAGCCCGGCCATCCGCGTCGGTGAGCTCCAGTGGCCGATCGAGCTGACCTTGACGAACCGCGACCCCATGATCTTTCGGATGCTGCTTGGCCGCGCAGCCATGGCGGGCCGAGTGGTGGTCGATCCGAGGCGCTCCTTTCTGATGGGCCGGCAGAGCGATCCAGCTGCCGTCTATCTACCCAGGACAGAAGCACCCTTGCCAGCACCGTGAACGGTCATGACGGCAGCCCTACCATTCTCTGGGGTGGCGCTGACGCCATGACCGTTAGCTGAGTGCCACCGTGTCCTTCAGGGTTTGGTCCCGAGAGGTTCGCCATCCGCAGATGCGCGAAGCAGACTGGCGACAGTGCGAAGGCTGAAGCCCCAGTTTTGGCGCCCGTGCGCTCCATCTCGGAATGGGCCCCGAACTTTTCGTACTGTGACAGCCGATATATACCAAGCGCACATCGCTCTTTTCGTCCCTGTTGGAGGGGTCGGGTGCGCCCTGGCGGGGGTGTGGGCAGCCCGGACGGGGACTGGCGGAGACCCGACCGGAGACTGGACAGTCTGCCAAGCGCCTCTCGCCTTAAGGAGCTGCTTCCTTGTACGCGGAATACTACGGCCTATCCCGGGAGCCATTCAGCCTAAGCCCTGACCCCCGCTTCTGTTACCGGCATCCGACTTTTGCCAAGGCCAAGGCGTATTTCGAGTTCGCCATTCACCGGGGGGAAGGCTTTGTCGTCGTCACCGGCCGGCCGGGGACCGGCAAGACCACCCTCGTGCAGGATCTTATCGGGGACCTGCGGAAGGCATCGCGGCTGGTGGCGCGTATCGACAAGACGCAGGTGGAGGCCGAGGACCTCTTGCGGCTGGTCGCCTACGCCTTCGGGGTAGATCCTCAGGGGCTCCACAAGGCGGCCCTGCTACATGCCTTCGAGCAGTTCATGCTGCGCCAAGGCCGCCCCGGGAAGGCTGCGATCCTCGTCGTCGACGAGGCCCAGAATCTGCCGGCGGGGGCGTTGGAAGAGCTTCGCCTGATTACGAACCTCTCCTGCGAGACGCATCCGATGGTGCAGGTCTTTCTGGTTGGGCAGGAAGAGCTGCGCGCCAAGATTCAATCCCCAAGTCTCGAGCAGTTGCATCAACGAGTTCTGGCATCCTGTCACCTGGAGGCTCTCGACGCGGCCGAGACCAGAGGATACGTGGAGCATCGTCTCCTCTGCGCCGGCTGGTCCGGCGACCCCCTGATCAAGGGTGAGGCACTCGGTCTGCTCTTCTCGGCAACGGGGGGCATCCCCCGCCTTGTCAACAAGTTCTGTGCGCGGCTGTTGGTGCATGGGTACGTGGAAGGGCGGCACACGCTCACCGGCGCGGATGCCCGCATCGTGCTGGGGGAGCTCCGGGACGAGTGGCTCCAGTACGACGATCCTAGGGAGTCTGCGTTTGTCCAGGTCGGGATCTCCGGAAAAAATGCCGAGGTAATGCCAGACCTGTGTTGGCAGGGTCCAGCCCACGGCGAAGGCCGGCCGGCACCCCCCGCAACACGACCGGCGCAAGCAGGCGAGGGCCACCAGGCCCCAGGCCAACTCGCCGAGGCGGGGGCGACGGTTGCCCAAGTGCCGGCGGTCCGGGGTGTGCACGAACCTGAGCAGGGCTTGCCCCTCCCGGGGGGCCGCGAAGCTACGGCCGCGGGAGGCATTCCACCAGACGGAGTGCCCCGCTCCCCTCCACCCTTGGGAGTCCCGCGTATCCCTTCAGAACCCACTGAGGATGAGCACCGCCCGCCGTCATCTTCCTCGCCAGGTGCTTCGCGAAGCGCGGGGGTGCCGAGAGCTTGGTGGAGCCGCGGCCTGGCGGCAGCACTCGTGCTCTTCGCCGTGGCCGGCGGAGTCTATCTTGTGAGCCTGTCAAGCCCCGACTGGGGTCTGTCCCAGGTTTGGACCTTTGACCGACAGTCAGCCAGCAATCCGCGGGATGCGCATGTTCAGCAAGGTTCCGGACGGCACCTCATACGGGAAGATGGCTCCGGATCTGTCGCCGCCGGCCGACTCGGCGCGCCATCCGCCTCCCCTGAACCCGGCCCTGGCAAGCAGGTGAAGCCGCCACCTGTGCGACCCGATGCCGTCGCGGCCGTTGAGACGAAACCGGTCTCCTCACACACCGAGCCGCAGGGCAGCCGGAGAGACAAGCCAACAGGGAGCCAGACCCCGCCTCGCCAGGGCGTCGCGGGAAAACCGACCTCTCCCGCTTCGCAGCCGGCCTCGCAGCGACGGCGTGGCAGCCCTAGGGCAACGGCTGTCGCTGGTGGAGCGGCACCTGGCCTCCCGCGCGACACAGGTGCCTGGCCGCACGGGATCTCGCCGGTGCAGGAAAAGAGCGGAGGCGACGTACCCAGCGGACCGGTACCATCCGTTCCCATTGATACCTCCCAGTCTGGCCCTGATGGTTCCGGATGGCTGTCCAAGACGGCTTTGGTGTCGGAGGGGGCGACGCCTGCGGCTGAGCAGCCCGGCGGCGGAACGCCCCCATCGAATCTCTCACCAACCGGCACAGCCGCCCCGCAGGGAGGAGCGGGCGGCGGCACAGGGACGAGTGTGAGCCAGGACTCGCCCGCACAGCCGTCTGCGCTTGAGACGAATCCCCTCGGCGCGCAGCTGCATGCGGCAGGGCTGCCAGTCCAGCAGATCCGGCCGGGTGCCTTCAAGCTGAACCTGCACGGGGAGGTACAGTTCCCGTTAGGCAGCGCAACGCTCCCCGAGGCGGCGCATGGGCCTCTGGATCAGGTCGCCGCGATTCTCATTCAGTTTCCCGACGCACGAGTCCGCATCATCGGTCGCGCGGATCACCGGGGCTCGATCGAGTACAACAAGCGGTTATCTCTCCTCCGGGCCAAGGCGGTAGCGGAATACTTCCGGCGGCGAGGCGTTGACATGGCCCGGATCTCCTTTGAGGGCCGGGGCGAAGATCAAGGGGTTAAGGCAACGTCGGAGACAGGGAGGAAGCTGCTAGCCTTTGAACGCCGGGTAGACCTGATTATCGAGGAGCGCCAATCGCTGCGCAGGCAGCCTGCGCCCCTTCAACCCGCGGCAGCTAGACGGTCCAACGCGATGTGACGGCGGGATCTTTAAAGACCCATGTGAGGCGTGTCCTCGGGAAAGGGAGCGACACAAGGGCCTGTCCTAAGGCCCTTGTGCGCCTACCCCGGGGAGAATTGGTATGCCCCAAACAGGGTTACTTCCGGGTCCGGCGGCTGATGGTGGTAAAAAAACCCCAAATCTCACCGTGCGAGGATCCCGCCAAGCCGCTGCGCGCGCTCTCGTGTTCGCCGTGTGAGGGGCTCTGACGGGGACGGGTACCTTGTCCCGACCAATTTGGCCAATCTCCCCGGCGGCCCCTTAGGTCCCATAATTGCGCGCCACGAAGTCCCAGTTGACGATCTTCCAGATCTCCTCGAGATACCTCGGGCGGGCATTGCGGTAGTCGATGTAGTAGGCGTGCTCCCACACGTCTACGGTGAAGAGTGCAGTCTTGCCCGAGGTCACAGGCGTTCCCGCGTTGGAGGTGTTCATGATCTCGACCGAGCCGTCGGTGTTCTTCACCAACCAGGTCCAGCCCGAGCCGAAGTTCGTGGCAGCAGACTGGGTAAACTGCTTCTTGAGCTCCTCGAACGAGCCGAATTTCTTCGAGATGGCGTCGCCCAGGGCGCCCGATGGCTCGCCGCTACCATTCGGCTTCAGACAGTTCCAGTAAAAGGTGTGATTCCAGACCTGGGCGGCGTTGTTGAAGATCCCCCCCGAGGCCTTCTTGACGATCTCCTCCAGCGAAAGGTTTTCGAACTCGGTGCCGGGGATCAGATTGTTCAGGTTGTTTACGTAGGTCTGGTGATGTTTCCCGTAGTGGTAATCGATGGTCTCCGCAGAGATCACGGGCTCCAGGGCGTGCTTCTCGTATGGGAGTGGCGGCAATTCGTGGGTCATGCGGATTCTCTCCTCGAATTTCGACTGGCAGAGGGAAGGTATGAGCCGGCGGGGCAAACCTCAACCGTGGCCCTGCCTTCCGACAAAAATGCTCAACATCAACGCTCGAATTGTGCGGACGGGCACAGGGTTTCGCAACGGTGATGCCGGTGTCACCATGGAGCCTTCAGGCTCACCGCCGGACTTCGTTCGATGAACGCGATCGAGCTTAGTATCTTCTCGAGCCGCCTGGAGGCAGTCTGTGATGAGATGGGGGCGGTGCTGCGCAGCGCAGCCTTCTCCCCTAACATTCGCGACCGGCTCGACTTTTCCTGCGCCGTCTTCGACGCGGTGGGGTCCTTGGCTGCTCAGGCCGCCCACATCCCCGTTCACCTCGGCAGCATGGCCTTTGCGACTGCCGACCTGGTCGCGCGCATGGAGTGGGCCCCGGGGGACATGGTCGTCCTCAATGACCCCTTCCTAGGCGGTACCCACCTGCCCGACGTCACCCTCGTCGCCCCCGTATTCGCTGGGGGGGAGCTGGCTGCGTTCGTCGCCAACCGGGCCCATCACGCGGATATCGGGGCGACCTCCCCCGGATCCATGCCTATCTCCCGCTCCATCCACGAGGAGGGCCAGGTCATCGAGCCGACGCATCTCATCCGGCGCGACGCCCTGGATCAAGCCAGGCTGACGGCCATCCTTACGGAGACCCGCAATTCAACGGATGCGCGCGGCGACTTCTTCGCCCAGATCAGCGCGAACCGGGCGGGTGCCGCCCGGCTCGCCGAGCTGATCGACCAGACGGGTCTCGATGCCTTTCGCGAGGGGCTCGCCGCGGTCAACGACTACGCTGAACGTCTGGCGCGGCAGGCCCTGGGCCGGATCCCCTCGGGCGAGTATGAGTTTGAGGACTGGATGGACGACGACGGGCAGGGCAACCTGGATCTCTCGGTTCGTGCCCGGCTTCAGGTCAAACACGGCTGTGTCCACGTTGACTTTACGGGGACCGCCGGACAGGTCTCGGGCAACATCAACTGTCCCCTATCAGTGGCTGCGGCGGGGGTGTTCTACGTGTTCCGCTGCCTGATGCCGCCGCAGACTCCTGCCTGTGCGGGCACCTTCAGGCCCATCACGCTGTCCGCCCCTGCCGGCTGCCTGCTGAATGCCCGCTATCCAGCAGCGGTGACGGCGGGTAACGTGGAGACCAGCACTCGAGTGGTCGACGTGATCCTTGGCGCGCTTGCCGAGGCACTTCCGAATAGCATTCCCGCGGCCAGCCACGGCAGCATGAACAATCTCGCCATGGGAAGCCGTACACCCGGCGCCGCTTGGGACTACTACGAAACCATCGGCGGCGGGATGGGGGCCGGCGCGGTCGGCGGTGGGCTCTCCGGGGTTCAGACCCACATGACGAATACGCTGAATACGCCCATCGAGGTGCTGGAGGCCCGCTTTCCCCTCCGGGTGAGCGCGTACGGCATCCGGGCGGACTCCGGGGGTGCGGGCCTGCGGCGCGGTGGCGACGGTTTGGTGCGCGAGCTCGAGCTGCTCGCCCCGACCAGCATCTCGCTGCTTACCGAGCGGCGGACCCGAAGGCCATGGGGATGCGCGGGCGGAGAGCCCGGTGCGCCCGGTCGAAACCTCCTCAACGGCCGCGAGCTCCCTGGAAAGGTCAGCATCGAGGCCGCCGCGGGAGACCGCCTGAGGATCGAGACGGCCGGCGGCGGCGGTTGGGGAGCGGTCGCCGGAGCCGCAGGGGAGGGGTAGGGCGATGTGCGGTATCTGTGGTGAGCTGCGTCTGGACGGGCAGCCAACGGACCTGGAGGCCATCGCGCGCATGATGGAGCAGCTGCAGCGCCGTGGGCCCGATCACGGCGGGAGCTACAGCGACGGGTCCCTCGGCCTTGGTCACCGGCGTCTGTCCGTGATCGACCTGTCCCTTCGCTCGCACCAGCCCATGGTCGATCCCGCGCTTGGGCTCGCGCTGGTCTTCAACGGAACCATCTACAACTACAAGGAGCTGCGTCGGGAGCTCGAAGGCAAGGGTTACCGTTTCTTCTCCCACGGCGACACCGAGACCATCATCAAGGCCTGGCACGCTTGGGGTGCGGGCTGCCTGGAAAGGCTGCACGGGATGTTCGCCTTCGCCATCTGGGACCTGGGCCGGCGGGTGCTGTTCCTCGCGCGGGACCGCTTCGGCATCAAGCCCCTCTACTGGACCAGGTACGAGCATCAGTTTCGCTTCGCCTCCAGTACTCAAGCCCTCTTGGAGGCCGGGGGTGTGGACACGACGATCGACCCGGTGGCACTGCATCATCTGTTCACCCTCCATGCGGTGGTCCCCGCACCGCGCACGATCCTCCGGGGAGTGCGTAAGCTCGGGCCTGGCCATTGGCTGCGGATCTCCGCGGACGGAGACCAGACGGAGTCCCGGTATTGGCGGCTGGACGCCACCAGGCCCGAGGAGCCCGTCTCCGAATCCGCCTGGCTGGACTCGATCCACGACGCCCTGAGGCGGGCCGTTCAAACCCATAACGCGATTGCAGATGTGCCGGTGGGCGTGCTCCTGTCGGGCGGCCTCGACTCGAGCCTTCTGGTGGCCCTGTTGGCCGAGGCGGGCGTCTGCGATCTGCGCACCTTCTCGGTCGGGTTCGAAGATACGCCGGAGGAGGCAGGCAGCGAGTTCGAGTACTCGGACTTGGTGGTCGAGCGCTATGGAACCCGCCACCGGAAGCTCCGCGTTCCAAATGCGGAGGTCCTCCGGCGTCTGCCAGAAGCGGTCGACGCCATGACCGAGCCCATGTTCGGCCAGGATGCAGTCGCCTTCTACCTGCTGGGCGAGCAGGTGAGCCGGGAGATCAAGGTGGTGCAGTCGGGCCAGGGGGCGGACGAGGTCTTCGGGGGGTACTTCTGGTACCCGCGCATCCGGGCGGAGACGGAGGGTGACTGGCTAGAGCGCTTTCGCAAGCACTACTTCGACCGCGACCACGACGAGTACCTGAAGCTGGTGACTGAGCCCTACCGGGGCGCGGACCACAGCTCAGGGCTCATCTCAGACCTCCTGGCCGAGCCGGACGCGGATGAGCTGATGGACGCCGTCTTGCGACTGGACGTCACGACCCTCATCGTGGACGACCCCGTGAAGCGGGTGGACAACATGACCATGGCTTGGGGGCTGGAAGCGAGGGTCCCTTTCCTCGATCACCAGCTGGTGGAGCTGGTCGCCCGCTGTCCCCCGGCATTCAAGCTGCGCAACGGCGGCAAGTACCCCCTTAAGGCAATGGCCCGCGGTCTGCTGCCGGATGGGGTTATCGATCGCCCGAAAGGCTATTTTCCCATGCCGGCCCTCAAGTACGTGCGGGGCGAGTTCCTTTCGATGATGCAGGACCTGCTGACCTCCCGGGCATGCCGGAAGCGGGGCCTCTACCGGCGCGACTACGTGGAGATGCTGCTGGCCGCCCCCGACATGCACCACACGCGGATCCTCGGCAACAAGCTGTGGCACTTGGCACTGCTGGAGCTCTGGCTGCAGCGGCACGTAGACGCCTGCCCTTGAAACGGGGCTGTGCGTCCCGAACTTCCAGGGTTCGACGAACAGCAGGTTTTCGAGGTCAGTGATGGACGTACTCGCGCGTATCGATCAGCAGGTCAAGAACAATCCCATCGTCATCTACATGAAGGGCACCCCGCAATCTCCCATGTGCGGCTTCTCCATGCGTGCCGCCGCCGCGCTTCAGGAGTGCTCTGTACCCTTCGCTTACGTCAACGTGCTGCAGGACCCCGAGATCTTCGAGAGCCTGCCGCGCTACGCGGATTGGCCCACCTTCCCTCAGATCTACATCGGGGGCGAGCTGGTGGGGGGATGTGACATCACCCTGGAGCTCCACGCCAAAGGCGACCTGAAGCGGATGATGACCGAAGCCTCGGAGCAGGAGGCGGGGACGGGCGGGAGCGGCGCCGGCTGATCCTCGAGCGGCGGGATCTCGCGTCCAAGACACAGGGCAGCTGGCCGGCGCGCACTGCGGCGTCGGCGTCCGGTGCCGCACGCTACGCCTTACTCGGCTGCGCTTGCCCTGAATCAATCTCCCAGACCCGTACCGGGTCCAGCTCCCGCCAGCGGTTTACGATCTTGCAGAACAGCTTTGCGGTCTGCTCCACGTCGTAAATCGCGCTGTGGGCCTCCCGGCTATCCCAGCCGAGCCCTGCCATCTGACAGGCGCGGGCCAGCACCGTTTGCCCATAGGCCAGCCCTGCGAGAGTGACGGTGTCGAATACACTGAAGGAGTGAAACGGGTTGCGCTTGAAGCCGGTGCGCTCCACCGCGGCCCGAATGAAGCCCAGATCGAAGAAGGCATTGTGCCCGACCAGGATGGCGCGATTGCAGCGGGCCGACTTGACGGCTTTGCGGATAGGGCCCAGCACCCGAGACAATGCGTCTCCCTCCGGGATGGCATCGCGAAAAGGGTGATCCGGATCGATCTTGTTGAATGCCAGCGCCCTCGGGTCCATTTCCGCCCCGATGAAAGGGAGGACGTGACAACACATCGTGGGACCGGGCGTAAGCCGGCCGTCGCCGTCCATCCGGATGACGATCGCCGCAATCTCGAGCAGCGCATGGCGCTGCGGATCGAAGCCGGCAGTTTCCACGTCCACCACCACCGGCAGGAAGCCCCGAAAACGTCGGCTGATGGTCGGCGTGTCGTCATTCTCCTTCATCGGCACAGGATAGGTGTCGGGCGATGAAAAGCCAAACGGGCGCGGACTATCGGGGCATCTTGTACAGGGGGGCATCTTTTTCAGCCCGTTTGACCCCTTCCCT
>Ga0210085_1001203_pt1 | contig 10438 bp, 4 predicted proteins | sample China_Galinas_PW_5_FD_184866 | JGI IMG/M metagenome (GOLD analysis project Ga0210085, IMG submission 184866) | Wetland microbial communities from San Francisco Bay, California, USA, that impact long-term carbon sequestration - China_Galinas_PWC_D1... | ecosystem: Environmental > Aquatic > Marine... | reverse complement strand
ACTGCCCGTCTGCCGAGGGCCTGGCTCACGCCGTTCCTGATGTTCAGGATGGTCTTTTCGGTCGTGGCCCAGTCGATGCAGGCGTCGGTGACGGACACACCGTATTTGAGGTCGGCGGGATTATCCGGGATGGGCTGGTTGCCCCAGTTGATATTGCTCTCGATCATCAGCCCGATGATCGAGCGGTTACCCTCGATGATCTGGCTGGTTACGTTTTGCGCCACCAGCGGCTGCAGCGCCGCATCCTTGCTGGAGTTCTCGTGGCTGCAGTCCACCATGATGTTCGGGCTCAAGCCCGCCTGCTGCAGCGCCCGTTCGCAGATCGCGACATTCACCGAGTCGTAGTTGGGTTTGCCGTTGCCGCCGCGCAGCACCACATGACCGTAGCGGTTTCCGGCGGTCGAGACGATGGACACCCGGCCTTCCGGATCGATGCCGAGGAAATTGTGCGGGTGGTTGACGGATTTCAGGGCGTTGATGGCCACGCCCAGTCCGCCGTCGGTGCCGTTCTTGAAACCGACGGCGCAGGACAACCCGCTCGACATCTCCCGGTGCGTCTGCGATTCGGCGGTGCGGGCGCCGATGGCCGACCAGGCGATGAAGTCCTGCAGGTATTGCGGCGAGATCGGGTCGAGCGCCTCGGTGGCCAGCGGTAGATCGAGTTCCACCAGTTTCAGCAGCAGGCGGCGGGCGATGTGCAGCCCTTCCTCGATTTCAAAGGAGCCGTTCAGGCGCGGATCGTTGATCAGCCCTTTCCAGCCGATGGTGCTGCGGGGTTTCTCGAAGTAGACGCGCATCACCAGGTAGAGCGTGTCCTCGACCTGCTCCGCCAACGCCCGCAGGCGCCGGCCGTATTCGAGGGCGGCGTCCGGGTCGTGGATGGAGCAGGGGCCGACCACGATGAAAAGCCGCTGGTCCTTGTGGTCCAGGATGTCCTTGATGATGCCGCGGCCCCTGATGACGGAGGCGGCCGCCCGCTCGGTGATCGGCAGCCGGCGCTTGAGTTCCTCCGGCGTAATCAGCCGCGTGTAGGAGCTGATGTTGAGATTTTCGACGCGTTTGTCAGTCATGTGCGGTTCCGGTGATGCGTGGCGCCTGGCGCAAGTGCGCTCTTCCGGTTTTTGGCGCCGGATAACCACACGGTGACCTCTAGGAGCCTGTCGGATTTAGGATTGATCTACTCGGCAACTGCTCCATGCGTCACCTATAGCGCCTACTTTTGGTGCTCTACCTTCTGCACGGCCCAGGCCGGTTTCTCGACCGGTCCCGGTCTCACCTTCTGGCCCAGACCAGTCTCTCGACCGGTTCCCGGTCTCACCTTCTCCCTGCAGTCGTGCGCCGGCGGGAGAGCGGCCCATAGTTCCCCGATATTTCGTTACATAGAACCACTATGCGCCTCGATATCGTGAATCTCTGTGCTCGCTCTCCCACCCTGCTCGCTACGATCACCTAAATCCGACAGGCTCCTAGGCCGAGTGGTGCTTGAATGTAAAGTAGAGCGTATATATTAACGTATAAATAGCCGCGGGTCGCTCCCGGCTTCCCCTGTAGCTGCTACTGCACGGTGGACTCGGGCACCCCGTCCCGGGCGTGGCGACGTTGAATCCGGCGGTGCCGCCAATCGATGATCACCTTCCCGTCGTCGACAGGATACCCTGCAGGTAGCCGTCACCCAGCAGGGACATTTGCTGCAGAATCCGGTCGCGCCGTTCCAGCACGTACGCCGAGGGGTGATCGACCCGGAAACGCCGCGGATTGGGCAGCACCGCGGCCAGCAGCGCCGCCTGACTTGCGTTCAGGGTGGCGGCCGGTCGCGCGAAATAGCGTCGCGAGGCCGCCTGTACGCCGAAGGTGCGCTCACCCATCTCGGCGATATTGAGGTAGACCTCCAGGATGCGGCGCTTCGGCCAGGCGATTTCCAGCAGCACGGTCATCCAGGCCTCCAGACCCTTGCGCAAATAACTGCGGCCTTGCCAGAGGAACAGGTTTTTCGCCACCTGCTGGGTCAGCGTGCTGGCGCCGCGCAGGCGACCGCCGCGCGCGTGGCTCCCGGCGGCGTCGAGGATGGCGTCGAAGTCGAAGCCCATGTGGTCCGGAAATTTCTGGTCCTCGGCTGCCACGACGGCCAGCGCCGCAGTCGGCGCGATGCGTTCCATCGGCACCCACTGGTAATTCTGGGACCGTCCCTCGTCGAGGCTGCGCGCCAGTATCACGGCCGATGTCGGCGGAGGTATCCAGCGCAGGAGGATCACCGGCAGCACGCTGACGAGAAGGAACACGAGTACAACCCGCAGCAGCCAGCGACGCCAGCTAGTCCGGGTGCGTCCGGACGCGCGGCGCCTGCCGCGGGATTTTTTTCTCCTCGTCTGTCGTCTGGAGGACGGCAGGAACGGGAACCGGGATTCAGTCATGCGGGTGGCCGGGGTGAGGGATGTCGTCGAATGATGATCGCGGATTCCGGTAATGACCTGGAGACGCAGCCGTGCCGCGCGATTGCGGGTAGTATAATACCGGGTTGCGAACCCGCGGGATCGCTTGCCGGTGCGGGATGCCTGCACCTCGGCCGCAGCGCGATCTGGCGGCACACCGGGTTTCTATTATTTCTTCGATGTGCTGGCGTGCCGGTTCCGCCATTGCGCAGGGAACATGACGATGCCGCATACGAAAGCGCTCTATCAATGGATCTTCGATGTCGACTACGAGAATTTCGACAGCCGGGTCATCGAACCCTCGCATGAACGTCCGATTCTCGTCGATCTTTGGGCTGACTGGTGTTCACCCTGTCTGGTGCTTACGCCGGTACTGATGCGCATCGTGGAGGAATTCGGCGGACGACTGCATCTGGCGAAGGTCGAGGTGGATGAGGGAGAGAACATGAAACTGGCGGGGCATTATCATGTGCGCGGGTTTCCCACCGTCCTCCTGTTCGAGCAGGGAAGTGAGCGCGCGCGTTTCAGCGGTGCGCGCCATGTGCACGCTGTGCGTGAATTCGTCGAACAGAACAGCCGGCTGCTGGAACATTGATGCCGTCGTGCATCATCTTCTGATCGCGGCTAATCGATCTGACCATGCGGGCTTGAATAGTATACTACCGGCGTGAAGGCCATCCTGGCCGCTGTATGTCTTTGATGTACGTACATTCCACAATTGCGGTGGCATAATAATCGCGCTACTGTTTGCATTGTCCAAAGGGAATTGGATGTGGTTTTTTTCATAGTTCATGACTCCTCTGCGGCGACCGGCGATTAACTTTACTGGTCGCCGTTTTTATTCTCGTTGTCAACAATGCACGTAGTTTCCCCACTTGTGGCACCTCTGTGGCGCCTCTATAGATAGCCTATCTTCGTGGTGGCCACTGATGCATCCCTGATGTGAAATACGGTAAAGATCTATGGAAGATGACAGTCTGTTTGAGGCGCGTGTGTCGGCGGGATTGCCACAGGACGACGATTCGGAATCCTTGCTCCGCGAGCGGGATGCCGGCGGCAAATTGAGCAGTCCGATTGCCTCCATCCTCAGGACATTTCCGACGCTTGAAGAAAGTGGCGGCATCTGGCCGGTGAGGATTCAGTCACTGGGGGTATTTTCCCTGACACTTAACCGCAAAGCTGTCAGCTTTGGTTCCGATTACGAACGACAGGTTCTCGAGTTCCTGAAAGCGCTGATCGCATTCGGCGGTATCGAGGTCAGTCCAGGTGAACTCGCCTCGGCACTCTGGTCACAGCTCGACGGGACGCTCGCGCAGCGCTCTCTCGATGTCCTGCTGCGCAATCTGCGCGACATGCTGGGCGAAGAATGCGTGCGGGTGTCGCCGGACGGCGAAATCAGCCTCGTGCCGGATTACTGCTGGGTCGATGTCTGGGAGTTAGAAAGGATGCTTGCAATGACCCGGCGCATCCTGAACAGGGATTTCACCGGCAAAGACGCCGGACGTCTCGAGCTTCTGTCCAGTCGGCTGCGGGATCTCTATCAGGGGCATTTCCTGACCGGGGAAGACACGACCTCATGGTCCGTATCCCTGCGGGAGCGGTTGCGCATCAGGTGCATCCAGCATTTGCTCGATACCGGGCGATACTGGGAGTCCCGCGGATTATGGGACAAGGCCATTCCGTGCTACCAGCGGGGTCTGGAGGTTGATGATCTGGTCGAGGATTTCTACCTGCGCCTCATGGTTTGCTGCCTCGCAAAAAACAGTATCGGCGAAGGACTTGCCGTCTATCGGCGTTGCCGGAAAGTGCTTTCCGTCGTCCTCGGCTTGCGCCCCGCACCGGAGACCGAGGTTCTGCATCACGCTCTCATGGATGCCCTTCAGGGCAAAAACACCGCCAGAATGTCCACCTGACATTCACCGGTCACCGCTCCGACCGCCCCGTTCGCGGGCAAATCATAGGGGCCTGCCGGACGTGGGATTGATCTACTCGGCAACTGCTCCATGCGTCGCCTATAGCGCCTACTTTTGGTGCTCTACCTCCTGCACGGCCCAGGCCGGTCTCTCGACCGCTACCCGGTCTCACCTTCTGGCCCAGGCCAGTCTCTCGACCGGTTCCCGGTCTCACCTTCTCCCCGCAGTCGTGCGCTGGTGGGAGAGTGGCCCATAGTTCTCCGATATTTCGTTACATAGAACCACTATGCGCCTCGATATCGTGAACCTCTGTGCTCGCTCTCCCACCATGCTCGCTACGATCACCCAGGTCCGACAGGCTCCTGAGGGCACAAGTACCTGCCCCTGCCAGATTCTTCACCAGGCGGTTCGAGAATCTACCCGACGGTCCAGTATTCCCGCTCCTGCATGGAAGCCGTCGGACAAACCGGATACCCTCGTCGCGTCCGGCTGGACGCCGCCCCGACCGCCTGCCATGCTACCCTCATGTCACTCGACGTGTTTCATCCGGCCGTCGCCCGCTGGTTCGGCGAGCATTTCGACGCCCCTTCGGAAGTACAACTAAAGGCCTGGCCGGCGATCCAGGCGGGCCGGTCCACCCTGATCGCCGCGCCCACCGGCTCGGGCAAAACCCTGGCGGCTTTCCTCGCCGCTATCGACCGCCTGGTCCGCGACGGACTGGACGCGCCGCTGCCGGACGAGACGCGGGTGCTCTATGTCTCGCCGCTCAAGGCGCTGTCGAATGACATCCACAAAAATCTGGAACTGCCATTGAACGGCATCCGCGACGCCCTGCTGGAGGGCGGTCTGCATGACGTGCCGGTACGCGCCCAGGTGCGCACCGGCGACACCTCCACGGCGGAACGCGCGGCGATGAAGCGCAACCCGCCGCACGTCCTGGTCACCACGCCCGAATCACTCTACCTGCTGCTCACCTCGGAGTCGGGCCGCGCGATGCTGGCTACGGTGCGCAGCGTGATCGTGGACGAGATTCACGCGCTCGCGGGCAACAAGCGCGGGGCGCATCTCACCCTGTCGCTCGAACGGCTTAAGAGCCTGACCCCGAAGCCGCCGGTGCGCATCGGCCTGTCCGCCACGCAGAAACCGCTGGAGGCCATGGCGCACTATCTGACCGGTGCACGCGATACCGACTGCACTCTCATCGACACCGGCCATGTGCGCGATCGCGATTTGCGCATCGAGGTGACCGGCTCGCCACTGGAGGCGGTGATGGCGAACGAGGTGTGGGGCGAGATCTACGACCGCCTGGAGCAGCTGGTAAACGAACATCGCACCACGCTGATCTTCGTGAACACCCGCCGCCTGGCGGAGCGCGCGGCCGCCGCACTGGCAGAGCGCCTCGGCGAGGACGCGGTGACCGCCCACCATGGCAGCCTTGCGCGCGAACACCGGCTGGAGGCCGAACAGCGCCTCAAGCAGGGGAAGCTGCGGGCGCTGGTCGCGACCGCCTCACTGGAACTCGGCATCGACATCGGCGAGGTCGATCTGGTGTGCCAGCTCGGCTCGCCGCACGGCATCGCCACCCTGCTGCAGCGGGTCGGGCGCTCCGGTCACCGCCTCGGTGCGCTGCCGAAGGGCCGTCTGTTTCCGCTCTCGCGCGATGACCTGGTGGAGTGCGCGGCACTGCTCGCGGCGGTGCGGCGCGGGGAACTCGACCGCATTCCGATCCCGGCGCATCCGCTCGACGTGCTGGCGCAGCAGATCGTCGCGGAGGTTGCCAGCCGCGACTGGGGCGAGGCGGAACTCTACGAGTTGTTTCGCGGCGCCTGGCCTTACCGCGACCTCACCCGCGATGCGTTTACCGCGGTGGTGAAGATGCTGGGCGACGGCTTCCACACCCGGCGCGGACGCCGCGGCGCCTACCTGCACCGCGACGCCGTGCATGGCATGCTGCGGGCGCGGCGCGGCGCGCGGTTGATCGCGCTGACCAACGGCGGGGCCATTCCCGACCAGTTCGACTACGACGTGATCCTGCAGCCGGAGGGCCTCTTCATCGGCACGCTGAACGAGGACTTCGCCTTCGAAAGCCTGGCGGGCGACATTTTCCAGCTGGGCAACACCTCCTATCGGATGCTGAAGATCGAGCAGGGGCGCGTGTACGCCGAGGATGCGCACGGCCAGCCACCCAATATCCCGTTCTGGTTTGGCGAGGCGCCCGGGCGCAGCGATGAATTGTCGGAGGCGGTGTCGCGGCTTCGCGCCGCACTCGATGCCTGGCTGGAGCAGGGGCTCGATGTCGCCCGCCGCTATGTGACGGAGGAGCTTGTGCTGCCGCCCGCCGTCGGCGAGCAGCTCGTGGATTACCTTGCCACAGCCAAGGCCGCGCTGGGCGTGCTGCCCACCCGGGAGCGCATCGTGTTCGAACGCTTTTTCGATGAAACCGGCGACCAGCACTTCGTGATCCACTCGCCCCGGGGTTCGCGCATCAACCGCGCCTGGGGGCTGGCGCTGCGCAAGCGCTTCTGCCGGCGCTTCAACTTCGAGCTGCAGGCGGCCGCCGGCGAGGACAGCATCGTGATATCGCTCGGACCGACGCACAGTTTCCCGCTGGAGGAGCCGGCGCGCTATCTGAATGCGGCGACGGTGGAAGCCGTGCTGGTGCAGGCGCTGCTCGCTGCGCCCATGTTTCCGACGCGCTGGCGCTGGGTCGCCAACACCGCGCTCGCGGTGCCGCGCAACCGCGCCGGCAAGCGCGTGCCGCCGCCGTTCCAGCGCAACGACGCCGAGGACCTGATCGCCGTGATCTTCCCGGAGCAGCTGGCCTGTGCCGAGAACATCGCCGGTGACCGTGTCGTGCCGGATCATCCCCTGGTCGGGCAGACCCTGTCCGACTGCTTGCATGAGCTGATGGACATCGACGGCCTGAAGCGGCTGCTGACCGACATCGCAGCGGGCCGAATCGAGATCATCGGCCGCGAACTCGCCACCCCATCGCTGCTGGCGCAGGAAATCCTCAATGCGCGCCCCTACGCCTTTCTCGACGATGCGCCGGCGGAAGAGCGCCGCACTCTGGCCGTTCAGCAGCGCCGCTTCATGGACCCGGCGAGCGCCGCCGGGATCGGGCGGCTCGATCCCGCGGCGATCGAGCGGGTGCGGCGCGAGGCGTGGCTGGAGGCGCAGAACCCGGACGAACTGCACGATGCCCTGGTCGTGCTCGGTTTCCTGACCGGGGTCGAGGGCGAGCGTGGTCCTCTGTCGCAGCGGCATGACAGCCTGGCGCACGGCTGGCCAGAACTGCTGGAGATACTGCAGCGGGATCGCCGCGCGACGGTGCTCAGCACCGCTGCCGGCGAGCGCCTGTGGGTGGCGGCGGAACGCCTGCAAGCGCTGCAGCAGCTGTGTCCCGGCGCCCGTCCGGAGCCGCCGATCGAGGCCATCGCAGCGGATGAGGGCGGCGATCCGGAAACCGCGCTGCGCGAGATCATCCGCAGCCGGCTCGAAGGACTGGGGCCGGTCAGCGCATCGCGGCTCGCCGCGCCGCTGGGGCTGCAAGCCGCCGTCGTCGTACGGGCGCTCCTCGCCCTGCAGCAGGAAGGCTTTGCCATCCAGGGGTGCTTTACCAATGAAATGGGCGTGGAGGGACCGACGGCGGACGAGTGGTGCGAGCGCGGACTGCTGGCGCGAATCCACCGCTACACCCTGAAACAGCTGCGCAGCGAGATCGAACCGGTCGCGCCCGCCGATTTCATGCGCTTCCTGTTTCACTGGCAGGGTCTGGACGATCCCGGCGAGGGAGAGGGCGGTCTCTCGCGCGCGCTCGGGCAGCTGGAAGGAATGAGTCTGCCGGCGACGTGCTGGGAGGACGATGTACTGCCGGCGCGCGTGCAGCCGTATTCGCGCGCCGAACTCGACGGTTTGTGCGGTGCCGGCCAGGTACTGTGGCTGCGCCTGCAGGTGCAGCCACCGGGAAAGAAGCCGAAGCGCCGTGCACCGGCGGTGCGTTCCACGCCGATCGCTTTCATAGCCCGCGCGCATCTCGCTCACTGGCGCGCCTTCACGCCACTGTTGCCGGACGGGGATCTGCTGCTCTCGGGTGCGGCGCGCAGGGTGCATGACGGACTGCGCGCGTGGGGGGCGAGTTTTTTCGACGAACTGCTGGCGGAGACCGGCCTGCTCAGGTCGCAGCTGGAGGAAGCGCTGGGGGAACTCGTCGCCTGGGGGCTGGTCACCTGCGACAGTTTTCGCGGCCTGCGCGAGCTCATCCTGCCGCAGCGGCTGCAGCGCCGCCGTCATGCCCATCCGGAACGGCTCGCCGCCGCCGGCCGCTGGTCGCTGCTGCGTCCCGCGGCAGCCGGCGAGGCCGATGCACTGTCTCATGCCGAACACATCGCGCGGGTGCTGCTGCGCCGCTACGGGGTCGTCTTCCGCAGGCTGCTGGAGCGGGAAGGCGGGCTGCCCTCCTGGCGGGAGTTGCTCTATGTCTACAGACGCCTGGAGGCGCGCGGCGAGCTGCGCGGCGGGCGTTTCGTGCAGGGTTTCCCGGGGGAGCAGTATGCGCTGCCCGAGGCGGTGTCCGCGCTGCGGGAAACCCGTAACCGGGCGCGGCAGGGTGATCTCGTCACGCTCAGCGCCGCCGATCCGCTGAATCTCACCGGTCTCGTCACGCCGGGCCGGCGCGTCGGCCCGCAGCCGGGCCACCGCGTGCTGTATCGCGATGGTGTGCCCATCGCCATCAGCGCACGACGCGAAATCACCCTGCTGGAGACGGTCGACCCGCGCGAGGAATGGCACATCCGCAGCGCCTTGCTGCGCAAGCCCCATCCCAGCGCCTGGCATCCGCCGCCGTCGCGGCTGGTGTGATGCGGAAATGAGGATTACCTGGCCGGTTTCGCCATCCGTGTAGGGCGCGTTAGCCCAACTTAGCGGATTCGGCCTTACGAAGAGGTCAACTCATTGATTGATATAGGCAGGACCCCCAAAGGTCTGCACTACACGGGGGTGGCGGTTTCGGCCTGGGTGGCGGTGATTTTTGGTGGTGGCTGAGCCGGCAGTTCAAGTCGCAGCCGCTCCAGCAACAGCTTGAGTTCGGGCTCCGGCTCGGTGTGGCGCGTTAACATAATGGTTTGTCCGTCGGTGGTCGGAATTTCGACGTCGATCATCTGCACGGCGGCGAACTTCTCCAGCACGCTGCAGCTCCTTGTGTGTGAGCGTCATACAGGAGAGCTGTTTCAGGCGCGCCCACAATCGCTTGAGCTGGCGCTTGCGCATTGCACGTTCCTTGGCGATGCGACCCGCGTTCTGGGCGAACACGTAGAGCTCGCCGTCCTGCGGCAAGAGCTTGACCTGCACGCCGGGCCGAGCGTCCTGCCAGGGTTTGAGCAGCAAATCCTTCTCCAGCTTCGACAAGCGGCCCTTGGGCGTGCCGACCAGGTAGAACACTGGCGGATCGGAGTGGCGCATCTGCTCAAGCGTCGCCTCCGTCGGGATACCGCGATCCATCACCCAGACTCTTCGCGCCTTGCCGTACTGGCGTTCGATGCGCGCGAGGAAATCACTCAGCGTGGTGCTGTCGGCCGTGTTGCCCGGCAGCACGTCATAGGCCAGCGGCAAGCCTTCGGGCGTCACCACCAGCGCGATGACCACTTGCACGCCATCGCTTCTGTGATCACGCGAGTAACCGTATTTGCGTTTGTCGTCCCCGACAAACAGCGGATTGGCTTCGAAGTACGTGCTCGTCAGGTCGTAAAGCAGCACGTCGAATTCGACGTTGAACAGATCACGCCAACGTTGCACCAGGTGATCGAAGAGCGCGGCTTTGTGTTCCACCAGGCGATCGTGACAGACGTAGAGCGTGTGGATGTCGGCCAGGGCGTCATCGGCGCCGAGCAGGTCACGCAACGCACTGTGCTCGAACCAGTGCCGGTGCAAGCGCCATTCGCTGCCCGGCGAGAGCAGCCGATACGCCACCAGCACGAACAGCACCTGATCCCAGCGCGTGCCCTTGCGGCTCCGGGGCAGACACTGGCGCCAGAAGCGATCCAGCCCCAAGATCTCCCACAGCTTCAGCGCGAGCCAGCATGAGCCCCATACCCGTGG
>Ga0210085_1001202_pt1 | contig 10451 bp, 4 predicted proteins | sample China_Galinas_PW_5_FD_184866 | JGI IMG/M metagenome (GOLD analysis project Ga0210085, IMG submission 184866) | Wetland microbial communities from San Francisco Bay, California, USA, that impact long-term carbon sequestration - China_Galinas_PWC_D1... | ecosystem: Environmental > Aquatic > Marine... | reverse complement strand
GCCGGTTTCGGCGGGCCCCTCAACACTTTCGAAGTGACGAAAGCATGCATCAACGCGGGTGCGGCGGCGGTTCATCTGGAAGATCAAATATCCTCATTGAAGAAGTGCGGTCACATGGGCGGGAAGGTCCTGGCTCCCTCCTCTGAATATTTGCGCAAATTCGCGGCTGCCCGGCTTGCCGCCGATGTTATGGGGGTGCCCACGCTTATGGTTGCGAGAACCGATGCCAAAGGTGCCCGTTTAACCCGAAGCGACATAGACCCTATAGACCAGCCCTTTTTGACCGGAAAGAGGACCGTGGAGGGTTATTTCGAGGTAAAAGGCGGTCTGGAACTTGCCATTACCAGAGCCCTGTCTTATGCGCCTTATGCAGATGTGATCTGGTGTGAAACTTCGACGCCGGATCTGGGGGAAGCCCGGGAATTTGCCCAGGCAGTTCTGGAGAAATTTCCGAATAAATTGCTGGCCTACAATTGCTCCCCCTCGTTTAACTGGAAAATGCATATGGATCATACCACGCTCCAAAAATTTCAGGAGGAACTGGGAACTATGGGTTATAAGTTTCAGTTTGTCACCTTGGCCGGTTTTCATGCTTTAAATGCCTCAATGTTTGAATTGGCCCATGCTTATAAAGCAAAGGGTATGGCAGCTTATTCACAATTGCAGGAGCATGAATTCCAGATGGAGCGTGAATTGGGCTACAGTGCGGTGAAGCACCAATCTTTTGTTGGGGCGGGATACTACGACGAAGTTCAAATGGTTATCAGCGGCGGTGAGACGGCTACTGCTGCCTTAGCAGGTTCCACTGAAGAAGAACAGTTTGAAGGATAGTGAACAGTGAATAGGAAAAAGGAAACAGGAAAGAGGGAATAGAAAAGAGGCAAGGAGCATAGGGCATAGGTGGGAGGTCAGAAGACAGAAGCCAGAGGACTAAAGACGAGAGACGACGGAGGACGGAAGACAGAAGACGGAAGAAAGTAAGAAGGTTGGAGCTTAGAGGTTGGGGGCAAATCAATCAACCATCAACAATCAATCATTTGAACCTGACTCCAGAGAAATAGGCTCTGCATTTCACAGGGCAGGCACATAAATTGGACAAAAAAAGATTTTGCAAAGGACTAAAATCAACCGATTTTGCCATGAGCCAGCCGTTTGTTTTGTCCATAGGGGAAGATATCTATAATTTCTCCACGACTGATGCGAGACTGGACCTGCTGCCAAAATTGTACATCGAATAGGTCATCATGATGTTTTAGAAAAACCTCTTTCATCACTCCCTGCAACCCTATAAATTTTCTAAGTTCTTCGGGGAAAACATCATTCTCGCCAACGCCGAACCAGGGCTCGGCAGAGAGTTCTTCATCATAACTTCTGGGCTGAGGCATTACTCTGAAATTGCAGATAGACAACAAACAAAGTTCGTCATAGTCGTAAAAAACAATACGGCCGTGGCGGGTTACTCCGAAATTCTTGAGCAAGAGATCTCCGGGAAAGATGTTTGAGGCTGCCAGGTCTTTAATGGCATTACCGTAATCCACAACAGCCCTTAGTGCTTTTGCCTCATCGACTTCGCGAAGATAGATATTCAAAGGGGTCACTCGGCGTTCCACATAAGCATGCTTGACAATAACGGTATCCTTATTGATGGTGACACTTTGAGCGGCATTTTGCTTCAGGCTGTCTACCAGCTCTTTTGAAAAACGATTGCGATTAAATTGCAGGTGTTCGAATTCCTGAGCATCCACAAGTCGACCCGCACGATCATGCTTGAACACGAGCTCATACTTGGCCATAACCGCATTGCGGGTGGTATTCTTGGGGTAAGCGAAGTGATCCTTAATTACCTTAAAAACCAGATCGTAGTCAGACATGGTGTATACCTCCATGACCATGCCCCTTTCTCCTTGAGCTAGTTCGAACGTTTTGTCGGAACGGCTCAAATGATGCAGTAAATCACAGTACAACTCAGACTTGCCGTGCTTGTTATGCCCGATAGAAATGTAGAGTTCGGCAATTCTTTTTCGAGGCATGATGCTCTTCAAGAAACTCACCAGTTCATTAGGTCTTTTGATGTCGACATGGAAATAGGATCGCGTAAAACTAAACAAAACGCTCACTTCATCCTCACTCAGAATTACCGCATCCACGATGATTCCCCCCGGAGTATTGAGCAACGCCAGCACAAGAGGGAAGACATCCGAACCATTGAAAAGCCGACCGACCAGATAAGCGCCCTTTCCTCGATAGTGGATGGAGGTCAACATTTCCGCTCGATCGATGAATGGCGAATTGTTACTGCTTTTGAGGTGGCCGTCAATTTTTTCTGACGCCAATTGTGCATCTCGATGCATATCTTCGTATGCCGTTTGATGCTTGAAGTCGTCAAGGATGATTTCAATTAAGTGTTGGGTTGACTGAGTTCCGGAGTAAATTCGATACGGGGGAGTAGAAATCTGTAAGGGCTGGGTCCGGGTACAAGTGTCGACAAATTCAATTTGAGGATCTACACCAACCGTGGCAAATATTTTTCGGGTAATCGAATTGAAGAAAGTTTCTGCCAGTTCCCAAATGTCTATTTTACCACTCAAACCAAAGTACTCGGTCTTGATGTTCATCCAGATCTCTTTATCGTTGATTCGATCGTTCAACAAGTATATAATTTCAGCAACAATCTGATCCACCATTTTCTTATAGAGGTCCAGCCTTTCGTCTGAATCGGCTCTCATCCCATGCCAATCCCGGTTCTCAAAGCGCGTTTTGGCCCGTCGGGTAATGACCTTGAATTTGGCCTGGTATCCTTTAAAAGCCTTGATAATGGCCTCGGCACAGATATGGGTCAATTGATTATGGGTGGCTCTTTGGGTCATGAAAAAATATTTTAATGTTATTGATTAGTTAGACACTTGATTAAAAATTTTTGCCATACGGCAAAATACTCATGGCCCCCAACCAGATAGGTGTCGTTGTGATCGGCTCCTGGAATTTCATAGAATTCTTTTGGAGAGCGGGCTTTTTCGAAAAGACGACGGGCCATGGAGACAGGAATGGTTTGGTCAAACTGTCCGTGGACGAACAGGATGGGTGATTGTATATCATCGATCAAAGACAGACTGTCGTATTTAACGCTTGACGTCGTGGGCGGTGTAAAGAAAGGAAAGTAGCGCTGCATCATGTCGTCCGTGGATGTAAATGCTGCTTCCAAAATGACTCCCAAACATTGTTCTTTACTGGCAATGTCAACGGCCAGAGCAGTTCCCAAAGATCGTCCGAACAATAACACGGAAGATGTCTTGAATTTCTTTTCATCGATGAGATACCGAAAAGCACCATGGGCGTCCGAGAACGTACCGGCTTTTGAGATTTCGCCTTCACTCATACCGTATTCACGGTAATCAAATATGAAGACGGGAATCTGAAGGGCATCGTGCAGTTTTTTAAGATTGTGAAGGCGATGGCTGATATTGCCGGCATTGCCGTGGAACCAGAGCAATACCGCCCGTTCATCAGGTCCCTGGACAAACCAGCCGTGCAGGCGGGTACCGTCTTTGGCCGGGAAGAACACATCTTCATAATCATCCAGGCGGTAATCTTTGGGGGTGGCTTCGAGATCACTTTCCGGAAAGAACACAATTCCTTTTTCAGACATAAGGGAAATCCTTTTTAGTTAGTGTTCATCCAGAAATGAGGATTTTTGTTCAATATCAAGGCATGCGAGAAAACTAACCACAGGCATATATTTGATATTCCGCGGATTAATTTTCGAGCATAACGCAGAGATTGGGCTAAAAGACCATTTATGGATGGACAATAGTTAAGTTCTGGCAGAACTATTTGACATATTCCAAAAAATAGTCTTATCGGTCTGAGCTGTCAAGAAATTTACGCCGTCGTGAAGCTGTATCGAAGCCAAATGTGTTTGCCCTGAGATTAAAGCATCTCTTTAAAATAGCAGCCTTATTTAAAAAACAAGCATCTTTACAATCACTGAGTATTATGCAATAAAACTTTTATGCTTCAAGAGCTTTCCATTAGCAACTTTGCCATCATCGACGACCTTCGGATATCCTTTTCAGGCGGTTTGACCATTTTGAGTGGAGAGACCGGTGCCGGAAAATCCATTATCATCAATGCCGTCAATCTTCTGTTGGGCAGCCGGGCCACGGCAACGCTCGTCCGTTCCGGCCAAGAGACCGCCGAGCTCGAAGCATTATTTCACATCAAAGACCAGCCCGGAATCGTCCGGATCATGAAAAAAAATGGGTATGATCCAACAGAAGGGTTGTTGATCCGAAGGATTATTTCCCGAAAAGACCGACACCGGATTTATATTAATGGACGTCTTGCCACCATTGGCCTGTTGAATCTTATCACCGAAAATTTGGCCAGCATTTCCGGTCAGCATGTTCATCAGGGACTGCTGAAAGAGGAGCAACAACTCGCCATCATCGATCAATTTGGGGGATTGACACCTGAACGCAATTCGGTCTACCGGTGTTTTCATGAGATTGTCCCATTGATGCGAGACTTAAATGATCTGAAAGCCAAAAAGGATCGACAGAGGGAACATATCCAGCTGCTTGAATTCCAGAAAAAAGAGATCCTGGATGCAGGATTAACCCCCGGAGAAGATGCTGCATTGGAACAGGAACGGATACGACTGAAAAACAGTGAAGCGCTTTTTCAAACCGCCCGGGACAGCATTGAAATGCTGTATGATTCACAAGGGGCTGTTGTCGAACAACTTTCGCTGGTAAAAACAAATCTTGAAAAAGCGGCGTTGATAGACCCTTTGCTTGGTTCGTCGGCAAAGCGGATTTCAGAAATGGCTTTTAACGTTGAAGATATCGCTGAAGAACTGAGAACTTATCTGAAAAAAATAGAGATGGATGAAAGCCGTCTCGGGGATGTTGAAGATCGTCTGGATGTTATAAACAAGCTGAATCGCAAATACGGCGGTTCGCTGGATGCCGTATTTTTGCGCCTCGAATCCATGGAACAGGAACTCTTGAACCTGGAAAGTTTAGCAGAGGATATTTCCGGTGCTGAAAAACGACTTTCCATCCTGCATAACAGGCTGGTCGAACTGACGACGACACTTTCCAAAAAAAGGAAAAAAACAGCAAAAATACTGGCAGAAAGCGTTGAAAAAGAACTGGCGTCCTTAAAGATGCCTCAGACAAAATTTCAGGTCTCCTTTAGAACCGTCCCGGCGGACATCAGCAACAACTCATACCTTACCGTAGAAACAAATGTTGCCTATGAAACCGGAATCGACCAGGCCGTCTTTTTGATTGCACCGAATGTCGGCGAACCTCTTAAACCGCTGTCCAATATTGTATCCGGTGGCGAACTCTCACGGGTCGTACTGGCGTTAAAGGCAATACTTGCCCAAACAGAAGCGGTGGAGACCATCGTATTTGATGAGGTTGACGCCGGTATCGGAGGGGGGGTGGCGGAGGTTGTGGGCAAAAAACTTGCGGCGCTTGCCAAACGTCACCAGATAATCTGCATTACCCATTTGCCCCAGATTGCAAAATTCGGTGATCATCATTTCATCATTTCAAAGCATGTTTCAGATGGCAGAACAAAAACCTCTATCAATTGTTTAAGTATCCCGGAACGCATCGATGAAATTGCCCGGATGCTGGGGGGTGAAAAAATAACTCAGGCGACGCTCGATCATGCACGGGAAATGCTAAATAGTGTCCATCAATAAAAGGCATCTTTCGCTCCAAGTCAGCGTTCTCGCTCTATTGCAATCCGCGACGTAGCACTGCTACGACTGCGGTTGCAAAATCACTGCGGCCTTGACCTGAACCTAAATCTACCATTTCTTGACGGACACTTTGTAGTATTTGTTTTTAAAGCTTTTTCACTCGAACCCTTGAATCCTTGGATCCTTGGACCCTTATCAATCGACTATCTCTTTGGGAGATGATTTATTTAACTGTCCTGTTTAAGGTACGTTATGGGATTTACAAACTACAGCATTAAGATACCATGACAATTTACAGCATTCCACCACTCTTAACACTCATCTGCTTTCTCGCACTTGCTGCGTTGGCGATTTTCAGAGGTCCTAAAACTAAAACCAACTTCCTTTTTTTGACCATCTGCGTTCTCGGATCTTTTCTTTACCTTGACATTCTTTTTGCGTTCAACACTCAGTCCAAAGCCATGGCGCTTCGCATCAGCCGAACGGATCATTTTTTTATTGTGTACCTTTTCCCGGTGTATCTTCATTTTTTTCATGTCTATCTCAACATTTCCAAACGAAAATGGCTGATCAAGGCCGCATATGTCTATGCGTTCATTCTCATGTGCTTCACCCCCACACCGCTTTATATTGCTTCCATGCAGAAACATTATTTCGGATATTTTGCCAGGGGAGGTGTTCTTTATCCTTTTTTCGGTCTGGCCGGCCTGGTGGTGACCTTCTATGTTTTGATACAACTCTATCAGGCCATACGTTTCGAAACGAGCAATTCCCGTAAAAACAGGCTCAAATATCTATTTGCCGGGTTTGGAATCATGGGATTGATGAACGGGCTGAATGTTTTTACCATCAACGGATATTCCCTGTATCCTCCGGGAAATTTAAGCTTTATTCCACTCATACTCTTTGCCGTCGGTCTTTTCAAACACGACTTGATGGATATGGGGATATTTATTAAAAAGAGCCTCATCTATTCTCTTCTGACCGCATTTTTAACCTGTTTATATGCTTTTCTCATCATTGTGGCCGACGCTGTTTTTAAAGATGCTCATTTATCAAATTCGATTTATTTCCCTGTATTCTTTTTTATTCTAATAGCACTGGTATTCGGGCCGCTAAAGTCAAGGGTGCAGGACTTTGTGGATCACATTTTTTACAAGGGCAAATATGATTACCAGAAAACCATCAAACATGTGAGTCGAACGATCGTTTCCTTACTCGATGATGATGCCATTGCAAAACTTTTGACAGATACGGTGGTTGACGCGATGCTCGTGGAGCGTTGTTCTGTTTTTTTATCGGAACCATCAACACATCATTTTGTCAATTTTTCAGCAGACGCGAAACAGGTAAATTTTGACCAGCCGGTTAAATGGGGTAAGGAATCCGCTCTGGTCGAATTTATGGAAACCCATCATCAACCTATTATAAAAAGAAAGATTGCAAAGCGGGTTCTATCGGCCGATAAAAAAGAGGTGCTTTCGGATCTAGAGATTTTAAGCGCTGAGATAGCGCTTCCTTTGTTATTTAAAGAGCAGTTATATGGATTCATTATTCTGGGTGAGAAACGGTCAGGTGATCTGTTTACACAAGACGATATGGATCTTCTTGAAACACTTTCCAGTCAGAGTGCGCTTGCCTTTGAAAATGCTCGGTCCTATAAAATTATTGAAGATCTGAATAAAGACCTTGAAAAAAAAGTTGAAGAAAGGACCCGGGCTTTAAAAGAAGCCCTGTCTGAAAAGGAGCGGACCCAAGAGCAGCTCATCCGTTCGGAAAGCCTGGCTGCTATCGGCCAGCTGGTTGCCGGCGTTGCTCATGAGCTGAACAATCCGTTGACAACGGTTACCAGCCTGCTCCAGGCCACCATCGAAGACATCGAGCAACTGGATTCAGAAAATTCCTTGGACATAGACATGATCGATGATCTTAAATTTGCAGACAAAGAACTTGACAGGGCAAGGTCGATCGTTTCAAGTCTTTTAGGGCTTTCCAGGCAAACCCAAACCTACTCGGAAACAGTGGACATCAATTCGGTGGTCAAAGATGCATTAAGAATTCTGTACAATCAATACAAACATTGCGACTTGAACATCGATGAAACCTATGCCCGGGACTTGCCGGATATCAGGGGTAATTTTGCAAATTTAGGTCAGGTGGCCCTTAATATCATTCAAAATGCCATTCAGGCGGTTGTGGACACGAACGGAATCATCTTCCTTTCGACTCATTATGATGTGAAGACAAGGCAGGTGGTATTTTTGTGCAAAGATACCGGGCCCGGTATTCCACCGGATATCCTGGAGGATATTTTCAAACCATTTTTTACCACCAAGGCGGTGGGCAAGGGCACCGGACTCGGGCTGTACATCTGCCATGAGATTATCGCAAAACATGGTGGTACCTTAAAATATCAAAAGAGTAATGAGCCCGGTGCGGTATTTGAAGTTCGGTTGCCGGCAGGCACATAATGGCTTCTCAAAAATCTTCATGAAATATTCGCGCTATTCTCCTTTGCTCCCCGGAAAGATGTCATAAACATAATCGTGGGCATCCAGCGCGGACTTGTTCAGGGTGCCTTCATGAACGCGCTTGGCGACTTCCTCTCGGGAGAGGGCGAAGATTGCCTCGAAAAGCTGCGCGCGCTCTTGCTCGTTTGCCGGTGCCAGGACGAAGAGCACCCGGGCACTGTGCTGGACATAATTGGGCGACAGCAGCTGACGCTTGAGAATCTCCATAATGACAGACGCCTTGGCTTGGTCAAAACGGCCCGGATTCCCGAGGCGGTCCAGCTCGGCGAAGAACGCCGATGTCCATTCGTTGTGGTAGTCCCACAGCTTCTGGAAAAGCTCCTCGGTGAAGCGGGTACCGGCCTTGACCTCGAAGGCGTCCTCAGCCGGCGTGAGCCCATCTTCGGTGAGCGCAGGCCGTTTAAGATAGCCGTCTTTAGTAATGACGGCCTGATGATGGAGGAGGGTCCACAGCCACGATACATCGATCCTATAAGTGGCGAGATCATTCATGAAACGCAGTGAAAGCTCGTAGTCGTCGATGGCGGCCGCGAAGTTACCGTTGAGAATTTGGAAGCCGTAATTTGCCGCCATGAAGAAGGCATGTTGAATATGCTCAATAGTGATCGCACCCTTGGGCACACCATAGATACTGTCCCAGAGTTCTTTCGTAAAGAGCTTCTCCGGCATGCTGAATAGGTCTTTGTCGACGACCCAGGGCGTGATCTTGCCCTGCGGGTTCAACAAGCCGCGGGATTGCAGCAGGAGCCGCTCCGCCTCCACGAGACCGCTGGCGACCGTCGGCACTGGTTTGTCCTTCACCTGCACTTCCTGTGTCGGTGCATCGAGGATCGCCTGGAGCTGTGTCACGGAAGCCTGCAGAGGTGTATTGCCGGCGGCGACGTAGGAGGGTTCGGGGCTGGCCACCCAACTTTGGCGATAGGTATCGTAGAGTCGTCCCTTTACCTCTCCGGCAAGGATCTCTTTCAGGGTGGGCTGTCGACCTTCGGGCAGCTGTTCATCGGGTACAAAGATGAGACCCAAAAGACGCTCTCGTATCTTGTCGATGACCATTCCACGCAAGGCCAGTGGGTTGTATTGCGAGCGGCCATAGGGATCGGCCGGTTGATAAATCATTACCGCTGCCATTCCGCCAATGGGCCCCCCATTGCTAAGCTCGCCATTCTTCATGCCGGCCATGAGCATCATCAGCGCGTTGTAGCGCTGATATGCAATCATGTTCGGTGTGGCCATGCCGATGGACTGCGGATCAGGAAACACACCCTGCGGATCCTCCTTCCACATCTCAATGATGCTGGCCAGATAGTCCCAGCGGCCCACGTTTGTCCCAAGGAGCCTGCGTCGCAAGACCCATGCAATCACGGGCAGAAATCGGCCTGCATTTCCCTCTTCGTAAAGCATTTTGATCTTGATGGTGCCGGGTTGGATGCCGATCAAGTCTTCCACATGAACCAGGAGCTTTTCAACAATAAGCGCTTCCTGAGGGGTCTGAATCTTTGGAATGTAGTAGTATAATCCGGTGCCGATCCGGGTGAGGGACTCGTAGTTGTTGAGCGCCCAGAGGAGGGTGATCGGAATCATACCATGTACTGGTTGGCCTTTGACCGTTATGTGGTCATAGCGCACATGGATACTCGGGGGCCGGGCAAACCGGGTCGGCCAATTCGCCGGAGACTCTTTGATGTTGTACTCTCGCGTTTTTCCTTTCTTATCAACTTTATAGGTTCGGTTGTCCCAGGCTCCTTCGAAGATCTCTTTTGCGTTTTCCAGGGCCGCGAAAATCGCTATCGGTTGATTCTCGGGCGTACCGTCGGGCCGGAAATGGGTTGGGGAGGCGTCTTCAAAGTCCGGCATATTCATAGGCGCCGGGCTGTTTAACGCATTGAAGGCCATGTCCAGCGGATACCAGGGTCCGGTAAGTTCCAAACCGGGATTTTTCAACGGGTGGGCGTCCTTTGGGATGGGCGCTTCGTCGTTGAGCCGCCAGCGCCACTCGCTATCCCGACCAAGAAAGTTATCAATCAAGCCCTGGACGATCTGGCGGTATGTCCAGGACTTTTTCGTTACAGGATCCTCAAATGTGTCGTCCCACTTCGGCCAGGAATATTTTTCGTGGACCGGTGCAGGAGAATGCAGTAATGCCTGGCGTGCAGTTAGGGCTGCCGCGATCTCGGGATGCAACTCTTGGGCGAGTGCGGCAATTT
>Ga0210085_1001200_pt1 | contig 10455 bp, 5 predicted proteins | sample China_Galinas_PW_5_FD_184866 | JGI IMG/M metagenome (GOLD analysis project Ga0210085, IMG submission 184866) | Wetland microbial communities from San Francisco Bay, California, USA, that impact long-term carbon sequestration - China_Galinas_PWC_D1... | ecosystem: Environmental > Aquatic > Marine... | reverse complement strand
CTCAAGCGCATGCGCGAGGCCCAGGATGCGAACGCGCCTCAGGCGATCATGGACGCCGCGCGCGAGGTGCTGGCGCTGGACCCGCACGCGGCCGAGGCGCATTTCGGATTGGGGCGTCAGCATCTCATCTCGGGTGCCGCGAGCGAGGCCATCGAACATTTGCGCGCGGCCGTCGTGCGCGAACCGGACAACGCGTGGTTTCAGCTCAACCTGGCACGCGCCGCCGAGCGCTGCGGACGGCCCGACGAAGCGGTCAAGGCGTTCCTTCGGGTCTGCCGGGCGGAAAAGCCCAACGAGGCCTATGCGAAGGAGGCGATGGGCTCGCTCGATCGCATCTATGCCGATACTCTGGCAGATGCGCGTGACCTGCTGAGGCAGGAGCAATTCGCGACCGCCCGCGCACGGCTGGACCTGGTTGCCCGCATCCGCCCTGATGCCCGTGAGGTGGAGACCTTGCGCGAAGCCATCCAGCAGCGCATGTAGGCGCGGCTTTCCAGGCTCCATCGCGAGGACTCGCCCGAGGCGCGCCACGAGGTGGAAAGTGAGCCATGCCGGTGGATGTGGCATGCGGGCAGGCCCGGCGGTTTGCCACACTTGCACCAACATGACGTTTGCGGCATTGTTGCGCCCAACCTCCGGCAAATGCTGGCGCCAAGGTTGAGGGGGAGGTGGCGCGGTCGTCGATGCTCGTCAAAACTTGATCATATCAAGTTTTACGATGGATCTGGTGTGTTTTGTTGAGTCGCGAAGCGAATACACCTGAAGTCACCGACATGGATGCACAAGCCATAAATGAACAAGAACTACGTGACTTGGCGAGGTCAAAGGACAAGGCCGCTCGCACTCGGTTCGAAAATTTACTGGAAGCGAATCGAAACTCAGTCGTAGAAAAATTCTTTGGTATTTATTCATATTATCAGAAAAATTTTTATGATTCCATAAAGTATTTGAGTGAATTCAGCAAGAAAGAGGCGAGCGACAGGGAAGCGCTGATCTTCCTGATGCGCGCATGGTATTCCTCGGCTCGCGGCGACGAGGCCAGGCGTGCGGCCGAACGCGTGCTGGCGGTGGAAGAGGAAAACCTCGAAGCGCTGCGACTGCTGGCGCGTCTCGAACTGAATGAGCGCGAATACGCAAGAGCATTGCCGCTGTGGATGCGCATCGCGAAACTCAAGCCGGACGATGCCGAAGCCGGCTTGCAGGTCGCGCGTATCGCCTGGCGGGAAAATGACTTCGATCTGGCGGCGCGCTGTGCCGAGGCTCATCTTGCCGTTGCCCCAGAAAATGCGGAAGCCCTGGACATCCTGACCAAGGCTCTCCACAACCTGCACCGGTACCCCGAACTGGCGGCGCAACTGCCGAAGCTGGCGGGCCGGAACTGGACGCAGACGGCAAAATTCCTCGATTCCCTTGCCAGCGCGGACGCGCTCGAACCGCTCGCCCTTGCCCTTTCCACAATTCTGCGCAACGAGCAGCGGATCGAGGAAGCGGTTCATTGGTGCGAGCACCTTCAATCAAGCTGGCTGACCGACGCCGTTTCTGAGGAATTGACGGGCAACGATCGTGCGGCTGCCCGCCTTTACCGGGCGGTGTTGACCGTGGCACCGGGCAACCCGGAGGCACGAAATTCTCTCCTGCGCCTCATGCAGCCGGCAACGAAGGACCTGCGTGAAGCGCAAAAGGCCAACGACAATGCATCGATCATTTCCGCGGCGAACGACCTCCTGGCCCTCGATCCCCGGTGCGAGGAAGCCCAGTTCGCACTGGGGCGCTGCTTTCTGGTCCAGGGCGAGCACGGTCGCGCCCTTGAACATCTGAGGCAGGCTGTTGCCGGGGGCAGCGACAACTCGTGGTTTCAGGTGAACTACGGCAGGGCCGCGCTGAACTGCGATGTCTATGACGAAGCCCTCGATGCCTTCGAGGCGATCGTGGCGTCTCGCGAGGGCGAAAAGAGCCCCCATCGCGAGGAGGCCGCCAAGTCGATGGCCCGCATTCACCGCAAGTGCATCACCAGCGCCCGCAGGGAGATCGCCGGCCGCGCCTTCGCACGGGCATGGGGGCTTCTGCATCTGGCTGAGAGGGCCGGTCCCCGGAACGGCGAGGTGGAGGCCTTGCGTGAATCGGTCCGTCGCCGCATGTATTCCGACCTGTCGGCGCTTTTTCGCAACACCCCCGGCGAGGCGATACAGCCGGCGCGGGCCTTTCTCGAATTGTTTCCGCACGATGAACGGGCCCTGGTCATTCATGGCCGCCTGGCGATGAAGGCGCGCGACTACCCCTCGGCCCTGCAAAGCTGGCAGCGCGCTGCCGCCGCGCAGCCCGACAATGCCCATTACCACCTGCAGATCGCGCGCTGTCACAACTGGCTGAAGCAGATGGACGAGGCTGCGGCGGCGGCGCAGCGGGTGCTCGAACTGGACCCCGATATTGCGGAGGCGCGCTCGATCCTCGGCAATGCCAGGCCGCAACCCTGATACTCAACAGGCCCTAGCCGGCCCGGGCGAGTGCAGCGGATTGCAACAGGAGCGCTGTGCGTGGTGAAGCCATCCGGACCTGAGGATACGGGCGCAAAGCCGCAGGCGCTGCGCAACCTGGCCAGGGACCATTTCAGGGCAGAGCGGTTCGATGAGGCCATTGCCGCGCTCGATCTCGCCGAGCGCAGCAGTGATGCGACCCCGGCGGCGTTGAAGATGCGCATGCTGGCGCTGATCAAGCTGGGCCGCGCCGGCGCGGCGGCCGAGCTGATGCCGCGCATGCTGGCGGTCGAGCGCAGTGACGAGCACTGGCTGCTCGGGGTCGCGCGCATGGCCATGCGGCTGGAGCATTGGCACACGGGCGTCGAAGTCTGGTGCGCGTACCGTCGCATCAAGCCTGGCGATGAGGAATGCCTGCGCGGCCTCCTCAAGGCCGGTTGCCTGGCCGGACAGTACGAATTGGCGCGCGACGCGGCCGAGACCCTCGTTGTCATGGGCCATGACGAGACCGGAATCAGGCGCGCCATGATTTGCGCAGACGTCGGTCTCGGCGATGTCGGCCGCGCCGCAGAGCGTATCCGCGAGCTGTTCGCAAGCGATGAGCGCGGCACGTCCGCGTGGCTCGATGAATGCGAGGGCCCGTGGTGGATCCTGGTTGCGACGAGGTCGATGCTGGATGCATCCGATGTCCCGCAAGAGGCAGCAATCCGGCGTCTGAGGCTGCAAGCGACAGCCTTTGCAACGGCACTGTCCGCCGAGGTGCGGCAGGACACGGTTGCCGCCTACGCCGCCTATCGGGCCGCGAGCCTTGCGGGCGAGGACAGCGCCGATGTGTGCGACGGCCTCGAGCGCATGCGCGACCGCCTTGCCGCCATGCTGGCAGGCGAGGGCGATGTTCCGCTCGCCACCGCCGATGCCGTGGCGGCGATGTGCAGCGATGACACCTTCTTTGTGCACTGGAAGCCGCTCATGGCGCGCATGGCGGCCGAGACGGAGTGGGAGAGGGCGGCTCGCAGGCTGGTGGCAGCATTGCCCTTGCCATTGAAAACCCGCCTGCTCGCCGAAATGGAGCGCTCCGCCGCGAGCGGACCGGCATCCGGCGATCCCGACGCCGCCCACTATCGTGGCGTGCTGCAGGCGCTCGAAGTACGGGTCGCCAGCGACAGGGCGCCCTCCACCATCGCGCGCAAGCAGGGCCCGCGCCACAAGGCAAACGCAAGCCAGCGGCAGAGGTCCTGAGCACTGTACTGGCGGGCCCGCCGCGCCGCTCCTGCCGCGGCCATATTGGCTATCGCGCGGCACACCTGTAACATGGCGCCGGTTGCGTTTGCCTGGAGACGGCCGATGTGCGGAATTGCCGGGGTGATGCTCAGGGGCGGTGCCCGGCAGCGCGAGGATATCGCCCGGCACGTCTCGGCGATGATCGCCCAGGTGGTGCATCGCGGCCCCGACGACGGCGGTGTCAAGGTCGTGGGCGAGGCCGGGCTCGGGCACCGGCGCCTGTCGATCATCGACCTCAATGCGCGTGCCTCCCAGCCCATGTGCACGCCCGACGAATCCGTCTGGGTCGTGTTCAACGGCGAGATCTACAACTTCCCCGATCTGCGCCGCGAGCTCGAGGCGGCGGGGGCAAGCTTCCGTACCACCAGCGACACCGAGGTGCTGCTGCACGGCTGGCGCGCCTGGGGCGAAGCCATGGTGCAAAGGTTGCGCGGCATGTTCGCCTTTGCCTTGTGGGATAGCCGCAGCAAGACCATGCTGCTGGCGCGCGACCGCTTCGGCAAAAAGCCGCTGTTCTACGCCGAGCACGGCGACGGGCTCCTGTTCGCCTCCGAGATCAAGTCGCTGCTGCAGTGGCCCGGCTTTGCGCGCGAGGTCGACCTCGAAGTCGTCCACAACTACCTGACCTTCGGCTATTGCATCGGCGCCCGGTCGGCCTTTTCCGGCGTGCGCAAGGTGCCGCCGGCGCACTACCTCATCGCCAGCCCCGGCCGGCCCTCGCGGCTCGAACGTTACTGGCAGCTCGCAGCCGTCGATCCCGGCCTGGCACGATCCTCGCGCAAGGCGCTCAGACAAGAACTGATCGATCGCCTCGACGATGCCATCCGCTGTCGCCTGATGGCGGACGTGCCGCTCGGCGCCTTCCTGTCGGGCGGGGTGGATTCCTCTGCCGTCGTTGCGCGCATGTCCACCATGCTGGATGAACCGGTGAAGACGTTCAGTGTCGGTTTCGCGATCGAAGGCTACGACGAGACGCCCTATGCCGAGGCCGTCGCCAAGCGCTTCGGCACCGACCACAAGACCTTCATGATGGATCACGACCTGGTGCGCGAGCTGCCGCGGCTGGTGTGGCACTACGGCGAGCCCTATGCCGATTCCTCGGCCCTGGTCACCTTCGCGCTGGCCCGCGAGATCAGGAAGCACGTCACGGTCGCGCTGACCGGCGACGGCGGCGATGAAATGTTCCTCGGCTACATTCGCTACCAGCGTTTTCGCGATGTGCTGGGCTCGCTCAACGGCAGCGCAGGTGCGGCACTGCCCTACCAGCAGTTGCTCGAGCCCGGCCAGAGCTGGCGTGTTCGCGATCATTATGTCCGCCGCATCGCCACCTTCCGCGACGAGCACAAGCAGGCCGGCTACGGCGCCAATCTGGCCGAGTATCTGTTCTGCACCTCGGCCGAGTGCATCGGATCGACGCTCGAGGGGGCGGGTGACGACGACGCCGTCGAGCGGGCGGCGCGCGCCGAAGCCGGTTTCTATCTGCCCGACGATCTGCTGGTGAAGGCCGACATCGCCACCATGGCGGCTTCGCTGGAGGGCCGCAGCCCGTTTCTCGACCACGAGTTAGCCGACTGGGCGGCAAGCCTGCCCCAGTCGGTGAGGGTGTTCACGCGCGGCAACCGGCCCGAGATGAAGGCATTGCTCAAGCGCGCCCTCGAACCCTATCTGCCAAAAGACCTGCTCTACCGCAGGAAACAGGGATTTTCCGTGCCGGTGAAGCACTGGATGCGGCATGAAATCCGCGACTTCATGAGCGATGTCTTGACCAGTTCGCAGTTTCGCCAGCGCGGCCTGGTGACCCCGGCTTACGTCGAGCACATGATGACGCGGCATTTTTCCAGTCGCGAGGACCATGGAACCCGCCTGTGGAGCCTGTTGTGCCTTGAGCTGTGGTTCCGCACATTCATCGATCGCCGTGAGGCCGGTCCGCTCGATATCGACGTGATGGCCCCGGCGGACAGGCGCGAGTTGCGATACGCGAGCTGATGGTGCTGATCGAGGCGGACAGCGCGGGGCTTCGGCAGGCATCGGGCGAGGATGCGCTGTCCGAATGGGCGGCGAAATGCTTCGGCCTGGCCATCGAGGCCGCTCGCGAGGGAAAACCCCTTGCGGCGCTGGCGCATATCGACGAGATCCTTGCCCGCTGTCCCGACCATGCCCCGAGCGTCAGGCTCGGCATCTCCCTGGCCGGCGAGAACGGCGAGCAAGAGTCCCTGCTGCGCTATCGCGCCATCATGCTGGTGCTCAATCCCCGCGATGCATCGAACCGGAGGGAACTGGCGAGACTGCTTGCGCGACAATCGGCCCTTGCGGCCTCCGGGGACCTGCTGAAGCGCCTGGCACCCGACAGTCCGCAAGCGCCGCAACCGCCGGCCGAGAAGGCCTCCGACATGACGGCCTCGGCGCCGGGCGAAACGGCAAGCCGATCACGATCACCCGACGGGCAAGCGCTGGCAGACGCGACCGACCCGGCGCTCATCCTGCGCCATGCCCAGTTGCTCTACGCTCACAAGCGCTGGGACGAGGCCCACGCGCTTTTCGGCCGCGTCGAAAGCGACCATCCCAATGCCGGCAGGCGCCGTGCCGCGACCATCTTCCGGGCGCGCATAAGCCGCAACAGCGGCAACAGCGAACGCGCCTTGGCGCAGTTCTCGGCCATCCTCGCGGTCGAACCCGACAATGTCGAGGCGTGCGATTTTCTGGTTCGCCAGCACTGGATCGCGGGGCGCAACGAGGAAGCGCTCGAAACCGTCCGCCGCTTTGCCGCCGTGGTGCCGGATGCACCCGAGGCCACATGGCTGCGAGCGGAGGCACAAAAGCGGCTCGGGCAGGTGGAACTGGCACTGAGCACGCTGCAGGCGGGGATGGCGCAGCATGCGCGCAACGTGACCTATTGCTGCCGCTATGCCGATCTCTTGGTCGAGACGGGCGCGCTCGCCGAAGCGCTTCGGGTGCTCGATGCCGCCGCGGCCGACGAGCCGGCCGCCTCGCCGCTGTTCAACCGGCGCATTTCCGTGGCGCGCCGCCTTGGCACCGGCCACGCCGAACTGCTCGCCATGTGCGATGCGTTCCTGCGCCACGAGCCGAGCCATTCCGAAGCGTTGATGCAGCGCGCCAACAGCCTGCTGCGCCTGGGGCGTCGGGTCGAGGCCTATGACGAATTCGTCGGCAGCGCACGGCTCCACCCGGCGATGCCGGGCTTCTGGCGCTCGGCGGCCACGCTGGCCGTGAACCTCAACCGGCGCAGCGAGGCTGAGGCGCTGGCCGCCGAGGCGCGGGGTCATTTCGACCAGCGCGTGGTTTCGGACCTGTGCTCGCTCGCCGCCATCTATCAGGCAGCCGACGACATGACCTCGGCCCTGGAATTTGCCACGGCCGCATGCGCGGCCGATCCGGCGTCCGCGGAAGCACGCGCCATGGCCGGGCGCCTGCTGGTGAGCGACGGTCGCTACGCCGAGGCCTGGCCGCATCTGCTCGAGGGAGCCGCGGCGGCGAATCGGTCCCCGGACCTGACCGCCATGCTGGCGCAGGTTGCCGCCGCCTTCCACCATGCGCGCCCAAGCAGCCCTGGGGCCGTCGGCATCGAGCCGGTCGCGGGGCTGTTTCCCGAGGTGCTGTTCGACAGGCTCGCGACCCGCCGCACCGGTGCGCTTGTCGAGGATCGCGAACCCGTGGTCCTGCACGTCACATCCAGCCTCGCTGCCGGGGGGGCGGAGCGGCAGGTCGCAGCGACCGTCGCCGCCGCCAGGGCGGGCGATTGCGGCTACGGCGTGGAACTGTCCGTGGACGATCTCGATCCCGCGACGCGCCGGGACGTGTTTCTCCCGCTGGTCGAGGCGGCCGGGGTGCCGGTGCACGTTCTGCAGGAGGCAAGACGGACCGCCCGATGGCGCGAACTGCTGGTGGAGCATGCCGGATACAGCCGTGAGCTGCGCTTCATCGCCGCCTTGCCGCATGACCTGCGGCGCATCGCGCTTGCCCTTTTCGTCCTCTTCGTCGAGCGCCGGCCGCGGGTTGTGCATCTGTGGCAGGATATGATCGCGGTCGCCGGCTGCGTTGCCGGGTGTCTGGCAGGGGTGCCGCGTATCGTGCTCTCGACGCGCAGCACGCGTCCCGTCGAGCGGCAGCGCTACCGGCGCTATTTCGAGCACGCCTTCAAGACCTTCCTGCAATGCCCCGGCGTGGTCATGATCAACAATTCGCGCAACGGTGCGCGGGATTATGAGGCTTGGCTCGGCCTCGCCGAAGGCAGCGTCGAGGTGGTCTACAATGGCTATGACTTCGCGCTGATGCGTTCGCGCCTGGAAGCCACCTCGCGCGACGACATCCGCCGGCAGCTCGAACTGCCCGACGATGCCCTGTTGCTCGGCGGGGTGATGCGGCTGTCGTTCGAAAAGCGCCCCGAGCTGTGGACACGGGTTGCCATCGAGCTGGCCTTGCGCGATCGGAGGGTGCACGGCGTGCTCATCGGGCAGGGGCCCATGCGCGCGGAACTGGAAGCCGAGATCGCGCGCCACGGCCTCGGGCAACGCATCCGCCTTGTTGGCCAGCAGAGCCCGATCGAGCCATGGATGGCGGCGATGGATCTGCTGTTCCTGTCCTCGCTCACCGAGGGCCTGCCCAATGTCCTGATCGAGGCCCAGTCGCTCGGCGTGCCGGTGTCGACCATGCGCATTGGCGGTGCGCCCGAGACCGTGGTGGAGGGCAGGTCCGCTGTCATTGCCGATGAGGGCGATGTTGCCGATATCGCTGCGACCCTAGCCCCCTTGCTTTCTGACCACGACCGCCGCATGGCCTTCGGCGCGGAAGGCAAGGCATGGGTGAAGGAAACTTTCGCCATGCAGGCAACGCTGGCGAAACTGGACGAGATCTATGGCGGCGGGGGCACGGCGGCATGACTTCGCCCTCGGACTTGAAGGCGATGCCCGGGGCGGAGCGCTTGCGCCGCTTGTACCAACTGCACAACGACAAGGACTTTGCCGCCATTGCCCGGCTGGGGAGCGATCACATCGCCACAGCCCCGCTGGTTGAGGCGCTGATCGTTGCCAATGCCTGCTATCGCTGCGGTGATTGTGACGGGGCGTTGGCAGCCCTGCTGCGGCGGCCCGTGGAGGAACAGTTTGCCGATCGCCACATCAATCTCCTGTTGGGTCTGGCGCGGCGGGCCGGCAACTGGCGAGCGCTGATCGAAGTGAGCAAGACCGCGTTGCGGCGCCAGCCGGCGCGCGCCGAAGTGTTCGGCTATATCGCCACGGCGCTGCGGCGTCTGCGGCGCACGCGGGAAGTGAAGCGCCTCGGCGCGCACATGCTCTGGCGCTACCGGCGGCATCTTTACTCATCGATATCTTGCGGGCCATGCGCACGCGCCGGCCGGTGCTCGACCTGGAGCGGGACATCGGCCCCGACAGCGAGCTGTCAACCAGGATCGCCTTCATCGAGGCTCTCGTCGAGCTTTTCGAACTCGACCATGCGCTGGCCGCGATGGCGCGGCTGGGTATCACGCCCGATGCTCTTTCGCCTGCCAATGCCGAGACGATACGCCACTTCGTGGCGCGCAAGTCGGCTTTCGGCGCGGCCAGCCTCGCTGAACTGCGCAGCGCCCTGCTGCAAAGCGTCTCCGGCCTCGGCGCGGCCAAACTCGCGATGCGGCCGTCCGCAGGCAGGCGGCGCGTCCTCGTCGTTGCCTCCTCGCTCGGCATCGGCGGCAGCGAACGCCAGCTCTCCTATCTGCTCGACTGGCTGGCCCGCGCGCCGGGGTGCGCCGACGTCGTCGTCTATTGCCAGACCCGAAAGGCGCATCGCCGCGCGCGCTTGCCCATGGCCGGCCGCGTGCTGTTCGCGGGCGATGAGGAAACCACCGAGATGGGCCGCCGGTTCGAAGGCATGCTCGATGGCGGCAGCCTCGACGACCTGCGCGTTGCCTTCGGTGTGTCGGCGATCGCGGAGATTTGCGGCCTTGCCGCCTCCTTGCGTCCCGACGTCATCTACTGCCCGGTTGGGCTGCCGAGCGAGGCCCTGATCACTGCCCGCATCATGGGGCTCGAAGAGGTGGTGGTGCGTTTCGGCGGCGCGAGCTTCTACAATAATTTCGACGGCAGCGACGACAACGAACGGCGCATCGCCGTGGCCGAGTTCTGCTGCCTCGCCGCAGGACCCCGGGTACGTTTCGTCACCAACAGCCGCTCTGCCCGGGCGGCCTGGATGCAGCGGCTCAACATCCCCTTGAGCCGCATTGCCGTCATTCCCAATGGCGTGCCTGCGCCTGACGCGACCAATAGGGCGCCGGACGACAGATTGGATCTGCCGCAAGATGCCTTTGTCGTCGGCTGGGTGGGCCGGTTCCACGACATCAAGCGCCCCGGTCTGTGGCTGGACGTGGCGCTCGCCGTTGCCCGGCGGCATCGCAATGTGCGTTACCTGATGGTCGGCGACGGCCCGTTGCGGTCGGCCTGCGAGGCCAGGATCGCGCGCCACGAATTGAGCGATCGCTTCATCTTTGCCGGCCTCGTCTCGGGATCGCTGGCGCGCCATTACCGGGCCATGGACCTTCTGCTGCAGACCTCGCAAACGGAGAGCTTCCCCAATGTCGTGCTCGAGGCACTGAGCTATGGCGTCGAGGTCGTCGCCGGAGCGGTGGGCGACGTTGCCGCAATCCTGTCGGACGATCAGCTTGGCCAGGCCGTCGCAGGCGACGATGCGG
>Ga0210085_1001199_pt1 | contig 10458 bp, 11 predicted proteins | sample China_Galinas_PW_5_FD_184866 | JGI IMG/M metagenome (GOLD analysis project Ga0210085, IMG submission 184866) | Wetland microbial communities from San Francisco Bay, California, USA, that impact long-term carbon sequestration - China_Galinas_PWC_D1... | ecosystem: Environmental > Aquatic > Marine... | reverse complement strand
GTCATCAGGTCCTCCTCGGCAGCGATCGCTTCATTGCGCGCTTCGCATAGCCGGCCAGGGCCATGGACAAGCTGCGGGAAGTCCCCCGCGCCCAGCGCGGACCGCTCGCCCGGCCGCTCGGCCGCTACGCGCGCACCTACCCGGACCGCCGCGAAGCCATGGCCCGCGCCTTCCTCAACGGCGTTTACACGATGCAGGAGATCGCGGACCATCTCGGCATGCACTAGGGCCCGCCATGGGCGAGAAGTAGGAGCCCCGCCTGACGGCCCGGGCCGGCATGGCACAGTGCTCCCCCCGACCTCTTGCCAATCCGCGGCCCGACCAAGGGCCGCCGTCCAGCTCAGACGACGATCACGGGCTTGCCAAAGCAGCAGATGAGCACCAAACCCCGCCGCCGCACCCGGCCCAAGGGGCGCGTCGTGGACCCGGAAGCACTGCGCCAGGTGCGGGAGCTCCTCGGTGAGGCGCCCCGCCGACGCGACCTGCTCATCGAGCACCTGCATCGCATCCAGGACAGCTACGGTCCGACCTCCGCCGCACACCTGGTCGCCCTGGCGCACGAGATGGGGCTCGCCCAGACGCAGGTGTACGAGGTGGCGACCTTCTGCCACCACTTCGACCTCGTCAAGGAGGGCGCGCAATCTCCTCCCCCGCTGACCGTTCGCGTCTGCGACTCCGTCTCCTGCGCCATGGCCGGGGCCGAGCCCCTGATCCGCGAGCTGCAGGGCGCGCTGGGGGACGGGGTGAGAATTCAGCGGGTCCCCTGCGTGGGATGCTGCGAGCAGGCACCCGTGGCCGTGGTCGGCCGGAATCCGGTTCCCCGGGCCACCGCCGAGGCGGTACAGGCGCAGGTGCGTGTGTGGGAGCGACGGTCGCGCGGACGCCCGCCTGCGGAGGGCCGCGGCCGGGCGCGATCGTCTAGACCAACAAGCACAGGCGGTCGGCGGCATCGGCCCCGTTGCGGCCGCGTGCTGGCTTTATGGGGGACGCAGCGCCAAACGCCGGGTGATTCGGGGGGCTGGCTTCGGGCACAATCCCGTAATGAGTCCGAACCACCTTACCGCGAGGGAGATCGCCCGCCGGCTGCGGACGGAGCGCTGCGCTGAGCGGTATCGGGAGGAGTTGCCGGGATCCGCTGCGGGATCGGCGTGGCCGGCGGCCGTGCTGGTGCCCCTCCTGTGGCAGGCGCACGGCTGGCACCTGCTCTATATCCGTCGCACCGAGCAGGCCCGCGACCGCCATAGCGGCGAGGTGGCCTTCCCCGGTGGGCGCTGTGAGCCAGGAGACGCGGATGCAGTGGCGACCGCCCTGCGCGAGGCGCGCGAGGAGGTCGGGCTGGACCCCGGGTGCGTACAGCTCCTGGGAAGCTTGCGACCCTTTCGCACCGTGAGCGGTTATCTCGTTACCCCGGTCGTAGGGCAGATCCCCTGGCCGCTGGGGCTCCATCCGGATCCCGCCGAGGTCGCCCATGTCTTCAGCCTGCCGCTGGCGTGGCTCTGCGACCCCGCCAACCACCAGGTCCGCATCTGGCCCTCGCCCGACCACCCGCAGGCGCGGGAGGTCATCTTCTTCGACGAATGCGGCGGCGAGCGTCTGTGGGGCGTGAGCGCCCGCATCACGATGGATTTCCTCAGCTGCCTACGCTGAGCGGCACCTGTCGGCGTACGGCGTGTGGCGGAGCATCTCGTTGCAGTCCGACAGGTGGACCCTGCGCGCACAACGACTGCCCAAAACAGGTCCGCGCGATTGAGCCGGAGAGCACGAAAGGCTTGGCGAGGGGGACGAACCTTAGAAGCTCGTGACGAAACATTGTTGGAAACAACACTGAGTAGTCCGCCGAGAGTGGTCTACTGTTGTACAAGATCGAGAGTCGTGTGAGAGGACAATCAGGAGACGATGATGACAGATAGCTCCGTTCCCAGCCGATTTGCCGAGCTGCAGCAGCGGTTTCCCAAGCTGTTCAAAGCGGCCGAGTCCCTCGGGCAGGCCGTCCGTGAGGAGGGCCCCTTACCGGAGAAGACGACCCAACTGATCCAGATCGGCGCCGCCTGCGCCCTGCGCTCCGAGGGCGCGGTGCACAGCCATGTGAGAAGGGCGCTCGCTGCCGGCGCGACTGCCGACGAGATCTATCACGCGATCGTGGTGCTCGCGAGCACGGTGGGGTTTCCTACCCTGGTCGCTGCGCTCACCTGGGCCGACGACGTGATCAGGAAGCAGGAAGCAGCATAGGCGAGGGGCTGCGGCGCGTGCCGGGCGGGCCGCAGCTGGAACGACTCTTCTACCCGTTCGGCCCGTTCGCCACAGCGAAATCCCGGCTTCCTGAAATCAACAGGGGACGGGCCAGGTGTGATTCCACGAGCTCGGAGACTTGGGAAATGAAGGTGATTGCGGCGGTAATCTTGACCTCCCTCCTGCTTTCGGCCTGCGGCACGGCAACCGGCGACCGCGGTCTTTCGGGCGCAGGTATCGGCGCGGGGATCGGAGTGCTCGGTGGCCCGCCAGGCATGGTCGTCGGCGGCGCGGTCGGCGCCGCCGTCGGCATGGTGACGAAGCCCAGCACCGTTGACCTCGGAAAGCCCGTCTGGAAATAGACCGGGATTCCTCGTGTGTCGTCGGACACTTACGCTGATCGGAGTATCCCCGCGGTCGCGAGGCGGAACAGGAAGTCCAGGTCGCCCTCTCGCCTTCCACTCGGCGACAACCCTGGCCCGGCGGCCGACAGAGAGCAGGCGATCGCCGTGATCCGCGCGGCGGTGGGGCGCGGTGTCATCTTCCTCGATACTGCGGAGGTGTGCGGACCGCTCACCAACGGGGCGCTAGTCGGCGAAGCACTGACTCCCTTCCCGGAGCAGGTGGTGATGGCCACCAAGTACGGCTTCGATCTGGCCAATTTCCCCGCGCTCTACAGCCGTCCGGAACACATCAAGCAGGTGGTGGATGGCTCACTCAAGCGGCTGCGCACCGAACGCGCCGGCCCGGCTGCTCGCTCGGGCGCCCGGATCTTCCCCATCCGTGGCACGCGCGGGCTCGAACGGATGCACGACAAGACCGGGGCCGTATACCGGATCAGCTACGGGACCGATCCGGAGTCCTGACCGTCGCAGGGGCATAGACGGCGAGCCGCCAATACCTCCGCCGCGGCGACGGATCGATCCGATTCCTTCCGGCCGTCGCGGCCACTTGACTTTGGTTAGTGCGCTCAAGTGACAGTATATGATAAAATTGTTTTGTTGCGTGCGACAGCTCGCCTTAGAACAACGCCCGGCAAGCAGGGTGGACCCTCGCGCCAAAGGGGAGAATGTTAATCGGATCCCCGCTGGGGGGAGAGTCGAACCCGGACGCCAACGCCGCCTGCAATCGGTAGTGGTGGTCGTCTCAGCCGATCGGCGAGCAAGTCGCTGCGAGCCGCGGTCTCGTCTACCGCATTTTCTCTATCCGAAGAGGGATATTCCTCGTCACGTTCAGGGTGGCCGCGGAACGCTTGGGTCACCTGTAGGGAGGTCAGTATGCGTATTGCGATGTTTTCTTCAGAATCACTGCACTCGATCACCACCGGGGGGCTCGGGGTGCACGTCACCGAGCTGGCGGCAGGGCTCGAGCGCCGCGGCCACGAGGTGCACGTCATCACCCGCCGCGGCGAAGGTCAAAGTCATTACGACCACATCGACGGGGTGCACTACCACCGTATCGACCATGGGTTGAGCGAGAACTTTGTGGAATGCATGGATTACATGTGCAAAGCCATGGCCCACAAGTTTCACGAAGTAACTTCCATGATCGGCAAGTTCGAGGTGGCCCATGCCCACGACTGGCTCACCGCCAACGCGATGAAATACGTCATGGACGGTTTTCACCTGCCCGGTGTGCTCACCATGCACTCCACCGAGTACGGTCGCGATGGCAATGTGTTCTTTGACGGTTTCGCGCAGTGGATTCGGGACGGCGAGGCGGCGGGCTGTCAGAATGCCTCCGTGATCATTTCCGTGAGCCACTTCCTTGCCGATGAGGTCAAACGACTCTACCAGGTACCTGAAGGCAAGGTTCACATGGTGCCAAATGGCATTTCCTATCATGCCTTCGACGGCCACGTCGATCCCGCCGAGGTGAAGGGGCGTTATGGGATCGGGCCGATGGCCCCGACCGTCTTTTCCCCAGGACGGATGACGTTGCAAAAAGGCTTCGGCATGCTGGTCGAAGCGGTCCCGATGGTGCTCGGCTCCTATCCCGAGGCGAGGTTCCTCATCGGGGGGCCGGGGCCTGAGCGTGAGGGGGTGATTCGTAAGGCACACGAAATGGGTGTCGCCGGTTCCATCGTGTTCCTGGAGAACGTGCCGCGCTGGCAATACATTGATCTGATGCGTGCGGTGGATGTCGTTGCGATTTCGAGCGTCAACGAGCCCTTCGGGTTGGTCGCGCTCGAGGCGTGGGCGGCGGGCAAACCGGTGGTGGCCACCCTGGCAGGTGGGCCCCGGGAGTTCATCTGGCACGATGTCAACGGTTTTCTCGTTGACACCAACCCGGGTGGGCTTGCTCACGGCATTGGCTCACTGCTCGCCGACCATGATCATTGCCGTGCGCTTGGCGCCAACGGCCGCAAAGCGGTCGAGGACGAGTACAACTGGGACAAGGTGGCTGAATATACCCACGGCGTCTACGACGTCGCCTTGCACGGGTAACAGGGAAGTACCGCGCGTACGCGCGACGCGCCGAGACTGAGCGCTCGGCCCCCCACAAACCAGGAACCCGCCGCAAGCTCCGCCTCGCCGCCCGGGCCAAAGGGGTTCGCCCGGCGTTGGAGGGCGGCGGGGACCTGCCCTTCGTGAAGGCCGACGCGGGACTCATCGAGCGGGTGCCGGAGAACCTGATCGACAACACTACGCCGTGCCCAGGTCGGCACCGGCGCCCCGGAGCTGCGGATTTGGCGCGAGCGCCGCCCTGCGCCGAGCCGACAGGGGGGCTCTTGCGGAGCGCTTACCCACGATCTTCCTCAGCGCGTGTTAAGCGTTCTTAACAGTGTTCCGCCCTCGTTGCTGGACCTTTCTGGCTAATACTTTGAGTTAGCAGGCGTTTGCGTCAGCTGGCTTGATTTTCGCCTCTTTTTCGAGGTGCATCACCGAGGGTGATGTTTGGCGCCATGAACCAGCAAACACGGGTTGTCGGACTTATCCAAACAGAGCGGCGGAGGCAGGATCGACGCCGCACGACCTTTTACAGCTTGGTAATCGGCAGCGTCGTCAAGGGGCGCAGACGCGGCCCCAGGCGTGCCGGCGATTTTGACCGCTACGACGTCGATTGGTACGACCCGAAGCTCTTCGCTGTCGCCATGGGCATCTTCTTGCTGAGCTGCCTGGACGCGCAGCTCACGCTCCTCCTGCTGAGCGCGGGAGCCGTCGAGGTCAACGGGTTGATGGCGGCCCTGCTGGAGACCGGGTTGGGCACCTTCGTGAACGCGAAGCTTGGAATGACAGCGACGGGGTTGATCTATCTGGTCGCGCACTCGTCGCGCTGGGTGCTGGCTATCCTGCCGGTTCGCCAGGTGCTGTATGCCATCTTCGGGGGCTACTTGCTTGTCTTCTATCACCAGCTCGACATGCTCGCTCGGCTTTCGCAATGGTAGGGCGGCCGCGCGGGGGGCAAACCGCGGGCGGACCGAAGGCGAGCCGCAAGAGGCACGCCCGGGGCTCTGCTGCGATGAAGTGTGCCCCTCCGCAGCGGCAGGGTCCACGAAGACCGCAGCAATCTCTCACTTGGCCAACGCATTTGCAGGGGAAGCACCGATTTGCTCGGAAACTGGTCGAGCGTCTGCGCACAATAAAGCACTCCCAAGACCATAGGCGCGGGACGACGGTATTGATCGGGGCGTCCCTAGCGCTGCCGCTGGAACAGGGGCAGAAAGTCCCCATAGCCTTCTCTTTCCAGATCCGCCACCGGTACGAAACGCAGCGCCGCCGAGTTGATGCAATACCGTAGGCCCGTGGGCGGGGGGCCATCGTCAAAGAGATGCCCCAAATGTGAATCGGCGATGCGCGACCGGACCTCGGTGCGCGCCATCCACAAGGTCCGGTCTTGGCGCTCCACGACCAGGTCTGCTTCGAGCGGCGCATAGAAGCTTGGCCAGCCGGTGCCGGAGTCAAACTTCTGCAGTGAGCTGAACAAGGGCTCGCCCGAGACCACGTCGACGTAAATGCCGGCTTCATGGTTGTCCCAATATGGGTTGTGGAAGGGCGGCTCGGTGGCTTCCTCCTGGGTCACCTGGTACTGCAGCGGGTCCAGGCGCCGCTTGATCTCCGCTTGCGAAGGCCGTTGCCAGGGCCGCGAATCGGTAGCTGGCTTCCCGCCTTTCTCGCCGCCGCTGCTGTCGCCGTCAGCAGCGCAGACGGACTGCGGCGCCAAGGGGACCAGCAGCACTGCAGCGGCGACGACAAATGCGCGCACGCTCACCCGAAAACGCGGTTTGCACATGAGAGCCTCCTTTGCGAACGGTTGCAGGGTCGACAGGTAGGTCCTCGAGTTCGATCCGGCCGCCGCTCGGCGGCCTGGCCCTCGGCAGGAATCTCGCACAGCTCATGGAGCAGGTCAGACTTCTTGTATCTTTCGTTGCAGTAGCGCGTTCCGTTACAAAATGGGGACGAATGCCCTCGCAACAATCTTGCCCCCCCCGCGTGTAACCACCCATCACCTCGCCCCGAAGTAGGCTGCCAGTGCAGCAATAATGCATGCCTGCTGCCGCCAGCGCTGGCTGGTGCACCTCGCCGGTCGTAGCACCGCCTACACGCCGCAGTCTTTCGTTGCCGCGACGGCAGCCTCACGCGCGGCGCGGAGTACGACGCCGCGACCGGCATGTTTGGGGTGTTCGATTCCCGCGCCTTCGCGACACCCCAGCGCGGCACGCCCACAACCTTCCCCGGTGACGACGAAGAGTGCCGAAAGCTCCTCTTGGCGGAGCTACTGGGGGCACCCGCGGCGATCGAGTTCGACAATCTGACCGGAGAGCTGCTGGCGCACAAGGGCCTCTGCCCCGCTTTGAGCTGGCGGATGCCGTGCCCGAGTGGGACGCGCTGGCGCAGCCGCAGCCCGAGTACGTCTGCGACCAGCAGCTGCCTAAGCCAATAACCATTCCCGTCGCTCTCTTCTCGAGGCGGCGCGGCCGGATGATTCAATTCCCCTGACCTGTGTCACCTGATGGTTCTTATCCGCTCGGGCCCCGGAGGGGACGTGGCGGTATGCTCTTGGATATCGATTCGGAGTGGGCCGACGGACCGACCGTCGGGGAGCAGCGGTGCGGTATCTGGCTAGAGAGCTCCGCGAGCAGCTGGAGCAGAATTTCGGCGAGCGCGTAACCTTCGACGACACCGAGCGCGTGCTCTACGGGCACGACATCGCCTCGATGCCGAGCCTGGTCAAGCCCCTCATCGGAGACACCACCCCCCACGCGGTGGTCCAGCCTCGCAGCGAGGACGAGATCCTCACCCTGGTGCGCTGGGCCCGGGAGCAGGGCATCAGGCTCGTGGTCCGGGGAAAGGCCACCTCGGGCTACGGCGGGGTCCTGCCGGTCAAGGGCGGTGTGGTCGTGGACCTCTGGCACATGAAATCGGTGCTCGCGGTAGGCGAGGACACCGTGACCGTGGAGCCGGGAATCAGCTGGGAGCAGCTCGACGGCGAGCTGCTCGGGCACGGCCGGACCCTGCGGCTGTATCCCACCAGCTATCCATCCTCCACCGTGGGCGGCTGGCTGGCTCAGGGCGGAGCCGGCATCGGTAGCTACCAGTTCGGCTACTTTCCGGAGAATGTGGTCTCGGCCCGCGTCGTGGCGCCCGATGGCGAGGTGCGCAGTCTGTCCGGGGACGACCTGGACCTCGTCGCCGACGCCGAGGGCATCACCGGCATCATCACCCGAGTCGAGCTGCGCACCCAGGCGGCGGATGCGATCCGCGTGAAGGCCTTCGGCACGGCGGACCCGCGGGGCCTGCAGTCGTTCATCCGGGAGCTCGACGCGTCCAGCGCCCCGATCTGGTCCGTCCAGTATGTCAATCCGACCATGGCGGAGATGAAGAACCGGGCGCCGCCGGCGGAGCACTTCGGCGAGCCCGCCGAGCCGCGGGTGGTCCTGCCGGAGAGCTACATCCTCCTGGTGGTCTACCGCGAGCAGGATGCCGACGCCGTCGCGGAAGCCCTCTCGGGCGTGTCGGCCCGCACGGCCATGGACGCCCTCCCCGAGGAGATCGCGAAGCGCGCATGGGAGCACCGATTCAAGATCATGCAGTTCAAGCGTCTAGGTCCCTCGATCGTCCCCGCCGAGGTGATCGTACCCTTGGATCGGTTCGCCGAGTTTCTGGAGAAGCTCGGCAAGCAGGTCAGACAGCCCGTGCTCATGGAGGGTGTCGTCATCGCCCGCGGGCGAGGCGGCAAGCCGGAGGTGGTGGTCCTAGGGTTCGTCCCTGCCGACCAGCGGCGCTTCGCGTTCAACATCGCCTTCGGCATCACCCTCGCGGTGACCGCTGTGGCCGAGTCGGTGGGTGGGCGTGCCTACGCCACGGGCCTTTACTTCAGCTCCAGGGCGGACCAGGTTCTGGGAGAGGCCCGGGTGCGGAAGCTCCGCGAGCTCAAGCGGTCGGTCGACCCTAAGCGGAGGTTCAATCCCGGCAAGGTCATCGACAGGGCCCCGATCGCGCGGCTGATCGGCCTGGCCGCTCCGTTCACGCCACTGATCCGCATCATCGCCAACCGCCTGGAGACGCGCATCGGCGAGCGCTTCGACCATGAGCGCAACCCGACTGGAACCGGCACCCGTCTCGGAGAGGACAGCGTGCGGGGCATCCCGGCCGATGTGGCCTGGTACGCCTACGCCTGCTCCCAGTGCGGCTACTGCGTCAACGAGTGCGACCAGTTCTACGGCCGGGGCTGGGAGAGCCAGTCGCCCCGGGGCAAGTGGTTCTGGCTGCGCGAGTACATGGAGGGCCGGGCGGACTGGAGCAAGAAGATGGTCGACAGCTTCCTCATCTGTACGACCTGTGAGCTCTGCAACCGCCGCTGCTCCTCGGCCCTGCCCATCGAGCCTTCCTGGATGAAGCTGCGCGGCTCACTGGTGCACGAGCAGGGCAGGCCGACCTTTCCGCCGTTCGAGATGATGGCCGCCTCGCTGGAGGCCCAGGGCGACATATGGGCGGGCTACCGCTCGGACCGGGACGACTGGTTCCCGAAGGATCTCCGCGAGCGCCACGGCCAGGGGAAGCGCGCCAAGGCGGTCTACTTTGCCGGCTGCACAGCCAGCTACGTGGAGCACGACATCGGCATCGCCAGCGTGCGCCTGCTCGATGAGGCCGGTGTGGACTTCGCCTACCTGGGCCAGGCCGAGCAGTGCTGCGGCACCCCCATGCTGTGCTCGGGTAAGTGGGACCTGTTCGAGCGGATCATGCGCGAGAACATAGAAGCGGTGAAGGCGGCCGGCGCGGACACGGTGATCAGCTCCTGTCCGGCCTGCGACCTGATGTGGCGGACCTATTATCCCAGGTGGGCCGAGGGCCTGGGCATCGCCTACGGGATCCGGGCCAGGCACTACACCGAGGTCGTGGCCGAGCGCCTCGACTCGGGCAAGCTCAGCTTTCCCGACCGCTCAGACGGCAATAGCGCCCGGGTCACCTGGCACGACTCCTGCCACATGGGGCGGGCGTCCGGCATCTACGAGCCACCGCGGACCCTGATCAAGGCCCTGCCCGGCGTGCAGTTGGTGGAGATGGCACACAACCGGGAGGATGCTCACTGCTGCGGATCGGTGCTGAGCCTGATCGGCGAGCCCCGGGTGGCGGCCGACCTGGGAAGGATCCGTCTGGACGAGGCTACCGAGGCCGGTGCCGAGAAGGTCTTGGCCGCCTGTCCCTGCTGCGAGTTTCAGTTCCGGGTCGCTGCGGGGAAGAAGGACGTCAAGCTGGAGATCCAGGACCTGGCCCATCTGGCCGCTGCGCGGCTCGGCTATGAGCTCCCGGACCCCCATCCCGAGGTGCGCCGTCAGTGGGCGGTGTTCGAGGGAATGATCGACCTGATGACCCCCGAGGGGTTCGCCGGGCTGATGAAGGACATGCTTCCGGAGATGGTCGAGGCCATGCCCTGGGGCATGGGCCGGATGATGCGGGCCATGGCCCGGGTCCCCGGCGGGCTGGAGACCATGCGGCCCCTGTTTCCCGTGCTCTTCCCGCGCCTGCTCCCGATGATGATGCCGGCACTGATGCCCAGCCTCCTGAAGCGGGTGCAGGAGCGGATCCCCATGCCGGACTGCATGGCGGAGCAGATGCCCGACCTGATGCCCAGGGTGATGGAAAACCTGATGCCGCACATGATCCGGGACGTCGTGCCCCTGGTGGCCGAGCCTCTGATCGACCACATGCACGCCCGGGCGGGACGGGCTGCCTGAGGCAAGGCGGCGTTCACGTACTCGGTGAGCCGCGGCCCTTCTGCAGGCAG
>Ga0210085_1001198_pt1 | contig 10470 bp, 7 predicted proteins | sample China_Galinas_PW_5_FD_184866 | JGI IMG/M metagenome (GOLD analysis project Ga0210085, IMG submission 184866) | Wetland microbial communities from San Francisco Bay, California, USA, that impact long-term carbon sequestration - China_Galinas_PWC_D1... | ecosystem: Environmental > Aquatic > Marine... | reverse complement strand
ATAGCAGTTATGTTGCTGATTTTATTATGTTGCGAGTTTTATTCCCCATGTAATTCCATTTAATTCCAAAAGAATCCAAAGATCCTTATCATTCTTTTTATTCGGCCCACCTATCGTTTCAAACTGATGAAGAACCGTATCGCTTGCATCGTGGCGAAGGATCTGCAAACCTTACAGGCAGATAGAGGGAAAAGCCCGAAGAGGCACCTTCGGGCTTTATGCAAGAGCTACCGCAAACATCCGGAAGCTCCAAACAATACTTCCTTCCTACTGCACCTTCCGGCTGTTTGCAAGGTCGGAGGCTTGCCTGACGTTGCTATTGCTTCGCATTCACTGTCGATGGTGCGATTTTCCATTTTGCATCTGCCGAAGCTGCTGGAGAGGACAGGCATATTGTTGTGATGAATGCCGCTGCGCGGCAAGGCTTGACAACCATCGCGAGGCGCAAAGAAAATATCGCCAGACCGAAAAAGGCAAAAAAGCCCACCGGGAGGCTGAAAACCGCCGTCGGCACGGCCAAGCTCAAAATAAACCAAAAAACATGGATGATGCGACTTCAACACCACGGCGCCCATGGGCTATGAAGCTATTAACCCGCATAAGCGAGCGCAGCTGGCCTATACACATGGGGTTGTTGTGCCATTTTTGCGGTATTGGTGGCCGGATTGTGGCAGTGTTCCCCCGCCGCGGCTACGGTTAACTCGGATCGGAAAGGCGGCCGTGATGATAAAAAAGAAAATCCTCAACTCTGATCGTATCAGACACATCGATGGTGGCTTTAGCTATATCCCTCACCGTTTTCTCTGCGATGGCTTTTTAGCCGCCTTGCAGCAAAAGGAGTTGCTTCTGTACCTGTTTTTGGTGATCGCCTCAGACCGCCATGGGCTCTCTTTCTACAGCTACGATGCCATCTGCAGGTTACTGCAGCTGGATCTTGACCAATACCTCAATGCCAGAAACGCTCTGATCGATAAAGATCTGATCGCTTTTGACGGCACCGTTTTCCAGGTGCTGGAGCTGCCTGCAACGCCCGTTTTGGCGGCGACGAAAAAGCGAGCGCATCCCAAGCCAACAAAGAGCCAAGCGACTATTGCCCGGCTTGTCGAGCAGTCATTGAAGCGAATGTGACCCTGATGGATGAGAGGTCAGTTGCCTTGGAACAAGCGATCCAGAACTATCTTGAATGGATGACCGTCAAGGCCTATGCGCAAAGTACTCAAAGAGACTATAAACGCAGGTTGAGCCAATTTCTATCATTTATCAAAGCCGGTAGATACCGCTGGGATGAAATCTTTACCCGCCATACGCTCAGAGACTTCAAAAAAATCAGGGGATCAACCGCGACTCATGCCGTAACCGGACTGTCACGGTATCTCTACGGCCAGGGAAAAATAGCTGAACCGATACGGGTCCGTAAATCATTGCCGTTTTTACCGGTCATCTATGAAGATTATCTTCTCTATCAGAAAAAATGCCGCCAGATATCGGATATCAACGTAAAGCGGATCAGAAGCGTGCTTTGTGTTTTTGATGGTTATTGCCAGCGAAACGGCATTCAACTTCGATCATTAAAAATCGAACATGTTGATGCGTTCCGGGATGAATTTTTTAAGGATTTTACCGGTGCCACCTGCCGCCTTTACCGCAGTTATCTGCGGCGATTTTTAAGTTACTTGTACCATGAGCGCCAAGTATTGGCCAACGACCTTGCCCCCATGGTGATCGGCCGGCGTGAATACGGCCAAGCCAAACCGCCCAAATTTTTACGTCCGGCCGAAGTGCAGCAACTCTTTGCCAGCCTAAATCCTTCTTCGGCAAGCGGCATCCGGACCTATGCGATAGTGCATCTTGCCTACTCGATGGGGTTGCGTCCCAAAGAGATCAGCCAACTGCGTTTGGATGATATCGGTTTTAGTCAGCAACTGTTGCGCTTAACCGTGCGCAAAGGGGACAATCCGCTTGAGCTTCCCATCCCCGAGCATACCCTGAAGGCCGTTGCGGCCTACATCATCGGCGCCAGGCCCACTACCAAATACCGCCGATTGTTCTTAACCCGGCACCCGCCTTATCGGCCATTGCATCCCAATACGGTCGGGGCGACTATCAGTAAGGCGATGAAACAAGCCGGTTTGAACGCCAGCGCCTATTGGATGCGCCACACCTATGCCCAGAACCTGCTCGAGGCCGGTGCATCAATCTTTGAAATCAAGGAAATGCTTGGGCACGACAAGATCGAGTCCACCAAAAGGTATTTGTGTGTGCATACTAAGCTGATGCGTCAGGTGCTCTTTGATGAGACCCTTTGAAAGCTTCATGGCCCAAAACCTGGAAGCATATGCGGCCTATCGCCGGCAACGGGGCTATGCCAAAAAAGGGATCAATCCGCCTCTGGTTGCTTTCGATCGATACCTTAAAGCGCACGAGGCCAGTTGGGATCAACTGCAGCCGGCATTCTTCCTGCAGCTAAGAGCCAGCATCAGCAAACACCCCAATACGGCCAACAAGATATTGTCGAATCTTCGCAGCCTCTTCGATTTTTTGGTGCGGCGGCAAATCTGTGCGGCCAATCCGCTCAAAGATATCCCGCCGTTGGCCGAGCGTTATTTTGTTCCTTTTGTCTTCTCAACGGAGCAAACCGATCGAGTGCTGAAAACCGTGTGTGCAACGATCAGGCGCGACCAAACGAATTTTTTATTTGACCTGGGGATTTATTTGGCCATAGTGATGTTGGCCCGCTGTGGTATGCGAATCAACGAGCCGTTGCGGCTTTGCCGGCATCATTACCGCGCCGATGAGGGCAGCGTTTATATTGAACGGACCAAGTTCAGAAAAGATCGTCTGATACCGCTGCCCAACGCCGTCCTGGCTGATCTCGACAATTACCTGGCGGCACGCAAGTCCTCGTGTCCGGGTGACCAAAATCCCTACCTGTTGGCGGGCAGAAATGGTCAACCGCTTAAGGCTCAACGTGTCCGTACCGTCTTTCATCGCGCCGTCGAAGATATCGGCCTGAAGCAGCCCAGACGGACTATGGGCAACATGACCTTCGGATCGCCGGTACCCCACAGTTTGAGGCATTCATTTGCCATTAACACTCTAAACCGGATCAAAGCCCGGGGCATCTCCCCCCAGCAGGCGTTGCCGGTGCTGGCCGCGTACATGGGGCACCGCAAATATCAATACACCGCCGCCTACCTGAAGGTTAAAGGTGCCGAGGATCTTGCCGGCTTAATCGCCTTTACCAAATCCCAATTGGATGTCGTATGAGGCTCTCGGCGTTTATCCATCAATTTTTTGAGAAGTATTTGCCGCACATAAAAGGCGTGAGCCCTAATAGTATCAAGGCTTACCGGGATACGTTCAAACTGTTTTTGCCGTTTGCCGCAAGCCACTGCAAAATCAAGGTCGGTTCACTGTCGCTCAATCATTTTACACCGGAGATCATCCTCTCTTTTTTGGACCACCTCGAGTCCGAACGTAAAAATACCGCCAAAACCCGCAATCATCGCCTGGCAGCCATCAAATCGCTGGCCAAAATGATCCGCTTTATGTATCCGCAATGGTCGGCATCGATGGATAAGATTATCCTCATCCCTCAAAAGCGCACCCAGCGGCAGCTGATCGGCTTTTTATACCCGGAGGAGATCGATACGGTCTTGAATGCGGTCGATATGAATACAGCGCTGGGCTTTCGTGACTACACCATATTGCAATTGTTGTTTGAGTCCGGAGCCCGTGCCAGTGAGATTGCCGCCTTGAATCTGGATTACTTGAATCCTGAACAATGCACACTCGCCATTCTGGGCAAGGGCAATCGCTTCCGCCAAATCGAATTGTCTCCCACGACAGTAAAAATGATCAAAGCGTATATCGTCAACTACCGCCGCAAGCCAATGCCGACCTACGCGAAGCGGCTGTTCATCAGTCAGCATGGCAAAGCATTGACGCGGCATGGCATTTACCGCCTGTGCCGAAAATACCTGCGTTTGGCGTTACCAGAAAAAAGGCTCGAAGTTCTCAATCCGGTTCATAGCTTTCGTCATTCGTGCGCCGTGAACATGCAGGCCGCAGGCTGCTCAGTGACCGACATTAAAAACCAGCTGGGCCACGAAGACATCCAATCCACGATGGTATATCTGCAAATGGATCTATCGCGCCGAAGAAGAATCCAGGAAAAGTTCACCGAATACACACAGGCTGTAATGAGCCGCAATGCCGCCATAGAAGCACTGATCACCCAGGAAGAAAAAGACGACATTATGACATGGTTGGATAGTCTCTGAAACCGGCAGCAACCTGTTGACCGGATAAAAAGTGGTATACTGAAAGGCCATTATTTATGTTACCAACTTGCACAAAAGATGGGTGATAAAAACCGCTATGCAATTGATATCATGGCTAAAAATACGGTTCGCAGCCAAATCGTTTGAAATTGCAATGCTTACAATGGGATAGACCAGATGGCAACATAATAGCAGTAACATTGAGTTTGCAACCCTTGGTGTATTATCTATCCATCCCTTTTCGGGCACGGCTATTAGTTGGTTAATTTACAGTAATACGGATTCTTTCGGCCGGTCATTTCACAGCTGGTCTACGTTTCACTCGTATGCGGTGATCTCAAGCGGGGATTGCCAGCGTCCGCTTCCTGAAATGTCATCACGAACAGCCGGCAGCGTTGATTGTTGGGGAGTTCTCGTTACGGCGTGCTTCCTTTCAATTGCCGGAACTTCGATTGTGGTCTGTGGGACGCTGTATGCCCAGTTTCTTCATGCGGGAGTAAAGCGTTCCGGGATTGATCCCCAGTCGGGTTGCTGCACCATTCGGACCTTTGATTTTCCAATCGGTTGCCTGACAGATCCGCAGAATATGCTCACGCTCAACCTCCCGCAGCGTTTCGTTTGCCCTTATTTCAGAGGTGGAGTCGGACCGGCCATGGAGCTTACTGGCCTTAATCGGGGAAGTGGCACCTAACCGGATTGCCTCCAGATTCAAAACAGTTCCGGGACAAAGAATTATTGCGCGCTCAAGGACATTTTCGAGTTCCCGGACATTGCCTGGCCAGTCATAACCGCTCAACCGGTCGATCGCTGCGGGAGAGACACTCTCGATTTTGCGGCCGAATTGATGGGCTTTGCGCGTAGCAAGGTAAGCCGTGAGCAGAGGAATGTCTTCGCGGCGTTCTCTGAGCGGCGGCAGGTGAATGGGAAAGATGGCGAGGCGATGATAGAGGTCATTTCTAAACTGGCCATTCTGTACCAATTGTTCTAAATTGCGGTTGCTTGCGGCAATTACCCGGACGTTGACTTTTTGGGGCCGTTCGCCGCCGACACGCTCAAACTCGCCAGATTGGAGCACGCGCAACATTTTTGCCTGGACTTCAAGCGGCAGTTCACCCACTTCGTCGAGAAAGAGAGTACCACCGTTGGCCCTTTCGAAACGACCCACGCGTCGGGCGATGGCACCGGTAAATGCGCCTTTCTCGTGACCGAACAATTCACTTTCGACCAGGGTATTCGACAGGGCAGCGCAATTCATGGCTACGAACAGCTTGTTCCTGCGGTCGCTGCGCTGGTGAATGGTGCGAGCAACCAGTTCTTTTCCTGTGCCGGTTTCGCCGTTGATCAGAACGGTAGCCGGCGTAGCAGCTACCAACTCCATTTGTTCGAGTATCCGAGCCAAGGGAGCGCTTCTGCCGACTATGTCCTGGTGCCAGCTCCCACGGTCAGCTTCCTCACGGAGATAGATGTTTTCCGCCTGCAGTTGTGTTTTCAACCGTTGCAGCTCAGCCAGTGATTTCCGCAGCTCTTCTTCTGTTTGCTTCAGATCTGTGATGTCCTTGTTGTCGGCAAGCCAATTGACATGCTGGTTGTTGACTTCTCCGAGGGAAAAAGCTCGAACATCCAGCCAACGCCATCCGCCATAGCCGTCTGACAGGCGATAAATCATCTTGAACGACTCCCCCGAGGTCACTGAGTGTGACACTTTCTGCTGAAAGCCCGTGACATCATCCGGATGAATCATGAGCATCAGCTCTTCTATTGTCTTCGGAATACTGCCAGGCCGCAGACCGATTTTCTCTTCGGGTCGTCTGTCACCCAAAAACGCCATTTCCATCCCGTTTTCAGTTATGTGGATCTCCGCTAAAAGTGAAAAGGCGTTCGCAGCCAGCCGCCATAGCTTGTCTTTTTCGGACTTCTGTTCAAAGCGGGAGGCTTCATACTGTCGCTTCGAATGGTGTAAAATTTCCTCAGTTTCGTGTTCAGTGGTAGCATCGCGGTTTATAAACACCCAACCGACATGGCTGCCGTCGCTTACCTCGACCGATTCGGCACGGCCTTCGATCAAGCGCCAACCGCCGCGGCCATCAGACAGGCGGTAGTTCATGTCGAATGGGTCGCCTTCTGCCAGGGACCGCGCCACGGCCAGTTGAAATGGTTGTTGATCTTCAGGGTGCATCATGGCCAGCGCATCTCCGGTTGTCGCAGGGAAACTGCCGGGTGCCAGCCCGAGTTTCGGCTCCGGCGGAGTTTCACCGAGCGGCACCAGGGCAATGCCGTCTCCCACGACGTGGGCCTCACCCAGCACCATAAATTGAGATGTCGCCAGTTTCCAAAGCTTGCCACGCTCAGTCTGCAATGCTGATTGAGCTATCTCCATCTCCCGCATCAGATTCTTCCGATCTTCCTTCATGGCACCCGTACCCCTCTTGGTTGAAATATAAACTGGTTGATATTTATTCCTCTATGGTTTATATGTCAACCATAATAATGTGGCCAATTAGCTGGAAAAATTTCGACATCTAAATTATTTTATAATTATCAATATGTTATATATTTATAAATTTTGGCAGGCTTGGCACGATTCTGGCTCTACAAGCTGTCATGATTCGAATCACCACGCAAAAAAAGCGGCGCCACACAGTCGTCATCATCGACGGTCAAGCGACGGCAGAGGATGTGGCAGAGATTCGGCAGACCCGGTCATCGTTAACCGGTAAAGTTGTCTTGAAACTGAGCGGGTTGTCGTCATGTTCGGATGAGGGAATCCGAATACTAAGTGATTGGATAAATGCAGGGGCACGGTTACAGGAAGCCAACCTCTATCTCAGCATGGTTCTGATGGATCCACCAAGCTTGAATAAAAGAAGCTAAACCTAAAAGCCTTTTTCTATCAAATAACAGAAGGAGGAAAGGGGGAAAGGAAAAATGATATCACTCAGGCAATTCTTGCTTTGCGCAGCCCTGGCTGCGACGATCGCGATCATTCATGTCACAGGTGACGCACAAGCGGCCAGCGGCGCGACCCAAAAGTACTCTCCCAACGTGCCGGTCAAGATCACAACGCCCAACAAGGTCGAGACCCGGATCGGTACGCTGCACTTCACGGATGGCACCCCCGATCCCGACACCGTTGCGCTGGCCTACGACCAACTGGACTTCGGTCGCGGTGTCGATGCATTCCTGAAGGGCATGTCGGCCACCTCGGTCCACGCGTTGTGCAGGGGCTTCGACGAAGCCGGCATCGAGCTCAACCAGGGCATCGGCATCAGCGAAGACCTGCTGGATGCCCGCTCGCTGTTTCTGACAGCCAACACCACCACCGTCTACACCATGTTTTGCGTCGACCTGAATGATGGGCCGATGGTGGTGCGGGTACCGCCGCGGGTACTTGGTCCGGTGGATGACGCAAATTTTCGGTGGGTCACCGATGTGGGACTGACCGGCCCCGACAAGGGTGCGGGCGGGGACTATCTGTTTGTGCCCCCCGGATATGAAGGCACTTTGCCGGACAAGGGCTATCATGTCGCGAAGCCGCTTACCAACCGGCTCCTCATATTCTATCGCGCCTTCGTGGAAAAGGGAGACATTGCAGCGGCGGTGGCGGGCGTCAAGGCCAGAGCGTCCATCTTTCCCCTGTCACGGGCCGGCAATCCTCCGGAGACCGGCTTCGTGAACGTCTCGGGCCTCAAATTCAACACGATCAGCGCCAACGACTTCAGCTTCTACGAGGAGTTGAACGCGGTGGTACAGAATGAGCCCGCAGACTGGGTCGATCCGGATACCGTGGGCCTGTACGCTTCGATAGGCATCCGCAAGGGGCATCCGTTCACACCCGACGCCCGGATGAAAGGGATTCTGACCGACTCGGTGGCCGTAGCGAACGCCATCGCCCGATCGAACCTGTTCGCCTCGCGGGATCCGCAAACCCGGATATACACAGACCGACAATGGTTTACGCCTTTTGTGGGTGGCAGCTATCAGTTTCTTAAAGGTGCGGAGCGTCTCCTCGACGCGCGGATGATGTTTTTCTTTTACGCGACGGGTATTACGCCTGCCATGACCGAATCGAGGCCGGGTACCGGCTCCGCCTACGCAATCACCGCGCGCGATTCGACCGGGAGTTACCTGGATGGGGGTCGCAACTACAAAGTGATCCTGCCGGGACCCATCCCCGCGAAGAACTTCTGGTCCTTCACGGTCTATGACAACCAGACCCGTTCGCTGCTTCCCACCGACCAGAAACTGGCAGGAGTCGACAGCACGCTTCCAGGCGTCAAAATGAACGAGGACGGCGGCGTTACTATCTGGTTCGGGCCGAAGGCCCCGGCCGGCCACGAAAATAACTGGGTGCAGACCATACCGGGCAAGGGCTACAACACCGCCTTGCGACTCTATGGGCCGCTGGAACCGTGGTTCAACCAAACATGGCGGCCCGGTGACCTTGAAAAAACTGAATGAAAGGAGGATCATTTTCATGAAGCCTACAACACTGAAAACAATCTCTTACACAGCGTTGGCGGCCGTTATGGTCATTGTGCCAAGTTTGTGTGCCGGACAGGAGCTCACAGGTGCGCCGGCAAATCCCAAGTATAAATACTCGACTCAGATGCCGCCGGGTGTTGCTTCCCCGGACAAGGTCGAGACCCGGCTCGGCACGCTGAACTTTTTCGACGGCTTCCCGGACCAGGCTACGGCTGACACGCTATACGACAATCTGGACTTTCAGCGGGCGGTGCAGGCGTTTCTGTTCGCAATCCCGGCCGTCAGCCAGGCGGCCAACAGGGATGCATTCAAGTCGTTTGGACCACCGAACACGTTTGTGCCGATCTTCGAGCAGCTGCAGGATGCGCGGGCGATCATCCTCACAGCCAACAACAACACGGTGTATAGCTGGCTGTGGCTCGAGCTCACTGACGGCCCGACTGTCTTGGAAGTGCCTCCGAAAGTCCTCGGAACAGCCAACGACATGTGGCAGCAATGGGTCGTGGATATTGGCATCACTGGCCCGGACAAAGGCGAAGGCGGTAAGTACCTGTTTCTGCCGCCTGGCTACAAAGGAGATGTTCCGGAGGGATATTATGTCGTGCACTCACCCACCTTCAGCCTTTGGATCCCGTGGCGCAGCTTCCTGGTGGACGGCGACCCCGAACCGGGCGTGGATCTCGTCAAGAAATACACCAAGATCTATCCGCTCGCCGATGCGGCCAAGACGCATCCGCCGCTTAAATTCGTGAATATGACGGGCAAACCCTTTAACACAGTATACCCCACCGACTATCGATTCTGGAAACTGCTCAACCAGGTCGTGCAAGAGGAACCGACAGGTTCTCTCGACCCGATCCGGCTCGGGTACTTTCAGTCCATCGGCATTGAAAAGGGCAAACCCTTTGAGCCCGACGAGCGCATGAAAAAGATCCTCATTGAAGCCGCGGCCGTGGGCGATGCGACCGCACGCACCATTCTTTTTCATACCCGGGACAAGGCCGCCTATTACTATCTCGATAGCAACTGGCAGGTCGGTTTCATGGGCGGCTACAAGTTCCAGACTGAGCCTGGCGTCCTGAACTTCGACGCGGCAACATTCTATTACACCCTGGCGATCCTCGTCACTCCTGCCATGGAAGAGAAGATGATCGGCAAAGGCTCGCAATACGCATGGGCTGCCACGGATGCCAGAGGAAATCCCCTTGACGGGGCCAAGAATTACAAGCTGCACATGCCGCCCAACGTCCCAGTCAAAGACTTCTGGTCCGTGATTCTCTACAGCGACCAGACCCGCTCAATGATTCAGACGGACCAGAGATTTCCCAGCGTGAGCAGCCAAACCAGAGGACTGCAGGTCAATTCGGACGGCTCGATCGACGTCTACTTCGGCCCCAATGCTCCGGCAGGCAAGGAGAACAATTGGGTGCAGACCGTCCCCGGCAAGGGTTACAACGTCGTCTTGCGGATGTATGGCGCGCTCGAGCCCTGGTTCGACAAGACCTGGCGGCCAGGCGAAATCGAACTGGTTCAGTGAAATAGGGTAGCATTAAAACATACTTTGCTATTAAGCTTAACTTTTTAAACTTAAAAAATTATGAAGGCCAACACCGAGATATTGTGGTTGGCCTTTTCTATTCTGGATAAAGATTACGAACCGAATATCACGCCACAAAAACGGTTCTATTTCAATAAATTTGGCAAG
>Ga0210085_1001197_pt1 | contig 10471 bp, 8 predicted proteins | sample China_Galinas_PW_5_FD_184866 | JGI IMG/M metagenome (GOLD analysis project Ga0210085, IMG submission 184866) | Wetland microbial communities from San Francisco Bay, California, USA, that impact long-term carbon sequestration - China_Galinas_PWC_D1... | ecosystem: Environmental > Aquatic > Marine... | reverse complement strand
CGAGGACGTCGTCGTGCCGAGGACCAAGATGGCCGACCTGCTCAAGTACTGCGCCGAGCTGGCGAACCAGCACCAACTCGTCATGCCGACCTATGGGCACGCGGGCGATGGAAACCTGCACGTGAACTTCCTCTGGAACGACCCAGAGGAGAAAGTCCACGTCGATGCCGCGATCAAGGCCCTATTCAAGCGGGTGATCGAGCTTCGAGGAACCTTGAGCGGCGAGCACGGCATCGGTGTTCTGAAAGCCCCTTACCTCTCGATGGAGCAGTCTCCGGAGCTGATCGCTTTGCAGGAAAAGATCAAAGATGTCTTCGATCCGAAGCATCTCCTCAACCCCGGGAAGATCTTCCCTGCCGACGCGAAGCGCTTTCACGGCGCCTGCTAGAGGGTCGGAGCGACCCTTTTTGCGGACCTGAGCTGCAGCGTACCGGCTTAACCGGGCGCGGAGGTGCGGGTTAGGCCTGCGTCGATCCTGTGACCCCTTGGCCCGAGTGGGCGGTCCACCACTGGGTTTGGGAGAACGAGAGCACTGAGGAAAGCGCGATCGCTCTGGTCGACGACTACCTGGCTCGCGACATTCCCGTCGGCGCGATCAATCTCGACTCTCCTCTCTATGAGGAAGCAGCCGCGGCCGGATACTTCACCCAGGTCGACGCCGTGAGCGGACCTGGAATTGTCGACTGGTGGAAAGGCGATGGAAGCCTGATCGACTACTTCAACCCCGACGCCGTTCAGTGGTGGCACGAGCAAATGGACAAAGCGATAGAGCTCGGAATCGACGGCTGGAAGTCCGACGGCATCGATACGCACATCATACAGGCACCCTACTCCCCCGGCCTTGGCCGAGAAGCCGGTCGCAATGAGTACGGCTATGCGTACTACCGCGACTCTTTTGACTACTTGCGCGAAAAGCTCGGCGACGATCGAATCATCACGGCGCGCCCCGTCGACAACCCAGGCTCCGACATTGGCGGCTTCCGCACGGACAACGACGCCTATCCCGTGCTCGGCCGACCGAAGGACGCATTCATCCGCTGGGCCCAGCTCGGCGCCTTCAGCCCGGTCATGGAGAACGGCGGGATCGCGTGGGAGAACGGCACATCCTTGACCACGTACCTCACGCACGCGGACTACACGTACCTCCTCGGCCCCGATGTCTTCGTCGCTCCGATGCTCGATGAAGGAACGTGGCGAACGCTCACGTTCCCCGAGGGCCGCTGGGTCTATCTGTTCGACGCGAGGAAGACGTTCGACGGCGAGACGGAAGTCACCCTCGAAATCCCGATCTCGGAGTTTCCCGCATTCGTTCGAGAAGGCTCGGACATCGCGGCTACGCTGCTAGCAAACCGCTAGGCAAGCGGGGCGCGGGGGAACACGACGCGGAGTTCCGACGCGCCGCCCGCAACCCACTACCAGCGAAGCATGGGCAAGGGGCGGCAGGGCTGTTTGAGTGCGCCGAGGATCAGGGTTCGGCAGACGAAGCCGCGGAAACCGCATTTCGGGTACGAGGCCTGCGCCTCGCGTCGAAGTGAAAAGGGGACCCCAACGCCAGGAACGGCGAAGAGATCGACCAAATCTGCACGCCGGAAGGGCTCGACGAGATGGGCGTCCTTGCTTCTGTACGGGGTCAGCTTGTGATGGAAATCGATCATGCGGCGCACCGCGGGCGCAAGCTCTGAGAGACCGATCGCGTCGAGATGTTCTTCCGCCGCTTCGATGCTCGGGGGTAGATAGTCGAGCGTCTGATCGGTGACGAAACGCAGGTCGTGAAACGCTGCAGCGAGTGCGATCGCGGTTTCATCTCGATTGGGATCACCGCCTCGCTCGCGGATCAGGTGCCGTGTGTAGTGGTACACTCGATACACGTGCCCGCGGTACCGCGGGTAATTCTCTCCGAGCGACTGCTTGCGGCGATCGAGAACTTCGTCGATGAGCGGTGAATCGTTCATGCCGCGATGGTAGACGCGATCCCGAATCATGTTTAGCCCCGAATCGAGTCCCTCCTAGGGCGCTTCTAGGATGCACTTGAAGGTGTCGACGCTGTGCGGAGCGAACTCGGCCCGTTGGCCGCTGTCGCTTTCGACCACCAGGCCCGCCTCACCGGCGAACCAGGTGTAGATGACGTCGCGCTCCGCAAACACGTGATACCCCGACTGGTACCCGGTCTCATTCGTCTCGATCTCGATCGCCTCGCACTCCCCACCATCGCCCGGTGCAGGCGCGAGCCGAGTCACCGCCAAGAGCGCCGTGCAAAGGAGCAGCCCGATCAAGATTGAGCCCCGCGAAGTCATCGTGCACCGACACCCTAACAGGGTTTGCGCGCTCGAACGAAGAACCAACCGGGGCCCTTGCACCCGCACTGGCGCCGTGAGTGTATGGAGGGTCGCCTAGAGCAGCATGTTCCCCGGCGCTTCGAGAATCCGCTTGAGCGCCGCCATGTACTTCGCGCCTGTGGCCCCGTCGATGAGGCGGTGGTCGCAGCTCATCGTGAATCGCATGCGGCGACCGGGAGCGATCCCGTCTTCCGTGACCGCCGGCTCGTGGCGAATCGTGCCCACCGCGAGGATCGCAGCCTCCGGAGGATTGATGACAGCCGTGAACTCCTCGATGCCGAACATACCGAGATTGCTGATCGAGAACGTCCCGTTGCTCATTTCCTCCGGCTGGAGCTTCTTTTCGCGGGCGCGCGCGGCGAGCTCCCGGACCTCGGCAGAGATCTCGGAGATGCCCTTTTGGTCGGCATCACGAATCACCGGCGTCATCAAGCCTTCCTCGACGGAAACCGCAATCGAGATGTCCACGACCTGATGATAGTGAATCTCTTTGCCCATCCAGGACGAGTTGACCTCCGGCACTCTGCGCAACGCCACCGCGGCCGACTTGATGATCAGATCGTTGAGGGAGACTTTCTCGCCATCCGCGGCGAGCTCGGCATTCATCGCCTCGCGCGCATCGGCGAGCGGCGCGATGTCGACGTCGATGGTGAGATAGTAGTGCGGAATCGTCTGAGTCGATTCGGTGAGCCGGCGCGCGATCGTCCGCCGCATGCTGCTCGCTTGCACCACGCGCGGGGGCAACCGCTCGCCACTAAAGGTTCCTGCGGAGCTCGGTCTCTCTTCGTACGTGTCGATATCGCGCTTGATGATCCGGCCTCGCGGCCCCGACCCCTCGACCGTTCGAAGGTCGATACTCTTCTCGCGGGCAAGCCGACGAACCAGAGGCGAAGAGAGAATTCGATCGGAAGACTCCGTGTCGACCGCTGGCTCTGGCACTGGCGCTGACTCTGGCGCCGACACTGGCGCTGGCGCTGACTCTGGCTCTGCCGCTGCCGCTGCCGCTGCCCCCGACGCTGCCCCCGCTTCCACCTGCGCCAGCAACTCCCCAATGTCCTCACCGGCCTTCCCGATGATCGCCACTGGCACATCAGGCTCCAGGGTCTCTCCTTCCTTCACGAGGATCTTCAGCAAGACGCCGCGGTCGAAGGAGCGGAACTCCATCGTGGCCTTGTCGGTTTCGACCTCCGCCAGAAGGTCGTCGACCTCGACCTCATCACCTTCTTTCTTGATCCAGGCGACGAGGGTGCCTTCTTCCATCGTTGGGGAAAGCTTGGGTAGTCCGATGATCTTAGCCATGACTCACCTGGCGTAACTGACACGTTTGACCGCGTCGATCACTCGCTCCTCGGTTGGCAGGACTTTGTCTTCCAGGTTCAGGGCGTAGGGCATCGGCACGTCGAGACCGGTCACCCGATCGACGGGGGCATCGAGATAATCGAACGCCTCTCGCTGAATCCGGTCGACGATCTCAGCGCCCGGACCGCCGTACGGCCAGTGCTCGTGCACCACGACGCAGCGATTGGTCTTCCTCACGCTCTCCACCATCAGCTTCGTGTCGAGCGGACGAAGCGTCCTCGGGTCGATGACCTCGCATTCGATGCCCTCCGCAGCAAGCTTCTCGGCCGCTGCAAGCACCGTATAGTAGGGGCGACCCCAGGTCACGATCGTGCAATCCGCACCTGGCCGCGCCAGGCGGCTTTCTCCGATCGGGATCAGCTCCTCGACACCCTCGTCCGGAACCTCACCTTTGACGCCGTAGAGCGTTTCCCCTTCGAGAAAGATCACCGGGTTGTTGCTTCGGATGGCGCTCTTGAGAAGCCCCTTCGCATCGCGAGGCGTGCTCGGCTGAATCACGTAGAGCCCGGGAATGCTTGTGTAGAACGGCGCGCAGCTGTGACTGTGCTGAGAGGCTACTTGTTTCGCCGCGCCGTTGGGTCCGCGAAACACGATGGGTACGCGAATCGCGCCCGCGCTCATCTGGTGAACTTTCGCGGCGTTGCTGATGATCTGGTCGAATGCGACGAACGAGAAATTCCAAGTCATGAACTCGATGATCGGGCGAAGGCCGACCATGGCGGCACCGATGCCAATGCCTGCAAAACCGGCCTCGGCGATCGGCGTATCGATGACACGTTTCTCACCGAACTTCTCGAGCAAGCCCTCCGAGACCTTGTACGCACCCTGATAATGGCCGACTTCCTCGCCCATCAAGAAGACGCGCTCGTCCCGCTCCATCTCCTCGAACATCGCCTCGCGAAGGGCTTCTCTATAGCGCAGCTCCCTCACGAATCGCCCTCCGGAGCAAGCACCGTGCTCATCATCAGTTCTTCCCGAGCCGGTTCCGATTCTTCCGCGAAACGCACGGCCTCGTCGAGTGCTTCATCGACTTCGAGGTCGATGTCGTCGATCGTAGACTCATCGACGCCCATGCCGAGAAGCCTCTCGCGAACGACGGTGACCGGGTCTTGCTGCTTACGCTGCTCGAGCTCGGTGCGAGATCGGTACTTCGCCGGGTCGCTCATCGAGTGCCCACGAAACCGATACGTCTTGATCTCGACGAAGGTCGGTCCGCCCCCGTTTCGCGCGCGATCGACGGCCTTCGCGAGGTGCGCCTGGACGACATCGACATCGTGCCCCTCCAAGTGGTCGCCCATCATCCCGTAGCCCTCGGCTTTGATCGACAGATCCGTGAGCGGGCTGGTCCGTTCGAGCGGCGTCCCCATCGCGTACTGATTGTTCTCGCAGACGAAGACGATTGGTAGTTTCCAGAGGCCGGCCAGGCTCATCGCTTCATGGAAACCACCGATGTTCGTGGAGCCCTCGCCGAAGAAGCAGATCGTGACACGGTCTTCTTCGTTGTACTTCGACTTGAAGGCCGTACCGGCCGCCAAGGCGAGGTGACCGCCTACGATCGCCCAGCCGCCGAGGAAGCCGCGCTCGACATCGAAGAAGTGCATCGAGCCTCCGAAGCCACGCGAACAGCCCGTATCCTTTCCGAAGAGCTCCGCCATGGCGGCGTTGGGTGACATGCCCCGCGCCAGAGCGATGCCGTGATCACGGTAGGTCTGAAAGATGTAGTCCTGGGGCTGGAGGACATCTGCCGCTGCGACCGCGATCGCCTCTTGGCCGATGTAGAGGTGGAGAAATCCTCCGATGTTGCCCTTTGCATAGTGACGTGCCGCCTCTTCCTCGAAGCGCCGAATCAGCATCATCGCTCGGTATTTTTGAAGAAGATCGTCCTTGTTCGGCAATGGTGCCCCCTGAGCCTACATAGTGTAACCCCGCTCAACCGCCATCCGTAGAACTTGGCGCCGCAGGCGCTCGGGCGCTTTGCCAAGGCCGCGGCAGAAAGAGCCTACAAGCCACCACAGGGGCATACCAAGTTGGCTCGGGAGTCCGGAACTGCCTAGGATTTGAGTGTGCGGATTCACACCTTGAGGGGGCCAAAGCTCGAGGAATCCGTGCTCGGGGCGTCGAGCTCCCGGGCGCGGTCCATCACGCGTGTGCTCGAAGAAGCGCTCGAGGCGTCGGTGCTCGCGGTTGGCGCGACGGCCGGCGCAATCTACATCGGCCAAAACGTCGACTGCCTTCGCTGCGTCGTTTCGCATGGGCCTGGTGCGAAGTCATTGCTCGAACGAGGCGATTCCCCTCACCCAGACCTCGCGGCGCGAGCTCTCGGGCGCCGCACACCTTTTGTGGTTCCTTCGTTTCGCGAGGATTCAGAGCTCTCGATTCATGCCGCAGAGGAGACTTGGATTGCGCTATTCGCTCCATTGAACGATGGAGGCCGGCCACTCGGCGTTCTGCAGTTGACCGATCCGGAGCCACCTTTTCGTTTCTCCGAGCGGGAAACGCGCATCGTCGAAGGTCTGTCACGTTACATCACGACATCGTTGATCCAGACCTCCTCGCTTCGCCGTCAAGAGGGGCTCGCCGCGCGCGACCCTCTCACCGGCCTCAGAAACCTGCGGGAGCTCAACACCGAGCTCACCAAAGCCGTGTCCTCGGCACGTCGCAGTGAGCGCGACATGGCGATCATGTTCGTCGATATCGACCATCTGAAGCGGGTCAACAGTAAGCTCGGGCATGCAGCGGGAAGCGAGGCACTCAAGCGAACGGGCAAGGCGCTCGGCGAGGCTGCTACCGGCGTCGGCGAAGTCTTTCGCTTCGGAGGTGACGAGTTCGTCGTCGTTCAGAAGCGCGCCTCGAAAGAGAGCGCACGAGCACTCGCGGATCATCTGCGTAGCCACGTCGCCGCAAGCACGGCAGGCCCGATGCGCCCCGGCGGCACGCTTCCTAGGATTACGGTGTCCGTCGGCGTCGCCACTCTGCGAGGCCTCCGAGACCTCAACGGCCAGCCACCGAGTGATCTGAAGTCACGGTTGATGACCACGGCAGATCGCGCCCTATTCCGGGCGAAAGGGGCCGGACGCAACCGAGTCGTTCTCGCGACCCCACGCGACGATCGCCGCTAAACGGCGCGGGGCGTCAGGCGACAGCGCCGAGGTACCGCTCGGTGTTCGATTGGATCCGCGCTCGAACTTCGGCTGGATCCTCTTCGACGAAAATCTCGTCGGGAGTGACCTTGAACAGCGCCTGGCCCTTGGAAACGATGGTTCCATTCGTCCCGACGAGGATTTTGTCGATGGTGCCCGCGAAAGGCGCGTAGACCTTGTTGAACATCTTCATGACTTCGACGATGTAGAGCGGGTCGCCAATCTCGAAGTGCTGGCCCTCATGGATGAAGTGAGGCATGCCCGGCGCTTCCTGCGCGTAGTACATCCCGCCGCTCACAGCCACGATCTCATCGGCCTTGTTGACCGGGGGAGGTACGAGCACCTTCTTCATCTTCGCCTGGTGGGCCGGGCCGAAGAGCCGCTCAGGGATGCTGATCGTGAGGTCCTCGTTCACTCGAAGGTCGAAGAACCCAACCTTGTCGCCTATCAGCGGCAACAAGCTATAGAGCTCCATGCCGAGCTGGAAACCGAGATGCGCTTCACGCACCTCCTGCCAGAGCGCAGCATCGAACCCCTTGGGCGGCTTCTTGGCCTTCAACGCCTGATCGATCTCCGGCCAGGGCCGGCTGCCCAAGCGCTCCTCCACGGCTTCGTAGAAAGCAGCGCCGTCCCGCAGCACCGCCTGGTCTTGTTCCCAGATGCGGTGCGCGGCCGGTAGCTCGACCTCCGCATCCATGTGTAGAAGGAAATACGTGTCGGCGAGCACCGAGAGTGGATTGCGCAACCAGGTCACGCGGCCCTTGTTCACCTCGAAGTGGCTCTTGTTTGCGCTCAGCCAAGCCGAGAGAAGATGTGGTTGCCTCAGGATCCGGCCGAGCGGTCGCCCGAGCAGAGTCTTCTTCAGGACGGAGAGGTCCTTCGTCGCCTTGGCGGCTGCTGCGTCGGTCGAGACGGCCGACAAGTACTGCCCGCAGAGCCGCTCGTACGCATACTCCACGTCGATCTCGTTCGATTCCTTCAGCAGCTCCCCGACCAGAGTGAGGTAGGGCACCACGAAGCGGGTCGTCGGCTTGGCATCAACACCGTTCGCCAAGAACCAATGCACCAGGCCGTAGTGAAACTGTAGATTCGTCTGCAGGTCCGGGCCGCGAACCACCGTTCGTCGGAGCACCTCACGCAAGCGTTCGTAGCTATCTCGGCGGTCCTCGCCCGTAGTGACCAGAAGCGCGATGTTGCTGTCGTACGCGCCAGCTAGCTTGTAGCGCATGAAGAGATGCGTGTCGGGATTCTTGAAGCAGATGCCCTGATCGTCGCGCACTTCCCCTTCGGTCGGATCGGACCAGGACATGATCTCTCCGCCCGCATGCGGAGACAGGGACTGGTCCGTGGCGTTCAGACGCGCCTCGACGGCGGCTGCATGGCGCTGCACTCGCTCTGGCCGGGGAAGCCTGGCCTTGTGCTTCGCGAGCAAGGCCATCGCCTCGACGAGCGAGTGGACTTCGAAGAAGTCGTCAGGGTCCTCGGGATTTCGAAATCGAAGCGCATAGCAGAGCTCGGAGACACGATGTTCGACCTGAATGCGCGTGTTGACTTCCATGAAGTAGTGGCGCGGTCCATCGACGATGCACTCGAATGTCGATGCGGAATCGAGCTTCACCGCTTCGCCAAAACGCTCGGCCTCTGCTTCCATTCGGCGAAGAATGTCGAGGTCTTGCTCGATTGCAGCAGCGTGGGTCTCGTTACCCGCGGCACGCTCGCGCTCGACCGCGGCGGCTAGCGTTTCCTGTGTGATCGAAACCTCGAGCAGCTTCTGCTCGTGCATCTGGAGCGAGCAATCGCGGCCGCCGAGGGAGACGGTCCATTCGCCGTTTCCGATGAGCTGGATCTCGTTGTGGCGCGTGGTCTCGATGTTGAGCTCGACCAGGATGTTCTTGTTGTCGCCTACGCCGAGCGCCTTCACCTCGCCTAAGATCTCACGCACCATTGCGGGCGCTTGCTTTGCCGCGTTGACGATGCGCTGCCCTTTGCCTCCTCCGCCGCCGATCGCCTTCAGCCGAATCCGGCTCCCTTCGTACTTCTTCAGAATCGAGGCCACCTCGAGCTCGATCTGTTCGGCGAGCTCGTCGACGGTGTAGAGATCGATTCCAGCATCATAGGAAGCGGCCAAGACGCAATCGGCGACAGTCTCTAGCTCGAGCGCTCCATCGGCGAGCTCGTCGACGTCGAGCGAGTGTTTCTTTGCAAGCTTGGTCAGAGCCTTGAGATCCGGATGCTTCCGGAGAAGGAGTCTCGCCGTGGCATTGTTGATGCCTGGGGTAACGCTCACGTCTACGCGCTCGGCGGTGCGTTTCGCCTCGTCCTTGAAACCAGCAGCCTGGACGGTGTGAGAGCAAGGACCGATGAAGCGAAGACCAGCCTCTTCGAGCGATCGGACGAAGTCTTCATCCTCCGCCATGAAACCGTAGCCGGCGAAGATGTAGTCGTACCCATTCTTCTTTGCGATCTTGATGATCTGAGCGATGCGCTGCGTTCGCTCTTCCTTGCTGGCGCCGGTGTAGTCGGATACCGCGTGGACGCGCGATGGGTCGAGCCGGCGGAGCTCCGGCGCCAGGGCGCGCGGGTAGACGATCGAATCTTTCTCCGAGAGAAGGATCCCGACCTGGGTCATTCCCATCTCGCGGAAGGTGTCGAGCGCTTCCTGCCGCACGGGGCCTCGGCAGACGATGAGCACGGTCATGTCTTCGCAAGCAAATGAGCTAGCCCATTCAGATTCGGACTCGCCGAGGCGCCGATCCCGATGAATGAGCGGGTTGTGTAGGTAGTTCTCGGAATCCATCAATGGAACTCGCGCTGCACGGCCTGAAGCGGCTCCGGTGTGTAGTGGGACAGGTAGAAGTTGAGGTTTTTCGCCAGCGCTGCTCGGACGTCGGTCGGCATCACGATCTCGGAAATCGAACCGAGGCTCAGCGCTTCCTTGGGATTCATGAGTTCCCTTTCATATCGCGCATTGAATGCTGCGTCCTGCTCCTTGAGCCAGGCCGCGGCTTCGGCCTCGGCATCCTCCTTGGACGCACCGGCCGCAATTGCTTCCTGCACGCGGAGCTTCGCCTTGGTTCGCATGTCGCGTATCTCTTGCTTGTACACGAATTCCTTGCCGGCCGGTCCCATCACCGCGACGCGCGTGGTCGGAAGCGCCATCACGTGGTCGGCACCGGTCGCGTAGCAGTTGAAGGCCGCATAGGCGCCGCCAAAGGCGTTGCGAATGATCAACAAGAGACGCGGCGTCCGCAGATCGATGATCGAATCGAGCATCGCGCGGCCCGCCTGCACGATCCCGCGGCCCTCCTGGTCGCGACCCGGCAAGAATCCAGTGGTGTCTTCCATGAAGATGACCGGAATGTTGTAGAGGTTGCAGAACCGGATGAAGCGCGAGTTCTTGTACGCGGCGTCCACGTCGATTTGACCCGAAGCCACCGCGCTGTTGTTGCAAACGAAACCGACCACGTGTCCGCCCAGGCGGCCGAAGGCGGTGATCGTGTTTCGCGCCCTCTGAGGCTGGAGCTCGAAGTAGTCGCCGTGGTCGCAGAGCTGCTGCAGGATGATGCTGACGTCGATCGGCGTGTTGAACCCGGTGGGCGAGTTGAACGCCTTGCGCAGGAGCGTGTCGATCTCACC
>Ga0210085_1001195_pt1 | contig 10473 bp, 5 predicted proteins | sample China_Galinas_PW_5_FD_184866 | JGI IMG/M metagenome (GOLD analysis project Ga0210085, IMG submission 184866) | Wetland microbial communities from San Francisco Bay, California, USA, that impact long-term carbon sequestration - China_Galinas_PWC_D1... | ecosystem: Environmental > Aquatic > Marine... | reverse complement strand
TGATCACACAGAAGCATATGCACCGATAACCCGCTTTATCAAAGACCAGGGGGCAGTAGCGGCAATTCAACTTGCCCATGCAGGCCGCAAAGGCTCCTGTGACGCTCCATGGAGAGGTGGTGCGCCTCTGGCAATGGACGAGTGTGGCTGGCAACCACTGGCGCCAAGTGCCATATCTTTTGCAGAAGGCCATCCAGTCCCCCAGGCCATGACTGACGACCAATTGGACCAGGTCGAAGACCAGTTTCGGGTTGCCGCCAAGAGGGCACTTGCCGCCGGTTTCCAGGTGATCGAGCTGCACATGGCCCACGGCTATCTCCTTCATGAGTTTCTCTCTCCGTTAGCCAATAAACGGGAGGATGATTATGGAGGAAGTCTCGACAACCGTCTTCGTTTTCCGTTACGGGTAGCCCAGGCAGTACGAGAGCAGTGGCCTGGCGAACTCCCGCTCTTTGTGCGTATCTCTTCGACAGATTGGGTTGCTGGTGGTTGGGATATCGGGCAATCGATCCACCTTGCCCGGAAACTCAAAGAAATAGGAATAGACCTTGTTGATTGTTCATCCGGATTTGTGGTGCCGAACGAGCCGGTTCCTTTCGGTCCGGGCTTCCAAGTCCCCTTCGCATCCAGGATCCGTACCGAGTCCGGGCTTGCCACCGGAGCGGTAGGTTTTATTATCGAGCCTGCCCAGGCCGAACAAATCGTAGCCACCGGCCAGGCCGATGCCGTGTTTCTTGCCAGACAGATGCTGCGAGATCCATATTGGCCGCTCCATGCCGCCAAGACGCTCGGTGTGGAAGTTAACTGGCCAAACCAGTATCTGCGTGCTCAATGATTATGATGGTTTGAACCGCGATAAACTGATCACTCGGTTTTCACGCCTTGTTTATTACTCCTTGAACCCTTACGGCAAGCTGATGGAACGAAAACGGTTTCTGAATGAATTCGACACCCTCATCCAAGACCCCGTGATGAGCAATAACATTGGCTGTATACCCGGACATAAAGAGGACTTTAATGTCAGGGGAAAAGCTCCGAATCTGTTTGGCCAGGTCTTTTCCGTTTATCTCAGGCATGACAACATCAGTCACCAATAAAGAGATTTTCGTTTTGATTTCTTTGGCTAACCTGACAGCGTCCATCGGTGAGGCGGCGGTTAAAACGGAATATCCCAGCTTTTCAAGCATTGCTCTACACAACGTCAGAGTTGCAACCTCATCTTCCACTACGAGAACCGTTTCGTTATTCCCTAAAGGTGTTTCTTCCGGTTCCTGTTGCCCTATTTCGCTTACCTCGCCACCACAGCGCGGAATGTAGACCTTAATGGTTGTTCCTTGGCCGGGCTCACTGTAGACATTGATGAATCCGTCGTTTTGCTTGACAATGCCGTAGACCGTAGCCAAACCAAGCCCAGTTCCCTCTCCGATCCGTTTTGTCGTAAAAAATGGCTCAAACACTTGATCCAATTCCTCTTTTCCCATCCCGCAACCGTTGTCGCTGACAGCGCACAGAACATAATCCCCGGGGAGAAAACCTACATGGTCGTTGCAATACGATTCATCAAAGGTCACCTTGTTTGTTTCAATCGTGATCTTTCCGACATCCACGATGGCATCCCGGGCATTAACGCAAAGATTTGCCAATATCTGATTGAGTTGGGAGGGATCCATTTGCACAGGCCACAAATTTTCATGAGGACTCCATTCCAGATCAATGTCTTCGCCGATGAGACGCCTGAGCATCTTGAGCATCCCTTTAATGGACTCGTTTACATTTACAATCTCAGGTGAAATAGTCTGCTTCCGGGCAAATGCGAGCAGTTGACGCGTCACCTCCGCAGAACGAATTGCCGCTTTGTGAATTTCTTTGAGATCGTCATGTACTGGGTCTTCCGGTCGAACCCTTTCCAGGGCCAGCTCCGAATAACCGAGGATCACATTGAGCATGTTGTTGTAATCGTGAGCGACACCACCAGCTAATCGGCCTATTGATTCAATTTTCTGCACTTGATGAAGCTGCGCTTCTATGTTGCGCTGGGCAGTGATATCCGACACAAACCCTTCGATGACGAACGTTCCATCATCGGTACACCCTGCCTTACGGGCATTCATCCGCAACCAGACTGTTTTTCCGTTTTTTGTACGTGCTTCATACTCGAAATTCTCTACCCATCCTTTTCTATGCAATTCCTGGAGGAACAAGTTTCGCTGTTCAGGGTGGATATACAATTCCTTTTGAAGATCGGCATAGTGATCCATTGCCTCCCGAGTGGAAGAGAAACCGAGAATACGAGCCATGGAATTATTAACAGATACAACTTTTCCTTGAGACGTGGTGGAAAATATCCCGATGGGTGCTTTGTCAAAGAGATCCCGATACCTCCCCTCGCTTTCCCGAAGCATCTCCTCCGTTCGTTTATTGTCGACAATCCGCCATGTCACATCAGCCAAGTACGAAACGATCTCAATATCTCTTTCGTTGTAGTTCTCCGGTTTGTTGCCGACGCCTAAAACCGCCACCACCTTTTCGTTGTAAATAACCGGAACCACTAATTCGCGAAGAACTTGTACATGACCGTTTGGCAGGCCTTTTCTATGCAGCAGGGAGGGGTAGTCGTTATGCACAACCGGCTTTTTCTGATGGATGCAATCCACCCACACCCCGGCCTGGTCGATATCATAGTGCACTCTCTTTCCTTCCGTCCGGCAGAACTCCTGCAACGTTCTGCTCGACCACTGCTGCAAGGTGAGGGTTTTCTGGTCTTGCCCGACAAAATGATAAAATCCTATCGGACTTTGCACAAGCGCTCCGGTTTCATCCAAGGCTTTTTGTATGAACGCGCCCGATGAATTGGCAGCTGCAAACTCCAACAAGGAAAGCCGTGCCTGTACCAGCCGTTGCGTACGCCTTTCCTCCGTCTGATCACGGAAGACCATTACCACGCCGCTGATCTTGTTCTCCGAATCGCGGATCGGGGCGGCCGAGTCGGCTATGGGCCGCTCGATGCCATTCTTGGCAATGAGTAACGTATGGTTGGCTAAACCGACAACCAGTCCACCGCGCAAGACCCTGGTAACGGGATTTTTTACCTGTTCTCTTGTCTCCTCATTGATAATGTGAAAAATCTCTTCGAGTGGGCGGCCATGGGCCTCGGACTGCGACCACCCTGTAAGGGCCTCGGCTACCGGGTTCATCAACTCCACCCGCCCGTGGATATCTGTGGCGATGACACCGTCACCGACTGCCTTTAAAGTGATGCTATGGCGTTCCACACTTTTTCGAAGTATGGATTCCGTGCCGTAGAGTTTACGGAAATAGACTTTTTTATTGCGTTGCCATACGATCAAACCGACTGACACAAGGCCTGCCGTGACCGCGGTGAAAAATGCCAGGATCAACAGCGCCTGGAGATACCATCCATGAAAGACCTCCGCTTTATCCTCTTTAACCACCAAAAACCATGAGGAGCCCGGAACCGGCAGAATCACGGACAGGACATCTACCCCACGATAGTCCCTGCCTTCAACAACCCCTGTTCGCCCCATAACTGCCATGACGGAAGGAGCATCAGTTTGCGTCAAGGCAATGCGCAGCTTCAAGGCGGCATCAGGAGAATAGCGCAGATTATTGAGAAAAAGGACATGATCCCCAGCACGGCGGACCAGAAGCGTTTCCCCCGTCTGAGTGGCAGTAGGCCAGGTCTTGATCAGGGGATAGAGAAATTGTCTGGCATCATTAATTAAAATAAGAGCACCGAGAGGAGGTGCATCCTTGTTTTCTCCGGCAAAGATCGGAGCAACCACACTGATGTGCGGAATCGTATGCGCTTCTTCATGCAATTGCGTAACTACGGGTTTGCGTTCACGAAAGGCGATAGGCAAAGACTCCTGATCGACACTGTGAAGGTTTTTCTTGCCGATCAAGCTAAATTGGACCCGTCCCTCCGAATCAGTCAGCAGCACATCGGCATAGATGTTATGGACGGCAAAACTGTGGAAAAACTTTTGCAGCGCTTTCGTATCCTCTGGGTTGGGATCAGAAAGAAAATTGGTAATACCTTTCACAAAATAGGTATTTTTCAACAAGATTGCCGCGTCAGCCAGTCTATCCTGGCGCCAGTCGGTAATCTGATCTACCTTAAGTCGTCCGATCGCATTAAATTCTTTTTCGATCTGGCGTTGGACATTGGACTTTTGAGTGGAATAGAAGAAGGCACCACCGGTCACCAGTATGAGCAGGACAGCCACCAGAACAGCAACCACCCATGGGGGAAACCTTTCTGTTTCATTTTCCATCCAACGATCTCCCATGTAAAGCTAAAAAACCCGGCGAATGTCATCGCTTCCAGACGCGGCCCTCCGGGCCTAAAGTGGTTCCCTGGTGGGCCTCCGTGAAGCGTCCGTAAGCGACGACCTTCGACTCCAGGGTTTGTGAGAGGTACTCTCAATCCGGTAGTATCAGAGTTAATATCGGAGTCTTCGCTTACCTGCGAGGGTTAAATTTTGAGCATAACGCAGAGTTTGGGTCGGTTAGCGAGACGGGGAGACTCCGAGAAGACCATTTTGCAACAGTCTCAAGGTTATTGGACAACTCACCCATCCAACTTGGCGGCCAACTCCTTCCCGTAATCCTGCGCAACCTTTATCCCCCCTTCCACCGACCCGATTTTCAACATCAGAGGGGTGCTTACCATATCCATGCCATAAATGTTTTTCATGGTCTCAAAAATCCGCTCCGCCGCTTCGCCGCTCCATCCGTATGAACCGAAAGCGGCGCCTTTTTTTCCCTGCAGGCCTGCCTTTTCCGCGAGAAACAAAAAGGTTTTCATGCCGTTCATCATCTCTCCATGATAGGTCGATGAGCCGAAAGCATAGGCGTCATAACCTTCGAGATCGGCTTCTTTTTTGATTTCCCTGACATCTTTCATAGTCACTTCAATCAATGAGAACCGCAGCCCTTCGGCGATCAGTTCACCGATATTTCTGGTTTCTCCTGTGCGTGTTGCATACACAATCAGTGCTTTGGACATATATCCTCCTTACTTAAGGTTGTTGAAAGGATTTTCTTTATAAGCCGGTGAACTTCTGCAAATTAGGGCGAAGTCAGTAAATAAGAATAAATCCTATTGACTTTTCTCTTTAATGGCAAGGATTTTTATCTCATCACTGCCTTACCATCTGATTATTGCTTGAAGGTTGCCGCTTAAAATTTCTGGAAGGCGATTTTTTTCCAGGAGGAGATGCGGAACTTTACTCCGACAAGACCTATTGTTTAAGTACAAATCCAACTGTGAGGTGAAGAGATTCACATCTCAGTCCTTTTTCTCAGATGATCTCGGCCATCAAGGTCATGAACGAGGCAGGTGTAAATCATCTTCTGGTAACCGGAGAGGGCACAAAGCCGTTGGGCATCGTCTCCAGCCTGGATTTGATCAAGCTTATCGCATCATCAATCTGAAATCAAATCATACTCCGTATTGCCGAAGCCGAGAGCCTTCGCATGAGCAAGCTGCACTCGGCTCGGGATATCGTATGCCAGTTGCGAGATCAACATTCCTGACTGTTTTTCGACCAGATCCAGAGATGCGGCATCAAGAGCGACTGGGTCGTGCGAAATAAGGATCCCCACATCCGGAACAATTTTTTTAAAGGTGTGGCCCATACAATCGCAGTCTTTGGAAATCCGGGTAAGGATGTTTATAAACAGACTCTTCTCCCGGAACAATGAACAGACTCCCAGGGCGTGTTCCACGATCTTTTTCTGAAGGTCGTCATAGGTTGCCCCCCAGTTGTATTTGACGGCATCAAAACGACACATCGCCAGACATTCCCCGCAACCAATGCATTTGGCAGAGTTTATCACCGCCTGATCATCCACCAGGGAGATAGCCTCTTCAGGACACCATTTGACACAAATGCCGCAACCGGTACATTTCTTCTTGACGATTTTCGGCTTGGCTGTCGAGTGCTGCTCCATCTTTCCTTTTCGGCTCGAGCACCCCATACCCAGGTTTTTCAATGCGGCGCCGAAACCTGCAGCCAGATGGCCGGTGAAATGGGAAACCACCACCAGGGCATTGCATTTGGCAAGGAGTCCGGCAATATGCACAGTCTGGTACATCTTGCCGTTAATCGGCACCTTGTACTCCTCGTCACCGAAAAGACCGTCTGCCATAATGATGGGCATCCCGGTCTCGGAAAATCCGAATCCCTGGGTGTGGGCATGGGCTATATGCTTGACGGCATTGTCACGGTTTCCTTTATACAGTGTCGAGGTTTCCGTCAAAAACGGGGCTCCACCTTTTTCCTTGATAACCTCGGCAAGCATCTTGAAATACACAGGCCTTGGATACCCCAACTCAGACGACTCACCAAAATGCGTCTTGACTGCGATAATGTCCCTATCGACAATAAAACCCAATAGGTCTTTAGCCTTCAGTACTTCTTTTAATTTACCACAGAGGATGTCGTCTTTTTCATTATCGGAAGCTCCGATATAGTACACTTTTTCAGGCATGGCAGTCAGATCCTTGTCAGGATGATTTTGGTTTACACAATACCGACCGGGATTAATCGGTAGCAAGTGTTTGGTCTATTGATGCCAACACTCCCTTCCACGAATTCCTGCCTCTCATGAAAGGAATGTTGAGGCCATTCTCCTCTTGATTGACCTTGAACATCTTGTTTTGTATAAAAGGTATTTACCGGCATTTCAAGTCCTGGATGCATCTTTGCATAAGTTGTCCCTCCTGTCTCCAGGTATTTCAATACCGCTTTCTGGTTACCACTAAAACTCAGGTAAAAACGACGGGGTCGCAGCCCCCCTTTTACAGGACACCATAAACCCCTCCATGGGGGCTTGACTGGCCCATCCAGGGCACAGACATCCGTGAAAAGGGTTGCCACAACCTCTCTTTACGGGCAAAGATGAGATTCAGCGGTAATTAATACCGCTTTTGGGTTGCATGGCGCATTAAGACAATGCTATATAGGACGGAGAATCCTCCTGCCTCATACGTCGGACCCACTAATGGAAAAACAACGACTCAGTACCGGGACGATCATGCCCCTACAACAAGAGAAAGCAGGAACAAACAAAAATCGTATTGCTTTTTGAATCAGGTGATGCGATCATTCGGATAATTGAGGAAACTTTCAGTGACAGAAGAACATCTCATCGATATTCAAGTACATTCAGAGCGTTTTATCGATATGGCCTCCCGCACCGTCAGGTTCGGCCGTCTTGAAAGGCCGGACGGTTATGGGAAACGGGTCGGGGACTGTGGAGATACAATCGAGCTGTATCTGTCCATTCGCGGGGAACAGATTCAGATGGTTACTTTCCAGATCCAGGGCTGCCTGAATACAAATGCCTGTGCCAATACCCTTGCCTATCTTGTTGAAGGACGGACCATTTCAGACAGTTGGCAGGTAACACCAGAGAATATCATGGATTATCTTGAAACCCTCCCCCAGGATCATGCCCATTGCGCCGAGCTGGTTGTCGGGGCATTCTACCATGCCTTGAATGACTATAACGCCACAAAGCACGAAAGCTGGAAAAGGGTTTACCGGAGGAGTCAACCTTCACTCTGAACATCCTATGATGACGCAGTCAACTTCACCTTAATTCTTCAAATCTTTATCTTCTTTCGTTGCCGGGGGAATCTTCGGCATCTTGTGCCTGGTTTCAGCACTCTGGTGATCTCGCTTCAGGTGGAAATTAAGCCAGGAGTTGGTCTTATTGAGTTCCCACATCCTGGGAGGGATATACTCTGCGGGAAGCTTTTTCCCATGGTAGGTTAAACGGTGGTGGGCGCGAACCCAGACACATTGTTTGTCTGGATAAACCTCGCACATTCCATCGCGGCTTCCGCCGCACTGTCCGTTTCGGGTATGCTTGGGGCACTGTGAGACGGGACAGAGAAAACCCACATGCTGTATGGCGCAGTCACCGCAATGCTGGCAGTCAAGAAGCACCTTTTTGCTCGTGTTCTCAAGATACGAAGCCACTCGCTCCACCCTTTTATGCTTGTCAACCCACTGACTTACCTTTCTACATGCCGGGGCCAACGATGAGTCGAAGGTAAAAAATTCATTGTGTACCTTCTCCATAAAGGAATAATGCAATTTGTCTTTTATGGACAGATCGACCGGGTTTTGTCCAAACATCTCGCTGGAATTTTCGCCATATGGATTCTTGGGAAAGATATAAAATCCGTCCGGCTGCGGAAAATCGAATTCGTGATAAAAATCCTGCCAATCCGCTTCGATCTCTTTCATACGATCCAGAATTTTTGCCACTACATCAAAACTCTTATGAATGCCACCTATATGGATTCCCCGATAACCGAGCTGTTTAAGTACGGCTCCGAGTTTGGCCGCCCGCTCGATGGCCAGTCGCTGCCCCTGTTCCGGTGTCTCCCATTCCTTTGTTATTATTTCCAATAGCTTATCAGATACAACCGCACCTGGAATGATGCCTTTGTTCATGATCTTGGCAGCTTTCGGATTCAAGACATAGACCGACCCCAGCACCGGGATACGCTCAAACCCTCTCTGGCGCAGGAAGGTCATCAACTCGGCAAATTTGCGGGCATCATAACCGAGTTGAGTTATGACGAAATCAGCCCCGGCAGCTAGTTTTTTGCACAATTTTGTGTATTGTGCAGCACATTCGGCCTCGGTCCGTTTAAAGGGAGAGACGGCACACCCCACGAAAAACCCGTCTGGATCACCCGACTCGATAATCCGCTCGCTGAGTTGTCTCAAGAGCATGATGGCACTCACAGACTCCAAATCAAAGACAGGTGCTCCCTGCCCTCCAAATCCTTTACCGGTATAATCCCCAGTCAGGGCCAACAGATTCTTCATTCCCATCATCGCCAACTGCAATGCCCGGCTTTCCATGCCGACCCTGTTCAGATCGCGGCTGGTATAATGGACGATAACGTCCATTCCAACTTGGAAAATATCGTGCCCGAGAACATCAGGGCTCAGTGAAGGATTACCGCCGGGATTATCCGTGACCGAAACTGCGGCGATCCTGCCGTCGGTAAAGGAGTCCTTGGCAATTCCTTTTACCGCATCCACCGATTTCCCGGTGGAATATCGACCGGGAACAAGTTCGAGGGTAACGATGAAATTCCTTGGATTGCGAATTTCTGTTTGAAAAACAGTGAGCATGGGAACCTCCTCTATTACCCTGGATTTCTCATAAAATTTTCCGTTCAGGCTATTAGATTTGTTTGCATTAGCCCGGATTTCTCATCAGTTCAGGCAGTGTCAGGTTTGAAGTTTTTGGCAATGACCAGGTAAGCACCCTTCGGACATGAACTCCAACTCCGATAGTAAACTATGTTCATTGCCAAAGCACTGAAGAAGATGGCGCTGCCTGGACTGACCTTTGGTGAACACTGTGTACATTTGAAAACTCAATTGTTTCTTTGAAATGTTTCGTCCTTTCTAAGAGGTAGACAAATTGACACCGTGTTCATGAGGGATCCGGGTTAGAGCCTGTTGCAACATGAGGATTTTTGTTCGAAATCAAGGAATGCGAAAAATCCGGAGTATTGCCTAATTACAAACTGTAATGCCACAATGTGGTGTTGTACAGGAGGTAGGTTAAGAAAATTTCTCAAATAGTAACCGCTGATGGCCGTAGCCTGAATCTTCACATGAACCAGCATGGCTGGACCATATTGGCCTAACCACAACAAAAAATGAAAATCGGATCTTCAGCAAACGTCCCTTACGGCAGAAACGATTTTCGGATAACATATTGTGATTACCAACGAATCTCAGCCATATTGGTCAGAAGGGGCTGGGTCCACCTGTTTCACGGGTGTCTGTGGCTAGGACGGCCACAGTCAAGCCCCCATGGATGGGTTTATGGCGTCCCGTGAGGCAGGTGGACCCAGCCCCGGATTACTGGCTGAGCTTTGTTGGTAATCATATAAAATATTCAGGCTTGTTGACGGAGGTAGCCGCATGATTTGAAATAGTACACAAAAACAGGAAAAATCATTGTGGAGTCACGAGGCCGTCTGATCCGGCTTACCGGTAGGCGGTGCGGTCTTTTTTTCACGTTCCGCAGCTATTTCCTCTTTCAAACGCCGGATATTTCGACGTCCAACCGGGGCAAAATACTCTTTTATGGCATCAATCCAGTTTCCGAAGACATTTTGGGGCAAATCGGTGACATAATTTCCCGTGGGCGGAAAGGTTGCGGACGGCAGGACGAAGGCATCGTGTCGTGATGACGACAGGGCATTTAGATTGATCTTTTGAATTGTAAACCGCTTGCCGTCATCCAATTCGACCTCGGCTTTAACAATCAGCAAGCCCAAATAGACCTTATCCTCCCGATTTTTAGGAATCTGATAATGAGAACAAAGCCTGTTCGCGCCAGGTGTAACATTCTCGAATGTCTCCGGGCTCAACTCCTCGAGCGCATTGAAGCGAAAGAACGACA
>Ga0210085_1001194_pt1 | contig 10480 bp, 5 predicted proteins | sample China_Galinas_PW_5_FD_184866 | JGI IMG/M metagenome (GOLD analysis project Ga0210085, IMG submission 184866) | Wetland microbial communities from San Francisco Bay, California, USA, that impact long-term carbon sequestration - China_Galinas_PWC_D1... | ecosystem: Environmental > Aquatic > Marine... | reverse complement strand
GCAACCAGGGGAAACTACACAAATACGACCCTTCGCGTTTCAAATCGACACCAAAATAAATCAGCCGCCAAGCCGCGCCAGTACTGGGCTTTTGCCATTTCACATGCAATTTAACCGGACACTAGTGATATTATATGTTTAATAACAAGATATTAAATATACTCATTTGTTTATAACTACATTCTTTTGATTATGGATTTTCGTTCCATCCGCCCTTCAAGCTGGTTGAGAAAGCTATTTCACTGACAACCACCTGCGTATGTGATCTTGCTCAGTGGGCTTCATCCCAGTTACTGCCCACACCGATATCCACCACCAGCGGCACCCGGAGGGCAGCCGCCTCGACCATGGAATCCCTGACCCGCGTTCCCGCTTCCTCGATCTGTGACTCCGCCACCTCGAAGACCAGTTCATCATGCACCTGCATGATCATGGTGATATCCAGGTCATGCTGGCTCTTGATCCATCCATGCAGCCGGATCATGGCACGCTTGATGATATCCGCCGCCGTTCCCTGCATGGGGGCATTGATCGCGGTGCGCTCCGCTGCCGATCGACGCTGCGCATTACCGGCCTTGATATCGGGAAGATACAAACGCCGCCCGAAAACCGTTTCGACATACCCCTGTTCTCGCGCCTGCTGGCGGGTCGCCTCCATATAGGCCAGGACGCCCGGGTAGCGGCTGAAATACAGATCGATGTATTCCTGGGCCGCACCCCGTGCAATACCCAGCTGCCGCGCCAGACCGAAAGCGGACATGCCGTAGATCAGGCCGAAGTTGATGGCCTTGGCGGAACGTCGCTGGTCGGAGGTAACCGCCTCCGGCGCCGCGCCGAAAACCTCGGCGGCGGTGGCGCGATGTATGTCCGCGCCGGCGGCGAAGGCGCGCAGCAGGCCCTCATCCCCGGACAGGTGGGCCATAATGCGCAATTCGATCTGCGAATAATCGGCAGCGAGCAATGCATAACCCGGCCGTGCGATGAAGGCCTGCCGTATCCGTCTTCCCTCCTCGGTGCGCACCGGGATGTTCTGCAGGTTGGGATCGGACGATGACAACCGCCCGGTGGTGGCGACCGCCTGATGGTAGGAGGTGTGAACGCGTCCGCTGCTGGGATCGATCTGTTCCGGCAGCCGGTCCGTATACGTCGATTTCAGCTTGCTCAGGGAACGGTACTCAAGGATCAGCCGCGGCAGCGGATAATCGAGCGCCAGATCCTGCAGCACCGCCTCCGCCGTCGAGGGCGCGCCTTTCGGTGTTTTGGCAAGTACCGGGAGGTGCAGCTTGTCGTACAGTATCTCCTGAATCTGCTTGGGCGAGCCCAGGTTGAACGGCTGCCCGGCCTCGCGGTGCGCCTCCTGTTCGATGGCGAGTATGCGATGCGCCAGCTCCGTACTCTGCCGGGCCAGCATGGCCGTGTCGATGGCCACTCCGGTCTGTTCCATGTCGGAGAGCACCGTCACCAGTGGCAACTCGATCTCGCGATAGATTTTCTCGAGTGCCGGCGACTGAGCGAGTATCGGCCACATGGCCTGGTGCAGGCGCAGGGTAATGTCCGCGTCCTCCGCGGCATACGGCGCGGCCTGCTCGAGCGGCACCTGGTTGAAGTCCAGCTGGTTTGCCCCCTTTCCGGCCACATCCGCATAGGTGATGTTGGTGTGGCCGAGGTATTTCAGCGCCACCGAATCCATGTCATGGCGGGTAGCCGTGCTATCGAGTACGTAGGACTCCAGCATGGTGTCAAAGCGGATGCCGTCCAGGGTGATACCGTGGTTGGCCAGTACGTTGCGGTCATACTTGATGTGATGCCCGACCTTGTAGGAATGCGGGTCTTCCAGCAGCGGGCGCAGGCGCGAGAGCACCGCATCGCAATCCAGCTGTTCCGGGGCGCCAGGATAATCGTGCCCAAGCGGCACATAGGCGGCCTCGCTCGCCTTGACGGTGAAGGACACGCCGACGATGCGGGCGGTCATGTAGTTGAGACTGGTGGTTTCAGTATCGAAGGCGAAGAGTTCCGCCGCCTGCAGTCGCGATATCCACGCCTCAAGCTGCGCTTGCGTAACGATCGTGGCGTAATCCGTCGGTGCGGAAGTGGCGGCATCCACGGGGAGCGTCTCGTTCGGGCGGCGGGCATCCAGTTCCGCCAGCCAGCGCGAGAACTCCAGCTGTGTATACCACTTCCGCAGTTGCCCGGCATCCGCCTCGCCAGGCTGCAGTTCCCGCGGTCCGGTGTCCAGCTCGACATCGCAGCGAATGGTCGCCAGCTGGCGCGACAAGGCCAGAGTATCGAGATTGGCGCGCAGGCTCTCGCCCACCTTGCCCTTGATGTCATCGGCCCTGGCCAGCAAGTCATCCAGGGAACCGTATTCATTCAGCCATTTGGCCGCGGTCTTCGGACCGACCCTGGGGATACCCGGGATGTTGTCCGAACTGTCCCCCATGAGCGCCAGCAAATCCACGATGCGCTCCGGGGGCACGCCGAATTTCTCGATGACCCCCTCGCGGTCGAGCACGCTGTGCGACATGGTATTGACCAGGGTGACATGCGGCCCCACCAGCTGCGCCATGTCCTTGTCGCCTGTGGAGATCAGCGTGTCGATCCCCTCGGCGGCCGCCTGCCGGGCCAGCGTCCCGATGACATCATCCGCCTCCACGCCCGGCACCTGCAGCAGCGGCAGGCCAAGCGCCTCTACCAGGGCATGCAGCGGTTCAACCTGCGCGGCGAGCTCATCCGGCATTGGAGGTCGATTGGCCTTGTACTCGGCGAACAGGTCATCCCTGAAGGTCTTGCCGCGGGCATCGAAAACCACCGCAAGGTAACGTGGCCGGTACTCCGTCAGCAGGCTGCGCAGCATATTGATAACGCCATAGACCGCGCCGGTCGGCTCGCCACGTAATGTGGTCAACGGCGGCAGGGCATGAAAGGCCCGGTACAGATAAGATGACGCATCGACCAGAACAAAGGGTGTGGCAGTTGTATCGCTCATCGGAAATGGCTCTTCAGGTCGACCAGGCATTCTCGCCGGTAACCGTGTCAGGATGCACGAACATGGTACCATCAATGCCATTCATGTCATTTTTAACAAATAATCAGTGCATTAAGAAAAGGCGCATGGTACCCGACACGGCCTGGGGGTGAATAGGCGGTTGCAACGTGGTGAATCAATCGCAGTGAGGCAATGGCGTATCCCGGCCGAATTCGGAGCAGTGCCTCCGCGGTCTTTCAGGCAGCAATGCAAAAAAATTCCCGCGCAGCTTCCGGTTGTGAATAGGTGCGGGGCTGTCGTGATGCTATCCTCGATGCTATCACTGAGGAATCTGTTGAAAACCTTGCCGGACGGAAACGGAACGCCGCAGGGGGAACCGGAATGAAAATCATGACCAGACTTGTGCTGTTGATCTCGTTGATGCTGTTGTGCCTGGTGGCCCGCGCCGAATCTCCGCCGGCGCCCGTTCCGGAGGCTCCGCCGCCTCCGCCCATGCCGCTGCCCGATAGCGCCCCCCCGCCCCCCTCCGGACTCAGCGGGGATGAGGAACTCCAGCCCGAGGTGAAAATCACCAAACGGGGCGAGGACATCATTTATGAATACCGGGTCAACAACCAGCTCTACATGGTCAAGGTCGTGCCGCGCATCGGTTATCCCTACTACCTGGTTGACCAGGATGGCGATGGTTCGCTTGAATCGCGTTTCTCCAATCTGGAACCGAACCTTGTGGCGCCACGCTGGATACTCTACCGCTGGTAGCATCGGGGACATTTTCCAGACTTTCCCGTCTGTTGCACCGACTGTCGGGTACCTCCTCTGACCGACAGTCACTGACAGCCCGGAGGCGGCGCTATACAATAGCCACTCGCCGTGTATGCTGTGGCAGTAATGCCAACGAGGCACCCGATGACGATGTTCGCACGACTCCTGATTGTCCCGATGCTGCTGCTGGCGACCCTCACGCTCGCCCATGGGGCCGAGAGCCGCTGGGTAGACTCGATAACCGTGTCACTGGGCAAGGACAACGATACCAACAAGACCAACGCCATCCAGTTTGGCCTGCAGAACAAATGGAACAGGACCTGGTTCAACGACGGCGCCTGGTTCGTCGGCGGCTACTGGGATGCGTCACTCGCCTACCTGAAGTCCGATATCAATCAGGACACCAGCCTGTTCGACCTCAGCCTTACGCCGTTCCTGCGGCTGCAGCGCGATGCGCAATTATCGAGCGGTGTAACGCCGTTTTCTCAAATCGGTCTCGGTGGACATCTGCTCAGCGACACGGAACTCGGCAACCGGGACCTGGCCACGAGACTCCAGTTCGGTCCGCAACTCGGGGTGGGCCTCGGTTTTGGTCATAAAGGCAACTATGAACTGACCTACCGCTACCAGTACCTCACCAATGGTGGCATCAAACAGCCCAACGACGGCCTGAAGATGCACTTCCTCAGCTTTGGATACGCCTTCCGGTAACCGGGACATCCATCCAACCGCCGTACACGTTCCGCAGGTTCCGTCCCCCGATTCCTCTGGCATGACCACCGTGTAGTGATCGATCACCTTCCACACGTTCCGCGGAGCTTGTTCCAACAGCTGAATGGCGCGCGAACACCACAAATAAATCGATTGGTACTCTTGTAATAACGAGTAGTTATGCAATAGTATTCAACGAGCGCATACAGTATCAAAGATAGCGCGCTAAAAATAAATAATTTTCAGCACTCGCTTTGCTAACCGGCACGAAACCGATGCCGACGGGTGGGGAGACCGGGGACAGATCATGTTGAGTGAGCTGAAAAGCATTCGCGCACGCTTCACTGTCCTCATTCTTACCGGTCTCCTGCTGGTACCGCTAGCCGGCCTGGCCAGCGCCCTGATGTTCGGCCTGATCGCTACATCCGAAATCCAGAGTCTGCGTACCCTGGGGCTCCTTGCGGTTTTCATGGCCACGACCATGCTCTGGGCCTTCTCCTATTTTTATCACTATTTCAGCCCCTTGAGTGACTGGCCCCGGCAAGCGCCAGTGACCTGCCTCACAGCCCGCCAGCAGCGGCGCCTGGCAGGGTTCAGCCGTGATTACTGGTCCTTCTTCCTGCTCTATGCACTGACGATGCCGGCGCTGCTTTTCATCGCCGGGGAACGGCCGATAGCCTCCGCTCCGGCTCATTTCCTGCAACTGCTGCTGTTGCAGTTGTCGGTGTCTCTCCTGGTCGGTTTGCCCACCTATCAGCTGGCCGTGGACCTGCTGGGAAAACTCGCCGGACACCTCAGCCTGCAGAAAATCCAGGTCAGCCTGAAGTCAAAGATCATATTGATCGGCGGGATTGTGCCTTTACTGTCGTACTCGGTACTGATCAACTATCACTGGCATCAGAGCGGCGCCATCAGGGCCGGAGACCTGGCCATCTGGCTGACCCTGGTCATCATTACCGGCATGGTCACCCTGTTTTCAATACGCAGCGTCAGCCGGGCGCTGACGCCGGTTCGGGATATCTTCCTGCGCAGCGGCGCGTCGATGCACGCCGAACTGGCGCGTCTGAGCCCCCAGTCGACGGACGAAATCGGCTTCATAACCCAGACCCTCGGCAAACTGTTTCGACGTCTCGGTGAACAGGAAACCCACATCCGCGCCGTGGTGGAGACGGCCGCCGAAGGGATCATCGTGGTCAACAGCCAGGGACTGGTTGAAACCTTCAATCCCGCGGCGGAAAAACTCTTCGGCTACCTGGCAACTGAAATCCGCCAGTGTCCGTTTAATTGGTTGCTGCCGGAACTGGTCGATGACGAGAACCAGCTGCGCTCCATAGACGAGGAGTGCGAGGTTCAGGGCTATCACCGCAATGGCATCGCCATGCAGATGTCGGCACGCATCAGCGCCATGCACGTCAACGGGGAAAGCATGTATACCTGTCTGGTAGCCGATATCACGCGGCGCAAGGCCACGGAAGCCCAGCTTCGCGATATTGAGATCCGCTACCGGGATCTGGTAGAGACCGCGCATGACCTGGTCTGGACAATGGATGCCGAGGGCGCGCTGACCTACGTCAATCGTGCCTGCCTGACGATCTACGGCTACAAGCCCGAAGACATGCTGCAGCGTCCGTTTCATGAATTCCGGTCACCCGATCATCCACCCGCCGATCAGGAAGCGATCGTTGAACTGCGCCAGGGCAGGGACTGCGTCAAGTTCGAAACCGTGCATCTGGATTCCGAAGGCAAGCCCCATTTCCTCAGCTTCAGCGCCAAGAGCCACAAGAATGCCGATGGCAAGGTCATCCAGATCAGCGGTACGGCGCGTGACATTACGGAACAGAAGGCCTTCCAGCACCAACTCTCCTACCACACCGAACATGACTCGCTCACCGGGTTGTTCAACCGGAATTATTTCCAGCAGGAACTGGAGCGCACCGTGGCGCGCGTGGCGCGCAACGATTCGGACTGTGCGCTGTTTTATTTCGATCTCGACCAGTTCAAGTACATCAACGACACGCTGGGTCATGCCGCTGGCGACCGCCTGCTGGTCGACGTGGCCGCCCTGCTCTCCTCGCATGTCCGGGACGGTGACCTTCTGGCGCGCTTCGGCGGTGATGAATTCACCCTGCTGCTCTACAACATCGACAAGCGCGACGTGCTGAGTGCTGCGGAAAACTTCCGCGCGCTGTGCGATGACTTCAAGTTCGCCGAAGCAGGCAGGTCCTTCAGCATCACCAGCAGCATCGGTGTGGCGATGATCGATTGCCAGGTCAAATCAGCCGAGGAGGCGCTCTCGCACGCGGACCTCGCCTGTAATATCGCCAAGCAGCAGGGCCGTAACCGCGCCAATCTCTTCAACCCGGCCGACAGCGACAAGGCCGGCATGGCGGCCGATATGGGCTGGGCCACGCGGGTGCGGGAAATGCTCGAGCATGACCGCTTCCAGCTGGTGTACCAACCCATCGTTTCAACCCGGACCGGCCGCGTGAAAGATTATGAAGTGCTGGTGCGCATGATCTGCGATGACGGGCAGATAATCCTGCCCGGCGGTTTCATGCCGGCCGCGGAGCGCTTCGGCCTGATCCACAGCGTGGATCGCTGGATCGTCCGGCGCGCCATCAGGCAACTCAGCCAGCTGCATGAGAAGGGCCTGAACGCCAGCTTTTCGATCAACCTCTCGGGCAAGGCCTTTGAGGACGCCACGTTGCTGCCGCTGATCCAGGAAATACTATCCACTTACGGCCTCGATCCGACCTGGGTCACCTTCGAGATCACCGAGACCGCAGCCATCGAGAAGCTTGTCGCCGCGGAGGAATTCATCACCGCCCTGAAGGATATCGGCTGCCAGTTTGCACTGGATGACTTCGGGTCGGGGTTCTCTTCCTTCGCCTACCTCAAACACCTGCCGGTCGACAAGCTCAAGATCGATGGCGGTTTCGTGAAGGGGATGGCGCACAGCTCCGCGGACCAGGCCATGGTGGAATCCATGAACCAGGTCGCCCATGCGCTGGGCAAGGTGACCATCGCGGAATGCGTGGAGAACGAGAAAACCCTGCAGATACTCAAACAGATGGGAGTCGACTGCGCCCAGGGCAACCATATCGGCCGACCCCGCGAGGTCCTGGCGAGTTTCGTGCAGCCGGCCCCGGCAACGCTGGGTAGCGCCACGCAACACGGCTGACGCGGGCACGCCCGACAGGGTCAGGCCGGCTTCACCTGATGGCGGATCTCCGGGAGCATTCTCTGCACGCATTCCCTGCCTTCCTGAATGGCTTCCCGCGCACGGTAAAACTCCATCAGGCCGATATGCGACAACCTCGGCGCCAGCACGATATCGGGCGGGTCTCCCGCCATTCGGCTGCGCGTGATGCGGTCCTGCACGATGTTGATAGAGCCGATGATGGCGTCAAACAGGCCTGGAGCAGAATCATCCGTGCCAGTGCTGCCGAAGAGCGAGGAGGAGTAGCTTTTCACGGTCTTCCTGACCAGCGATAACAGACCGTCTGTGGCGACTTCATCCGCTTCATCCGCTTTATCCTGGAAACGATGTAAAAAATGCCTGCCGACGATGGCGCCGTTCAGGTTGACCGCAATCACCATGTCCGCGCCCAGCTCCCGGCACACCGACACCGGCACCGGGTTGACCAGCCCGCCGTCAACCAGCCATCTCCCCTGGTTGCGGATCGGGGGAAACAGCCCGGGCAGGGACATTGACGCCCACACGGCATCGAGGACCGAACCCTTGGTAAACCAGATCTCCCTGCCGGTTTCAAGGTCGGTCGATACCGTCGCAAAGGTTCTGTCGAGCTCTTCAATGCGGACAGCTTCGGCACAGACATAATCACCGAAGAAGGATCGCAGGCGCGGGGCATCGATAAAGCCGTTCAGAGAGAGGTTCAAATCGAGGAAGCGGGCGACATCGGTACGTGTCAATGACGTCACCCAGTCCTCCAGTTTGTCCAGGTTCCCGGCGGCATAGGAGGCGCCGACGATGGCACCGACCGAGCTGCCGCAGACCAGATCCGGTTCGATACCGATTTCAGCCAGGGCGCGCAGGATGCCGATATGAGCCCAGCCGCGTGCGGAACCGCTGCCCAGGGCGAGTCCGATGCGGGTATGTGGTCGCTGCAGGTGCGTCACCAAGGGTTCCCGTGCGGGGTCAGGCGCCGACGCTTTCCAGATTGGCGTAGGAGACCACCAGCCACTTGGTGCCGGCCTGCGCGAAATTCACCTGCACGCGGGCGTTGCTGCCCTGGCCCTCGTAGTTGAGGATCACGCCCTCGCCGAATTTACTGTGGCGCACCTGCTGACCCAGCTTCAACGCCGCCGGCGCCGCATCGGCGCGAAATCCGCCGCCGGTGACGCTGCTGCGGACAGGCTGGCTGATGCTCACGTGGGGCCGTATTTCCACCAATACGGAAGCGGGTATCTCCCGAATGAAACGTGACGGCAGGGTGCAGGTCTCGGTACCGTAGAGACGGCGGCGCTCGGCGCAGGTCAGAATCACCTGCTGGCGTGCACGGGTAATGCCGACATAGCAGAGCCGTCGCTCCTCTTCCAGCCGACCCGGCTCGTCCATGGAGCGCTGATTCGGGAAAAGTCCCTCCTCCATGCCGCACAGAAAGATCAGCGGGAACTCCAGCCCCTTGGCGGAATGCAGGGTCATGAGCTGCACGCAATCCTCCCAGGCGTCGGCCTGCCCCTCGCCGGCCTCCAGCGCGGCATGCGCGAGGAAATCCGACAGGGAATCAAGCTCGCTCTCGGCGTCCACTTCGTATTCGCGCGCCGCGTTGACCAGCTCGCGCAGGTTCTCTATACGGGCCTGTCCGATTTCACCCTTTTCCCTGGCAAAATAGTCCAGCAGTCCACTGGGCTGCAGGATATGCTCCACCTGCTCACCGAGGGGCAGGGATCCCAGCCCTTCGGCTAGTGCCTCGATCAATCCGATAAACGCAAGCAAGGCATTGCCGGCGCGCGCCGGCACCAGCGCCCCGCCGGCCACCCTGCTCGTCGCTTCCCACAGGGAGCTTCGGTCCTCACGGGCATGCTGTCGAACGACCGCCAGGGTGCGTTCACCGATGCCGCGCGGCGGGTGGTTAACCACGCGCTCGAACGAAGCATCGTCATCGCGGTTCCTCGCAAGTCGCAGGTAGGCCAGCGCATCCTTGATCTCGGCACGCTCGAAGAATCGCAGGCCACCGTATACCCGATAGGGTATGCCGTACTGGATCAGGCGTTCCTCGAACAGGCGCGACTGGGCATTGGAGCGGTAGAGCACGGCGATCTCGTCGCGCCGGTGTCCCTCGTTCACCCAGGACTGGATGCGCTCGATAACATAGCGCGCCTCGTCAAGATCGTTGTAAGCCATATACAGCTCGATCGGTTCGCCCTCATGGTCCTCTGTCCAGAGTTGCTTGCCCATGCGTGCTGCGTTATTGGCGATCACTGCATTGGCCGCCTTGAGTATGGTTCCGGTGGAACGGTAATTCTGTTCGAGCCGGTAGACGCGGGTGCCGCTAAAGTCCTTTTCGAAGCGCTGGATGTTTTCCACCCGCGCGCCGCGCCAGCCGTAGATGGACTGGTCATCGTCGCCGACGACGGTAATGCACCCGGCTGCACCGGAGAGCATCCGCAGCCAGGCATACTGAACCGCATTGGTGTCCTGAAACTCGTCGACCAGGATATGCCGAAAGCGCTGGCGGTAATGTTCGAGCAGTCCGGGCTGCTCCAGCCACAGTTCATGCGAGCGCAGCAGCAGTTCGGCGAAATCCACCAGGCCGGAACGCCGGCACAGCACTTCATAGGCTTCGTAGACCCTGACCTGCTGATGCAGGTATGGATCGTTGCGATGTTCGATCTGTTGCGGCCGGCGTCCCTCATCCTTGCAGCTGTTAATGAACCACTGCAGTTGTTTCGGGGGCCATTTCGTCTCGTCCAGATCCATGCCCTTGATGACGCGACGGATGAGGCGCTGCTGGTCCTGCGCATCCAGAATCTGGAACCCTTCCGGCAACCCCGCCT
>Ga0210085_1001193_pt1 | contig 10481 bp, 9 predicted proteins | sample China_Galinas_PW_5_FD_184866 | JGI IMG/M metagenome (GOLD analysis project Ga0210085, IMG submission 184866) | Wetland microbial communities from San Francisco Bay, California, USA, that impact long-term carbon sequestration - China_Galinas_PWC_D1... | ecosystem: Environmental > Aquatic > Marine... | reverse complement strand
GCTCGCCCAGGTAGGTCGCCTCGCAGCGACCCGCCGCGACCAGCGGCGTCACCCCCCGCCGCGCCCATTCGGTCATCTCGTAGGGGGTGCCGGTGCCGCGCGAGTTGCTCGCCTCGATCAGCCCCGCCATCCGCATGCTGGCGAGACGGCGCTCCAGCGCCGGGTAGCTGAGGTCTTCGATGCCGCGGTCGAGCTCGGTCAGCGACATCGGCCGCGCCGCCATGCCCTGGACCATGGTCGAGCTCCAGCCCTCGACGAAGGCCTTGATCACCCCCTTGGCGCCGCCGCCGTCCAGCGGCAGCGGACCCCCGGGCGCTTCGCCCAGCCATTGCTCGAGGCAGCTTGCGACGTCGAGCAGGTCCCGGCCCATGGGGGTGAGGGCGTTCTCGATCGAGAAGGGCATCTCGTCGGCCGGGCGTTTCTCGACCAGGCCGAACTCGCCGAGGCTGGCGAGGTGCCCCCGCAGCGTCGTCTGCGCCGGCAGCTCGGTGGCGCGCCGCAGTTCGGCCAGCCGCATCGGCCCGCCGCCCAGCGACTGCAGGATCCTGACGTTGAGCGGCGTCGCCAGCACCCCGAGCGTGCGCTCGCCGACCCGGTAGCTGAGCTCCGCCGCAGCCTCCCCAGCCGCAGCCTCCTCAGCCGCCGTCTCCTCCTCCACCGCCTCATCCGCGTCGGCGGCGCCATCGCCAGTTGAAGCGTCGTCTTGCCTAACCACGGTCTCCCCGCGGTTTAGGTTATCAACGGTATTTGACTGGAAACAAGTGGATTTTATAAACGAACAGTTATGTCCTCGGCTGCTGCCCGCAGCGCCTCCGCGAGCGGCGTCCGAGGTGCGCGGGGGAGGACCTCCATGCCCGTCGGGTCGCTCACCACGGTCTCCGTGGAGAGCCCCTCGATCAGCGGCCGGGCCACGCCCGCGTCGACCGGAGTCACCAGCCCGATCCACAGCGAGGAGAGGTGCGGGGTCAGGATCGGCACCGTGATCCGCAGCGGCGGCCGCCGCCCCAGCGCCCGGGCCAGGAGGTCGATCATGCCGCCGTAGGTGGTCACGTCCGGCCCGCCGATCTGCACCTCCCGGTCGACCGGCAGGCCGAGGTCGGCGGCCGCCGCGAGGCAGTCGAGCGTGTCGCCGATCGCGATCGGCTGGGTCCGGGTGGCGACCCAGCGCGGGGTCACCATCAGCGGCAGTCGCCGCACCAGGTAGAAGACCGTGCGGAAGGACTCGCTGCCCGCCCCGATCACCGCGGCGGCGCGGAAGTAGGCGACCGGGACCTCGCCGGCGCGCAGCGTCTCGGCGGTCGCGTGCCGGCTGTCGAGGTGCTCGGAGCCCTCGCCCAGCCCGCCCAGGTAGGCGATCCGCCGCACCCCGGCCGCCGCCGCGGCGGCGGCGAAGCCGGCGGCTCCTTCGAGGTCGCGCCGGGCGAAGTCGCCGCTCGAGCCCCGCCCCATCGAGTGCACCAGGTAGTAGGCGACGTCGACCCCCTCCAGGGCGGCATCGAGGCTGCCGCGGTCGAGCACGTCCGCCCGCACGACCTCGCACCCGATCGCCCTCAGCTCCGCCGCCCGCTCCGGGCGCCGGGCGAGCGCCCGCACCTCCCTCCCCTCCTCGCGCAGCTTCCGACAGAGGAGGCCGCCTATATAGCCCGTACTCCCGGCGACGGCAATCACAACCCCCAACCTAACCTGAGGAAGACCGCCTAGCCGTATTTTTGACCGATCACGTTCCGCAGCTTGCTGCGGTCGTGACGGGCGTGGATGCGGCGCACGGTGCCCGAGCGGGAGCGCATCACCAGCGACTCGGTGGTCGCGCCGGGGCCGCGGTAGCGGACGCCCTGCAGGACGTCGCCGTCAGTGACCCCGGTGGCGGAGAAGAAGACGTCGTCGCCGGAGCAGAGGTCGTCGGCTGTGAGGATCTGGTCGAGGTCGTAGCCGGCGTCGATCGCGGCCTGGCGCTCCTCGTCGCCGCGCGGCCAGAGGCGGCCGATCAGCTGACCGCCCATCGACTTCAGGGCGGCGGCCGAGAGCACGCCCTCCGGGGTGCCGCCGATCCCCCAGAGCAGGTCGACCGGAGAGCGTTCGCTGACCGCGAGCAGGGCGGCGGAGACGTCGCCGTCGGCGATCAGGCGGATGCGGCCACCGGCTTCGCGCACTTCGCGGATCGCGTCCTCGTGGCGCGGCCGGTCGAGCATCACCACGGTCACGTCGCCGACGGTCCCGCCCTTGCGCTCGGCGACCAGCTTCAGGGTCTCCGGCAGCGGCCGGTCGAGGTCGAGCAGATCGGCGATCTCCTCCCCCCCGGCGAGCTTTTCCATGTACACGCAGGGGCCCGGGTCGAACATCGTGCCGCGCTCGGCGAGGGCGATCACGGCCAGGGCGCTGGGCATGCCGAGCGCGCAGAGCCGGGTTCCCTCCAGCGGGTCGACGGCGATGTCGACCACCGGCGGCGAGCCGTCGCCGATCTGCTCGCCGTTGAAGAGCATCGGGGCCTCGTCCTTCTCGCCCTCGCCGATCACCACGACGCCGTCCATCGAGACCGAGTCGAGCACGTGGCGCATCGCGTCGACCGCGGCCTGGTCGGCGGCGATCTTGTCGCCGCGCCCGACCCAGCGGGCGGCGGCGAGCGCCGCGGCCTCGGTCACGCGCACCAGCTCGAGGGCGAGGTTGCGGTCGGGCTTCGCCTGCGGTCCTTCGGCCATCGCCGGGCAGGCTATATGGTCGGGACATGGAGCGGCGCTGGGGACTCACCCTTCCTTTGGCGGGCGTACCGCTGGCCGATCACGGCGAGCACGTCAAGCACGCCGAGGCGGCCGGCTACACCGACCTGTGGACCGGCGAGACGGCCGGCCCGGACGGCTTCACGCCGCTGGCGCTGAGCGCCGCCTGGACCGAGCGGGCGCGGCTCGGGACCGGCATCGTCGGCGTCTTCCAGCGCGGCCCGGCCCTGCTCGCCCAGCAGGCCGCGGCGCTCGCAGACGCCTCGCGGGGACGCTTCGTGCTCGGGATCGGCTCCTCCTCCGACCGGATCGTCGAGGGCTGGAACGGGATCCCCTTCGAGAAGCCGCTGAGCAGGGTCCGCGAGACGCTCGACTTCCTCGACGTCGCCCTGCGCGGCGAGCGCACGCCATCCGGCTTCAAGCTCGAAACGGCGCCCGCGCACGAGGTCCCGGTCGTGCTGGCGGCGCTGCGCGGCAAGATGCTGGAGCTGGCGATCGAGCGCGCCCAGGGGGCCTTCACCAACTTCCTGCCGCTGAGCGGCCTGCCGCGGGTGGCCGCCCAGCTGGAGGGGGCGCCGGACGGCTTCGAGCTGCTCTGCCGCTTCTTCTGCATCCCCGGCGAGCGCGAGCAGGTCGAGCCGCTGGCCCGCTTCATGTTCTCCTCCTACGTCACCGTCCCGGTCTACACCGCCTTCTTCCGCTGGCTCGGCTACGGCGAGGAGATCGACGCGATGGTCGCCGCCTGGGAGTCCGGCGACCGCCAGGCGGCGGCCGCGGCGGCGCCCTGGGAGCTGATCGAGGAGACCTTCGTCTTCGGCACCCCCGAGCAGATGCGCGAGCGGCTCGACGCCTTCGTCGCGGGCGGCATCACCCTGCCGATCCTCACCATGATCGTCCCCCCCGAGGGCCTGCCGGGGATGATCGACGCGCTGGCGCCCTAACCGGCGAGGCTCGCCTCGGCGGCGGGTGCAGCGAGGCTGAGCGCGTAGTCGCCGGCCGCGTCGGTGAACCAGCCGCGCATCTCCATCCCCGAGCCGGCGTAGACGGCCTGCAGCCGCTCGCGGGTGAACTTGGTCGAGATCTCGGTCCGCATCTCCTCCCCGTCGGCGAAGGCGACGTCGAGGTCGAGTCCCTCGATCCGCACCTCCTGGTCGGCGAGCGAGCGCAGCCGGATGTCCATCCGCTCGGCCTCGGAGTCGAAGCGGGCGACGTGCTGGAAGGCGTCGAGGTCGAAGTCGGCGCCGAGCTCGCGGTTGAGGACCCGCAGCACGTTCTTGTTGAACTCGGCCGTCACCCCGGCCGAGTCGTCGTAGGCGGCCTCGAGGCGAGCCGGGTCCTTGATCAGGTCGGTGCCGAGCAGGAGGCAGTCCCCCGGCCCGAGCAGCGCCCCGATCCGCTCCAGGAAGGCCTGGCGCTCCAGCGGGTAGAGGTTGCCGATCGTGCCGCCGAGGAAGGCGACGAGCCGCGGGCCGGCGCCGTTCGGGATCCGCTCCAGGTCGCGCGAGAAGTCGCAGACCAGGCCGCGGACCTCCAGCCCCGGGTACTCGTCGACCAGCAGCGCCGCGGTCTGGTGGGTGATCTCCTCGGAGATGTCGACCGGTACGTAGGTCTCGAGGCGGCCGCCCTCGCGCATCGCGTCGAGCAGGTGGCGGGTCTTCGCGGCCGAGCCGGAGCCGAGCTCGACCAGCGTGCCCGGCCGGCCGGCGGCGGCGAGGATCTCCCCGGAGCGGTCGCGGAGGATCTCGCGCTCGGCCCGGGTCGGGTAGTACTCGGGCAGCTCGGTGATCTGCTCGAAGAGGACCGAGCCGCGCTCGTCGTAGAAGTACTTAGGCGACAGCTCCTTCGGGTAGGCGCAGAGGCCGGCGCGGACCTCGCGCGCCATCGTCGCGGAGGCGTCGGCGTCGAGGTGGACGTCGATCGCGATCATGCGTCCCTCGCGCAGCGCAGGCCGGAGAAGATCTGGCTGCGCTGGGGCAGGTCCCAGTTGCGGAAGGTCGGCCGGGCGACGTGCGGGTGGGTCGCCCAGGAGCCGCCCCGCAGGACCTTGTAGGTGTCGCCGAAGAAGACCTCGGAGTACTCGCGGTAGGGGTGGGCCGCGAAGCCCGGGTAGGGGAGGAAGTCGGAGCAGGTCCACTCCCAGACCTGGCCGACGCCGTCGAGCTGCGGGCGGGCCGCCTCCCACTCCCGCTCGCTGGGCAGGCGCCTGCCGGCCCAGCGCGCGAAGCCGTCCGCCTGGTCCCGGGAGACGTGGACGACGGGGTGCTCGGGGACGACCGGGGCGCGCCGGCCGCGCGAGGTGTCGACCCAGCCCAGCTCGGGGTCGCGGGCCCAGTAGCCGGGCGGCTCGGCCCCGGCGTCCTCCATGAACTGGAAGTACGCGGCGTTGGTCACCGGGCTGCGGTCGATCTCGAAGGCGGCCAGCTCGACCGTGTGGCGGCGGCGCTCGTTGTCGTAGGCGAAGCCGCCGTCGGGGGCGCCGATCTCGTACTCGCCGGCGGCGACCGCGACCGTCTCCGGGCCGGGAGCGGCGATCTCGAAGCGGGGCTCGAGATCCGGGCGGGTCGCCTCGTACCCGTCGACCAGCTGCAGCAGCTGCAGCATCGTCTCGTTGTGCTGGAACTCGTGCACGATCAGCATCTCGTAGACGAAGCCGTCGCGGAGCAGGGGGTTCTCGGCGTCGGGGCCGACCTCGACCTCGGCGAGCACCTCGAGCGCCCGCTCGCGCACCTCGGTCATGTAGGCGCGCAGCTCGGCGTCGCGCAGGATCGGCAGCTCACCGCGGCTCCTGCGCGGGTTCTCGATCGCGTCGTAGAAACGGCCGAGGTCGCCGTGCAGGGGCTCGCGCTCGCCGACCGTCTGGACCAGCCACAGCTCCTCGAAGTTGGCAATGTGGCCGAGGTCCCAGGCCAGCGGGCTGAGGATCGGCGAGTAGACCCGATTGAGCTGCTCGTCGTCGAGCGGCTCGATCAAGGCGAGGGTGCGCTGCCGCGCCTCTTCCAGGAGTCCCGCGATCGCTTCCTTGGAGCTTGAGGTCACCTCAGTTGCGATGGCCGAGACACTACACATGAGCGCTTGCGATGGCATGAACACCTGGGTTCGCAAAGAGCCAGTAGGGTGGCCCGCGATGGAGATCGCGGGGGCATCAGCGCTCGTCGCCGGCGGCGCCTCGGGCCTGGGAGAGGCGACGGCGCGGGCGCTGGCCGCGGCCGGAGCGCGGGTCACGATCGCCGACCTCAACGCGGAGCGCGGCGCGGCGCTGGCCGAGGAGCTGGGCGGCGGCTTCGCCGCCGCCGACGTCACCGATCCCGACGCCGTGGAGGCGGCGGTCGCACGGGCGGCGGAGGGCGCGGGCGGGCTGCGGATCTCGGTCTGCTGCGCCGGAGTCGGCTGGGCGGAGCGGCTGGCGCGCGGCCGGGGCGCCCACGCGCTGGAGACCTTCGCCAAGGTGGTCGAGGTCAACCTGATCGGGACCTTCAACGTGCTGCGCCTGGCGGCCGAGGCGATGCTCGACGGCGAGCCGAACGAGGAGGGCGAGCGCGGGGTCTGCGTCAACACCGCCTCGATCGCCGCCTTCGACGGCCAGATCGGCCAGGCCGCCTACGCGGCGTCGAAGGGCGGGGTGGTCGGGTTGACCCTGCCGGCCGCCCGCGACATGGCCTCCAGGGGAATCAGGGTGATGACGATCGCCCCCGGCCTCTTCGACACGCCGCTGCTCGCCGCCCTGCCCGAGGCCGCCCGCGAGTCGCTCGGCGCCGGCATCCCCTTCCCCTCCCGTCTCGGCCATCCCGACGAGTACGCCCGCATGGCCTGCGAGATCGTCCGCAACCCCATGCTCAACGGCGAGACGATCCGCCTCGACGGCGCCCTCCGCATGCCGCCGAAGTAAACGGGGCGCCGATCGGCACCCTGCGGCACCGCTCAAATTCACCAGTGTGCAATTCGACGTCGTATGGACGGAAAAAGTAACTCTGGTGATTTTGATCGGTTAGTTGGTCCGCTCGGCCTCGGGGTTTCGCCATACCTTCTTGCGCCATGGGGGGCTGATCGCGAAGCGGGTGCGGTCGGTGGCGGCGATCGGCTCGAGGGGGATCAGGTGGACTCGGCGGCCGGGGACGAAGCGGGTGCCGCGGCCGGCGCCGGCGGCGTTGCCGGCGTGGCTGCCGCCGGAGACGAGCAGCAGGTGGGTCTCCGGGCCCCAGCCGCCGGCGCGGCGGGCGCCGACCTTCTCCGCCAGGTCGCGGAGCGGGGCGAGGCCGGCGTCGGAGGCCCAGTTGGCGGCCGAGCGGCGGTAGTTGTAGCCGTTGTGCGAGGAGGCGCGCTCGTCGACGCCGCCGTCGGGGCCGATGCGGATCTGCACCGACTCCCAATCGTCCTCGTGGAATCCCTTCTCCCCGATCACCGGCACGCCGCGCAGGGTCGCCGAGTCGGCGTAGTAGGTCCAGTACTGGATGTAGAGGTTGCCGGCGGCCGGCCCCGAGCAATCCGCCCCCTCCGCCTCGGAGCGCTCCGCCTCGCCCTCCCGGCAGTCGACCACGTGCACGAACGCCGTCACCGGCAGCCGCGCGTCGGTCCGGTGCACGTTCCCCTCCGCCGCCCCGTCGCCGCACTCGGCGCTCCGGCACCGCCGCCAGTCCACCGGCACCGCCCGCGACCCCGCCTCGAACGCCACGGTCGGCATGTGCCCCCGAATCAGCTTCCCCACCTCCGTCCCATAGGCCGCGATCATCGAAGGCTCATCCCCACACCCGTCGGCCAAAGAAGCAGCACAGAGAATCCGCGACGCAACGTCCCGCGCCAACCCGTTCCCCGGCACCCGAACCCCGACCCCGACGAGCGCCACGAACAAGAGCGCAACGCAGGCCAACGTCCCAACCCACTCAACCGTCCCCTGCCCGGCCTCCGTCCCCCGCCCCAGCCTTTCCCCTCTCACGACATCCCAAGCCGTGAGCCACCCGGTTCTCTCCCCCGGCCGTCACGGCAGGGGTGAAGCGTCTTGTACTTTTTCGTCGCAAAGCCCCGCGGTCAGCCGGGACACGCCCCTCGAAAAAGTTAAGCGAAACCCCTGCCGTGACGGCCGGGGCCTCAGGCCTCAGAGATTCGCTATCTCCGCCGCGATGTCAGCCGCCGCCTGTTTGGCGTCCGCGAAGAGCATCGACGTGTTCGGTTCGTAGAAGAGGTCGTTGTCGATGCCGGCGAAGCCGGGCGAGAGCGAGCGCTTGATCACGATCACCTCGTTGGCCTCGGAGACTTCGATGATCGGCATCCCGGCGATCGGCGAGTCCGGGTCGTTCTTCGCCGCCGGGTTGGTGACGTCGTTGGCCCCGACCACGACCGCGACGTCGGTGCGCGGCATCTCGGGGTTGATCTCCTCCATCTCCTTGAGCTGCTCGTAGGGCACGTCGGCCTCGGCAAGCAGCACGTTCATGTGGCCGGGCATGCGGCCCGCCACCGGATGGATCGCGTAGTTGACCGTGACGCCGCGCTGCTCGAGCGCGTCGGCGACCTCCTTGATCGCGTGCTGGGCCTGGGCGACGGCGAGCCCGTAGCCGGGGACGATCGTCACCGTGTCGGCGTAGGCGAGCTTGATCGCCGCGTCCTGGGCGCCGATCGAGACGTGCGGGCGTTCCTCGCCCGTGCCCCCGCCGCCGCCCGAGGGGGCGCCGCCGAAGCCGGCGAAGAGGATGTTGGCGACCGAGCGGTTCATCGCGGTCGCCATCTCCAGGGTGAGGATCGTTCCCGAGGAGCCGACCAGGGTGCCGGCGACGATCAGCGCCACGTTGTCGAGGGCGAAGCCGGCGGCCGCGGCAGAGAGGCCGGTGAAGGCGTTCAGCAGGCTGATCACGACCGGCATGTCGGCGCCGCCGATCGGCAGCACGACCAGGTTGCCGAGCAGCGCCGCGGCGAGCAGGATCGCGATGAACAGGCCCTGAGAGGGGTCGTCGTGGTTGATCGCGGTGACCGTGCAGGCGGCGACGATGCCGATCAGAAGCAGGGCGTTGATGACCTGCTGCCCCGGCACCGCCAAAGGCTTGGTCGGGATCAGGTCCTGGAGCTTGGCGAAGGCGATGTTCGAGCCCCAGAAGGAGACCGAGCCGACGACGGCGGCGAAGAGGACCGGGATCAGGATTTCCAGCGGCATGCCGTCGCCGTGCGAGATCCCGTGGCGGATCTCCGACCAGGCGATCAGGGCGACCGCGCCGCCGCCGACCCCGTTGTAGAGGGCGACCATCTGCGGCATCTCGGTCATCTGCACGCGGATCGAGGCGACCATGCCGATCGCCGAGCCGACCAGCAGGGCGCCGATCATCACGCCCCAGTTGCCGATCCCGTCGAGCAGCAGGGTGGTGATGACCGCGATCGCCATGCCGAAGGCGGCGATCAGGTTGCCGCGCTTGGCGGTGGTCGGGTGGGTTCCCTGTTTGATCCCGATGATGAACAGGGAGAAGGCGACGATGTAGAGCGCCGTGGCGGCTTCGCCGCCCGGCTCGAGTACCGCGAGGACGCTGCTCACCTGCCGCCGCCCTTCCCGTCAGCCTCGGGCTTCGGTTTCGGCTTTTTGGAGAACATGCCGAGCATCCGGTCGGTGACCATGAAGCCGCCGACGATGTTGATCGCGCCGAAGGCGATCGCGATCGCGCCGATCGCGTACTCGAGGCCGTCGTCGGCGTAGCCGACGACGATCAGGCCGCCGAGCATGACGATGCCGTGGATCGCGTTGGTCTGGCTCATCAGCGGCGTGTGCAGGGTGGTCGGCACCTTCGAGATCACCTCGAAGCCGACGAAGACGGCGAGCACGAAGATCGTGATCTTGGTCATCAGGTCCATCAGGAAGCAGCCCTCTCGTTCTTGATCTCGCCGCCCTCGGCGATGCAGGCGGCGGCGAGGATGTCGTCGGAGAAGTCGATCTCCAGCCCGCCCTCCTCGGTGACCATCAGGCCGAGCAGGTTCTCCAGGTTCTTGGCGTAGAGCTGGGAGGCCGGCAGCGGCATCAGGGAGGCGAGGTTGCGCGGGCCGATCACCTTGACGCCGCCCTCCTCCACGGTCTCGCCCGCCTCGGTCAGCTCGCAGTTGCCGCCGGTCTCGGCGGCGAGGTCGACGATCACCGAGCCGGGAGCCATGCCCCGGACCGCGTCGGCGGTGATTAAAAGCGGCGCCGGGCGACCCGGGATCGCCGCGGTGGTGACGATGATGTCCTGCTTGGCCGCGTTGGCGGTGAGCGCCTCGCGCACCTGGGCGTTCTCCTCGTCGGTGAGCGGGCGGGCGTAGCCGCCCTCGGCCTCGGCGTCGGGGATGAAGTCCAGTTCCAGCGGCCGGCCGCCGAGCGAGGCGATCTGCTCCCAGGCGGCGCGGCGGATGTCGAAGCCGGTGACGATCGCGCCCAGCCGCTTGGCCGTGGCGACCGCCTGCAGGCCGGCGACGCCGGCGCCGAGGACGAGGACCTTGGCCGGCGGCACGGTGCCCGCCGCGGTGGTCATCATCCCGAAGAAGCGGCCCGACTCGCGGGCGGCGATCAGGGTCGCCGCGTAGCCGGCGGCAGAGGCCTGGGAGGAGAGCGCGTCCATCGCCTGGGCGCGGGTGGTGCGCGGGACCGCCTCCATCGCGAAGGCGGTCACCCCGGCGGCGGCGAGCGCCTTGTTGGTCTCGGCCGCGACCCAGGGGTTGAGGTGGGAGACGAAGACCTGGCCCGAGGAGAGCTTGCCGATCTCCTCCGCGCTCGGGACCGCGACGTGGAGGACGACGTCGGCGGCCCAGACCTCGCCGGCGCCG
>Ga0210085_1001192_pt1 | contig 10486 bp, 5 predicted proteins | sample China_Galinas_PW_5_FD_184866 | JGI IMG/M metagenome (GOLD analysis project Ga0210085, IMG submission 184866) | Wetland microbial communities from San Francisco Bay, California, USA, that impact long-term carbon sequestration - China_Galinas_PWC_D1... | ecosystem: Environmental > Aquatic > Marine... | reverse complement strand
AATACAAAAATCACGAGGACAAATAAAACAATCTGTTTTTTCATTTTTTCCGATAATTATTTTTGGAGTTAAATTATTCAGGCAAATATATAATAAATTCGCAGGAAATTCCCGGAAGTTATGTCGGACTTTTTATTTTACCTGACAACTGCAAGTTTCTGAGTCAGGCTCCGAGTTTTTCCGTCTGAGGTAATTATTGCTTTGTAAAGATAAACGCCGTTGCCGACAAGATCACCATCCTGATCCTTGCCATCCCAATAGACCCTATTAAAATCATAATTAAGTTTGGCTGAGTTTAATATAAATTCTCTTATCAGCCTGCCAGCTACGGTATAAATTTTTATTTTAAGTTCGTCAGGAATTTGGGTTAATTTAAAAGTAAAATAGGTATAACCGCTAAATGGATTTGGGTAATTATATAAATCTAGAATTTTGGGTTCGCTTGAAACAGTAAATTCTTTTGTCAATTGATTGGCCTGATTCCCAGCGTTGTTTTTACCGGTAACCGACAATGAATAATTTCCATCTTCGAGATGAGGTTTATATTTAACAACCATTTTAGGATTAGCTGAATTAAAGCTGTATGAAAGAGCAGTTTGATTCTGCGAATAAAAGACAGGATCGTTGTTCAATTTAATTGTTATAGCGGATGTATCTGTAACCGCAATGAAGGATGGATCAGTTAATTCAATTTTAATGTCAGGATTGGAAGCTACAAAATCATTACCCACGATTTCCCTTCCATTAAAAGTAATATTTATTGCAGGTTTGTTTGTATCATCTTTAACATAAAATGGGACAGTGTAATAATTATTATCCTTAAATAATTCTGTAATTTTATTTTCAGGATCAATGCTTATCAGGAATGATTTTGTTCCGGTATTTACACCGGTATTATAACTTAAATTAAAATCTCTCCTCTCGCCTGAAACAAGTTTTGTGATAAGTGAATTTGCTATTTCAGTTTTTGAGTTATCCTGATTTATTACGTCAACTTTAACATAAAAACTATCCGCTGTTGTTTCACCAACATTCATTAGAGAGTAATTCAATCTAATGCTCTTTCCTTCTAATACAGAGTCTTTATCAATGGAGACCAACTGGTAATTTGTGCCGAGCTCAGGAACGCCATCATAATTTACATCCACAGAATTTATCGATGGCAATGAAGTCGTATCATCAGAAGTGAATTCAAAATCCAACTTTATGTACGGATAGACTTTCGCATCAACCCCGGAAAGTGAAATTAAGTTATTACCTAAATTAATAGAAAATAAAGTATCTGTGGTCCCATTTTGTTTAATTCCAATAGCTTTTAGCATTATTGAAGAATTAACTGGAATATTAGGACTTACATTCATATCATTCCATTTGCCTGCTGGACCTATGTCCTCTGTTATTGCCCTACCTTCTGAATGTTGAAGCGTGATAACTGTATCAAGAATAACCGGACCTCCAAACGGTTTTGTAAATCCCTCTAGCACATGTCCCGGAATATAATTTTTCTTTGTAATTATTGCCCATGTACTTCTGAATGTTACACTATCAATTTTTGTAGATCCCAAGGATTTAAGCTTGCTTTTAATAGTTGCATTTACGCCGCCTGCGGCATCATCATTTGTGGCTATTACGATAATCTTATTATTTGGAATTGAGTCGATAGCATTTATGTAATTAGACTGAAAATTTTGAGTGTCAGAATAATAATTTAACAGCACTTCATATTCAAATGATAAAGTCTTTTCATCGAAAATAAGGATATGATGTCCAGCTAAATTTGAACTTTTCACATAATCTACTCCATCTACCCTGACCAGGGCGTAAGTGCCATCATAATATCCGGCAGTTTGAACATTTAGATCTTTTTCTGATTTTAATAATTTTAATCCGTTTTCAAAAGAAACATTTTCTTTTCCGGTATTAGCAAAAGAAATAGAGTCAACCAAAGAATATTTATACGAATTTAGACTATCATATATAAAGCTAATTATACTTCCATATTTTTGAGATTGTGAATTTAACTTTGCTCTCAGCCAGTATCTTTTACCAATTGTTAAATTTTGCAATGTAGTTTTTGTTATTAAAGTATCCAGTTTTTTTGTAAGAAAAAGCGAATTAGCAAAATCAGGATTATCCGCATATTCAACCGATAAAGAATCAACAGAAGGAGCTTTAACCGGGTTAATAAAGGAAAAACTACCGTCCCCCTTGACATTATTTTCTGATTCAACCAAGCCCCTCACTGATGAACTTTGTACCAACAGGTTATATTCTATAGAATTGTCACTTTTTGTTAATTCGTCAATCTGACTATTTCCATCCAATGTCACACTTATTTTGTGATTCCCCGCCAAATTTTTTGTAGGCAAAGAAAACACAATACTGTCCTTAAATGAAGGTAAGGTTTTTATAATAGTTTTATTAAAAATTGTGTTATTATCCAGTTGATCTGTAATATTAATTGCAAAACTATTTGTATCCACCTTTCCATAATTAAAATAAAATACCTTGACTTGTAATGAGTCTTTTGAGTCATCTACATTATTTGAAGGTAAAATAATGTTATCGTAAGAAATTACAAGATTTGGTTTTTCAGGCAATTTTAGTCTAATTATTGGATCGCCCAGCAATACATTGCATAAATCAAAAATTCTGTAAACCCCAGTATTTCCATAAGTAGTTAATAATTCCATTTTAGCCAGTCTGTGTGCCTCACCAATACTTGCTGCATTTTTTTGTAACAACTCCGAATAAAATAGTTTTGGAAAAAGCGTTGCGGTAGAAGTAAAACCTAAAGAAGAATTTCCCGTATAGCCTATTGCCTGGCCGTCCGATTCATTTATAAACAATTCCGAAAATGCTTTAATATCCGGTTCAGCAAATTTACCTGTTGAACAACCCCAATCACTAATTAGTGATCCTTTACCGCTGTTATTTTTTAATTGATCGATACTATTAATACCGTTATCCCAAACCTGGGTTCCACTATGACCGATGTATGAGATAAAGAGACCGCCATCACCAATATATTTTTTAACCTGTTCATCAGTATACGGACCAAAATTAGTGAGAGGATTTGCGGTTTTATAAAGATGATTTACAAGTCCACCTATTGGTGGAGGTTGAATAATATTATTTCCAATATAATCATTAGTACTTTTTAATAGCTGTAATTCAGATGTACTCGCCGGATCACCACTGGATATTAAAAGATAAGTTTTATTGAATAGGTCATAAGGATCAGATAAATATTTTTTATGCTTTTCAAAATACCTGTTAAAATCTTCAACAGAATTTGAAGGAATTCTTCCTACATTCATTTGGGGTATCATACTTGTTGAATCCCAGACTGCAAACCAGGTATCTGAAACTGGGTGTCCATATGAAGGGACATAATTTTTAGCTAATGGGCTGCCAAAATATTTATGTGTATTTCCATAGTAGTCATAATTGGCATCACCAACAATAAAAAGATAGGAGGGCTTTGGTGATTGCCAATATAAATTGGCAACTTGTAAAAATGTTTTTATTGGTTCAGGTGCAAAGAATCCATAGTTGTATTGATCATAAATATCATTAACATTTACAACTTTAGTAGTAACATTATAATTCTGTTGAACGAACTGGGCATATTCATTAGCTTTGTTTAAAAATTCAGGGGCTGTTATCAATAAATAATCAGCTTGGTTTGAAGATGAAGATAAATTTGAGAATTGTTTTTTATAATAAAATGCTGGTGAGCTAATTTTATCAGATGCAATAATTAAGTATTTATTACCGACACTAACTGAATCATTAAAATATAAATTGGTTCCTACCTTAACATCATTCATTATCTTTTTCAAATATGGACCGGTTCTATATATTACAAGATTATTTGAAATAGCATTTGTAATTTTAACAGAGGTCCATGTTCTAAAAATGTCATCCTGAACGTTTAGAAACAATGAATCATTTACTGCTTTATTATATCTTGGATATTCAACCTCGTACCAATCATATTCAATCGAATTTAGTGATGCACTTGTTGGAAAGGATATTGTTTTTAAAGTATTATTTCCATTTACCAATAAGTTTGAAGAAAATTCAGCTTTTATAACTTTTTGATCGTACTTATTAAAAGTTGAAGAATCATAGACTGTTGGATCATTATTTATGCTTAAGCCAATTTTATGAGCGCCTAGAGTTATATTGCTGGCATAATCCTGAACTTTATAAAAAGCTCTGGCAGTTTTACCTGGATATGGATCGCTTATTGAAAATGCCCTGTTTGCCGTTCCTACTCCCTGCTGGCCCCAAATCCACGTTTCATTTGCAAGCCAATCCGGATCCTGCCTATCAACAAGACTGTTAATTGAATAATCTAAGTACTGGTTTCTTTCATAATGAACAACTTCGTAGTGAAAATCCAGGGTATCGGGAGTTAAACCAGTAATCAATGAACTGGTGTCAACTCTTTCTCCTTTTGTTCCTCCCCAGGTTAACCAATAAATAGTTGTATCTGAATATCTATTGAGATATTCTTTATAGGATTCATTCAGACCGCTGGTTTCTCTATAATTATCACCCCAATTTCTTTTACCTACAAATTCAATATAATCTCCAACATTAAACTGGCCATCGTTTTCACCTAAAACAAAAACAGGTACCTGAACCCCTTTGCAATATAATTTGAAGGTTGATGGATCAATTGAACTAGATTGAATTCCAAACTTATCCAGATCATTTGGATTGATTCTGTAAATCCCATCATTGCCTGTCCCGATTTTCAAATATTCAGCGTTAAAATCAATCCAGCCATCGTTTGAATTAAGATTCTTTTTTTCATAAAAAGCTTTATCTAATTGTCTGGCATCAGTATAATTGATTATTAGTTTAGATAAATCTTTATCCTCTTGTTTTTTCAACGAATTTATATTTACAAATTTTGCATTTTCAGGATTTGCTAAAGTTATAATAAAACTGGCTTTTTGCAGTTCCTCAATGATATCAGAATTATTATATCTATATTGATTTAATTTAATATCAACGCAATAATAGTTTCCTATCCACAAATATCCTTTTACTTCAAAAAGCGGAGTAGTAAATCCCTGTTTATTTATAGTATAATTTTGGTTGTATGCAATTGTAGAATCATTTATCAAGTAAGGCAAAGGATTTCTTTCGGGCATACCATTAATCTTAGATATATCTAAGGGGGTTATATTTAGCTTTACTTTAGAATAGGCCGGAAGAGCAATAAAGATTTCTCTTGAAGGAAGCGCATAGTTTCCAGAACTGGATTCATCAAAATAACTATTAAATTTTACTACACTTTTATAATTGGATGTTGTAATTATAGAATAGTTTAATGAATTTAGTGTAAGATTAAAGCTAATTTTATTTTGGATATCGCTAAAGCTTTCAAGCTTAATTTGAGGAAATATAGTATAATTTGTTACAAGGGCTAGAAATAATATAAAATATTTAATCTTATTCATTATTTATATATAAATTAGAATTTTAGCGATGATAAAAGAAAATACCAATTTTAATACACTAAATTTAAGTAATATTGCCATCATATCATCTACAATCGAAGATGTTAATTACAGGCTAACAAATCTAATCCAAAGGACAGGGAAACAAAATCTTATAATTACATTTAATCTGGATTTCTACAGAAATACAGAAATCTATCCTGAATTTAAAACTATTTGTGAATCTGCCGATTTTATTTTTCCAGACGGCGTAGGGATTACAAAATTATTAAAACTTAAACATAGAATAAATGTTAAAAGAATAACCGGTAATGACCTTTTCACAATTTTATTAGAAAAAGCCGATGAATTTCATTTGAATTTAGCCCTGGTGGGATCCACTGCCGAGACGCTTGAAAAATTATGTGATAAAATTCATCTTAATTATCCAGGGACCAATATTTGTGCTGCTCTCTCCCCTCCTATAAATTTTGAAAAACATCCAGATTACAATATAAAAATTATAGAAAAATTAAACGAATCAAAACCGGATATTTTATTCCTGGCTTTGGGTTCTCCCCGTCAGGAATTGTGGCTAGCAGAAAATATGGAAAAAATCGGGGCAAAGATAAATATGGGGGTCGGCGCAGCATTTGAGTACTTTTCAGGCACTAAAAGAAGAGCCCCTCTAATCATGCAAAAAATAGGGTTGGAGTGGTTGTGGAGATTACTAAACGAGCCGGGAAGACTTTTTAAGAGATATCTTATACAGGACATGCCATTTTTTATAAAGCAAGTAATGATACTTTATCTAAATAATAATAAATGAATTACAATTAATGTTTTGAGCAAATAAAATATCCCTTAATCTTAACAAGAATTAATTTTTGGGAATGCCAATTTTTGTGAAATTATTCTTTTTATAAAAATTATTGATCTCCTGGGTGAAATTACTCCTGCAACAAAAATCAACAAGATCCCCTTAAACATATTATTATTTACATAATAGAATATTCCCTTTCTATATAAAGTTAAACCTCTGAATTCCAGGTGATTTAAATTCAAAAAGAAGTTATTAAAAAAAAATGATTTTTTTTTATTAAAGATGTGAAAATCTCTATCCTTATTAAATGCAAGTTGTGATTTTTCGTATTTAATTAATCCTTCATAGAGTTGATTTGACATAATGCTAGATTTATGCAGTCTTACATATGCTAAATTATCATTGAGATTTGCCATTGCTCCATATTTAGTTAATTCAAAGAACAAATGATAATCAGGTGCTGGAAAAGTTTCTTCTTTGTATCCCCCAATACTCTTAATAGCATCAGTACGAAATAGAACTGTTGAATGAACAATGGCACTTAGACCTCTTGAAAGTGCATCAATTATTTGCCTATTTTCAGTAGGCATGCTAATCGACCAAGTCCTTTCTAAAATTGAAGAACCAAAATATTTAATATTTGATCCAACTAGGACATGATTTGGATGACTATTTAAAAATTCCAATTGTTTTTCAAATCTCGTATTAACATAAATATCATCAGAGTCACAAATAGCAATATAGGGTGTATCTACACATTGAATTCCTAAATTTAATGCTTTAACAAGACCAATATTTCCAGGAGATAAAATATTTAATCGATTATCCTGCACGTTTTTCAGAAATAATTCACCATTGTCACTGGAACCATCATTTATTGCATTTAATATAAACCGACCTTCCGTTTGATTAAGAATTGAATTAATTGTATCTGGCAAAAATGGTTCGGAATTCTTAAAAGTCATTATAATGCTTATTTGCGGTTCAGCAGAATTAGAATAATTTGAACTATTTGGTTTCATTATAGATTGATACCATTGATTTTATAAATGACCCTACATTATATTTATTTTTTACTGCATTCTTACCATTTAGACCCATACTTTTTTTTAGCTCACTATTAAATATAATTTTTTCCAATGCATTTATCCCCCCCTCTATTGAATTCATTGGATAAATAATACCACATTTTTCTTGCTCAATAATTTCTTTAACTCCTCCGACATCAGTTGAGACAATTGGAATTCCAGCTGCCATTGTTTCCCAGATAGTAAGTGGCAAACCTTCCCAATCTGAAGTAAACAAAAGGACATCAAAAAATTTAATGTAATTTTTTACATTGGGAATGTATCCAAAAAATTTTACATTATTTTCAAGGCCTAAAGAATTTGCAAGGGATTGCATTTTGCACTCTAAAGGACCATCACCAAATAATACAAAAAACAAATTTTTATGCTTTTGTACAAGCAATTTTGCTATTTCCAAAGAAAGATCTATTCTTTTTTGAAATTCTATCCTTGCTACAATCCCAATTAAAAAATTTGAATTTTTAATTTCAGTTAAATAATTTATTATATGAATATTTTGTCCGGTATTATCTGAAGGATCAAATCCGTTATAATAAACTTTTATTTGTGGGAAAATTTTTGTTTCATTACTTAATGTTTTTTTACTTGCAAAAGAGGGCACTATAGCTACGTTAACAGCGCCAAAAGAACAAATGATAAAGTGCGCTATTTTATATAGTATTTTATCTAATGATGTATTGTAAATATTATCAATAAAAAGACCGTGATAATTATATATCATTTTTTTCCTTAAAATGATATTACTTATCCCCGCAATAGCATAAGGCTTTAAAAAATGAGTATGAATAATATCTATTTCCTGAGAATTGATAAATTGAATAAATTGAATAAAACTTTTAATTGAAAACTTCTTATTCAAATTTGGAAGAGTAAGAACTTTTACTCCATATTCTTTGACCTCATATTCAATTTTTTTGTCCCCCTGAAATACAAGATATTGCTCATATTTAGAACTATCCAAGTTTTTAAACAACATTTTTAGATGAGCATACACGCCATCACTTTTACCTGTAATACGATTTGTAAAATGACAAATTTTTACTTTCATGTTTAGTGAGTATGATAATAAATGTTTAATGTAAGAAAATCAGATATTTTAATTTAAGAGAGAAATTACTGAAGAGAAAGTACAATTGCCCAAATTTATTTACCTAAATATTATTAGAGTTATTATGATCGAATTATGTTAAGATCTATTCCTACATATTTTTGCAAAGTAATATTTAGCTGATGCAATATTCCAAGTTTTCTTAACCTTTGGATTATATTGTTGCCCAATAATGATATGGTCAAATAGCGTATAACCTTAAAAAGTTTTCCGGGCTTTTTTAATATTGCTTGTACAAATAGTCCTCTTGCAAAGTTTATATTTCCATAATAATATTCCAATAAAGCGGATCTGAAAATAAAATCATAATTTTTATTATTCGAATATAGTTTAGTCAAATAATTTTTACCAATTTTGTAAGAAGATTTTTTTTGCATTTCAAATTTACTAGTATTTATTAAATTATTTCCTATTCTATAGCAATACAATACTTTTTGAATATTGTACATTTTTACACCAGAAAGTAACATTCTCAGAAATAAATATTGGTCTTCAGCATATTCATAACCATTGATATATTCTCCAACCTTTTTAAGATCAGATTTATAAGTTAATGAAGCTGCATGACATACTGATGTAAGTATTGGCATCATATATTCTATATCATTACTTTTTTCGGGATAGTATTTATCAACAATTTTCTTTCCATTATTACTAATAAAAGAGACATTGCAACCTACAAGTCCTATATCTTTATTGTCTTTTAAATATTTGAGTTGCGTTTCAAGCCTTTCAGGAAAACATATATCATCAGCATCCATCCTTGCAATTAATTCAGCATTTGAATTTTTAATTCCAAAATTTAATTGTTCCGAAATCCCAAGTCTCGATCTTTCATATAATTTAATTCTGGAATCTTCAAAACTTTTAATAATTTCTATTGAATTGTCTTCCGAACCATCATCGATAATAATAAATTCGAAATCAGTGAATGTCTGGTTGAGTATACTATTAATTGCCGCCTCTATATATTTCCCAGCATTGTAAACCGGCATTATGACTGATATTTGGGGTTTATTCATGAATTCTCTTTTAGAAGTCTTTTGTACGATTTTAAATAAATATCAGAAACATATTTAATGCTATATCCCGATGCAAATTCTTTAATATGATCACTCATTTCCCTTTTCTCCACTAAGCTCAAATTATCCAGGGACTTTAATTTCGATAAAAAGGAGGCCTTATTATTAAATCTGAAAACCAGGTTCTTCAATTTATCATTGAATCTCTCGGTAAGTCCCACCCTGTCGCTGGCTAAAAATAATATTCCGGCGCTCATGCTCTCCAGCAATGCTAAAGAAAATGGTTCATACGCAGAAGCCGTTATAAACAAATCAAAATCAGGAATTTTGTTTCTCAGCGATTCATTGTCGATGTGTTCATATATTTTGATATTAACTCTACCATCGTGATTAATTTCTTTAGAATAATCCGCGCCGAATAACGAAATATTCATCCTGATTTTCTCTTCGAAAAGTATTTCCTGTAAAAATGGATACCCCTTTTCCGGTCTTTCCGGGTTACCTATAAAATAACAGTTAAGAGATGGTTTAGAATCATCGGAATACTCTTTACTAATATTTATAATGCTTATACCATTCGGAACAACTTCTGTTTTACTATCTTTTAATTTATAATACCTGCGAACGTATCTTGCGTTTAATTCAGAAAGGGATAAAATCTTATAGGAAAATTTCATAATTAAATATTCAGCCAGGAATAATCTCCTTTTCTGAAATTCGTTCATTTTATAGAAATGTTTCTGCTCATATAGGGTAATACCATGCATGGTATAAACAATTTTAAAATTTAAGAAGGGTTTTAAAAGAAATAATACCGAGTAAAATAACTGAATATTGATGAGATTAATAACATCAGGGTTGTACTTAATTACCTGAAACAAATAAGGAATTATACCGCATCTAAATATATTTTTTTTATAATCTATAACTTCAAATCCAAAAATTTTCTGCCACCGGTTATATCTTTTCCCGTCCTGAAAATAAGC
>Ga0210085_1001191_pt1 | contig 10488 bp, 9 predicted proteins | sample China_Galinas_PW_5_FD_184866 | JGI IMG/M metagenome (GOLD analysis project Ga0210085, IMG submission 184866) | Wetland microbial communities from San Francisco Bay, California, USA, that impact long-term carbon sequestration - China_Galinas_PWC_D1... | ecosystem: Environmental > Aquatic > Marine... | reverse complement strand
ATTGTTGTCGATGGTGATCATTATTATCAGCACTCATGCTGTCTGGGAAATTCTCTCAGAAATTCTTACGATTAGACACAACAGGCAGTATTATCTTCGATGCTATAACGGCATTTCATTAATACCCCGCCGGGTTTTCTGGATTACTATGAGTTTTTTGACGTTATTGGGTTGGAGTATAATGCTGTTCTGATTCGTCTCAACAATATCGATGGGCTGTGCCGCTGAAATATTACCGAAATAGGTGCGTTTATCGGCTCTGAAATGTTCTACGAAAATCCGAGAGGTAAGAATACAGCGTCACATAAAATCATGACCAACAGCCGGCTCTGATATCTGGAGAACGTGCGTTGAAGATTAGACTATTAGAATTAAGTTCTAAAATACTATGCGGGAGTAATTTGATGATAGAAGAATACACAAGATTCAAGGAAATAATTTAATGTGCAAAGGATGATCGATCCATGGAACAATCATCTAAAACTGTTTTCACCCGCAAACGATATGATCGCCTGGCGCTTTTTTATGATTTTCTGGAAGCGCCCTTGGAACGGTATCGGTTCGCCCATTGGCGATCAAGGCTGACAGACCGAATCGTCGGAGACCGCGCTTTGGAGGTCGGTGTTGGCACTGGAAAAAATTTGCCGTACTATCCCCGTGATGTGAAAATGAATGCCATTGATTTCAGCCGTTGCATGCTCGAAAGGGCACGTAAACGAGCGTCGGTTTTAGGATCAATGGTTCAACTTGAAAAAATGGACGTACAGCAACTGGCATTTCCGGATAACAGCTTTGATACGGTATTTGGCACGTTTGTTTTCTGTTCGGTTCCGGATCCTGTGGCAGGATTAAAAGAACTTAAAAGGGTATGCAAGTCCAATGGAAGACTTCTGCTCCTTGAGCACATGAGGCCGGGCAATGTACTGTTGGGGCTGTTATTTGACGTGGTGAATCCCATGGTGGTACGAATGATGGGGGCCAATATCAACCGGCGAACCATGGACAACATCAAAAAGGCTGGTTGGCAAATCTTGAAGGAAGAACAGCTTTCCGGCGACATCGTTCGGTGGGTCGAAGCAAAACCCCTTTGATGGGCAACCTGTTTACCTAAAGATTACTATGATTCGCAAATTCTCAGAAAGTGATTTCAGAAACACCATATGTTCTTTTGAGACGAGTTTAAAGTGTTTTATACTATATAGGCACCACCCGGGTATTTTTTATACAATACCACACGGTGGCATCTCCGAGCCTGGCTACTTTTTACCCGTTTGAGTTTCTATAATATTATTGGGTGATGACCCAAAAATGGCGGCCAATTCAAGTCTGTCATATTTTATGTAGTGAAATCAATAGAATAAAAATATTATCACAGATCGTTATAATTCCGGTATACCCTTTGCTTAATATTATGATGATATCTTTATTTGACAGACTCAGATTAAGATAGCGCGAAAAGAAAAAATTGAATAATAATTTCAAAAGAAGGTGAGCTATATGGAAGATACAATGAATAACAAGACCCATGAGCACAGTCATCACCAACCCGATCATAAAATTCAATATGTTGATCCGGTCTGCGGTATGAGTACTGAAGATAAGCACGGTTTTATCCGTTATGAACATGAGATGAAACCCTACTATTTTTGCAGTGATCACTGCCTGAACACGTTCAAAGCCGATCCTGTTTCATATATTGACAACACATCCGAAACCAAACCGACGAAAGATAAGGACATTGGCAAGGGCTTAGGAAAACGACGTTATACCTGCCCCATGCATCCGGATGTGGAACAGGATGGGCCCGGGTCCTGCCCGAAGTGTGGTATGGCCCTTGAACCCGTAGGCCCGGTTCAGCCTGCAACCCGCACCGAGTACACCTGTCCCATGCATCCGGAAGTGGTTAAGGATGGTCCCGGTACCTGTCCGAAGTGCGGTATGGCCCTGGAACAGCGGTCCATTGATCTGTCGGAAGAAGATGAGAATCCAGAGTATGAAGAGATGCGAAAGCGGTTTATTTTTGGCACCATTCTTACCGTACCGCTTGTGATCATTGCCATGCGCGAATTCTTGCCGGACGGTGGGTTCATTGAAAACCTGGCCTCGGCCAAAACCCTCCAATGGTTTGAACTCATCCTGACTACACCGGTGGTGCTTTGGGCGGGCTGGCCCTTTTTTGTCCGGGGGGTTCAATCGATCATTAACAAAAGTCTCAACATGTTCACCCTGATCGGTCTTGGTGTCTCGATGGCCTATATCTACAGCCTGATTGCCGTGCTTTTTCCACAGATCTTTCCGAAAGTTATGCAAAGCATGGAAGGAACGGTGCCTGTCTATTTTGAGGCGGCAGCGTTAATCGTTACCTTGATTTTGCTCGGCCAGGTCATGGAATTAAAAGCCAGGAGTCAGACCGGAGCCGCCATTAAGGCACTTTTAGGCCTGGCACCCAAAACAGCCCGAAAAATAGATTCAGACGGCAGCGAAACGGACATCCCTCTGAAACATGTCCAATCAGGAGATCGTTTACGGGTTCGTCCGGGTGAAAAAATACCGGTGGACGGCAAAGTATTGGAAGGAACCAGCTCGGTGGATGAATCCATGATATCCGGTGAACCGATCCCCGTCAAAAAAGAATCGGGTGATATACTGATCGGCGCCACGGTCAATACCACCGGCTCTCTGATCATGGAGGCTGAAAAAGTGGGCAGCGACACATTGCTTTCCCGGATTGTCCAGATGGTGGCCGAAGCGCAACGCAGCCGGGCGCCGATCCAGAAGCTGGCCGATCTGGTGGCCGGTTATTTTGTTCCGGTGGTCATACTTATCGCGGGTATTGCCTTTGGGGTTTGGTACCTGTTCGGCCCGGATCCGCGTCTTGCCCATGCACTCATCGCTGCGGTATCGGTTTTGATCATCGCATGTCCCTGCGCCCTGGGTCTGGCAACACCCATGTCGATCATGGTAGCCACCGGTAAAGGCGCTACCATGGGGGTTTTGTTTAAAAATGCCGAGGCCATCGAAACCATGCGTAAGATCAACACCCTTGTGGTGGACAAAACAGGGACCCTGACCCTGGGAAAACCAAAACTCACCGGCGTGGTGACGGCAAAGGACATGGATGAAAAGCGACTGTTAACCTTAGCCGGGAGCCTTGAGAAGGGAAGCGAACACCCTTTGGGCGCCGCCATCGTCAACGGTGCAAAAGAACGGGAGATTACGCTTGTCGAAGCCACCGAATTTGCTTCTCATACCGGAAAAGGAGTCTCCGGAAGTGTTGACGGTTCACAAGTGCTGCTGGGCAACCGGAAGCTGATGGAAGAATTCAAGGTGGATACCGGTGAACTTTCGGATCTTTCGGAAGAGATGCGAAAAGAGGGGCAAACAGTTATGTTTCTGGCCGCCGATGGAAAAATCGCGGGGCTTTTAGCTGTTTCCGATCCGATCAAAGAAAGTACGCCCGAAGCGATACGCAAGCTGCACGGCGAAGGCATTCGGATCGTGATGCTGACAGGCGACAATAAGGCAACCGCCGAGGCCGTGGCGTCCAAACTCGATATTGATGAAGTGGTAGCTGAGGTGCTGCCCGATGAAAAAGCGGCGGCAGTTAAAAAATTTCAGGATGGGGGACGGATGGTTGCTATGGCCGGCGACGGCATCAACGACGCCCCGGCTTTGGCCCAGGCCCACGTGGGCATCGCCATGGGAACCGGAACTGATGTGGCCATGGAAAGCGCAAGTGTTACCCTGGTCAAAGGTGATCTCACCGGCATTGTTCGGGCCCGACACCTAAGCCGCGCCACCATGCGCAATATTAAACAAAACCTGTTTTTTGCGTTTATTTACAACTCGCTGGGAGTTCCGGTGGCGGCCGGAGTCCTCTATCCACCGTTCGGTATTCTTTTGAGCCCGATCATCGCCGCCGCAGCTATGAGCGCCAGTTCCGTTTCCGTGGTCGGAAACGCACTGAGGTTGCGAAGAGTGAACATAGGCGATTGATTTCAAGTTGAAAACAAAACAATAGATTCAGGATAAAATTTTATGGGGGGGCAGGCTATGAACGATAAAAAAACACTCAAACAAAGATTAGTTTGACATTAAATTTTATTAAATTTAAGATAGTTACAAAATGTAGTAATTTACTAATTTATTAACTCTAAAAATATTATAAGGAGGAAACTATGAGACGAAAAATAATTATTATTCTAATTGTGGCTTTGTTCATTGTTCCGAGTATTTCATGGGCACAAAAAGAAGGTAAAATGATGCAAGGTAGTGCGATGACCCAAGGCAACACGATGATGCAAGGCAATATGATGATGATGTCCGACATGATGATGAAGATGTCCGAATTGTTGAGTAAGGGTGATATGAAACCTGAACATCAGAAACAATGTGGTGACATGTTAAAACAAATGAGCCAAACGATACGGGGCATGGCACCTCAGCATGGGGCAATGGTTGACGAACAGGCAAAGAAAGAGCTTCAAAAAGTAAGCAAGGATCTAGATCCACTGTATGAATACATGATGTCTCATTGAGAGTTCTATTAATTTTTTATTCCGATAACTTTTCGAATATTCTCTCAGATGCCTTCCGATTTTATTTGACAGAATGAATCAAGTTGATTGGAGGTTTTAAAAAGGTGAAGTTGCATAGCTTCGATAAGTTATTTTGAGAAAAAAGGCGGATACAATATATATTGTGGTCCGCCTTTTGGTCGTCGGTCGTTTGATATATTTCGGTTATTACCGCCCCAGAAAATAGTTTATGAACATATGACAAAGGGAGATTCCCAAGTTCTTTTTTAAGGGTCTTTCGTGAAACGGCAATAGATAAAATGCTGTTGAACATTTGATGGCGTATTGTGAACCTCCTCGAACGTTTCTATCATCACAAAATTATCACCAAATTCTTTTTGCAAGGTTTCAGCACTATACCTGACAACATTTAGTCCGCTACACTTAGGAGGGCCTTTCAAGCCAAAAGTGGATATAATTAAATGACCGCCAGGCTTTAAGGCTTGATTTAGCGAGTCCACATATCTTCGTCTATCGAGAGCATCTGTCAAGAAATGGAACACGGCACGATCATGCCAGATGTCAAAACTATCTGAAAAGTTAAACTTAGTAACATTTGTTTCAATCCACGTAATTTGCTTCGATTTTTCACCATATTGTAATTTTGCTCTCTCAATTGAGCTGCCGGATATGTCTAAAACTGTTAGTTTCATATAACCCTGATCGAGTAATATACCTGCAAGTTTTGATGTGCCTCCGCCAACATCGATAATATTGCCATCGACACCAACTCCAGTGGCAGTGATAAGTCGCAGTGACATTTCCGGGTAATCTTGATACCAGCCTAACTCATCAGGTTTGTTTTTCTTATAGACACGTTCCCAATGTTGTTTTCGGTTATGCTTAAAAGGGATTAATTGGAATAGCCTCATAAGTTTTACTCTGAATAATCCAAAAAAATATTCTTTTTAATTGTTAAAGGCTGTCTATGACTTTTTTAAGTTTCCTTTGAACCTGATCTGCGATGTCATGTAAGTCAGGATTTTTTATAGCCTGCATGGACGCAATTGGGTCGATTGCGGCAACTTCGATTTTGTCATCAGCGATTTCCTGAACAATGACATTGCATGGCAGCATCGTTCCAATCTTATCTTCAGCCTGCAAGGCTTTGAAAGCAAAGGATGGATTGCAGGCCCCGAGAATATGGTATTTTTTAAAATCCACACCAAGCTTTTTTTTCAAGATGGCCATGACGTCTATATCCGTGAGTACACCGAAACCTTCTTTCTTGAGAGCTTCAGTGGTCTTTTGAACAACATCTCCAAAATTTCCCGTAACTGTGGTGTTAAAATAATAACTCATACACCCCCCTTAGTTAATGTTCGTTGAATTAAAATGCTTATAATCTTTATACTATCTTTTTAATTGATCTGTCCAGGGCTGACAGTGTTACTGTTCCCTTACAAAATAATTACGCATCATTCCCATATCCTCATGCTCCAAGTTGTGGCAATGATACAGAAACATTCCAGGATAATCATCAAAATCAACTAAGATTCTGATTCGCTCACCGGGCATCAGTAATACCGTATCTTTCCATCCTTCATCCACATAGCCATTATGCATGACTCCGCTTCGCTCAATTACTCGGAACTGCTTTCCGTGCAGGTGGATGGGGTGCGGCATGTTCATCATATGCATCATTCCGCCACCGGTGTTATTGAATTCCCAAATCTCCTTTGAGCCTAATTGAACAATCTCATCATCAGCCACATCTTCCATCTGAAATACTCGACCGTTGATTGACCATTGCATATGTCTCATCGTAAGATAAAATTGTCGGGGACGAAAAAAATTAACAGCTTCATCTTGCTTAAGAGGTCTAATTTCAGAAAGCTTCTGTGGCAGCGGTTGGATTTTTTTCACATGTTTCGCAACTTTAATTTTGAAGATAGAAAAACCAGCTCCATTTGGAAGACTTTGACTTTGCCCCATTCTTCCACCCATCACCATTCCTCGTTCCATCCGACTGCCGCCCATGCCTCCGGTGTCGAAAGGAAGGCTTATTATGGATGTCTCAAACCCGACAGGACTATCGCTAAAATCAGCCCAGATCTCCAATCTTTCCCCAGGGCTTAAAAACACATATTGACGGTTGACGGGCATTTCCAACAATCCACCGTCTGTACCGATGATGGTAAGAGGACGGCCATCTTTCCATGCCAATTTGTAAATTCGTGAATTGGAACCGTTTAGTAGGCGCAATCGATAGGCACAGGTCGATACCGGCAGGATAAAATCAGGCATACCATTAACCATTATCCAATCACCCAAAAATCCGGTCATCTGTTCCATTCTATGACCTGATGTGTATACAAGCTGATTGTCTGGATCAAACATTCGGTCCTGTATCACCAGAGGAACATCATATTCATTATCAGGCAGCCCTACGGCTTGTTCTTGTTCATCGGAAACGAGAAAGAGACCTGCCAGACCTTGATATACTTGCGGTCCAGTTCTTCCATGGGGGTGAGGGTGGTACCAATAAGTACCTGCTCTATTTTTAACCTCAAACTCATAAAGGTAGGATTCTCCCTGAGGAATCACATAACGTGGATGACCGTCCATTATAGCCGGAACGTGAAGACCATGCCAGTGCACGATGGACTCATCCGGTATTTGATTTTTAAAACGGATTCGAATTTTTTCTCCTTTGTTCGCCTTTATTATGGGACCAAGATAACTACGGGGGAGTTCGATTACCCGATTTTTATCGCCTTTATGCATCATCGCATGGTATCGCCAAACCTGTGTGAGTTTTCCAGGAAGAACGGCAACCTCATCTGGTTGTGCTACCAGCGAAATATCAAGGTCAGGGAGAAATTCTGTTTTTGAAATCGTCCCCGGATACTCGCTTGCTGCTGAATGAGTTAATCGGGGCCAGAATCCACCTGTTATCAAGCCCAGTGTTCCATATCCTGCCAGTTTGAGAAACTGTCTTCTGCTATTCTCACCTGCGATCTCTCTTGTCGTATTTTGTTTTTTCATCGATAAAACCTTTAAGTATTATTGAAGTAGATCTTTTTTCATGGACTCAAATTCACCACGGTTAATTTCTCCTCTGGCATAACGTTCCTTTAGAATATCCGTTGCGTTAGAACTCATGCTGACACCAGAATGGCCTCTGTCGCCCGTGGATTGTATCAGCCATCTAATCAGAAAAACTAAACCGACAATGATTAAACCCCAAAATAAAAGCATAAATATCATACCGAACCATCCTGTTCCCCAGTCGCCCATCATCCATTGCCCATATGCTGCCAGTTACTGTAGCCGCCTGATTGGGCCAATGCAGGGTTTACATAAATGTTGCTTAGGACCAACATGGTTAAAGACCATGTCAACCCCTTTTGAATCCAGTGTTTGTAATTCATGTTACACTATCTAATCCATATAATGCAGCCAAATAATTTCTAAAAAGCAGGGGCGGCAATCAGCCGCCCCAAAACAAGTGCTTAAAATATGGCTAAGGGATTACCACCTACAATTTCCACCACCACCAGGACCGTAACCCATCATTGGGCCATGTCCTCCATAACCGTAACCCATCATCGGGCCATATCCTCCAGGTCCACGATTATAATTTGGTGCAGATTTCCTTGCCTTAATCTCATAATTCAGGCGTTCCTGATCAAGAGTGCTTTGAAGCTTCGATATGTCACTCTGCAGCTTTGAAGCCTTGCTGGTGTCCGGGTTTTCCTTGGCCAGTTCACTTCTCAAAGCAAGCTCTTTTTCGTAAAGATTTTGACGGATATTTTCAGTCGCCTTGAAGTATTCGGCACGCTGCTGATCTAATTTCGCTATTTCATCTGTAGAAAGATTGCCGTAATATCCTTCTTGGCCATACCCATATCCGCCGTGCATACCGGGTCCCCAACTATCAGAGCCCATCATGTGACCATATCCTCGGCCCCAACCGGCAAACGCCAGAGTGGTAATACCAAAAATTGCCACAACCGTTAGTATTAAAATTCCTTTAGCTTTCTCGTTCATTTGTACCTCCATATAATTGATTAATTTTTACTTGGGCTAATAAATTGCTTTTTATTATCCCGTAACATTGAAATCAATTAGAGCAAATGACGTGCCATATATTGTCCGAAACATCTATTTATTCATTAACTAATTGTAATTGTGTGCTTTTTATAATTTGTGTTTTGGTTGGCCGATCAGGACTTCCCATAATTTGTTGTTAAAGCTGGGGAGTTATTATACACCTATGGTGCAAAAATCTGAGATAGTGGGGTGAAAATACCCATTCTGTAAAACAATATGATATGAGATAGGACCAAAGGAGGTATTTGGCAGGACTAACTCTTTTTTAAGCATCCATAAATCCGGTTTTTGGATTAATCGATACCGTAATCTTTCAGCTTTTTGTGCAAAGTCTTCCGATTGATCTTTAACCTTCGTGCAGTTTCACTTTTGTTACCGCCTGTCGCGTCAAGGGTGGCAAGTATCGCCTCCTTTTCAATGTCTTCTAAAGGACGGTTGGCCACAGTAGGCTTTGGCTTCTCGACCCAGTCGCTTTTTTCTGAATAGGGTTCAACTATATTTGAAGGTAGATCTTTTTCTGTGATGAGATCACCGGTTAACAAAATCACGGCACGCTCAATCGTGTTTTCAAGTTCCCTGACGTTGCCCGGCCATCCATAGTTAATAAGCATATCCATCGCCAATGGAGAAAAACCTTTTACATTTTTGCGGTTCTTTTCGGCATATTTTTCTAAAAAATATTGTGCAAGCAAAGGGATATCATCCTGCCGATCACAAAGCGGCGGAACATTCAGCGTGACAACATTCAAACGATAATACAAATCTTCTCTGAATTTGCCTTTTTTAACATCTTCTTCTAAGTTTCGGTTAGTAGCGGTCAGTATGCGAACATCTACACTTAAGGTTTCTTCTCCGCCCACTCTTTGGAGCTCTCTCTCCTGAATGACACGCAACAGTTTGGCCTGCATTGTTGCTGAGGTCTCTCCGATTTCATCAAGGAAGATGGTTCCTTTGTGGGCCTGCATAAACTGTCCTTCACGACGTTTGTCGGCTCCTGTGAATGCGCCTTTTTCATGTCCGAAAAGCTCTGATTCCAGAAGTGTTTCAGTCAGCGCTGCACAATTTACAATCACCATGGGATGATTTTTCCGGTTGCTGTTGTGATGGATCGATTTGGCGATCAATTCTTTGCCAGTACCGCTTTCGCCTGTAATCAACACGGTTGCTTCAGAGGGTGCAACCATGGCCAGCAAATCGATGAGTTCTTTCATCGTCCGGCTTTTTCCAATGATGTTTTTAAGATCGTAATCAGCGCTTAGTTTGTCTTTTAAATATTTGTTTTCTTCTTTAAGGCCCGTGTGCTCCAAGACCCGTTCGAGGGTAAGTTTCAAAACCTCAAAATCGAGTGGTTTGGTCAAATAGTCATATGCACCGGCTTTTAAGGCCTCAACCGCTGAATCGACCGATGAATAGGCAGTCATGATCAAAATCGGTATAGCTGGATTGTAATCGTTAATTTTTTTTAAGGCCTCGATCCCGCTCATTTGTGTCATTCGAACGTCCATTAAAATGAGATCAAACGGTCTTTCTTTAACGTTTTCGACCGCTTGAGTGCCGTCATCTGCCAAAGAGACCGTATATCCCCAGCTTTTAATGATTGTTTTGAGCGCTGTTAAATGGCTGGGATCATCATCAACAACAAGTATGTGAAGCGGGCATTGCAAGTTCATATTAACCTCATTACATTTTCTTAGTTGGAATGACGATGGTAAATGATGTACCCTGTCCGGAAACACTGCGAACTTTTATTTCACCTTTGTGGGCTTCGATGATTTTGTGGACAATCGGCAGTCCCAAACCAGTACCTTTGGCCTTGGTTGTAAAATAGGGGTCAAATATCTTATTCAGGTCTTCG
>Ga0210085_1001190_pt1 | contig 10495 bp, 7 predicted proteins | sample China_Galinas_PW_5_FD_184866 | JGI IMG/M metagenome (GOLD analysis project Ga0210085, IMG submission 184866) | Wetland microbial communities from San Francisco Bay, California, USA, that impact long-term carbon sequestration - China_Galinas_PWC_D1... | ecosystem: Environmental > Aquatic > Marine... | reverse complement strand
TAAGATAATGGACGCCCTCCTTAAACGGTTTGACGAACATTTCAAGTCGAAAACCTGTACCATAAGACAAGAGATGCATATAGATGGTGGAATCAGCCTCGACGAAGTTGATGTTTGCGTCCTTGTTGGTGGAGGCATCGGCGGCAATGGCCGAATGAACGGTCATAAAAGATGATATGTTGCCGATTGCCGTCAATACCTGTTCGCTGGCTTCGGTAGGAACGGTCAGACCATCTTTGCCGGTTATTTGTGCAATCCGGCGATGGTTGTCGTTAATGGTGATGATCTTGAACCGTGTGGGTGTCTCTTGAAAGACGGTGACATTATCCTGTGTTATGGTCTGGGCAAACCGGATATGGAGATGGTTTTCACGCTCTTCGACAAGGAGTTCAGGTTCTCCGGAGACGAATTCCACCGGGGTGGTCGGTGAAGCGGCAAGGAAGAGATGGGGATGTCCGATCATGGCTACCAGAGCCTTGTCCATATCGAGCCGGTAACTGACTTTTCGCGTCTCTGGATGGATATTTTTTTCTATGGCAAGACAGATCTTGCGATCCTGAACACAGAGATACCCGAGGTTCTTCGGCGAGACAAGCCGAGCCAGCGACAGAGGCCTGCCCTTGCTCCAATCGCCTGAGGGCGTAAGTTTCTGTTCCCGAGGGCTGATCTCTATTTTATCCTTGGCAAATTCAACCAACCAGGTCATTCGGATAGTCTGGGTGGGTTCCTGTTGAAAGGTCGTGACGTGAATGAGTGCATCGAGGCTACGCCTCCAAGGTTCTTCCGGTTCAAGGATATCGACAAGCGAAATTATACCTGTTTGTTTTTTCAGTTGTTCGACGGTGCAATGATAGGAGGTTTGATGGTGGTTGATTTTATTTAAAATTTCAGCAAACGCCAAGGCAAAGAATAAGTAGCCGTTTTCCAACGCATTTATTTGCAAGGTGGAGATTTTTGTTTCGACCTCCGGTTGAATGGAACTGTTTAACCAATATTGGCAAAGTGCGTCAAAAAGAACGGTCAGACTGTGGGGAGGTTCATCATTCCTAAGATGGACATCCGTGCTCGGGATCGTATTGTTGAGTTGTTGATCAAGGACCATTGCCAGGAAGGAATAGGCATCTTCTTCAACCGATCCGGCAAAGAGAGATTGAGACATACCGATCCTGGCGGCAATTTCCGGATAGAGTGATGTGTCTTTTTGCTGCAAAAGCGCCAATATAAAAAAGAGGCCTGTGGGGCCGAAAAATGCTACATTATCGCTATTGTTGAGCTTTCTTAGAAAATCGATATCCTCTATAAACGTTTCAATAGCCTCCTCTTGTCTTCCTTGTAAGAAATTTACAGTGCCCAGAGCTCCTGTTCCGGAAAAAAGAGAGGCGTGATTGGTTATTAATTCCCTTGCCTCACTGAGATTTCCTAAAAGGAGCAATTGATTGAAAAGAAGACGCTTGAACGGCAGCTGTTCGTCGATGTTGAGGGTTTCAAACGTGCTGTGGTTTCCAAGGTATTGGAGAATCTCAGGGAATGTCCGCAGGTTGGCCTGAGCATATTTCAACACGTTGTCGAGAAGATAGAACTGAAAAGAAATGGGGAGCTTTCTAAACCATGAAATGTCGAAAGGGTAAGTTGTAACCTGGACGGTTGGGGGGAGTATCGGGACAATTTCACGGCATTGGGCATCAATAAATTCGCTGGCATCGTCAATCAACTCAAATTGCTGGGTGTAAATGCCGATACGTAATTCACGCATAGCTCTCCAGCAACGGGTCGTCCATTTTCCGTAATAATACGATACCGGCGCTTCAGCCCTGATCACGTCGGCAAATAGTTGGAAAGTCCCTTCAGCAACGGAGAGTTTACTCAGTATTTCTACTATCTCGGGAGCGCACTGCCGTTCAGGGGTAAGAAGTTTCAGCTGTTGAAATTTAGCAAGATAGTGGTTGAGGTTTGTGGCAGTTGGCCTGTTGCCACGTGAACTTCGGAGTTCGAGGTTGTTAAGACAGTTGATGACAAGGGAAACATTGGCAGGCTCGTAAACAACAGAGAGAAATTGGAGAAGCGTTTTTTCGAAATTGCTGAGATTGTCATATTGCTGCAGTAAATCGTTTTCAATTGTCATTGGTTAATACTTGTGTTGGGCCGGAATGAGAAAGGGATCCTGGCCTGGCGACTATTTTATCAAGATTTATCGAAAAAAAAACGGGGAACAAACATTCTACTACAGCATGGAGAATGGGAAAAGGGCAAAAAGGTAGGGCGCTGATATTTCTTTGTTCAAATCTACCGCCCAAATAGTTGTTCTGTACACGGAAAAGTCGAGCTCTCATCCTGAAGATAATATTCTCCTATCCAGTGTGCCTCTTCATTCCTTGAAAATATCTAATAATACAGTATGTTTTCATGTTGTAAATGAATTAATAAGTAGTTGACAATATGCCAACTTATGATTATGAATTATTGACATATTGTCAATAATTATATGAACGCCGGTCAACATTTGACGAGCGAACTTTACATTGAGGAAGACCATGACGGCACTGGGGTACATCTTTTTAACGATGGGGCGTGATTCTCAGGTATCGATCGGAGAACAACAGAAGGTGATTGAAGAGTATGGAAAATCAAGCGGACTTGATGTGCAGGATTATTTCATTGAGCAGGGTTGTTCGCTGAAATCTCCATTTCGGGAGAGAAAGGAGGCCGCAAAATTGCTCAAAGGAGTAAAGCACGGCGATACGATCATTACGATGAAATCCGAATGGGTTTTCGGGTCTGCCAAGGAAGCAGTTCGGCTGATCAAAATGCTGAGAAAACAATCTATCTCATTGTATTGTCTTGATTTAAAGGAAAATATTTCTCTTGAAACAGAAAGGAAACTTGTTGTTTCCGAAGGTTCTTCGTCGTTGATTCTGGCGGTTTTAATGTCTCTTGCCGTTTGCGACAGCAGTAAACATGGAGAGTCGATCAAAGCGACCAAACGCCATCAGAAAAGAGAGGGGAAATATCTGGGAGGGCCTGTTCCTTTTGGATGGCGAGTCGAAGGCGAATATCTGGTCCAAGACCTGAGGCGACAACAGATCATTCGTGAGATCAATAAATTACGATCTGATCGATGGTCGTATAGGGATATTGTGGAAAAACTCAAGCAGCGGCATAATCTCCGTTTGTCCCATGAGGGAATACGCCGAATTCTGGCTAATAATTCTCAAAAAAAAGAAGATGAGAGGAAACGCGAGTTGAGTGGGAAAAGGAAGAAAAACCCGCAATTGGTCAGTCACAAGGCTCCTGGTAAAGACGCGCAAAAGGGAACAGGCGCAAATGGAAGGGGAAAGGAAGGGCAAAGCTAATCGCGAGCGAGAAAATAGAATAAAAGCTCGACTCTTCAACCTAAGGCATTTCCTCAACTATTCGAGAATATTGTCCTTCTGTTGGAGGATTTTACTCGTTCTGTATTGTTTGCTGGAGTCTTAAGCCCGAAATCCGGGTTAGTACGGCTTTATCAGCTGAGGCTGAGCTTAGCCGGCCCACCCAGGAATAATTCTGCTTGAAAGTGGGGTTGAAATAGCAATACTATCCCAAAATTCGCAACCAGATGGGCGAGACGGTGGACGGTAAACTTGCCGGGATAGACTATCAGAGCCCTTTGAATGTGGTTACAACTGCATTTTTTTGTGCATGATTCAACCAGGCATTCAAGATTTCCTGTTGTTTGAGGCGTAATAAGGCGGCTTTGTATTGGCTGCGCTCATTGTCATTTAGATCCATCTTCGGTGTCATCCTCTCTGCGAACTTATAAACATAATACGCTTTGTCTGCCTGACCTATTTGTTCAGGATAAGGTGATTTGCTTGAGAGTTGGAATATCTTGTTTATCAGAGAAGCGGGAAAAGAGGAATCGGGATTTCTCTTGCTCTTTGACAAAAGACCGGAAGCCTGGACGGTTAGCCCGGAATCCTTTGCAATTTTTTCGAAATTGCCGCCGTTTTTTACCTTTGTAAGAATATCATTTGCGGTAGTTTGTGCCAATTCCGCTGCTCTGGCGGTAATGAAGTCTTTCGTGACCCGGGCTTTGATATCCGCAAGTTTCGGGACGGCAGGTTCCTTGATGTGTTCTGCAAAGATGATGGCATACCCTTTTTGGGTTTCAATCAGCGAGCTCAACTCACCTTGTTTAAGGGCAAAAGCTGTCTCAAGGAATTTTTGATCATCTTTGATAGTAGCAGGGGGTGCATTACGGGAAAAGAACGGGGTTTCGACAATGGCAGCCTGTGGGTGCTTTTTGATATAAGCCTGAAGGCTTCCAGCACTGATAATCCCTTCGTAACAGTCATTTGCAAGTTGGAAGGCTTTGGATTTAGCCTCTGATATCTGGAGATCATGTACTACTTCATCATGGACGTCTGAAAGTGGTTTAACCACTGCTGGTTTAATCGATTCTAGCTTTATGATATGAAATCCGTACGGGGAGCGGACAAGGTCACTGATCTGGCCGGGTTTCATGGAGAAAACCGCATCATTGAAAGCTTTTACCATTTGATCTTTCCGGAAAAATCCAAGATCACCGCCCTGTTTCGCAGTGGGGCCTTCGGAATACTCTTGCGCAAGTTTTGCGAAATCCTTGCCGGATCTTGCCAGTTGCAGCACCTTTTCGGCTTTTTGCTTCTGGGCTTGTACATCCTTTTCGGAACTGTCAGGGTTCAGTTTAAAAAGGATATGCCTGGCATGGCGTTGCTCCGGTGTGGAAAATTTCGTTATGTTTTTGGAATAATACTCTTTGATAGAGGCATCATCCGGAGTGATGTTCTTTGCAATTTTGTCAAAGTCAAAGGAGAGATACTGGAGTTGCACCTGAGGGGCGGTTTTATAATTATCTTTTACCGTCTCAAACCATGCTGCAAGATCCTTTTCGTTAACGTTTATCTTATTCGTAAAGGATTCCGGTGAAACCTTTACGAATGAAACTGAGACGCTTTCTCTTTCCAGGTCAAAAAGCTCCTTAATCTCCTGGTCAGTGACAATGGAGGCAAAGCCTTCTATATTGTGGATAGTTTTTTGAACAAGCATGTCATGACGTATCGAATCTTCAAAACTGTGCGGAGTATATCCATTCCTGGAAAGAAGGAACTTGTATTTTTGGGGGCTGAAGGATCCATTGTCTTCAAATTGCGGCATCTTCTGGATTTCGTTCTGCAACTCGATCGGACTCACGATCAGTCCCATTTTCTGACCACCTTGACGGAACAGTGAATCCCGGACAAATCGATTGATAACCTGTTGCTTTAGACCAATTTTTTCAATAAATCCAGGCGGAATTGCGCCATTAAAGCGATCGCGGAGACGGGACTGAGCTTGCTCATAGGCTTTCTGGAACTGAGGAAAGGAAATCTCATCATCATTAATGGTTATGGCAGAACGATTCCTGTTCATCAGTTGTGTCCCAACGCCCCAGAAAATAAAAACCAGGGCGATGATGACGACGACAGCCTGCATAATTGTAGACTGAGCTTTATTGCGAAGTATCTGGAGCATAAAGGCACACTTGGTAGAAGATTTTCAATTGAACCCGAAGGGGTCGGTAAAACGACAACCATCCTCTCAGCAGTATAAGATTACGTAATAATAGTTGTTGGATTTACCCTTTCTAGCTTTTCCGTGCAAGGAAAAACCGAGGTCTGAAGTTTGAAAACGCAACGGCATTACTCTCTTGCAACAGGTACATCCTTTTCTTTGTATTGCAATTTGAAAAAAAATACGTAATAATCCTCATCCTCATATAAATTGAATGTAATTTTGTTAAGTAAATTATGAAATTGAAACAAGTTATGTCATGCTGGCAGGGGGAGAAAATGATTCGTCATTCACTTGACAAACGCTTTCTCCTGTAGTAAAAATGCCTAGTTAGTTTTAGCTTGACTTAAGAACGGTGAAAGCCATAAAATTATATTTTTTCAAGGAGGTATGAAATGCCGACGCTCGAACACAATGGATCCACCTTTCAGGTAGATGAAGATGGTTTCCTGCTCAAAGGTATGGAAGAATTCAATGACGATTGGGTAGACTACGTAAAAGGTATCGAAGGTATCAGCGAATTGACAGACGAGCACCATAAAGTGATTGATGCTCTTCAGGAGTATTATAAGAAGAATGGTATTGCACCGATGGTTCGTATTCTTTCCAAAACCACTGGGTTCCCGCTGAAAAGAATTTACGAGCTGTTCCCCTCCGGACCAGGAAAAGGAGCCTGCAAGATGGCCGGCCTTCCGAAACCGACCGGTTGTGTATAACGAGTTTTTTTAACGACTTTGACTGACTGAAAAAGGGGAAGAGCCTGGGGCTCCTCCCCTTTTTTTTATCTGATTACCAAAAATCCAAGTTGCGCACAGTGATAATCAGATTTTTTATGCCGAGCTTTTTCTCTTGTTCCGCGCCAAAGCTCCTTTTCTGATTGGCAACTATTCAGTTCCTTCCAGCATCTTATTAAAGGCTTCCTCATGGAGGCCGGAAATTATTTCCCCATAGTGCCGGGGTGTAATCATTGCACCGTGAATTCCCCCGCGAAGATTGATCTCGTTGAGAAAAATCATGCCGTCGGTGGTTTGTAGGAGATCTATATGCGCATAAGGGAAGTCTCCTCGGGTCATGGCCTTTCTGCAGAGGTCTTCCTGAGTGGCCGTCAACTCCCAACGGCAGGATTTTCCACCACAATGAAGGTTGTTCCTGAAATTGTCGGGATTGGACCGTTGATAGGCTTCGATATAGTCTCCCAGGATGATGACGCGTATATCCCGGCTGTTGTCAAAAAAGGGTTGTACAACAAAAGGAAAAGGCAGGACATTGTTGGCGCACAGTGTGAAGATATCTTCGGGATCCCTGAACAGATGAATCCCCAGGCCTCCATGTTTCCTGTCGTGTTTTAGGACCACACGCGTTATCTTATTTTTTTTGTGGAGGGAAATGACATCGAGAAGACCATGGATATCATATACGGCATACGTGCCAGGGGCCATCAAGGATTGAAAAATCCTGGCCTGAAATACTTTTGATCTGCCTGCAAGTTGGGATGTTGCGGAGGGGAAGAGTTTTATCCCCCGTTCCACGAGATCGAGTAAAATGTGCTCTTCCTGTGATTTCAGGCGAAGTCTGCAACCAACGATATCGCCTGCTTGCAAATCTTGCATACAGGAAAAAAGTGTTTCGTTATCCCTGATTATACGTGGGGGTGAGGCCAATTCAAAATACCATTTCTGTAAAACGATCAAGGAGTTCCGGGAGTTCCTCCTCACAGCTTCCACAGAAAAGCTTTATTTCTCCGAAGATCTGAGATTCATTTTCTTCCTGGGTGAAACTTCCATCGGCGTTTTGTTTAAAGTGCGTGGTGATTATTGCATCTTCGGCTATCTGGAAAAAATGACTATCGTTGCCGCAAAACGGGCATGTCATGCGGTTGGCAACTGTCGGCTCGTGACTGCTGGTAGACATATGTGAGACCTGCGAATATCGCTGGGGAATGCGATGGGTCTATTTATCCGTCGTATTCTTTTTGTTTACTGGTAGTTGTGCTTTAACCTGCGGTTTGTTTTCCTGTTCGACAAAACGAAGTTCCTGAGTGCTGGCTTTGATTTCGCCATCAAGCAGGGCGCCCGGTTCGACTGTAAGGCTTCCAGCCTCGAGCTTTCCTCGAATGGCGCATTCTTTTCTGGCGACTACGATGGAGGCGGTTACATTTCCCTTAAGTTCACCATGGCAGGTAAAACTAGTAACGTGAATATCCCCGGTAACTTTACCTGATTTGCTGAGAATGAGGTGTTCCCCGTTAACGTTGCCATTGACGGAACCATCAATCATTGCTTTACCTTTGAAGCTGATTTCCCCGGTGATCAGCATGCTTTTATCGATGATGGAAGAGATGGCCTCTCCTTCGGCCTTTTGGATCTCCTTCTCAAAGGTGCCGTCCTTTTTTCCAAAAATACTCATCGAATTATTTCCTTTTTTGGGCAACGATTGAACGGGAGATGCTGACAAATTTGAAAAATTTATAAGGATCGATTGTCTTGTTGTGAATGCTTATTTCATAGTGAAGATGCGGCCCGGTCGATCTTCCGGTATTTCCGACATATCCTATTATCTGGCCCCTGGAGACATGCTCACCCTTATCCACTCTGAATCTGCTGAGATGTCCGTAACCGGTAGTATACCCATTGCCATGGTCTATTTGGATATAATTGCCGTAGCCGCCGTTTCTCTCAGCAATAACCACGGTTCCTTCGGCTGTCGCACGGACCTTTTCGCCGACATAGCCGGAAATATCGATTCCGGGATGGAAAGCCGCGGTATGGGTGATCGGATCAATTCGTGCTCCATACGGAGAGTTGATTTCTCCACGGATCGGTTGGCCGAGCGGTAACGTCCTGAGTTTCTTGAGATATTGATCAGCTTTATACAGGAGTTGATTGTAATGGTTGTCTTCGATGGCGATGAATGGACCACCGCTGTTGGATGAGGCGTCCGAATGCTTGACTTTTTTGAGTTTTACTCCAATATGGTTCATGACATTTGCAATGAGTTCACTGCGTTCCCTGAGTTCACTGACTGCAGTCGACATAAGATGCTCTTTTTCTTCTTTGAACGCGGCTTCCTGCTGGAGATTCTGCATTTTGAGATCGGCGATCAGGTGGCTGCTTTTCAGACGTAAATTGGTTACCAGTTGCTCGTTTCTTGCTTTCAGCTGGGCCACTTCATCTTTATGGTCTTGAATCAGACCAGCAAGCCGTGCTTCGAAGCCGGAATTGATTTTGTCCGTTTGCGCCTTGTCTTTTTTCAAGACAGCCATACGGTGCATGAGGTAAGTATTTTGAAGGGAGAAACCAACGGTGAAGAGACTGCTGAATGAGAGAAGGGTAATTGCCAGAATAGAGAGGAGAGTTGTCAGGAGAAGTTTTCTCCCTGAGATAATGAAGGTTCGTACCCCTCCGTTTTCGTTGGCAATAATAATGTTGAACCGTTCCGCCATTGCAGTTTCTCCTGATTGATTGTATAAAATTACATCTGGAAAATAGCCATATTTAGCAATGTGTTACTTCCCGCACCCTTCATTACCGATGTTTTATAACAGCGAGCCGTAAAATAATCAACCCAAAAAGGCCCGGAAAATACTGTTAGAATTTATCGAAAAGCATAACAAAAAAACATATTCAACCCAAATACTGCCGTATCATGTCCAATCTGCTTGTCTGCCGGTCATTGACCAAGTCGTTCGGTGCTCAACTCCTGTTTCAAAACGTCGATCTGGTTGTCGACAGCCAGGATAGGATAGGCCTGATCGGCCCGAACGGATCCGGAAAATCAACCCTCATGAAAATTCTCTGTGGGCTTGAAGAAGCGGATCAGGGCGAGGTTGTCACCCGTAAGCATGTGCGTCTCGAATATCTTGCCCAGGAAGATACTTTTGATGAGACAAAAGGAATCAGGGAAAACCTCTTTTTATCCCTTATCGGCACGAAACTCGAAGATATTGAGAAGTATAATAGAGTACATGCAATGTTGAGCCGTGGAGGGTTCGTTGATGACGGGATCCCGGTCAGGCTTTTGTCGGGCGGCATGAGAAAACGTTTGTCCATATGCCGCAGTCTGCTTTCCCAGCCGGATGTGCTGATCATGGACGAGCCCACCAATCATCTGGATATCGAGGGTATTCTATGGTTGGAAAGGATGATTTCCGAGTCATCACACGGAAAACACTCAGCTTTTATTCTCGTGAGCCATGACAGGAGGTTCTTGGAAAATTGCACCAATCGCATGGTTGAACTGTCTCCGGTTTATCCGCAGGGCTCGTTCCAAGTGAAGGGCAGGTACAGCGATTTTCTGGAGGAAAGGGAAAAATTTCTGCTTCTTCAGGCTCAGGACGAAGAACGTCTCCACAATAAGGTGAGGCGGGAGACCGAATGGCTCCGCCGCGGTCCGAAGGCAAGGGCGACAAAGGCACGATATCGGATCGACGAGGCTCACCGATTACAAAATGAACTGGCTCAAGTTAAAGAAAGGAATAGGGCTTTGGCCAATGTTCGAATTGATTTCGAGGCGACAAAGCGTAAAACCAAAAAACTTCTCGAAGCAAAAGGAATCAGCAAGAAGTATTCGGATAAACAGCTTTTTACCGATCTTGACATACTGCTTTCTCCGGAAAGCAGGCTGGGACTTCTTGGGCAGAATGGGTGCGGCAAATCAACCTTGATGCGTATTCTTGCCGCCGGTGAAAACGAAGCCGGTCCGGGATTGGACGCCGGGAGCATCCGGATAGCCGGGAATGTCAAGATCGTCCATTTTGACCAGCGACGTGAAGATATCGATCCATCAGTCACCTTACGCCGGGCACTTGCACCTGAGGGCGATTCGGTGATTTTCCGAGGTAACTCCGTCCATGTGGTTTCATGGGCAAAGCGGTTCCTGTTTCGGGTCGATCAACTGGAAACTCCAGTGGGGCAGCTTTCCGGCG
>Ga0210085_1001189_pt1 | contig 10497 bp, 11 predicted proteins | sample China_Galinas_PW_5_FD_184866 | JGI IMG/M metagenome (GOLD analysis project Ga0210085, IMG submission 184866) | Wetland microbial communities from San Francisco Bay, California, USA, that impact long-term carbon sequestration - China_Galinas_PWC_D1... | ecosystem: Environmental > Aquatic > Marine... | reverse complement strand
ACGGGTCCAGCGGGCGGTCGACCGCCGCTTCGACCGGGCCCGCTATGACGGGGAGCGCCTGGTGGGCGCCTTCGGCGAGCGCCTGCGTGACGAGGTCGACCTCGAGACCATCCGCGCCGACGTCCTCGCCACCGTCGACCAGGCCGTCCGTCCGGCCTCGGTCGGGCTCTGGCTGCGGGAACGGCCGGAGGCCGGGCGATGAGGCGCATCGCTGGTCGAATCGCCGCGGTCAGTCTGCTGGCTCTGCTCATCGTCGGCGTTGTGATCGCGGCCACCCAGGACTTCTATGTCCCGATCTTCTACGTTTCCTACGCCAGCGTCGGTTACGTCCTGGTCGTACGGCGACCGCGCGACTTCCTCGGCTGGTTGCTCATCCTGCTGGCGTATGGGTTCATCACGGTCGGCAGCAGCTTCCCGGTCGATGCAGCCGGTCTGGAAGCGGGCACAGCCTCGGCCGGGGACTACCTGGTCGTCTGGGTCGCGACCTGGGCTGGCTACCTGTTCTTCGCGAGTTTCATCGCCCTGGCCCTGCTATTCCCGACCGGCCGGCTGCCCGAGCGACCCTGGAGGCGACCTGCGGCCGCTCTGATCGTGGGCGCCGTTATCGTGTCGGTCGTCTCGGCGGTCATGCCCACGCTGACGTACAACCCCGGCCAGGCTGATATGGCCAGCATCAACGTCCGTAACCCGTTCGCCCTTCTGCCCGAGGCATGGTTCCGGGATATCCAGGAGGTCGATGTCTTGACCCCGGTGGCGCTGACCTTGCTGGTCCTCGCTGTCACCACGATGCTCGCTCGATACTGGCGAGCCACCGGCCTGCTGAAGCTCCAGATGCGCTGGCTCGTTGCGGCGCTGGCGGCGATCGTCGTCGCGATCGCCATCGGCCTGGTCATCCTGGCCGTTGTCGGCGATGACGCGGCCTATGCCTGGATCCCGGCCATGTTGGCCTATCCGTTGGTCCCCATCGCCATCGGCATCGCCGTCCTGCGCTACCGCCTGTACGAGATCGACCGGCTCATCAGCCGCACCATCGGCTGGGCGCTCGTGACGGCGCTACTCGTCGGTGCCTTCCTGCTGCTGGTCCTGGCCTCGACCGAGCTGCTCCAGCCCCTCACCGGCGGCAACACCCTCGCGGTGGCCGGCTCCACGCTCATCGTGGCGGCGCTCTTCGCGCCCCTGCGGGGTCGGGTCCAGCGGGCGGTCGACCGGCGCTTCGACCGGGCCCGCTACGACGGGGAGCGACTGCTGGCCGCCTTCGGCCTGCGCGTGCGTGACGAGGTCGACCTCGAGACCATCCGCGCCGATGTCCTCGCCACCGTCGATGCCGCCGTCCGTCCTGCCCACGTCGGGCTCTGGCTGCGGGAACAACGGGAGAGGAGCCGATGAGCGACCAGCGAAAGGCGAAGAGGACTCCGACGCGCCGGATCGTGGCGGTCATCTGCTGGGCCGCGGCTATCGCCGTCCCGGCGGTGGTCCTGCTCCTATCACTGGGCTTGCCGAGCCTCGAGGGCGATGCCTTGGCCTACGCGATGTATGGACTGATCATCACTACTTGGGGAGTGACGGGGGCCTTCCTCATTACCAAGGTGCCGGCGAATCGGGTCGGGTGGCTGCTCTGGGTCACAGCGACGGGCATGGGCCTGTCGCTGGTTGGCCAGGTTTGGGCCGCGATCAGCATCGAGGCGTCCGGGCGAAACACGCCGATCCCTGAGGTGAGTGCGGCACTCAGCCTGCTATTCCTCCCGTCCATGACCTTGATCGTCCTTCTACCCATGCTCTTTCCTGACGGGCGGTTCCTCTCACGTCGCTGGGGTGCGGTGGGCGCTCTGACCGTCATCGCTATCTGCCTCCTGCTCGCAGCCATGGCCGTTCGCCCGGGGGAATTCGAAGACATGTCCGGTGTCGAGAACCCATTCGGCGTGCCCGCCCTGGCGAACATCTCGGAGCTGATCCTCACCGGTGTCAATGTCTTTCTGCCCGTCGCGCTCGTCCTGGGTATCGCCGCCGCCGTTCTCCGCTACAGACGAGGGTCGGAGCTGGAGCGCAGGCAACTCAAGTGGTTCGGCGCTGTCGTCGCTCTGAGCTTGTCGGGCTTCCTTGCAGCGTCCCTGATCCCAGGCCCATTCGGTCAGTGGGCGTGGATCGTCGCAAGCCTCGGCCTCGGCCTGCTTCCACTCGCCATCGGCATCGCCGTCCTGCGCTACCGCCTGTACGAGATCGACCGGCTCATCAGCCGCACCATCGGCTGGGCGCTCGTGACGGCGCTACTCGTCGGTGCCTTCCTGCTGCTGGTCCTGGCCTCGACCGAGCTGCTCCAGCCCCTCACCGGCGGCAACACCCTCGCGGTGGCCGGCTCCACGCTCATCGTGGCGGCGCTCTTCGCGCCCCTGCGGGGTCGGGTCCAGCGGGCGGTCGACCGGCGCTTCGACCGGGCCCGCTACGACGGGGAGCGACTGCTGGCCGCCTTCGGCCTGCGCGTGCGTGACGAGGTCGACCTCGAGACCATCCGCGCCGATGTCCTCGCCACCGTCGATGCCGCCGTCCGTCCTGCCCACGTCGGGCTCTGGCTGCGGGAGCGAGGTAACCAGGAATGATGAGCGATGTCGTAACGATTCTTGGACGACAGGGAGGCACGCTACGGACATGACGATCATCCAGTCGCTCCGACGATCCATCGGTCTGGGCGCTCCGGCAGCTACCGAAGCTGACCCCGACGCGACAACAGTCGTGCCTGCGGAAGAGCCCGTCGTCGACACCACGCCGGTGGAGAGCCCGAACGTCGCGCCCATCGAGATCGCCCCGGACGACCCCTTGCTGGCCGTCCTCGCCTCAGCGACGGAGCTGGTGGAGGTGGACCGCCTGACCCTCGACTCCCCGGCGCTCCACGCCTTGCGTGCGAACGACATCCGCATGATCGTGCCGCTGACCGCCCAGGGCGAGCTCATCGGTGCGCTCTACCTTGGCCCGCGCCTGTCAGAGCAGGACTACTCGACCGACGATCGCCGCCTGCTCAGCTCGCTGGCCGGGCTGGCCTCGCCTTCGATCCGCGTGGCGCAGCTGGTCCAGACGCAGGCCACCGAAGAGGCCGAGCGTCAGCGCATGGAGCAGGAGCTGCGGGTCGCGACCATGATCCAGCAGCAGTTCCTGCCACATTCGCTGCCGGACCTGCCCGAGTGGCAGATCGCCGCCTACTACGGGCCGGCACGCGCGGTCGGCGGCGACTTCTACGACTTCATGCCGCTGCCCGACGGACGGATCGGCGTGGTTGTCGGCGATGTCACCGACAAGGGCGTGCCGGCGGCGTTGGTCATGGCTCGGACCCACTCCATCCTGCGGGCGGAGGCACCCCGGCTGGTCGAGCCCGGGGCGGTCCTCAGGCAGGCCAACGAGTTGCTGTGCCAGGAGATGCCGACGAACATGTTCGTCACCTGCCTGTATGGCGTCCTCGACCCGGGGACCGGCTCGTTCCGCTTCGCCAACGCGGGTCACAACCTGCCCTATGTCCGCAGCGGCGGCGAGGTGGGCGAGTTCCGCGCGACCGGCATGCCCCTCGGGCTGCTGCCGGGCATGGAGTACGAGGAGGCCGAGGGGACCGTGGGAGCGGGCGACAGCCTGCTGCTCTACTCCGACGGGTTCGTCGAAGCGCACGACCCAGACGGAGAGATGTATGGCTTCCCGCGCCTCCGACAGGCCTTCGCGGTCGATGCTTCCGGGAGTGAGCTGGTCGATCAGCTCCTTGACGACCTGCACGCCTTCACCGGCGCGGACTGGGAGCAGGAGGACGACCTGACCATGGTCACGCTTCGGCGCTCCACGGGCGCCGCGGCCTTCGGGTCGGCTGCCGGCGTCGAGGCAGAGGATGCTGAGTCGCGGGTGCTGCTGGACGTACACATCCCCAGCGCCACCGGCAACGAGCGACTGGCCATGGACCAGGTGGCGGAGGCGGTGGAGCCGCTCGGACTGGCGGGAGAGCGCCTGGAGCGCCTGAAGACGGCCGTCTCTGAGGCGGCCATGAATGCCATCGAACATGGGAGCGGCGGGCAGCCGGAGATCCCCATCCACGTGCGCGTCACCGCGACGGGCTCGCAGGTGCAGGTGCGCATCGCGGACCTCGGCCTGGGCGGAGAGATCCCCCTGGGTCAGTCCGAGGTACCCGACATCGAAGCCAAGCTCAGGGGTGACCAGTCGCCGCGCGGATGGGGCTTGTTCCTCATCGAGGCCATGGTCGACGAGGTCGCGACCGAGCAAACGGAGCAGGGCCAGGCGGTCGTGCTCAGGGTGAACCTGGACGGAGGTGCGTCATGACCACCAAGGCATCGACCGAGGCGGCCCTGGCTGCCCGCGTCGAGAACATCGACGACGTGAGTCGCATCGTGCTGAGCGGCCGCCTCGATCGCGATGGCGAGCACACGCTGAGCGAGGCCTATGCCTCCGGGGCTGCCTCCGGCGCCCATCGCGTCGAGCTCGACTTCAGCGACGTCGACTACATCAACAGCACGGGCATCGCACTCGTGGTCCGGCTGCTGGCGGACGCCCGCCGAGACGGACGGCCGGTCCAGGCCCGCGGGCTGACCGAGCACTACCGGGAGATCTTCCGGATCACCCGGCTCTCCGACCTCATGACCATCGTGGACGAAGGAGACGACGCATGACCGGTACGACCATCGACGTCGAGATCAACGGCACGTCCGGCCTGCTGCACGTGCATGGTGACGTGACGGCCGCCAGCGATAGCGCCTTCGGCGACGCCTACACGGAGGCGACTGCAGCCGGCGCCCGCTCGCTGGTGCTGGACTTCAGTGACATGGCCTACATGAACAGCGGCGGCATCGGCGTGCTGGTGACGATGCTCGTCCGCTGCCAGCGCGGTGGCCAGCGGCTGCTCGCCACCGGTCTCGACGCGCACTACCGCCAGATCCTGACGCTAACGCGTCTGGACGAAGCCATCGCGGTGCACGACAGCGAAGCCGCCGCGCTCGCCTCGATCGCCTAGGAGGCCCTCATGGATCCCACCCCCCGCATCGACCGCGATCCCGACTCGACCTGGGCCAAGCCTGTTGCCAAGCTCTCGATGGGCGCCGTCCCGATCGACGCCATCAACATCAATGTCAGCGGCAAGCGCCTGTCCGGCCCACTCCAGGGCTTCGGGCAGCTGTGGCAGAAGCGCTACCAGATCCGCTTCGAGGGCGCGCACCCCGCACCGAGCGAGGTCGTGGCCATCTGGAAGCGCGAGTTCGGCTCCTTCTGGCCCAAGGGCCAGCGCTTCTATGGGCCCTTCGCCGAGATCGCACCCGGCGAGGTCGGGCTCATCAACGGCGAGGTGCCTGGCCGCCAGGTCCTCGCGACCGGCGTGATGGTCATCTACGCGGACGACGAGTCCTTCACCTTCATGATGCCGGAAGGCCACGTCTTCGCTGCCTGGATCACCTTCAGCGCGGCGGAACAGGACGGCGCCACGGTGGCGAGCGTCGATGCGCTGCTGCGGGCCAGCGATCCGCTCTTCGAATTCCTGCTCATGGCCGGCGGACACGAGCGCGAGGACGAACACTGGAAGACCACGCTGCGCAACCTCGCGGCGCGGAACGGCGCCACGGGCGAGCCGACGGCGCAGCGGGTCTGCGTGGACCCCAAGCGCCAGTGGCGCCACGCATCCAACATCCGCCACAACGCGGCCATCCGCTCCGGACTGTGGATGATGGCCCACCCGCAGCGGATGATCCGTCGGCCCAGGGATTGAGTCTCCACAGCACGAGCCAGGCGACCGAACGCGCCCGGACCTGCTGAAGTCGACGTCGGCCCTCATCACGACGGCCTTGTCCCGCTCGTCTTCAAGATGCGTGCGACTGACCCCGACGAAGGCCGCCGGGTCGGGTCATGATGCGCTCGTGAGCCGATCAGAGCACCCGCCCGTGGCGAATGTCGTGGGGTCCGGCCCCAACGGCCTGGCCGCGGCCATCACGCTGGCCCGGGCCGGGGTGCCGGTGCGCGTGTTCGAGGCTGCCCCGACGCCCGGCGGCGGGCTGCGCTCGGCGGAGCTGACGCTACCCGGCTTCACGCACGACGTCTGCGCCACGGTCGTGGCCACCGCGCTCGTCTCACCCTTCTTCGAGACGCTCGACCTGGACGCGCTCGGTGTCGAGCTGGCCCAGCCGGAGATCCCGCTGGGCCACGCGCTCGAGGATCGAGCGGTGCTGCTGCATCGGGATGTGGACGAGACCGCCGAGGGGCTGGGTCGCGACGGCCCTGCGTACCGACGCCTGATGGGTCCGCTGGTGCGCGACGCGCGGGCGGGAAAGCTGATGCCGTCGATCCTGTCCCCGCTGTTGCGAGTCCCCCGGTACCCGCTGGCCATGGCCCGCTTCGGACTCCCCGCGATCGCGCCGGCCACCACGCTGGGACGCGTGCTCTTCCGGGAGCAGCCGGCACGCGCGCTGCTCGCCGGGCTCTCCGCACACGCGATGGTGCCGCTGCGCCAGCCGGTCACCGCCTCCTTCGGGTTGGTCCTGGCCATGAGCGCCCACTCCGTGGGTTGGCCCGTCGTGCGCGGCGGTTCGGCGCGCCTGGCCCAGGCGCTGGTGGAGACGCTGCGTTCGCTCGGAGGCGAGATCGTGACCGAGTCACCGGTCGCCTCGTTGGACGAGCTGCCGCCCGCGCGAGCCACGCTTTTCGATGTCGCCCCGCGCCAGCTGCTGGCCATCACCGGGGACAGTCTGCCGCCACGATATCGGCGCGCACTCGGCCGATTCCGGTATGGGCCGGGGGCGTGCAAGGTGGACTGGGCATTGTCAGCACCGATCCCCTGGCGTGCTCCCGGGCTGGCGCGCGCGGGCACGGTCCACCTCGGCGGGACGGCCGCCGAGCTCGAGGCCGCAGAGCGAGCGGTCCACCAGGGGCGTGTCGCCGACCGCCCCTTCGTGCTGCTGGTACAGGCGACGGGCGCCGACCCCTCGCGGGCACCCGTAGGCATGCACACAGCGTGGGCCTACGCGCACGTCCCGCACGGCTCCGAGGCAGACGTCAGCGGCCTGATCGAGGCCCAGATCGAGCGCTTCGCCCCGGGCTTCCGGGACGTGGTCATCGGGCGCTCGGTGCGCACGGCTCCGGAGCTGGAGGCGTACAACCCGAACTACGTGGGTGGCGACATCAACGGTGGTCTCCAGGACCTGCCGCAGCTGATCGCTCGGCCGACGCTGCGCCGCGATCCCTACGCCACGCCTGTGCCCGGCCTGTACCTCTGCTCCACGTCCACACCCCCAGGCGGTGGCGTGCATGGCATGAGCGGCTACCTCGCAGCTCAGTCAGCCCTGCGACGAGAGTTCGACTGATCCATCATCGCCGACCCTTCACGAGTCGGCGTGAAGAGAGGGCTCGGCTGGACCTGCCTGGCAGCCACACACCGACAGGCCCGGCCTCGTCAACCGGGCCTGTCGCATCGGCAGGATCGCGGCTACTCGGAGGGCGAAGCCTCTGCATCGGCTGCGGTGTCGTCGGCGGCTTGGCTAGGCAGCGGGCCGACTTCCGTGCCGGCCTCGGTCACCGTGAACTCCTGGACCATGCCAAGGGCCATGTGCGGCGGATTCGATTCGAGCGAGGCGAACAGCTCCTGTGCCTCGGGTGGCATTTCGCTCGGGTCAGACTCGGGATCGAGCTGCGACAGGTCGATGCCCACCGACGCGAACGCATCGACACTCATGCCCTGAGGAACGAAGCAGAGCGCTACGTAGCGACCGGGCGTATCGAGGGTGATCGATCCGTCGGCGCTCTGGCCGGGCAAGGCGAACAGGAAGCCGGCATCCTCGGAGAGCGAGGCCGTCTCCTCTTCGGGCATGGCCATGAGCTCCTCGAGCGGCGTGGTCTCGTCGAGGATGTGGACCACGATCATCTCGTGGACCTCGGTGCCCTCGTCCTTGAACGTGAGCGTGGTGCCGGCCGGCACGGTGGTGGGCAGGCCGACGTAGGCGTAGTCGACACCGCTGACCTCGATGGTCGGCCCGGCCATGTCGCCCATGTCCGCGGGGGCGCTGGGGCTCTCATCCTGGGCCCAGGCGGGTGCCGCCGCCAGCACCAGCGCCGCAGAGGCGAGCAGGCCGGCGAGCTTGCGTGATCGTTCCATGAGAAACCTCCTCCCCCCATGGTCGTGCCGGCGCTTTGGTGCGCCGATGGTCGGTGGTCGCGGCCTCTCGGTCGCCATGGCGCCATCGTGGGCGAGGGGCGTTCCCGAAGCGTTACGAAACAGCACCAGGTGCTCGTCACCGTCGCGCTCGCCGTCGAGCCGCCCCTGGTCTCGGCGCTGATTCTGCCCTCGATTCTGGTCCTCTAGACGCGATGTCCTCGGACGATTTGGAGAATATCGAGCTGGTCACTTCCCCTTTACGTGTAGAGCCGGGACAATCCCGGTTCAGGCAAGAGGGAGTGGCGTGGACGAACGACTCGTTCGCCGGGCGCAGGAGGGAGACCAGGAGGCCTTCAGGTCGCTGGTGCTCGCCAGTCATGCGCGCCTCCTGCGCGTCGCCCAGGGCGTCCTGCGAGACCCGCATGTCGCCGAGGACGCGGTGCAGCAGGCCCTCCTCGATATCTGGCGGGACATCCGCCGCCTGCGCGATGCCAGCAAGTTCGAAGGATGGTCGTACAAGCTCGTCCTGCGGGTCTGCTATGCCGAGGCCAAGCGCATGCCGCGATGGGTACCCGAGAGCCTGATCCCGGCGGCGGCCGAGCCACGCGTCGGAGACGTCTTCGGCGTCGTCGTCGACCGTGACCAGCTAAGCCGGGGCTTCCAGCATCTTTCGACCGACCATCGCGCGGTCATCGTCCTGCGCTACCTCATGGACCTGTCTCCGGAGCAGGTCGCCGAGGCTCTCGACATCCCACGCAAGACCGTCTATTCCCGCCTCGGCCGAGCCATGGACGCCCTGCGTTCGGCACTCGAAGCCGAATCCCGTAACCCGACAGCGATGCCGGTCCGACCGGAGGCTGCCCTGTGAACGACGAACGCTTCCTCAAGGACTGGCTCCGCGATACGTCCGAGTCCGTCTCGGACCCCCAGGCGGCGGCCGACAAGGTCGTCGCCCGACTCCACGAAACACCACAGCGCCGGCAGTGGCTGCCTCGGCCACCGATCCGGCGAGGACAGCCCCACGAGACCATCACCCGGAGGACCCGACTCATGCTCAACCCCATCCAGGCCGTTCTGGCCGGCGCGCTGACGCTGGCCGCCAGCGGCGTCATGCTCGTCGTGATGACGTTCAACGTTACGACGACCGTGGCACCGTCCGCTGAAACCAGCGGTGCCGGCGAGCTCACCAGTTTCGAGGGCTACATCGGTTACGAACCCGCTACGCAGCCGGCCACGCGCGAAGTGATGGACAACGGCGTGACGGCCATGCGCGAGCAGATCTGGACGATCCACGACGCGGAGACATCAGACCCTCGGTTCGGTGGAACGATCATCAACACGTGGAACTGGGACGAGTACCAGGGAGGAGGTGGCTTCTCGGTCTGGACCGGCGGGTGGAGTATCGAGAACGACGAAGGTGGTTGGCGTGAACGACCTCAGTACACATTCGCGTTCCCGGACGAGACCTATCCCGTCATCACGACGACCTTCGACGGCGTCGGCGAGTACGAAGGGCTGACCGCGATCGTCGAGATCACCGAGGAGGTCGACCGTTTCCACCTTCGCGGGGTGATCACCGATGGACCATTGCCGCCGATCCCGACGCGGCTGCGGGAGAACGCTACCGATTGAACGGTCGGGCCCATGCCCCGATGGCCTCGTGGTGCTGGGCCCCACGCCACCAAGATGCTCCGGACGTAACGCTCGAGGACGTCCGGAGCATCGTCCGTGCCCAGTGCTGCCGCGATGTCGAAGATCGCCAGCTCGGCATCGGGCACCGGTGGTAATGCCACGCTGGTCTCGGCGAACATCGTCCAGCAGCCTGATGCGGCGCCGACGTACGGGTGCGTGACTCCATCGATCGCCTCGCACGTGGTGCCACACCCGGGACACGCGCCCGCGCTAGAACTCGGCGCTGCCCGGGGTGCGCGGGAAGGGGATGACGTCGCGGATGTTGGCCATGCCCGTGGCGTAGGCCAGGGCCCGGTCGAATCCGAGACCAAAGCCGGCATGGGGCACGGTCCCATACCGACGCAGGTCACGATACCAGCCGTAGGGCCCCGCCTCGAGGCCCATCTCCTCGATGCGCCGGTCGAGGACGTCGAGGCGTTCCTCGCGCTGTGAGCCACCGACGATCTCGCCCATGCCCGGGGCCAGCACGTCCATGGCGGCGACCGTGCGCTCATCGTCGTTGAGGCGCATGTAGAACGCCTTGATCTCCTTGGGGTAATCGACGACCACGACAGGCTTCCTGGCCACCTCCTCGCACAGGTAGCGCTCGTGCTCGGCTTGCAGGTTGGCGCCCCAGCTGACAGGAAACTCCCACTCGCGCCCGGATCTCTCCAGTATCGCCACCGCATCCGTGTAGGTCATGCGCTCGAAGT
>Ga0210085_1001188_pt1 | contig 10500 bp, 7 predicted proteins | sample China_Galinas_PW_5_FD_184866 | JGI IMG/M metagenome (GOLD analysis project Ga0210085, IMG submission 184866) | Wetland microbial communities from San Francisco Bay, California, USA, that impact long-term carbon sequestration - China_Galinas_PWC_D1... | ecosystem: Environmental > Aquatic > Marine... | reverse complement strand
GACGCGTAGTCTAACGCCTTTTGTACTTCCTGTCAATACTATTTCGTCTTGTTTCTGCCTTTGGTTTGGCTGTGATCTGACGTAACCTCCGCTACCAAAAGACCGCGGCAAACTACACGAATCTCTTCTCGCTGTCAACTACTAACTTCTGATTTTTTAAAGAAAGGTTTAGTCGAAAATGAACGGCACTGAAATGTAGTTCTGCAGATAAAATTCACTCGTCACTCGTTATCCGTCCATCGCTTCAATGTATCGATGATTTTCTTAGCCTGTTCAAGACTTGAAATATTAAACTTGGATTTTTGGAAATATTCACCCTGGCGTTTTTGATAACGCCGAATGGAGTACATGTCTTTTCCATATTCTTCTTTTGCCCTGTCCCAATTACGGTAACGGAAGATAATGGTGGTCCACGCTCCTTTTGAGAGAACCTCCTTGTCTATCTCTTTAACCAGAAGGACCCCTTCCTCTTCGTAATTTAATGAAATATCATCTATAGAAGTAGCCATTTGAAAATTATCATTGTTTATTAAGGTTGTTGCCAGCCTTAACCCGCATTTAAAGAGAAATGCGGGTGGGCTGGGCGGATATGGGTTATCTAGTTTCCATCCGAAAACGGCGCTTTTCTCCTAACTCGTTGTTACGTTGTCAAATTTAATCCTCGGAATATTACATATATGCCTCCGGTTAAATTTGCCATCGCGCCTAGATTTAGAAGAAAATCCCTCGTTTCAGGATGGAAACTATCTAGGTGGCCGAAAAGGTGAGCCGGTCATCCTTTACATCGATTGTAATAGTATTTCCTTCGGAAAAATGTCCCTCAAGAAGCTCCATAGCCAAAGGGTCTTCGAGATGACGTTGAATAGCTCTTTTTAATGGGCGCGCACCAAACTGTGGATTGTATCCTGAATCAACAAGAAATTTTTTGGCTCCATCACTGATCTCGAGCTTGATCTTTCTCTCTGAAATTCTAGCAATTACCCTTCCTAATTGGATATTGACGATGCCAAACATATTTTCTTTGGTAAGACTTCCGAAGATTATGGTTTCATCGATACGGTTGAGAAACTCCGGCTTGAATTTCAAACGCAGTATCTCGGCTACCTGATGACTGATACTCTCATTGCTTTCTTTTTCTTCCGCCATCTTAAAGATCAGATCACTTCCGAGGTTCGATGTCATGATCAGGATTGTGTTCTTAAAATCCACCGTTCTTCCTTTCCCGTCAGTCATTCGACCGTCATCCAGCACCTGGAGCAGGACATTAAAGACATCGGCATGTGCTTTTTCTATCTCGTCCAAAAGGATAACAGCGTAAGGGCGCCTGCGAACAGCCTCTGTAAGATAGCCGCCTTCCTCGAAGCCGACATATCCTGGCGGGGCTCCTATTAGGCGGGCGACGGAATGCTTTTCCATAAATTCGCTCATATCGATACGAATCATTGCTTGTTCACTATCGAAAAGGAAGTCGGCTAACGCTCTTGCAAGTTCAGTTTTACCAACTCCTGTCGGCCCTAAAAAGATAAAGGAGCCTAGTGGCCTGTCAGGATCCTGAAGGCCGGCTCTCGCTCTTCGCACAGAGTTGGCAATCGCCCTGATAGCTTTGTCCTGCCCAACCACTCGTTTTTTTAATATTTCTTCTGCATGGATCAGTTTTTCGACCTCTCCCTCCAGAAGTCGATCCATGGGTATTCCCGTCCATTTGGCAACCACTGAGGCAACATCTTCGGCCGTGACCTCTTCCTTTAACATCTTATGGTTGGCTTGGATTTCCTGGAGCCTGCCGTTGGCTTGTGCAAGGTCTTTTTCCAGCTGAACGATTCTGCCGTAACGGATTTCAGCCACCTTGTTGAATTCACCGGTCCTTTCTGCCTGTTGCTCTTCGGCATGCGCCTGATCGATGGATTCCTTTATCTTTCTTATATGTTGAATGGTGTCTCGTTCAAGTGTCCATTGACCTTTCATTGCGTTGAGGCGATCATTGAGATTTCCCAATTTTCTTGTGATCTCATCAAGTCTGTCTTTGGATGTTTCGTCTTTTTCTTTTTTCAAAGCAACAAGCTCGATTTCGAATTTGATGCGTTGGCGTTCGAGTTCATCGATTTCGGTTGGCATGGAATCGATTTCTATCCGAAGTTTCGATGCGGCTTCATCGATCAGGTCAATGGCTTTATCCGGCAGAAATCTGTCGGAAATATACCGTGTAGAAAGGGTTACTGCTGCGACTGTTGCTGCATCCTGTATATGGACACCATGATGTACTTCGTACTTCTCTTTAATTCCACGCAGAATGGCGATAGTGTCTTCGGCGCTCGGCTCCTGAACGATAATCGGTTGAAAACGTCGCTCCAGGGCGCTGTCTTTTTCCACATATTTCCTATATTCGTCAAGGGTTGTCGCTCCTACACAGTGGAGTTCGCCACGGGCAAGGGCGGGTTTGAGCATATTGGAGGCATCCATGGAACCCTCTGCGGCGCCGGCTCCTACAAGGGTGTGGATTTCGTCAATGAAAAGGATAATTTCTCCAGCTCGTTCAATAACCTCCTTTAAAACGGCTTTTAAACGGTCTTCAAATTCGCCGCGATACTTCGCTCCAGCCACCAAAGAACCCAAATCAAGGGTAATTACCTGTTTTCCAACCAGAGGTGCAGGTATATCACCGTTAACGATTCTTTGTGCAAGTCCTTCAACTATAGCTGTTTTCCCCACACCAGGTTCGCCGATAAGGATCGGGTTGTTTTTTGTTCTTCTCGATAACACTTGAATAACACGACGGATTTCCTCGTCTCGTCCTATGACCGGATCGAGCTTGGCTTGTTTGGCAATGTCTGTGAGATTTCGACCGTACTTTTTCAGTGCCTGGTATTTCTCCTCGGGGTATTGATCGGTCACCCTGTGGCTGCCGCGGATGGAGCTTAGGGCCTGCATGAAGTTCTTTTCGTCGACTCCCTTGGTTTGCAGCATCTTGGAGCAGGAATTTCTGCCGTCCCGGATGATTGCCAGAAAAAGGTGCTCCTGGCTGACGTAATCATCCTGCATTTGGTTTGCAGCTACAAGAGAATTGTCCAAGACTTTGGTCAGCTCGGCAGAGGCATATATGCGACCGGCACCGCTTCCGGAAACTTTCGGGATCTGTTCGATGAGTCGATTGACTTCCGCAAGGATCAGTGATGGTGTAATTCCCATTTTCTGGAGTACAGGAACAACAACCCCTTCAGGCTGTTCGAGAATAGCCCTGGCAAGATGGCAGGGTTGAATTTCCTGGTTGGAGTTCTGTTGTGCCAGCTGTTGGGCTGTCTGAATTGCTTCCTGTGATTTCAGGGTAAATTTGTCAAATTGCATGAAGATCTCCTTGATGATTTGAAACGCAACCGATCATTTCTCCTCATTTAATTTCCGAGAGAAAATAAGATCGTAGGAATTGAGAGTCAACAATTTGACAAGAAAAATTGTGCGGGTGGCAAAAAACATAGGGCCTCCTTGTGGAGGCCCTATAAAAATTTATGAGGAGGAAAACCCAGATGTCTGCCTCTTGGCTCCTCGTAAAGAGAATAGAATGGTTGGTGCCAACTTATCCGCAACTTCCGGAACTGCAGGAGCCGCTGCTGCACCCCCCGCTGCCTAGAGGATTCGCCGAGGTAATACCAAACCCGGACCGTGGACCGGCATCGATATATTCTACATTGATGGAACCACACGTATCCAACAAACCTTCTTCAACAAGAAACTTCAGGTCGTTGTTCTCAAAAATTTTATCATTGTCTTTTGGCTCGTCCAGAGCCAATCCCAGAGAGGGACCAGCTCAACCACCCTGCATCAAGGCAACACGCAGGGCAGAATCAATATTGTTCTGCTCCATGTATTCCTTAAGCTTGGATACCGCCAAGTCTGTTACTGTGAAATCAGACATGCATTCCTCCTTGCAGTCTTGCTTCTTGGGCATTCCTGCGTTGTTGATTAGAACATTGTAAAAACTATTATACGCACAAAACATAATGTGATATGGAAAAGAAGTCAATCCGCCAGCCTTTGAAAAAAACCTATTCTCAATAATTACTCTCAAATGTATTCACTGTGAAAAGGAATAAACAATGGGAGATGCTTTTTTACTTGCTTCCCTGAAAAACATAATGCTAGAATTGAGAGTATTTAAAATAACAGGGAATTTTCCTATTAAGGAATTGTGATAATTGGTGATTGTTTCAAGTGCATCCTGAGAGGCGGAAATGAAAAAAGTGGTAATATCGACCGGCGGAGGCGATGCCCCGGGATTGAATGCTGTGATCTATGCGGTCGTCCACGCATGCTATCGCCGCGGATGGGAAGTCTATGGGAGCAAAAGTGGTTATAAAGGATTCCTAGACTTGGATTACATGGTACGCTTGGATCTCCATTCTGTAGAGGGTATCTATGCCACGGGTGGTACAATTCTCGGCTCCACCAATAAAGGGAATCCCTTTGCCAGACCTATAGAAAACCTGGCAGGGGAGATCCAGATTGTTGATGTTTCAGATAAAATAATGAAAAATTATATTCGTATGGGATATGATTGTCATATAGCCATCGGCGGAGACGGCAGCCTGGAGATAGCGCATCGGTTTGCTCAGAAAGGTATGAATGTGATCGGTGTCCCGAAAACAATCGACAATGACCTGGAAGCGACGGACCGGACCTTTGGTTTTGATACGGCTGTATCGACTGCCACTGAGGCATTGGACAAACTTCATTCAACAGCAAAATCGCATGACAGGGTCATGGTGGTCGAAGTCATGGGTCGGGATTCCGGTTGGATAGCACTCTACTCCGGTATATCAGGTGGTGCCGATGCTATTTTGATACCAGAAATACCCTTTGATTTAGATAAGGTATGCGAAAAGATAGCCGACAACGAACTGCATGAAAAACATTATTCCATCGTGGTTGTAGCTGAAGGAGCTATTGCCAAAGGTGGTAAAGTCTTTAACAAAGGTGTTGGTGAACTCGGCCGGGAGGAAGTTGTTCTGGGAGGTGTCGGGGAATGGGTGGCATCAGAGATCAGAAAGAAAACGGATAAAGACACACGTTCACTAGTTCTTGGACATCTGCAAAGAGGAGGATCTCCTACCACCTTCGATAGGTTGCTTGCTCTTCGATTCGGCACAGCCGCAGTCAGACTTGTTGAAGAAAATATCTTTGATCATATGGTGGCTTTGATCTCTTCGAAGATGGATGCGGTTCCCATTGTCGATGCGATCAGGTCGAGAAAAAAAGTCAATATGGATAGCGATAAAGTGCTCGCCGCCAGAGAATTGGGGATCTGTTTGGGTGACTGATCAAAACAGATTCCTGGATATTTATGACCTGCTGTACAAATTTTATGGACCACAGGGCTGGTGGCCGGGAGAAAGTTCCTTTGAAATGGTAGTCGGAGCAATACTCACACAAAATACCAGTTGGTCCAACGTCCGTAAGGCCATAGATAACCTGAAAAACGACGGTCTTCTCTCTTTCAAGGCTCTTTACGCCTTGTCGTTTGACGAACTCGCAACCAGGATCCGCCCCTCCGGTTATTTCAATATTAAAACGAAAAGATTGAAAAATCTTTTACGGATGATTGAGGAGAGATATCAGGGAGAACTGGAACTTCTTTTTCAGGACGACATGATGAGCGGAAGAGCAAATCTGCTTTCAGTCCAGGGGATCGGGCCAGAGACGGCAGATTCCATTCTCCTCTATGGTGGAAATCATCCTCTATTTGTAGTCGATACCTACACCCATCGGGTATTTTCCCGCCATCAGTTGCTGGCGGATGAGAGTGATTACGATTCCATTCAGGAGGTATTCATGTCGGCATTGCCTGAGGACAGCAGGCTCTTCAATGAGTATCACGCCCTCATTGTCAGGCTTGGAAAGGACTACTGTAAGAAAAGCAGACCGCTGTGCGAGAATTGTCCGCTCAACGGGGTGTGAGGACGGAATGGGATCAAGCTTTGATATTCACAAGGCTGCCCAACATCTGGTCCTGGGTTGTAATAGTCTTTAGATTGGCTTGATAGTAATTGCTGGTTAACGTCATATCAGTGAGTTCGTTTGCCAGATCCACATTGGATTGTTCTACCAGTTCGTTCCCCTTATCGGTTTTTTCATAGATCGATGGGCCGGGTGAATTGTCCTTTCCCACCTGGGCGGTGACGCCTTGTGGTTTCGATTCGGAATAAGTGACACGTGTTCGTTTGTACCCATCGGTGACACTGTTCGCTATATTATTGGCATTGGAGTTAATTCCTGTCCCGAATGCCTGAAGCGCTGAAAGCGCCGATTGATATGCGGATATCATTTTTCCCCCTACGGTGGTTTCGGCAGGATTTGTTACCAGTTGTGGTGGTTGCGTCTATGAGATGCAAAACCCGGCACTGCTGTTGGCCTATATACTAAGATCTGGCAACGCTGCGGACGCGGTAAACCCTGCTGGAATTCGGCGAATATTGTGTATGTTTTCCAGCAAAAAAGAACGGACTCATTCCAGCGGGATATTAACCAATGTTTGAGAATCGACATAGTATTATCCTGAAATTGACATTTCCATGAGGTTTTTAACTAGTTTCCATCCGAAAACGGCGCTTTTCTCCTAACTCGTCGTTACGTTGTCAAATTTAATCCTCGGAATATTACATATATGCCTCCGGTTAAATTTGCCATCGCGCCTAGATTTAGAAGAAAATCCCTCGTTTCAGGATGGAAACTAACTACATTTCGTTTTCAATATCTTTTTGCCGCCTGCCCGCATTTCTCATGAGAAATGCGGGCAGGCGGTGTTGCGTAATTACACTTCTTAAGAGTGACTTTCATTGTATTAATGTCTTGCAATTTTTGATCCAATCGGCTCTAAAGAGTAGGGCCTTGACGTAACGTGTTTTCTTTTCGCGTTTTTTGTCAAAGGCTGTAGAAGATCATGCCATTCAGGCGGATTACAAGTTGGTGGATCTTTGTGTCCTCTTGTAATTCGAATTACTCTTGTGGAGCAATGGAGATATCCGCCAATATACCATTTATCTGCTCCTCACTATAGTCGATTTCGGCGAGTGCATTTTTGTAAAGTTCTAGTGTTCTTTTAACCTTGAGTGGCATATTGTTTCGGATGTAGAGGTTGCAGAGCAGGATTATCGCTTCTTCTTCAAGGGTGTTGGCATGGACAAGTTTTTCGATGACTTCAATTGCTTTATCGATTTGCCCCGTCTTGGCTAAATATTTTCCCCAGATCATACTGATTGCTGTAAAGGTGTCAAGCAAAGTGGTGTCCCAGATAACACTTTGATTATTGGTGAAGGTGTCTGTCGGCAGGTTGCCTTTCCAGAGCGAAAAAGCCTTATGGAAAAAATTGCCGGCCTGCCACCATTCTGCTTTTTTGCTATGGTCAAGAGCTTTCTTGGATGCAGTTACGAAACGAAGAATATCGATATGTGTATGATGCAGACAAAGGAATCCTCTGTTTAAGACTATATAATCTTGTGCCGGGAGGTTGCCCCGGTCTGAAAAGGTTTTTCTCAGGCGTCCCAAAAGGGTATCGAACTTTTTTCGTGCTTTTTTCGGAGTACTGTCGGGCCAGAAATACAATTCGGATTTTTCCTTGTCGATTTTCTGCTCTTTGGCAGTGAGAATAAGGCCGAAGAGTTCCCTTTGAGACGCAGTAAAGTCATCAATATAGAAGACAATGTCTTTACCGTATCGAACCTTGAAAGTATCAAGAAGAGTTATTTGTAAGATCGGGATAAGGGTATTTTTTTCCAAGAAAGTATGCGTAAGCCGTTGCTCGGCCAACTCGATAGTGAATTCTTTTTCAACTCCGGCAGCCATGGCAAAACTGAGTAACCTGCCCATCATGACGGGTTCCCATCCCCAGAAATGGCTGTAGTTATGTTCTCTCATCAGCGAAAGCCCCTGGCCGAGATCACGTGCTGCCGAGGAATTGTCTGATACGAGCAATTCGAAATAGCTCCTGTGCAGCAGACCACAGACATGTAAATACGGTGACGGCACAGAGAGGGCCAGGCGGATTCCGTCATCCAATGCTGCAGCAGCCAAATGCATTTCTCCTGTTCTCGTATAGACCGCACCCGCTAAAATATTTTGAAAAGCCAGATAGAAAGGACCGCCTGCAATATTACGGAGTTTGATCGATTCTTCGATTGCTGTGTGGGCCTGTTCCTTCTCACCTTTTAAGGCATGGGTGAGAGCGAGCCATTGCAGCAATTGGCTTTGCATATGTTCTGTGCTGGCAGTTGAGGAAATTTCACAGCCACGATTCAAGATTTCAACTGCTTTTTCGGTCTCTCCCGTTGATATGAGGCAACTACATCCCCAGACGTAGAGGTATGGAGCTGCGACAGTTTGTGTTATTATTTTCTGGTCGATGCTTTGTTGCAGTTCCTGCTGTTGGAGGAAAAAATTCTGGTGATCACCTGTCATGGAAAAATAGCAGAGATACATCACCCGAAAGGTCAGTTTGTTCGACATTCCGACCAATGGATCATTGATTAGCTGGTAACAATGCTCAGCCTCTTGCAAAAAGTGCCTGAGATCTCCGCGCAAGAGATTGATATAACCAAGAACAAAACGGGTTGAGGCGATGAAATTTCTCATGCCGTGTTTTGTGGCAAGGTTGTTGGCAAGTATCGCGTATTCTCTTGCTTTGCCAAGATCCGACACAAAAAAAGCGAAACCGGATGCAAGGTTGCGTGCAGCCATAATCCGCACGTGAATCGGAAGTGTAGCCTTATTTTTCAAAAACAACTCTTCGGTTCTTGAAAGTGTCCGGGCGCCAAGGATATATCGTCCCGAGATGACAAAATGGAAATATATGGTCTGGGAGAGTGTAATGATCTCGCCTGTTTCATCTCCGGCAGCGATAAATCTTTCACGTGCAGCATCGAAAAACGGGAGGGTTGTCTGTGGAATAAAGTCCACCCGGAGGAGACCGGCATATAACGTGAGCCAACTATACTGAAAAAGGACTTCCTGCGGAATGGATTGCAGCAGTGAGAGGATCGAAAGAGTCCTGTTTTTTTCGATCAGAAGCATTCCTTGTTGTTTCAAAAGCATGTCCATCATTTCGTAGTTGCCGGCATTCTTGTAACAGGCAAGTGCTTTTTCCAGCATGTTTTTCTTAAGATAGTATTCAGCTTCAACATCGTAGATCGTGTTGATTTCTTCAGGAGAAAAAGACTGGGTTGCCCGTAACTGCAAAAATTCCTGAAAGAAATGATGAAACCGGAAGACCTTTTTGTCATCATCAAGCTGGTAGACAAAAAAATTCCCCCTTGTCATGTCGGCCAAAAAAGTCTCTATGTTCAATATGCCGGTCAAGGTTGCTGCAAAATCGACTGGAATTTCGTTGATAAAGGAGAGTTTGAGAAAAGGAACATGGAGAGATTGAGGTATTCGATCAAAAATTTCCTCCTGGAAATATTCGAGCATATGACCCTGTTCGACGGAAGATCCAATCGGGGCTGTTCCGTTTATCCAGAATTTTTCTCGTCCTGAGATCGGATGCCCGGCCAGGATAATGCCCATGATCCATCCGCCAGTTAGTCTCTCTATTTCCAATGCCTCTTTTTTATTGATAGTCTTAGACAGAATGTTGTTGAAAAGATCTTCGATTTCTGCACAGCTGAGCGCCAGGTCCCTGGTTGTCAGATACGATATGTCGTTGCCGTTACGGATGGTTTTGCTTTTTAAAGCGATTGGATGGCGGCTGATTAAGATGAAATGCATATTTGGCGTTGAGGCATCGATGATGTATTCCAGAAGGCTGTTGGTGATGGCTTCGTCGGGGAGCAGGTGAAGATCGTCAAAGGTAATGTAGATATCACCGCATAGATATTTATCCAGATCCCGTAAGAGGATATCGGCGCATCGAACAATATCCAAGGGACCGACCATACCTTGCTCAAAGATATAATCCAGTTGGGGGGAACTGAAATTTGGAAATTTATGAGACAGATTCGCAAGAAGTGCCGTGAGCAGAAAAACAGGATCGGTATCCTCAGGACCAATTTGATACCAGATATATTGAAGCGGATTGTATTTAAGAAACTGATAGGCAATGGTTGTTTTGCCCTGTCCGGCCTGGGCTTCTATTATGATGATTTTCTTCGTCGAATTTTTTTGCGAGAGTGTGGTGGAAAGAATGCCGGTACGAATCAAAGACTGTGACGAGTCGATATGTGGAGGATAAAATTTATTGGAAGGAATGATTGTGCTTGGTACATGTTCGGAGCCGATCATGTGCTTGCTTCCTTCTTTTCATCGGGAAGTGTTGTACTTTGATGCCAGAGAAATTGCCTGCATATTCCTCTTATTATATTTGCATCCTTGGAAGTAAGGCGGGTACGGCTTAAAAATTGTCTGATATTGTTCATCCAGTAGGTATGATTCGTTTTCTGTAAGAAGTCGATCTTTACAAGGGCCTCTTCCACATGGGCATACATCCCTTCCAGTTCGAAGGTCGTGGCTAATTTTGGT
>Ga0210085_1001187_pt1 | contig 10502 bp, 7 predicted proteins | sample China_Galinas_PW_5_FD_184866 | JGI IMG/M metagenome (GOLD analysis project Ga0210085, IMG submission 184866) | Wetland microbial communities from San Francisco Bay, California, USA, that impact long-term carbon sequestration - China_Galinas_PWC_D1... | ecosystem: Environmental > Aquatic > Marine... | reverse complement strand
CGGAAGGAAGCTTGCGCATCATCTCCGACATCTTTTCGTTCACCTCGGCCAACATGCCGAAGTTCAACTCCATCTCCGTTTCCGGTTATCACATGCAGGAAGCAGGGGCGACGGCGGACCTCGAGCTTGCCTACACGCTCGCCGACGGGCTCGAATATGCCCGCGCCGGCATCGCCGCCGGGCTCGATATCGATCACTTCGCGCCGCGCATCTCCTTCTTCTGGGCCATCGGCATGAACTTCTTCATGGAAGTGGCAAAGATGCGCGCCGCGCGCATGCTGTGGGCCAAGCTGATCAAGCCGTTTGCGCCCAGGAACGAACGCTCGCTGTCGCTGCGCACCCATTGCCAGACCTCGGGCTGGTCGCTCACGGCGCAGGATGTGTTCAACAACGTGACACGCACCTGCATCGAGGCGATGGCGGCAACGCAAGGCGGCACCCAGTCGCTGCACACCAACGCGCTGGACGAGGCTTTGGCGCTGCCCACCGATTTCTCCGCCCGCATCGCCCGCAACACCCAGCTTTTCCTGCAGCAGGAGGCGGGCACCTGCCGGGCCGTCGATCCGTGGGGCGGCAGCTTTTTCGTCGAGCGGTTGACGGGCGACCTGGCCGAACGGGCCTGGGAACACATCGAGGAGGTCGAGGAGATGGGCGGCATGGCCAAGGCCATCGCGGCAGGGCTGCCCAAGCTCAAGATCGAGGAAGCCGCCGCCCGCACCCAGGCGCGCATCGACACCGGCCGGCAGACGGTGGTGGGGGTCAATACCTGCAGGGTGGCGGACGAAACGCCGATCGATATCCTCAAAGTGGACAATTCCGCCGTGCGCGCGACCCAGATCGACAAGCTGAAGCGCTTGCGCGCCGAGCGCGACGAGAGCGCATGCCAGGCCGCCCTCGATGCCCTGAGCAAGGTCGCTGAAACGGGGGACGGCAACCTGCTGGCGGCCGCCGTCAATGCCGGGCGCGCCAAGGCGACAGTGGGGGAGATTTCAGGCGCCATGGAAAAGGTGTGGGGCCGGCATGTGCCGGAAATCCGCGCCATCCAGGGCATCTATCGCAAGGAGGCCGGCACCATGTCGGACGCCGTTACGCGCACCCGCGCCATGACCGATGCCTTCGCCGAGGCCGACGGGCGGCGCCCGCGCATCCTGGTGGCCAAGATCGGCCAGGACGGCCACGACCGCGGCCAGAAGGTGATCGCCACCGCCTTTGCCGACCTCGGCTTCGATGTCGATATCGGGCCGCTGTTCTCGACGCCGGAGGAGGTGGCGCGGCAGGCGGTGGAGAACGACGTGCACATCGTCGGTGTCTCCTCGCTGGCGGCGGGGCACCTGACGCTGGTGCCGGTGCTCAAGGCGGCGCTGGAGAAAGAAGGGCGCGGCGACATCATGATCGTGGTGGGCGGCGTCATCCCGCCGCAGGACACGCAGGCGCTGCTGGACGCCGGGGCGGCCGCCATCTTCCCGCCCGGCACGGTGATCGCCGAAGCAGCGCAAAAGCTCCTCGCCAAACTCAACCAGCGCCTCGGCTATGCCCAGAAGGCGGCGGAGTAGATTTTTCGCCGGATGACATCGCGGTGCCGATTGGCTAAGCGAAGGCCATGACGAGGGCACCTGCCGACATCGAGGGTTTGGCTGCGAAAATCCGTCGTGGCGATCGCGCGGCGCTGGGGCGGGCGATCACGCTGATCGAATCGATGCGGCCCGATCATGAACTCGAGGCGCAGGCGCTGGTGCAGGCCGTCCTGCCCGCGACCGGCAAGGCCATGCGGGTGGGGATCACGGGCGTGCCAGGGGCCGGCAAGTCGACCCTCATCGATGAACTCGGAACCATGCTGACGGGCAAGGGGCGCAAGGTGGCCGTGCTCGCCGTCGATCCCACCAGCCAGCGCACCGGTGGCTCGATCCTCGGCGACAAGACGCGCATGGCGCGGCTGGCGGGCGATGCAAACGCCTTCATCCGCCCGTCGCCCTCGGGGCACACGCTGGGCGGGGTGGCGCGGCGCACGCGCGAGACCATGCTTGCCTGCGAGGCCGCCGGCTTCGACGTCGTCATCGTCGAGACGGTGGGGATCGGGCAGTCGGAGGCGGCGGTTGCCAGCATGGTCGATTTCTTCCTGGTGCTCATGGTGCCGGGCACTGGCGATGAGTTGCAGGGCATCAAGAAGGGGGTGCTGGAGATCGCCGACCTGATCGCCGTCAACAAGGCCGACGGCGACAACCTCGACCGCGCGCGGCGGGCAGCGGGCGACTATCGCGCCGCCCTCAACATGCTCAGCCCCGTCAACCCCGACTGGCCGGTGCCGGTGACCATGATCTCGGGCAAGACGGGCGATGGCGTTGAAGCCATGTGGGCCGAGGTGGTGCGCCACCACGACATGATGACGGCGAACGGCGGGCTGGAGCGTCACCGGCGCGAGCAGCAGGTGAAATGGATGTGGGCCATCCTCGATGACCGCCTGCGCCGGCGGCTGGCGAACGAGAAGGTGGCCGCGATCGAGGCCGAGGTGCGCGCCGGGCGGCTGTCGCCGGCGCTCGCGGCCGACCAGGTGCTGGCGCTGGCGGGACTTTCGCGATGAGCGACAAGACCAGGCTGGTGTGCCGGCGCACGGTGTTCTATGTGCCGGGCTTCGATCCGCAAGGGCCCTCGCGCTACCATGGCCTTTACCGGCGCGAAGCCGTGTTGCAGGCGAAGATCAACGGCATGCAGATCGCCGTCGGCGAGCGCAAGACGCGCGACAGGCACCATGCCACCTGGACGGTGAAGGCGGTCGAGGACGGTAACGAGGTCGAGACCGGGTTCATCTTCCTGCGCTGGGACGACATCGTGCGCGCCAACTGGCCGCGCGGCGCCTTCACCATGTTCGCCACCATGCTGTCGACCTATTGGCAGCAGTTCCGCTCCGGCTTCCTGCGCAAGCTCTATGCCACGACGTGGGCGACCAGCGTGGCCGGCGCCTACCCGGCCCTGTTCCTGCTGCTCGGCCTGCTTGCCGGCGCACTCACCGGCGCCATTGTGGGGCTTGTCATCGCCTGGCTGGCGGGTGTCACGCTGTGGCTGTGGCTTCCCCTGGCGCTGGCGGGCGGTATCGCCGGCATCGCCTATGGCGGGCCGTGGGTGGATCAGCGCTTCGGGGTCTACTGGCTCATCCGCATCTACACCTTCGTCATGCCGCATGCGCGCGGCGAGGTTGCCGGGATCGAAGAGCGGTTTTGCGCATTCGCCGCCGAACTCGTCGAAGCGGCCAAGGCGAATGCCGTCGACGAAATCCTCATTGTCGGCCACTCGACCGGCGTGCAGGCCGCCGCCTCGATCATCGGCAAGGCACTGGCGCTCGATCCGCGGCTGGGCGAGCACGGGCCCCGTATCTCGTTCCTCAGCCTTGGCGGCCATATTCCGTTGCTCGCCTGGCAGCCCGAGGCACGCTGGTTCCGTCTCGAACTGCAACGCATCGCCGACTGTCCGGCCATCGACTGGGTGGATTTCTCCATTCCGCAGGACGGCGCCTGCATCGCGCTGCACGACCCCTTCAAGTCAGCCGGGCTGCGCCAGCCGGACGGGGCCGAGCCACGGCCCAAGCTGCTCAATCTGCGCCTGTTCGAGCTGTTTCCGCCGGAGCGCTTCAAGGCTATCCGGCATGAGTGGTTCACCCTTCACTTTCGTTATCTCAAGGCCGGCGAACTGAAGGGCGATTACGACTATTTCGCTATCACCGCCGGCTGCCGGTTGCTGGCGGAGCGCTATGGCGAGCGTGAATCGGTGCGTGATTTCGCGGTGTTCCGCTCCAAGCGCTTCGGCCATTACGCCGACCGCCTGATCCACCCGCCGGACTAGGGCCTGTTGAGTATCAGGGTTGCGGCGCCGATGCAAAGGTGAGGGTATCCGGTGGCGCCAGGCGGCCGCTCACGCTATGACTGCGCCGCGCAGTCGTGGGGGTTGCGGCCCCCCGGTGGCGCCTCATTCGCAAAGAAAGCCTCAATCTGCCCATGAGCGCATTCAAGCCGCCCGCACCGATCCCGCCCAAGAAGCATCCGTACCTGCTGCGCCTGCTGCTCGGCATGCCGCACTGCTACATCTCCAACCTCGTGGACAAGAGCTACGAGATGAAGATGGGGCATATCTGGCTGCCGGGGCGCCACATCTTCATGCCGAACCAGCCGGAACTCGTGCGCCGCGTCCTGGTGGAGGATGCCGACCACTATCCCAAGAGCGACATGATCAGCCACATCCTCAAGCTGTTGCTCGGCAACGGCCTGTTCGTGGCCAACGGCGAGGAGTGGAAGCGGCAGCGCCGCATGATCGACCCGGCCTTTGCCCATGCCAGGCTGCAGCGCGTGTTTCCGTTGATGTGGCAGGCGGCGGTGGCCATGCACGACAGGCTGGGCAGCCTGAACGAGGGAGATGTCGTCGCTGTCGATGAAGAGATGACCCACGTGACGGCCGACGTGATCTTTCGCACCATCTTCTCCATCCCGCTGGAGCAGAACAGCGCAAGGCTTCTGTTCGAGGCCTTCACCCGCTTTCAGGAATCCGCCTTCGTGCTGGGCTTCCTGCAGCCGACCAAGCTGCCCTATTTCTTCTTCCGCCAGCGCCGGCGGGCAAAGCAGGCGGCGCTGGCAATCCGCCAGCTCATCGAGCCGATGATCCGCGAGCGCTACGAGCGCCACCGCCGGGGCGAAGAGCTGGCGGAAAGCGATATCCTCACCTCGCTCGTCACCGCCGTCGACCCGCAGACGGGATCGGTGTTCTCCTTCGACGAGCTTGTCGACCAGACCGCCTTCCTGTTCCTCGCCGGCCACGAGACATCGGCCAGCGCCCTGAGCTGGGCGCTGTATCTCATCGCCATGCAGCCCGAGGTGCAGGAGCGCATGCATGCCGAGGCGGTGAGCGTCCTGGGCGAGCGCGAGCCGCAATATGCCGATGTGCGCAAGCTCGCCTTCACCCGCGACGTCTTTCGCGAGACGCTCAGGCTCTATCCGCCCGTCGGCTTCCTGCCGCGCGAAGCGGTGCGCCACGAGACCATGCGCGACAAGCCCATCAAGCCGGGCGACGTCGTGGTGGTCTCGCCCTGGCTTGTCCATCGCCACCGGAAATTGTGGCAAGCACCCGAGATTTTCGATCCCGACCGCTTTGCCCGCGAGGGCTCGCGCGAGTCGGTCAATTGCGCCTATCTGCCCTTCAGCCTGGGGCCGCGCATCTGCATGGGCGCCGCGTTCGCCACCCAAGAGGCCATGTTGCTGCTGGCGAGCCTTGTGCGCCGCTTCCGCTTCGAGGCGGTTGACGGGCACGTGCCCAAGCCGGTCGGGCGGCTGACCATCCGTTCGGAGAACGGCATCCGGCTGAAGATATGGCGGCGCTAAGCCACACAAGCGCGACACGACCCACCTGCCGGCTCAAGGGCGAGAGTTGGGACTTCACGTAATTTACAGCTTGGCAACGGCAGGAAATTTGCCCATTGCCACGAATCAGCCGCAAAATTTCCGTGACGACACTCTATAATTGCAACCTGCGCTGATGACAGCGCTCTACGGCACCATGAGCGAATTCAGACCCCCTGCACCGATTTCGCCCAAGAGGCGACCCTTCCCGCTGCGCATGCTCCTCGGCATGCCCCACTGCTACATCTCAAACCTCATCGACAAGAGCTACGAGATGAAGATGGGGCATATCTGGGCTTTCGGACGCAACATCTTCATGCCGAACCAGCCGGACCTGGTGCGCCGCATTTTGGTCAGCGAAGCCGACCACTTTCCCAAGAGCGACATGCTCTCCAACATCCTCAAGCTGTTGCTCGGCAACGGCCTGTTCGTGGCCAACGGAGAGGAGTGGGAACGACAGCGCCGGATGATCGACCCGGCCTTTGCCCACGCCAAGCTACAGCGCGTGTTTCCGTTGATGTGGACGGCTGCGAGCGCCATGCACGACCGACTGGAATCCGTTGCCGACGGAGAGGTTGTCGCGGTCGACGAAGAGATGACCCATGTCACGGCCGACGTCATTTTCCGCACCCTGTTCTCCATCCCGATCGAACAGAAAGGGGCGCGTCTTCTGTTCGATGCCTTCACCCGCTTTCAGGAGTCGGCCTTCGTGCTGGGCTTCCTCGGCTCCACCAAGCTGCCCTGTCCTCTCTTTCGCAAGCGCAGGAATGCCAAACGGGCCGCGCAGGATATCCACCAGCTCATCGAACCGATGATCCGCGAACGCTATGAACGCCATCGCCGCGGGGAAAAACTGACGGAAAACGACATCCTCACTTCGCTCATCACCGCCGTCGATCCGAAAACGCAGTCGGTGTTCTCTTTCGAAGAGCTGATCGACCAGACGGCTTTCCTGTTTCTTGCCGGCCACGAGACGTCGGCAAGCGCCTTGAGCTGGGCGCTCTATCTGATTGCCATGCAGCCCGACATCCAGGAGCGCATGCATGCCGAGGCGGTGAGCGTTATGGACGAACGCGAAGCGGAATTCGCCGACGTGCGCAAACTCTCCTTCACCCGCGACGTCTTTCGCGAGACGCTCAGGCTCTATCCCCCGGTGGGCTTCCTGCCGCGCGAGGCGACGCGCCACGAGACCATGCGCGACAAGTCCATCAAGCCGGGCGATATCCTGGTGGTCTCGCCCTGGCTCATTCAACGCCACCGGGTCTTGTGGAAGAAGCCCGAAATTTTCGATCCCGACCGCTTTGCCCGCGAGGACTCGCGCGAGTCGGTCAATTGCGCCTATCTGCCCTTCAGCCTGGGCCCGCGCATCTGCATGGGCGCCGCGTTCGCCACGCAGGAGGCCATGCTGTTGCTGGCCGGCCTGGTGCGCCGCTTCCGCTTCGAGCCGGTAGCCGGACATGTCCCCAAGCCCGTCGGGCGCCTGACCATCCGCTCGGAGAACGGCATCCGGCTGAAGATGTGGCGGCGTTGAACATCGCCACGCGGCACGCGGCTTGCATCGCGGGCGCCCATGTTCTCCAGACGCACCATATTGGGCGCCGGCCTCGCCCTGCCCGCTTCGGGGGCCATGGCGGCGAGCCTTCCCGCACTCAGCGCCGCCCAGTTCGGCCTTGAGCCCAACCTGCCGCGCGATCAGTCAACGGCGATGCAGCACGCCCTCGATGCGACCTCCGCCCAGGGCGGCCGTCTCAACCTTGCCCCCGGCGTCTATATCGCCAGGGATTTGCGCATCAGCGGTTCCCTGCAGCTTGAGGGTGCCGGACCCGGCGTTCGGCTGATCCGGCCGGGCGGCGGGACCATCCTCAGCATCGAGGGCGCTCAGGACGTCTCTCTCTGCAGCCTCGAATTCGACAGCGGCGACACCTCCGGAGCCTCAGCCAAGACCGGGCCACTGGTGCAGGCGCAAAAGGCGACCGGGCTTTCCATTGCCTCCTGCACCTTCCGGCGCAACGCCGGCAACGGCCTCGAGCTGCACGATAGCGCCGGGTCGGTGCGTCATTGCCGCTTCTCCGACATCGGCAACGTGGCGATCTTCTCCATGGGTGCGAAGGGCCTCGAAGTCACCCACAACCACTTGTCCGATATCGGCAACAACGGCATCCAGATCTGGCAGCCGCAAAAGCGCGAGGACGGCAGCCTCGTCGCCTTCAACCGCATCGAACGGGTAAAGGGGGTGAGCGGCGGCGACGGGCCCTACGGCAACGGCGTCAACGTGTTCCGCGCCGGCAACGTCATCATTACCGGCAACCGCATCTCGGACTGCCGTTTCTCGGCCATCCGCGACAACGCCGGCGACAACGTGCAGATCATCGCCAATTCCTGCTCGCGGCTGGACGAGACGGCGATCTTCGTGGAGTTCGGCTTTCAAGGCGCGGTGGTGGCCGACAACGTGATCGAGGAAGCCGGCCATGGCATCTCCGTCACCAACTTCAACGACGGCGGGCGGCTCGCCGTGGTGTCGGGCAACGTGGTGCGCAAGATGCTGGGGCCGATCTCCAATCCCGACACCAGCGCCGTCGGCATCTCGGTGGAAGCCGATAGCGTGGTGAGCGGCAATGTCATCGAAGGCGCGCCCGATGCCGGGCTGGCGCTGGGCTGGGGCTATGCGCTGAGGAATGTGGCGGCGAGCGGCAACATCATCCGCGACTGCGGCATCGGCATCGCGGTTTCAGTGGCCGAGGGAACGGGCGAGGCCCTCATCACCGGCAACATCATTTCCGCCGCGCGGCAAGCGGCGATCGCGGGCAAGAACCACGATCTCACCGTCACCGGCGATCTGGCGCGCGACGAAGCCAGCCTGCCGCCCCGCGTCAAACTCGCCGGCAACCTCGTCAGTTGACGCCGAGGGCGCGCACCTCGCCCACCTGGAACTGGTTGCGGTTGTAGAGCGGCATGCGGGTAAGGCCCGTCAGCGCCGCGCTTTCCGCATCCGTCCACACATCGAGACCTGCCAGCACGGCGGCGACGGCCACCTCGGCGGCGCGTCCGGCGCCGTCATCGCATTTGAGCGCCACGCCGAGGCCGGCGTGCGGCACCGAGGCGCAATAAACCCCCTCCGCCCCCGTCTTGACGAAGGCGCGCGGCACAAGCTGCATGAGCGCGGTGCAGAAGCGTCCGGTGCCGGCCACCATGAAGGGGTGGGCGCGCACCGCTTCGAAGATGCGGTGGGCGGCGGCGCGGCGGGCCTCATTCAGGCCCTCGCCCGAGGCGAGGCGGGAAAAGCCGAGCGCCAGGTTGCGCAAGGGCAGCGCCCAGGTGGGGACCGAGCAACCGTCGACGGCGCGCGGCACGGCGGCCATGTCGACATCGCACACCTCGCCCAGCACCTGCGCCACGGCCTGCTGCACCGGATGTTCCGGCCGCACGTAGCCGCGGGGGTCGGCACCGAGCGTCAGGGCCAGCGCCAGCATGCCGGCATGCTTGCCCGAGCAGTTGTTGTGAACCGGCCCGGCATCGAGACCGGCGCGGGCGAGGTCATGGGCGGCCGCATCAAAGCTCGGCCAATGGGTGCCACATTCGTAGTTCTCGGGACCGAGGCCACACTTGGCGAGCATGCCCAGCGCCGCCGCCACGTGGCGCGGCTCGCCGCCGTGGGAGGCGCACATGAGGGCAATCTCCTCGAGGCTGAAGCCAAAACGGTCCACCGCCCCGTTCTCGATCACCGCCATGGCCTGAAAGGCCTTGATCGACGAGCGCGGATAGACGGGGCGGTCGATGTCGCCGGCCGAGGCGAGGAGTGCACCCCCCTTCCCGACCACCGCATAGGAGCCCTCATGCCGGCTCTCGATGATGGAGCCGCGGGTGACCTCGGCGATGACCGGATCGCTCATTCGGCGGCCTCCACCAGATCATAGCGCACCGGCTCGCTGTAGCGCGGATCGGCCTGGGCCTGCCAGTAAAGCTGTCTGACGCGCTGCGCCACCGGCCCCGGCTCGCCATCGCCGACAGGGTGAGCATCGAGCGTCACCACCGGCATGACGCCGCCGGCAGTCGAGGTGATGAAGATTTCATCGGCATCGCGCAGTTCATCGAGCTTCACCGCGCCGATGCGGGTCTCGACATTGAGGTCTCGCGCCAGCTCGATGACCGTCTTGCGGGTGATGCCGTGCAGGACGCCGGTGTCGGGCGTGGCGAGAGCCCCCGCCTTCACCACGAACACGTTGAAGCCGGGGCCTTCGGTGATGTTGCCGTCGGCATCGAGGAGGACGGGGACCTTGGCGCCCTTCTCGCCCGCCTCGATCATGGCGGCGGTGAGATCGCCCCACATGTAGTTCTTTACCGTCTGGTCGAAACTCTTCGTGGGTGTGCGCTCGGGCGCGGCGACGATCATGGCAATGCCGCGCTCGGCCTCCTCGGGCCGGGCGATCCACATGAAGGGAATGGCGAAGGCGTAAAGCCGGTTGCGGCACCGGAGCGGATCGCGGGTGCCGGGCGGCAAGGGCCCGCGCGTCACCGTCATGTTGACATAGGCATCGACAAGGCCGGTGCGGGCAACGAGCCCGTGCAGCATCGCTTCCAGTTCGTCGCGTGCCAGCGGTACCTCAAGGCGCAGTTTTGCCGCGCTCGCCAGGAAACGCTCGACATGGGCATCGAGGCGGAAGAAGCGCCCCTGCCATACATGCACCACGTCATAGGTGCAGTCGGAACGGATGAAGCCGAGATCGCCCAGGGGGATGCGCGCCGCGGTCATCGGCACGATGTCTCCGTCCACGTAAGCGGCACCAGCGGCGAAGATGTTGTCTTGTTCGGACATGTCTAATGCTCCTGCATCCTGGCACTGGCGGAAGGCGGTTTGAGGGCAAACCAGCCAAGGCAGATGACCTGCCAGGCCAGGCATACACCAAACGCGACCTTGTAGGCAGCAGGATCGTAGCCGCCCGTCGGCGTCATCGGCCACAGGTCGATGATCCAGCCGATGGCCCACTGGCTGAGCGAGGCGGTCGAGAACACCAGGAGATTGAACGCGGTGTTGGCGCGGCCGGCAAGATCGGCACCAACATAGCCGGCGATCCAGGGATAGGCGAGGATGCCGGCCTGGCCGAACATCCCGAACAGCATCCAGAA
>Ga0210085_1001186_pt1 | contig 10508 bp, 9 predicted proteins | sample China_Galinas_PW_5_FD_184866 | JGI IMG/M metagenome (GOLD analysis project Ga0210085, IMG submission 184866) | Wetland microbial communities from San Francisco Bay, California, USA, that impact long-term carbon sequestration - China_Galinas_PWC_D1... | ecosystem: Environmental > Aquatic > Marine... | reverse complement strand
GTTTGTTTAATGGTTTGTCTTATGTTTATCGCGCAGACTGCCGCAACCGAAATCCAAAAGGAGAAATATCATGAAATCAAGCACAAGGGACGATGCAGAAGGCAAGATGCATCAAGTGAAGGGTAAGATCAAGGAGTTCACCGGGAAAGTTATCATGAATGCCGACTTGGAAGACGAAGGCAAAGGCGAAATATCTGCCGGGAAAACTCAAGAAAAGATAGGCAAGGTCAAGAAGTTCATTGGGAAGTAAACATAGACTTCCATAAAAAGACCCGCACAGAAATGGCAGACCAATCCAAAAATCCACGCATTCTGATAATAACTCCGGAGGTTACCTATTTGCCGGGCCGCTTGGGAGGTATGGCCTGGTTGATTTGGCGCAGGGGGGCTGAAAATGGAGAAAAAGGAAAATATAGTCGACGGCGCAAAACTCAGACGGATTGCCGAAGAGGCGTTGAAAAAAGCGCCCGATGACCGGGATGATCTTTCAGGGAATTCTCCTGAAGAAATGACGGGCTTGATCCATGAGCTACGCGTACATCAGATCGAACTCAAGATGCAAAACGAAGAGCTCCGACGCATTCAGGGAGAGCTTGAAAAGGAGCGGGATCGATATTCTCATCTGTATGACTTTGCACCGGTGGGCTATTTTACGGTCAGTGAAAAGGGGATCGTTGTGGAGGCCAATCTTACAGCCGCCACTTTGCTGGGTATGGAAAGATCCACACTTATCGGCAGTCCGTTCAGCCGTTTTGTCCTGCGTAATGATCAGGATATTCTTTATTTTCATCGAAAACGTCTTTTAGAAACAAAGAAATTACAGTCCTGCAGATTGAGGTTGGTCAAAAAGGGCAGCAGCGAATTTTACGCGAATCTGGAATGGATGATTGTTGAAGATGGGGATGGCGGTGTCAGTCAGACCAGAATTACGGCCAGTGATATCACAGAACAGAAGGCACTTGAAAACAAGCTTCGCCAAGTACGAAAAATGGAAGCCATCGGTACGATCGCAGGCGGAATTGCCCACCAATTCAACAATGCCCTGCATATAATTACAGGCAGGATTGACCTGCTGGAGATGGATTTTCCCGGTGATGAGAACGTATCAAAATCTGCCAAAGAAATGAAAAATGCCGCTTTCCGTATGGCGCAACTGACCGCTCAACTGCTGGCCTATGCCAGAGGCGGAAAATATCATTCTAAAACAGTATCATTTGGTGATTTCGTCAGAGAAACATTACCTTTAGTAAGACATGCCTTTGATTCTTCCATCAATGTGGATTTAGATTTGCCTCTGGATATGCCCAATGTAAAAGTCGACCTGATTCAGTTGCAGATGGTGCTGTCTGCTGTTCTGGTCAATGCATCTGAGGCAATAGAGGACGAAGGGCGTATCCGGGTTGCCTGTAGTAATGAAATAATAACGGAAAAGACTGACGGAAGTTCCCCTAAATTAGCGCCTGGTAACTATGTCTGTCTGATAATCGCTGATAATGGAAAGGGCATGAATGAAGAAACCAATAAACGGGTATTTGAACCTTTTTTCACAACCAAGGCTGAAGGGCGTGGTCTTGGGTTGGCGGCGGCATACGGTATCGTCAAAAACCATAATGGTTGGATCTCGGTTGATTCTGAATTGGGCAAGGGAACTGTTGTTAAAATCTATCTGCCTGCAGTAGAAGCTCCTGTCAAAGAAGATGCTAAATCAAAGCAAAGGGCCGAACTAACTAAAGGTCAAGGCACCATACTGGTTATTGAAGATGAAGAGCTGGTTATGAAAGTAACCCGGGAAATATTAGAAAAAATGGGCTACCGTGTCTTAGAGGCCAGAACAGGTCAAGAAGCCATTGACGTTGTTAAAACTTTTGATGGTGATATTGATCTTGCCATGCTTGATATTCTTTTACCTGATATGAGCGGCGACATCATCTATCCATTGCTAATGAAAGTTCGCCCCAATTTGAAGGTGATCGTTTTCAGTGGTTATTCCATAGACGGACCGGCACAGAAAATTTTGAATGCAGGAGCTGAAGATTTTATGCAGAAACCATTTACGATAGTAGATCTATCTGAAAAACTGGAGAACATATTAGATGGCGAGCAAAAAGACTCCGTTCGAGGATTATCCTTTGCTTGAATTTGGATTTAACAGATAAATTCAATAATACCAGACTAATAAAGGTCATATATGACGATTTGGACAAATATGACCTTTTTATATGGCTGTTAATAACTGCCCTGAACGTGCTTTTTAAACTAATTAAACCAACCCAAAATCACAAGGAGTTTAAGATGATGAAACGAACACTGATGGTGTCTGCATTAGCTGCTGTCTTGATTTTGTCTAGTGGATTCGCGTTCGCGGCTGACCAGGACGAACAAATCTACGGTAGCCAACTCATGACCCAACAAGAGAGAACTGAATATCGCGCCAAAATGCGTGCCGCGAAAACCGCCCAGGAACGAGAGCAAATCCGGAATGAACATCACGAGCAGCTGAAAGAGCGAGCCAAGGAGCGCGGTGTAACACTGCCCGACGAACCATCTGTTAGAAGGGGCGGCATGGGACCGGGCAGTGGTGGTATGGGTCACGGTGATGGCGGCATGGGGCCTGGCGGTGGTGGTATGGGTCACGGTGGCGGCGGCATGGGGCCTGGCGGTGGTGGTATGGGTCACGGTGGCGGCGGTATGGGGCCGGGTGGGAGTCGTGGCTATTGACATTACCTATCATCATTGCGCTACAGAAAAATAGGCTGTTCTGTTTTCTGCCCGGCTTCGTCTGTGTTCTATAAACCCATGGGGTCAGACTTTGCTAAAAAACCATGCTAACAGGCTGGAATTAAAGAGTTACATCTTTTACAAATTACATTGTGTTAAGTCGTGTCGGATCAATGAATTTCAAATCTATCATTCGGCTTTCTTAAATATGTGGATGTGGAGATCCAATAGCTTTTATTTATGGGTTACTAAGGTTAGAAAACGTACCAAAACATGAAAGGAGACTGTTATGACGAAAGGCAAATATCTTTTTTATCATATCGTGATTATAATGTTTTTATCATTTATCGGTGCCTGTACAAGCACCCATCTCAATGTCAAACCCATTGCCAAGTCGGAGAATCCAACCGATCAAATTAACCGTCTGGAGAATGATCTGGCCGCAGCTTATAAAAACCAACTCAATGTTCTGGCGCCCACCTGGTTTGCAAAAGCCGAGTCATCACTAAGCCAGGCCAAGAAAGGGCTTGAGAAAGGAGAAGAACTGACCCAAATCCTGAACAACATTGCCGAGGGACAGGCACAACTTAAAAAAGCTGAAGAAATATCCCAGGTCACGCGAACCTCGCTGGCCGACGTGATTAAAAGTCGCGATCTTGCACGACAGGCAGGTGCTGCAAAATTAGGATATGATTATACCAGTGCTGAGCAAACATTTTTGAGTCTTACAGAGGCTATAGAAGAAGGTGACCTGGCATATGCAGAAAAACGTAAGGCAGGGCTTGCCGATACCTTTCGCAAACTTGAAATGCGTGCCATTAAAGACGAAACTCTTGGAGAGGTACGAACGCTTATCGAACGGGCCAAAAACGATAGAGTTGATAAAATAGCGCCCCGGTCTTTTAAACTTGCCCAGAATAAACTGTCTGAAGCCGATGCGTTTATTACTCAACATCCTTACGAGAAAGAAATGATGCAGCAAAAAGCCAACGAGGCGTTGTTCATGTCGCAGCGGATGTTTCAGATCGCCGATCAGAGTAAAAAATTTAAAGACATGGAACCGGAAGACTTGACACTTTGGATGGAAAAAATCTTGTACGAAATAACAGCAAAACTTGGTGCAACGGACATGCGAAACCAGCCTTATAAGATACAGGTGGAGAATATCGTCGGTTCCATTGATGCACTTCAAAAGGACCGTCAATTCATGTTTGACAAAGTCAAAACGCTCAATTCGGAAATAGAAACCAAAAATTCACAAATCGCCGATCTTGAGGGTAAGACCCGTGAACAGCAAATTGTTCAGGGACGTCTGGAAGCTGAAAAACGATTCAATGAATTGTTTATGGAAGTCCAAAACCTTTTTAGTCCGGATGAAGCGGAAGTATACAAAAAAGGTAATTCACTGGTCATTCGATTGAGAGCGATTCAATTTCCTGTGGGAAAAAGCGTTATCATGCCGGATAATTATCCTTTAATCAGTAAAATACAGCAGTCGATCCGGATATTCGGTGAACCGGATGTGACCATTGAAGGTCATACAGACAGTACAGGCTCAAATGAACTTAACGAGCTTTTATCCCAGCAAAGAGCCGAGAGTGTCCGCCAGTATCTATTGGCAAACAAGACATTGTCCTATGATCGAATCGTTGCGGTGGGTTATGGCTCTTCAAAACCGTTGGCCTCTAATGCAACAGAAGAAGGCCGTGCCGTCAACCGACGGATCGATGTCATTATTAAGCCCCAAGCTCAGGCCGGTGGGAATTAACATTTGAATCTCGCATGAAAATTGGATGAATCTCCCTGCCGCAATCTGCAGGGAGATTCATTGTTGATAATTTGATTGTTTCTGATATCCAACGTACATCATTGGGGTAATCTTGCGATAGCTGCAATGACATCAAAAGTCTGAAAGCTAACGACAATATATGGTATCCACTTTGTTTTTTGCGAATGAGGAATATTGATCGAATTTCACACTGTTTCTTTTGATATGACTTACGAACACTATTAAAGAAGCGTGCACACCTTAACCTTCAAGAATCAAGTAATTATCATAAAACCACAACCCTTGCATACAGATCCGTCTCTGGCGTTGTTCGCTTAACGTTTCGTGTTTGCACGTTTAAACGTATATTTAACAATATTTTTTAAAAAAAACAAATATTTAGCTTGATTTCTTGCTAAATAATGAGTATTATAAATTTAATCAATAAAGTCCTGCTTAATCTGCGGGACGGTTTCTCTCTGAAGGAACAATCCATTTGCCAAAGTGGCACCCTCCAGTTTGTTACGTTGAAAATTTCTGATGAAAATAAAGTATTTTATTAATCAAAGATCATTTACAATTTGTGAAAGAGCATAAAGTGATTTGCTGATCTAAGAGATAAGCGACACAGGATATTTTATGTTTTTGAATCGATCAGTGTTATTTAAGGAGGTATTAGATGGTAAGAATCAAAACAAGACAGGAAATTAAACGGCGGAAGGTGACATTTTTACTTGAAAACACCGATGCCAATGAAGTCTTTTTGATAGGGGATTTTAACAAATGGAATCCAAAAAGCCACCCTATGAAAAGCGATGAAAACGGGGCGTGGGTCAGGAACGTGCTAATTCCTCCCGGAGAATACGAATACAAATTTATTGTTGACGGTCAATGGAAAGAAGATCCCCAAAATGATCAACTAAATCCCAATTGCTTCGGGACTTACAACAACATTATAAATGTGACCGCAAAAAAATAAAGGATCTGAATCATAAATTTAAATATAAAGGAGTTAAAAATGGCAGAAGCAAAAGGATTGATGAAACCGGTTAAGCTGAAAAATGAGCTGGCAGGGTTTCTGGGAGCAACAGAACTCCCCAGGACAGAGATCACTAAAAAACTATGGGACTATATTAAAGCGAATAAACTTCAGACAAAGACTGAAAATGGAAAGCCTGAGAACGCAGGCAAGTTCATTGTGGCTGATACGAGTTTGCTCCCGATCTTCAAAAACACAAAATCCAAAAGCAAATCAGGCAAGGTCACTGACCTTACAAATCTGAAAGAAGGCCAGACGATCCACATGATGCAGATGGCCGCTGTTGTCGGAGCAAACATAGGATAAGCTTAAAGTGTCAGGACATAAATTTTGTTCCCGGGCTTATCTCGTTGGCGTAATATTTAGATAATTCAGAAGAGAAATGGCAGACCAATCCAAAAATCCACGCATTCTGATAGTAACGCCGGAGGTCACCTATTTGCCGGACCGCATGGGAGATATGGCCTCCTTTTTTACAGCCAAGGCAGGGGGTCTTGCCGACGTTTCAGCCGCACTGATTACGGCCCTGTTTGAACAGGGGGCCGACGTGCATGTTGCCCTTCCGGACTACCGCGCCATCTTCAGTGACGGGCTGACCCCTGTTTTAAAAAAAGAGCTTCGTCGAATCCATCGCATCATGCCCGATGAACACATCCATCTGGCAAGAGACCGGGCCTTTTATTACATCAACCGTGTCTACTCTGCATATGGAGAAGAAAACATTAAACTCGCCCTGGCGTTTCAGCGTGAGGTGATCAGTCATATCGTCCCCCAAGTTCAACCGGATCTGATTCATTGTAACGACTGGATGACCGGTCTAATTCCGGCAATGGCCCGGCAGATGGGAATCCCCTGTCTTTTTACGATTCACAACATACACACCGTAAAAATAACCCTGGCCTATATCGAGGACCGAGGAATCGATGCCGCCTATTTCTGGCAGAATTTGTATTGCGAAAAAATGGCCGAAAGCTATGAGGACGCAAGGGATACCATTCCCGTAGATATGCTCACCAGCGGAATTTTTGCCGCTCATTTTGTAAATGTCGTCAGTCCGACCTTCCTGGAGGAAATCGTTCACGGGCAGCATCATTTTATCGAGCCTCCCATCCAGCGGGAATTGGCCAATAAATATTATGCCGACTGTGCCTATGGAATTCTGAATGCACCGGACCCGGCTTTTAATCCTGCCACCGACAAACACCTCAACAAAAATTACAGCGTGGGAAACTTTGTTACGGGCAAACGGGAAAACAAGCTGTTTTTGCAGGACAAGCTGGGCCTAATTAAAGACAAAAAAGCACCCGTCTTCTTCTGGCCATCCCGGCTTGACCCGGTTCAAAAGGGATGCCAACTGCTATCGGAAATTTTTTACCAGTTTATTTCGAAATACTGGGACCAGAATCTGCAGGTCATCTTTGTCGCCGACGGCAATTACCAGATGATATTCAGAGACATTGTTAATAATCACGGATTTCAAAAACGCGTGGCAATCTGCGATTTTGATTACCAGCTGGAGCATTTGACGTACGCGGCTGCGGATTTTATCCTGATGCCCTCGCGTTTCGAGCCCTGCGGCCTTCCGCAAATGATAGCCCCGCTTTACGGCGCCCTCCCGGTAGCCCATGATACCGGTGGAATCCATGATACCATCAAAGATCTGAATGTTGAAAATAATTTCGGCAACGGCTTTTTGTTTAAAACATTTGACGCCAACGGCCTCTTCTATGCCATCAACCAGGCCATGAACTTTTATAATTTGCCCGATCGTACAAAGGCAAAGCAAATCAAAAGGGTCATAACCGAAAGTGCCGCCCAATTTACCTATGTCGCAACTGCTCGACAATATATCGAGCTTTATGAGAAGATGTTAAAGCGCCCCTTAATTATTTAACCGGGAACAAACGTATAACCAATTAGCAATTGAGTTATTGTCTATGAAGGACTCGGATTTCATTTAGAACTGTCACTTCAAAATTATTGATATCAAAATGGAGTTTTATTCGAGTTTTTAATCCTAAAGCGCCATGCGCAATACCATTCATCGGGATGATCATCCGGCGGACAGCCGATACACTCGGTGCTAATTCTCGAATCTATGGATTCTGCGAAATAGGTATACTCCACAATTCCTCCGGACTTACACGGATAATCTTCAAGCCCTTTGCGTTTTCTTGCTGACTGAACCCGGCACTCATTCATTTGAAAGACAAAACCGCCATCCTCTTCATCGACAATGGAATGGGTGTTGACGCGAGCATATACACGAAAGTTCAGGGCTTTTTTTAAACCCTTGAGTCCCGGTTTTTCAGGAAGGTTCAAAAAATTCTTTATGGCCCGGGCTTCAAAAGGGGAAAACTGAGCCCAGCATGAATCATTACACCGCTTGGCATCGTTCATGCCTCTGGTAAATTCCACGGCTTGAAACCACACCCCGTCATTTACTATCCAGTTCGCCGCCACACTATCCATAAGTGCCATCAAAGATTCTTTCGGCATGTTCAATAGCGGCAATGGAATGTTGTCTTTCATTTCAAACCCGAGCACTTTTGACAGCCGTTTCATTTGAATGTCATAGCCTCTTTTAGATGCAGTTTGAAGAATATCGAGGGCCTTTTCCATTCCCATCTGATGTTTGACTTCATTGAACCATAGGGCATAATGGATGATGATACGATGGAACATGTCAAGTATAAATTTTGCGGTGTGTTCGTGATCCAGGTCTTCTATGGAATTGATGTTGGTTGAATCCAAAATTTCTCCTTTTCTGATCATTCTTTTCAATTCAATTTTTTTCTCTACAGTCTGTCGAATCAAAGGAAAGACTTTGTTTCAGCGATGCTATATGCGGAGAAATTCATTTTTTCGGAGCATGCCGACTGACTAAGTTTCCGCTTTATAAACGAGAGATTTCTTCGATGGGCAAGGCCGCACAAGGGTTTTCGTTGAGACATACTTTCTGTATGTTGCAGACGAAAAACCCGCGGAGAACGCTGCCAATTGGAGAAAGATTTGTTTATAAAGCGAAAACTATCCTTCGTAGAGCATTGCTAATATAGTAGCCTTCCCTTTTTTCGAAGCGACCAGATGCGGCGTTGTGGACAGATAATAGGCACTGTCTCCGGGTTCGAGGTCGTATGTATCTTCTCCGATATTCAGCACAATGGTGCCATCCAACACATAGATGAATTCTTCGCCGTCATGCACGGAAACTTCTTTATCAGGGTTTTCTTCAAGTTGAACAATCAGTGCTTCCATGTGCCGCCCCTGTACTTCCGGGGCCAGGCTTTTATAGATATAAACCTGTTTTTGGCCTTTTTGAGAAGTGGACCGGGAGACGATTTTTTGTTCGTTCTTTCGAGTAATTGAATAGAGTTTGTCTCCTGTTCCCGAAATCAGACGGCTGAACGCACTGTCAAGGGCCTTGGAAAGCTTGATCACCGTTCCGAGTTGAGGCTGAACTTTATTGGTTTCGATGTTTGATAAAAATTCTACGTCAAATCCTGTCAAGTTTGAAAGCTCTTCTATAGAAAGCCCTTTTTGTTCTCGGAGCATTCTGATCCGTTTGCCGATTTCTTCGACGCCCTCGCAGGTCGCCTCAGAAATATCACCGGTCAGATCTTCAAAAAAATCGACATTGATGTGGGGGGTCTTTTTTTTTGTTGCCATTTTTTAAATTCCTAATATTTAATTTTGAGACCTTTGAAAAATATTCAATTTAAATTAATAAGAATGATTGTCCCGAAATTCTCACAAATCTGAGCGGTGCATAAACAAGGCATTTCAGCCCGAAGACGTAGTACATTACTTCAAGGGCTGAATAACGCGGTTTATGCGCTGCTCAGACTTGCCGAAGGTGAAGAAAATCAAAAAAACTCTTATTCTTTTTTTGATAGCGTGTGCAATTTTCAATATAAGCTGTTTTTGGATTAAATGTATTGGTACCGTTTTATTTTACCTTTGATTTTGATTTTCTTCATGAGAAATTCGGGTTATATTCGTCCAGTCAACCCTTTAGGTATTCTTCCGGTATGCACACATTCCGAGCGGAGCCGCCGGCCTACAATCTTTTCCATCATACGCCCGATGTTGAGCACCCGGTCCACATCGATGCCGGTATCAATACCCATCTCATCCATCATCACCACCATGTCCTCCGTGGAGACAAGCCCCACAATACCCGGATCCTCATAATAGTATTTTCCGGTGCCGGGAACCGGAACGCCGTCCATAAAGTTCGCGGGCTGGCCGCCGGTTCCACCTAAAGTCGATTCGAAATGTGTGATTCCAGCCTGAAGTGCAGCCAGCACATTGGCAAGGCCCCATCCCCGGGTGACATGAAAGTGGGCAATGTGTTTTGACGGATCCGGGATGGCATCAAGAATCATGGAATAATACTCATACACTTTGTTGGGCGGTGCAGATCCGTCATGATCGGCATGTTCGATGTCATCCGCCCCTATGTCCAGCCATCGCCGTGTAAATTCCACGGCTTTTGTCAATTCCGTCGGGCCCTCAATGGGACATCCCCATATGGTGCTCACCGTACCGCAAACTTTCATCCCCGCTTCATGGGCTTTTGGGATATATGTTTCGCACATCTTCCAGTATTCATCCAAAGAGAGCCCGGAGTTGGTCCTATGGTGGGATTCGCTGGTGGAGACCATAAACAGAATTCGGTCCGGTCCATAGCCTTCTTCGCGGGCCTGGATGGTTCGTTCCACGGCCCTTTCCCGGATGGTTATGGCGGTAATTTCCACATCATTTATTAGGTGACTCACTTTCTTGCTGGTACAAAGGCGCTTTGAAAGTTCATCGGCATCTTTAAACTGAGGCATCACCTTGGGGTTGCCAAAATTGGTGACTTCCAGGCGTTTGAATCCTGCAAGAATAAGCTCTTCAGCCAACCATAGTTTTGCATCGGTTGGAATAAATTTTTCTTCATGCTGGAAACCGTCTCTGACGGTTATATCTCCTGAAACG
>Ga0210085_1001185_pt1 | contig 10513 bp, 12 predicted proteins | sample China_Galinas_PW_5_FD_184866 | JGI IMG/M metagenome (GOLD analysis project Ga0210085, IMG submission 184866) | Wetland microbial communities from San Francisco Bay, California, USA, that impact long-term carbon sequestration - China_Galinas_PWC_D1... | ecosystem: Environmental > Aquatic > Marine... | reverse complement strand
TATCTGCTGATCCAGCTCCCCGTCATCTGGATTGCTTCCACAGCCGGTGTCTGGCTCTTTTACGTTCAGCATCAATTTGAAGGTGTTTATTGGGAGCGGAGTCAGCAGTGGGATTTTCTCAAAGCCGGCCTGGAAGGCAGCTCCTACTATCAACTGCCCAAAATCCTGCAGTGGTTCAGCGGCAGCATTGGTTTCCATCACATCCACCACCTCAGTCCCCGCATTCCGAACTATCGACTGGAAACATGCCACCAGGAGAATCCGGTCTTTCAAGTGGAACCCATCAGGCTTTGGTCAAGTATAAAATCCCTTAAATTCCGGCTCTGGGATGAAGCAAACCGCCAGTTGGTCAATTACAAAAGGGTCAGGCTGCTCAAGCGGCAATCCTTAGAACCCCAGATTTAATGGAGATGGACCTGTCCCGGGGGCAGCTGGTATGCCACATACTATCTATTAACTGGTGAGATGAGAGGAGCACAGATCAACGACGTCCTGCCAGGCTATTCATCCGCAAATTCATAATAGCGGGGCATCTCGAATATGAAGGGGCATGCTTTCTTGCTTCCGCAAGTATGACACTCTGGCTGCTGAGCGACCGCCCGGATGCGCCCTTTTCGCACCCAGTAATCTACCAGGTTCTCAGTCTGGCCCCGGGACAAATTCAGCTCTCTGGCCAATGCAAGGAGCGATTTACTTCCAGGGGAATTCTCAAAACTTTCCAGCACCTGCCCCAGCTTTGATTTTGACACCAGCATACTCCTTAGACAAATAATACTTTCCCCGTTTGGAAAACAATTACTGCAGCTGTCCAGGCAATCAGCAAGGTATAGATGATCTGCGCCCACATCCAGCGCGGGCCAAATTCCTGGCGCATGGCGGATACTGCAGATACACAGGGAATGTAAAGAAGCACAAAAACATTGAAGGCAACCGCAGCAACCGGCCCCGCAGCAGATGACCCGGCGGATTCAGCAAAAGACCGCAGCAGGGAACTCTCCAAACGAGTAGCTCCTTCAACCCCACTGCTTTCCGGGAGAAAGGACAGCTCCCCGATATCCACCAGGGGAATCAAATTGATTGTCCGGGGCAAAATATTTACCGCTTGCTGGACTGTCAGAAAAGCAGCCCGTCCGAAATCTGCGCTGACCGCAAACAGATCCTGGCTAAAAGATGTCTCCACCGCATTCTGTAGATGGCTCTCAACGGCATAAATCTGGCTCATCGTACTGATGATTACTTCCTTTGCCAGCAAACCGGTCATCAATGACCCGGTGGTTTGCCAGGATCCAAATCCTGCAGGCTTGAATGCGGGAGCAATCAAACTGCTGATGCGTCCAAACAGGCTGTCTCCTGGTTCTACCTTGTTGAAGAGCCCTGTATCCTGATGAGCCGGAACAGCCATCAACAGCCAGAGGGCCATCGATACACCCAGGATTACTGTTCCTGATTTGACCAGGAAACCATGAGTGCGCTCCCACATTTGATTCCAGATATCCCGGGGACGGGGAATCCGATAGGGTGGGAGTTCCATCACAAAGGGAGCCGGCGGACGGCTCTTATAGATCGTATTCTTCATCACAAAACCGGTGATCAAAGCGACAACGATGCCCAGCAGGTAAATCCCGAATACCAGCGTGCCGGAAGACGCCCCGAAAAAGGCGGCTCCAAAGACAACATAGACAGGAAGCCTGGCTCCGCAGCTCATAAAAGTTGCCAGGAAGGCAGTTAGCTTGCGATCCTTCTCATTTTCCAGGGTTCGGGTAGCATAAACCGCAGGGACAGTACACCCAAAACCGATAATCATCGGCAAAAAGCTTTTCCCGTGCAGCCCCATCCAGCGCATCACACGGTCCATCACAAAGGCAGCCCGGGCCATATAACCAGAATCTTCCAATACTCCCAGAGCAAGGTAGAGGAACAGCAGCACCGGCACAAATACCAGCACGCCTCCCACACCCGCGATCACACCATCTCTGATCAGTGATCCCAACCAACTATTCCCCAGGCCAACGAGCTCAAGGACCTGGCCTGCCCATTTATAGATGAAGTCGTTGATGAAGACATCCACCCAGTCAAGAAAAGGTCCGCTGACGTTGGAAGTGAATTGAAACACTAACCACATCAGCAACAGGAAGATTGGTAGGCCCCAGATCTTATGGGTCACGATCTCGTCCACCCTTTCAGAACGGGTGATGAGTGTCTCCCGGGGCCGCTCGACCGCAGAATCAATCACCTGATCCACAAACTGGTAGCGCTGATCAGCGATCAGGATCTCGGGATCTTCTCCGGTGTCATTCTCAATCCGCTCCCGGGACACCCGGGCTAAATCCAGTAATTCTTCCTCCCCCTGAGACTTCAGCCTGGCAATCACCTCCTGATCGTTCTCCAGCAGCTTGGTTGCCAGCCAAGCGGAGAGGAATACTTCTCGGAGAGTCTCCGATTCCTGGATGACCGACCTGAGGTGGTCTACCTCCTCCTTGAGAATTCCGCTAAAATTAGTCTGGATATGACCGGTATGGGGATACTCAAGGACCAGGCGGATGGCTTCCTTGAGATTATCCAGACCCTCGCTGCGATTACCAACCGTTTCCACCACCGGAATCCCACCCAGGCGCTCAGACAAACCCTGAAGAGAGATCGCCAAACCTCTTCTGCGAGCGACATCGGTCATATTCAAAGCTACGATCACGGGGACTCCTAGCTCAATCAGCTGGGTAACCAGATAGAGATTTCTGTCCAGGTTGGCAGCATTGACCACTGCAACTACTGCTGTGGGTCTTTCATTGACAATATAATCCCGGGCAATGATCTCTTCAATTGAATAAGCTGTCAGACTATAGGTACCCGGCAAATCGACGACCAGAATATCCTTATCATCCAGCCGCAGCCGACCTTCCTTCTTTTCGACGGTCTTCCCGGGCCAGTTTCCCACATGCTGCCGGGACCCGGTCAGCGCGTTGAAAAGGGTGCTTTTCCCGACATTGGGATTTCCCGCCAAGGCAATAGATTGAGTCATTTGGTTTCAGCCGCTCCTGGATAGCTTAGTGACCTTTCACCTGGATATGCCTCGCCATTCCCTTGCCAACCACCACCCGCTCCCCGGAAGGGTCAGCGAGGATCAGCGGACCTGGAAAATCATTGCGGACCACACAGAAAACGGAACCGGGAGTCAGACCCAGCTCCTTAAACCGCTGGCTCATTTTGCGCCCACCCCTGGTTTGGATGATCTCAAATTGCTGACCGCTTTGACAGCGAACCAAGCTTTGATCAATACCGCGATTGCCTTCACGCCTGGGAGGTTTGCGGTCATCGTCAAGCAGTTCGACTTCGATCGTCCTGGCCTCGGAAGTCCGGAGGGAAAGATGGTAGCCGCGCAGGCGGTACTCCACCGGATCGCCCAGGGGAGAAAGCTTAACCACTTCGATCACAACCCCACTGGTCAGCCCCATATCCACCAATCTGCGGCGCACTGCGCCCCGACCGTGAACTCTGACCACCCGGCCTGACTCTCCTGGTGCTAATGTATCTAAAGTGACCACCGTCATAATGAACTTCGAATCCTTCTTTTACATAAATCTCTTATACTTTTTTATAAGGTATACCATAAACCATCAATTGTGCCAAGCTTCACAACAACTGCAGACGATTAAACAGGCATTCGCTGAATCAAATATTCTAGGTTTGAGAGGTAGAGAGGACTTGATCAGCAGCCAGCCCGGGAACCACCCCAGCAAGAACTTGATTCACATTATAATAAATCCCAGATTCACCCCATCTAGGAAGGATCCGATGCCCGAAACTGAAAGCAGGGAAATGTATCTTAAATCCATCTATGAACTCTCATCAACCGATAAGTTGGTGCCGGTGTCGCTGCTTGCCAAGCGCCTGGGAGTCTCCCCGGTCTCCGCAACAGAGATGGTCAAACGCCTGGAAGGTTACGGTGCGATCACCCACCAGCCGTATAAAGGAGTTGCCCTGACAGAATCCGGGCTGAAGCGGGCTTTGATCGTGATCCGGCGGCAGCGGCTGTGGGGCCGCTTTCTAATTGATCGCCTGAAGATCCGCTGGTCCCAGGTCTATGATCTATCCTGCCGTCTGGAGCATGCTACAGATGAAACAGTAAGCGAAGCCCTAGCAGAGTTCTTAGGACATCCCACCACCTGTCCCCACGGGCATCCAATTCCAGACCCAGATGGCAGTGTGGAAATCACACCTGCGACTCCCCTGAATGAGGTCGCGTTTGACCAAGAGGTGGAAATCATCCGCATTGATCAACCGGAGCTGATCCTGTGTGAATACCTGGAGGAAAAGAACCTTCTACCAGGCACAAGGCTGACAATCATCGACGAAGCTCCCTTTAACGGTCCATTCACACTTCAAGTTAACGGAAAGGAAGTAAGCCTGGGAAGAGAAATCTCTACCAGGATCCTGGTCCAACCCACTTCTTCCTGAACTTCTCATCTCCTGCTCAGAACAATCCCCCCAGGTTTGAATTTTAGCTTCGTGCGAAGACTAGAAGCTTTAATGTCTATTCATGCAACTTGACAGATAGCGGTTAAGTTGTAAAATATATGACATGTTTTTCATGTAATCGGATTCACACTTTGTGCACCTGGACCCGGACGGAATAATGAGCGAAAAACACTGGACCTTCATCACCAACCACGCAGCTGTGCTTACACTCTTAGCCCGAGAAGATAACCTGACAGCCCGGAAAATTGCGGCTGAATTGAACATCACCACCCGGACAGTCTTTCGCATTATCCAGGACCTGGAACAAGGCGGTTACATTACTGTCAGCAAGCAAGGGCGTGAGAACCGCTATACAGTCAATCAATCCCTTCCCTTGCGTCGGGAAAACCAGCGGGACATCCAGGTTCGGAATCTGCTGGGAGCGATAACCAATTAACTCATACAGGATAGACTATGAAATACAAAACCAACCTTACCCTCCGCAGACTTCTGATCACCATCGCAGGGATCAGCCTGCTTCTGGGAGCCTGCTCAAAGCCAACCAGTACCACCCCTACCCTGGATCCGGGTGTGATCCAGACCCGGGCAGTGGCCACCTTTTCAATTGGATTGACTCAGACTGCCCTGGTACAGCCCACGGCAACCTACACAGTGACTCCTTCCCCCAGCCCAACTGCAACCAACACTCCGACAGCCTCACCTACCCTGGCACAGGTAGTGCTTCCCACCAGCTCATGTTATGTACTGACCTTCATGACAGATGTGACCATACCCGATAACACCAAGATGACTCCGGGGCAGGTATTCACCAAAACCTGGCGGGTTAAGAACTCCGGGACCTGCGATTGGGAAGAAGGCTTTCAGGTTAAGAACGTCAGTGGGAGCACGATGAGCGGGAAAAGCTACACTCTCCCCAAAGCAGTCGAACCCGGGAAACAGGTTGACATTTCCATTGAGATGACTGCCCCCGCCAACGCAGGGGCATATACCGGGAACTGGCGGATGGCCACCGATTCCGGCAGTTTCTTTGGAGATAGTTTTTATGTCCTGATCCTGGTTGGGGACAGCACTACTCCTACTGCCACGAAGGCATCACCGAGCCAGGCCCCAAGCCAAACACCAAGCGAGACAACTGCTCCGACGAACACGCCTGAGCCCTGATCGTATCTGATTTACCAAATCCTCAACATATTCTCAATCCACTCAGTTGATCGAGAATATGTTTACCCTAAGTAACCAATGGGAGCCAAGCAAAGAGAAAGGGTATCGATAACCTGGAGGTTAGATGGCAACAAATAACCGGATGACACAGAATGGCAGGCTGATCATCAGCAAACGGATGGCTCTCAATCTGCTGATCGGGGCAGCCTCCATATGGGTAGCATTTCTGTACAGGCCCGCGCTGAGCTCCCTGGTTCTAGGTGCCTTACTGGCGTATTTACTGATTCCATCAGCGAAATTCCTGGCTGATAAACTGCCTATCAATTACACTGCTGCAGCTTGGATCGTGTTCTTAGGTTGTCTTCTCTCAATCTTGTATCTGATCAGATTATCCGCCCCAATCCTTGCGCGGCAGGTAGAAACCCTGACCTCTGACATGCAGCTGATCTCCGAGGAATTGATCAGGGTGCAGCCAACCCTTGAAAACATTCTCAACACCAGCATACCAATGAAGGAAATCATTTTCGAATTGGAAGCGCAAACCAACCAGGTACTTAAACCAAATCAATTGTTCATGATACTCCGTTCGGCGACAGCCAATTCGGTCTGGGTACTGGTTACCATCATGACCTGCTTCTATTTATTATTGGATCATGATAAATTCCTGGCTTGGTTGGAAGTAATCACACCTCAATCGATGAAAGCCTCCTTCGCCAGAATCCTGGCCGAGATCAATGACATATGGAAAAAATATCTCCGCGGTCAGCTGTTAATGATGCTGATCATTGGGGTCCTTTCTGGAATTGCAGGAACAGTTGTTGGCCTAAAGAACGCCTTGATCATTGGGCTCATTGCAGGTCTCCTGGAAATGATCCCCTCTTTAGGACCTACCATATCGACACTGATCGCTGGGGTGACTGCCTGGACTCAGGGATCTTCCTATTTGGGTATCTCCAATTTCTGGTTTGCTCTCCTGGTCTGCGGTCTTTTCATCCTCATCCAGGCTGTAGAGAATACAATCCTGATCCCCAGGATCATGGGCAGGCGAATGGGACTTCACCCGGCGCTCGTATTTATCGCTACCATAAGCACCCTGACCCTTTTTGGTGTGATAGCCGGATTGATCGTTGTTCCTGTGATTGCATCTCTGGGAGTCCTTATCAATCATTCCTTTCTGCAGCTCAATCAGAAAGAAAGCTGACACCAGTTAAATCTTCTGAGACCTTCCAGAGCCTGGCAGCGTCCTGCTGGTTGTGAGAAGCCTGGTTAGAAGTCACCACCACTGGATAGCCTGACCGCTCCCCTTTGCCGCCGGGACCGTAATAACTGCCGCCTTCGGCTTGGGGATCAGTCGCAGCCCGCAGACCCGGCAGGGAGCCCATTTTGGCGCTCTGGAAAAGGACTTTCATGATGCCCTGGATCAGCCAGGACAATTTTCCGGTCAAGAAGTGGTCTGCCAATCCGGTAGCAGCGATGCCGGGGTGTGCTGCCAGCGCCAAGGCCTCTGCCCCCCTACCCTCGAACCGCCGCTGCAGTTCATAGGTGAATAATAAGTTAGCCAATTTGGATCGGCTGTAAGCGGCACTGGGGTTATAGCCGCCATCCTCATACTGCAGATTGTCAAAATCTATCTCCCCCCCATAATGCGCATTACTGCTGATGTTTACCACTCTGGCACCTGGCGTTTTCAGAATCAGATCGATCAATGACCCTGTCAGGGCAAAATGACCCAGGTGATTGGTCCCGAACTGACTTTCAAAGCCATCTGCAGTCTTTTTGTAAGGTACCATCATGATGCCCGCATTGTTGAGCAGCACGTCCAGCTGTTCATAACGGGACTTAAAATCAGCGGCAAACTTATTTACGGAGGTCAGGTCCGCCAGGTCGAGATGGATATATTCCAGCTTAGCTTGAGGGATATCCTCCTGGATCTGCTGCACGGCAGCCTCTGCCTTATCCTGGGTCCGGCAGGCCATGACCACTTCAGCTCCCTTGCGGGCCAGCTCCCGACTGGCTTCCAAACCAATACCGCTGTTCGCTCCCGTAACAATCACGACCTTTCCGGATAAATCGGGTATATCTTCTGCTGTCCATTTTTCTGTCATAAGTAACTTCCTTGAATCTTCTTATTGATTTCGTTCAATATTCTCATACTTCAGCAATCATCTTGCGAACCCGGCTGATCTCATCCTGGTTGACCGTATGTCCCATATCGGGATAGATCTGCTGGTCAACCACAGCGCCCAGATTTTCAAATAAACGGCCTGCTTCCTGGAACACTTCCAGCGTAACCCAGGAATCCTGATCCCCCAGTCCGAGAAATACCGGTGTACCTCGCAAATCGCCTGTTGGCTGTCGTTCCACCCCGGGGGGACCGATCAATGCCCCGCTGAAAACAAACAACCCCCCGTAGCGTTCGGGGGTGCGGACCAGGTATTCAGCCGCCAGGCAGGCTCCCTGGGAAAAACCACCCAACACAACGCCCCGCCTGGAAATCCCCGCAGCTGCAGCCCGAACCATCAAGTCAGAAATCACATTCAGGGCGGAGGTGAGGTCAGGCTCATTGGGTTCAATCGGTCCAAAAGCCGTCTCGGGGTACCAGCGCATACCCGCCGCACCCGGGATCCAGAAGCATGTGCTTTCAGTCTGAAGAGAATCTGCCAGACTCAGCATACTCTCAGGACTCGCTCCTCTACCGTGCAGCAGAATGACAAGTTTTGTCGCATCTTTTAGCGGAACACCAGCCTGAAGGACCGGCTGCCCCTGGTGGATTTTTACTGCCATTGATCAGCTTCCCTGCAGTGGTATCAGGTTGTCCTCGATTTCCTGACGCCGACCTTCCAGGAAGGGAGGCAGTACCAGCTCTTCTCCCAGACGCTCAGGATGCTCGTCGATGGAAAATCCAGGTCCATCGGTAGCGATTTCAAATAAAATTCCAGGGGAAATCCGGAAATAGATTGATTTGAACCAGAAACGGTCGATCTGAGAACTGACCTGCAGCCCATTTTCCCGGAGGCGCTTCAGCCAGCTGAGCTGCTCTTGAGAGCTGCCAACCCGGAAAGCCACATGATGTGTTCCTCCGGCTCCCAGGTAAGCCCGGGGAGCGTCAGGATCATCCAGCAGCCAGACTTCCTTCCCCGGCCCGCCCTTTGCAGTGGTTGAAAATACAGTAACTGTCCTTTGTTTATCGATCCAATCATTCGCCGATACCTCCGAAAAACCCAGGACATCCTTAAAAATCCGGGCCATCTGGAGATAATCTGGTGTCGCCAGCACCACACTGTAAAACCCACGCAGTGCGTACTCGTCCGGAATCTCCGGTTGGGGCCAAATCTCTCCCTCGAACTCAAATCCGCGGTCATTAACCAGGTAGAGCTGCTGACCTTCTATATCCTCAAATGGGAGCAGTTCTCGGCCGGCAAAAACGGCGATCTCCCCTCGCTTGACGGAGAGTCGATCCAGTCTGTCTGCCCAGAAATCCAGGGCTTCACTGCTGGAAACGCGGAAGGCCGTCCCGGCGATGCTGTCCGTTCCTCGGCGATCCGGTCCAATGCGAGGCCAATCAAAGAAGGTCATATCCGTTCCAGGTGAGCCCAGTCTGTCAGCATAAAAGAGGTGGTAGGCTGAAACATCGTCCTGGTTGACGGACTTCTTAACCAGCCGCAAGCCCAGCACGCCGGTATAAAAATCCAGGTTCTTGGTAATCCTGGCGCTGACTGCGGTCACATGATGAATGCCATTTAGATCCATAATTAATCCTCGCTGTTTGTTAGCTCAATCACGTTTCTAGATGGGAAGAAGGGATAGAATCTTACATCGCGGGCACCTACCGGCGCTCAGCAAAGGACGCGATCTGTAATGCCAATATTGATTGTAATTAGCAGGAATGAAGTTCGATCGGAAATAATCAGGTACCCATCTGGCGGGCGCTGACTACGCTCCCTGCCAGGTAAAAAATCAAGGTTTCCAAGTTCTCCCCAGTTAGATTAGAGACCTCCAACTGAGCGAAGTTCCCTTTCCAGGAAGGACGCATGGAGCGTATCTCCGAGGCTAGGTGGTCCAAAATCTTATTGATATCCTGGTCAGTGACCTCAATCAGCTCAACTTGGTCAAGATGAGTACCCAGTAAAATGAAATGGGAAGCATCATTGAGAAGTTCACCCACCCCACCAGCCCAGTAAATCAAGTTATGAAAGCTTTCAATACTGGTCAGGTCGTAAGTGAACAGTACGACATCCAGACGTTGAAGGGTAGGTTTGAAAATCTCAATCACATCCTCGAATGATCGGGCAGTTGAATCACCCTCACCGCGTTTTTGCCCGGGCGGCACCAAGAATTGCAGAGTGATCGTGTACTCCTCATCTCCCAGAAGCTGCTGAGTTGTCAGATACTCATATTCAAGTGTATTCGTTTTCCGGATGCAGCTCAGCAGATCACTATCCGGCACCTCACCCCTGTTAATCAGGTCCAGGACTTTAGGGACCGAGGTCTTGCCAACCGCTCTGTCCCCTACCAGCATCACATAACCCGTTGCTTTGCTGCTCATTTCATAATCCAAATAGATCCAAATGGCTGGCGGGACCGATATAGGAACTGGATTTCCCTGAGCTCATCGCCACAAGAATGTCAGACGAAAAATAAAAATCTGCTCCCATGATCTCTGCTCCTAGCGGCGCCTGCATAGTATTCAGATTTACAACATCACCTTTCCGCGATGAAATCCATTTTACACCCTACCAAATGGCACGGTGAAAAGTTTTACAGGATTGTAATTAAGGACTTCTTGCTGGATTGGAAACTTCCGCGTGGTTCATTTACAGGAAGGTTTCTAAAGCAATCATTAACCCACCGGAATTATCTTAAAACCGAAATGATAGAT
>Ga0210085_1001184_pt1 | contig 10513 bp, 10 predicted proteins | sample China_Galinas_PW_5_FD_184866 | JGI IMG/M metagenome (GOLD analysis project Ga0210085, IMG submission 184866) | Wetland microbial communities from San Francisco Bay, California, USA, that impact long-term carbon sequestration - China_Galinas_PWC_D1... | ecosystem: Environmental > Aquatic > Marine... | reverse complement strand
GGCCACGCCGGTACGCTCGACCCGTTCGCCACCGGCCTGCTCCTGATCATGCTCGGAAAAGCAACGCGTTTGCAGCGATTTCTCGTCGGCCTGCCGAAGACGTACCTGGCCACCGCGCGGCTCGGCTGGCGCTCCAGCACCGGGGATCCGGACGGCGAGCTGACCGAGACCGGCGCCCTCCCCGGGTCCCTGGAGCTGCCGACCGGGACGGTGCGCCAGCGCGTCCCGATGACCTCCGCGGTGCGGGTCGGAGGCGAGCGGCTCTACAAGAAGGCGCACCGCGGCGAGGTGGTCGAGACCCCGGTCCGCGACGTCCAGGTCCACCGCGCCGAGCTGCTCTCCAGCGAGGACGGCTACGCCCACTACGAGATCGAGTGCTCGGCGGGCACCTACGTCCGCACCCTGATCGAGACGCTCGGAGATGCCTACTGCTCGGACCTGCGCCGCGTCACGGTCGGCCCCTTCCGGGTCGAGCGGGCCGGCGAGATGTTCGGCCCGCGGCGGGTCGGGGAGCTGGTGCCGGCGGTCGCGGAGGCGCTGCGGTGAAGGTGACGCCGCTGCAGGAGGCGACGCCGCGCCCCCGCCACGTCGCGATCGGGACCTTCGACGGCGTCCATCTCGGCCACCAGGCGGTGATCGACCACGCCGACACGGTGCTCACCTTCGACCCGCACCCGCTGACCGTGCTCAAGCCGGAGCGGACGCCGCGGCTGCTGGCCCCGTTCTCGGTGCGCCGCGACGTGATCGACGGGCTCGGCGTCGAGGAGCTCGTCGTGATCGGGTTCGACGAGGAGTTCTCCCACATCGACCCGGAGGCCTTCGTCGAGCGGATCCTGATCGAGCGGCTGGGGGCGAACAAGGTCTCGGTCGGCGAGAACTTCCACTTCGGCGCCAAGGCGAAGGGGACGCCGGAGATGCTGGCCGGGCGCCGGGAGTTCGAGACGCGGATCGTGACGATGATCGAAGTCGACGGCGAGACCGTCTCCTCGACCCGCGTCCGCGAGCTGGTCGAGGCCGGCGACATGGCCGAGGCGCGGCGCTGCCTCGGCGCCCCGTTCATGCTCGAGGGGACCGTGGTCGCGGGCGACCGGCGTGGCCGCGAGCTCGGCTTCCCGACCGCCAACCTGGTCCCGGACCCCGCCCTCGTCGCCCCCGCCAACGGCATCTACGCGGCCTTCGCCAACGGCATCCCCGCCGCCGTCAGCGTCGGCCTGCGGCCGACCTTCGAGTCCGAGCTGGGCCTGCTGATCGAGGCCCACCTGATCGACCGCGACGACGACCTCTACGGCGAGACCCTGCGCCTCGCCTTCGTCGAGCGGCTGCGCGACGAGGAGAGGTTCGAAAGCGCCGAGGACCTGGTCGCCCAGATGCGCCGCGACGTCGAGGACGCGAGGCGGGTCTGTGCTACTTTCCAGCGGCCGTGACCCGCCGGGCCGCGGATTTTTTTTGAGACTTACGGAGACGATTTCGACTTGAGCCTGACCAAAGAGAAGAAGAGCGAGCTGATCGGCAAGTACGGCCGCGCCGACGGGGACACCGGGTCCGCCGAGGTCCAGATCGCCCTGCTCACCGAGCGCATCAACGACCTCACCGGCCACCTGCGCTCGCACGCCAAAGACCACCACTCGCGCCGCGGCCTGTTGATGCTGGTCGGCAAGCGCCGCCGCATGCTGCGCTACCTGGAAAGCACCGACCTGGAGCGCTACCGCGCCCTGGTCGCCGAGCTGGGCCTGCGGCGTTGATCGAGGTCGGCGAGGTTGCGCCGGCCTTCACTCTCCGCAACCAGGACGGCGAGCAGGTCTCGCTGTCGGACTTCGCCGGCCGCAAGGTGATGCTGGCCTTCTACCCGCTGGACTTCAGCCCGGTCTGCTCCGACCAGCTCTCCCTGTACCAGGAGGTGAAGCCGGAGATCGCCGCCCGCGGCCTCGAGCTGGTCGGCGTCAGCGTCGACAGCATGTGGGCCCACAAGGCGTTCCAGGAGAAGCTCGGGATCGACACCGTCCTGCTCGCCGACTTCGAGCCCAAGGGCGAGGTCGCCCGCGCCTACGGCTCCTACATCGAGGGCGCCGGGGTCGCCGACCGCACCCTCGTCCTGATCGACGAGGACGGCAAGGTCGCCTGGACCTACGAGTCGTCGAACCCCGGCGAGTTCCCGGGCGCCAACCTGATCTTCGACGCGCTCGACGCGCTCGAGTCCGCGCCGAGCGTCGAATAGCGACGCCCACCGCGGACTCGCGCCGTGGGCGGCGGGGCGGCTGTCACGCTTGAGGGTATGGCCGACCTGAGCAGCGCGCCGATCCCGCCGCTGGCCCCCGACGACCACGTCGAGGGTGAGGGCCAGCTGACAGTCGTCTACGCCGACCTCGGCTGTCCGCATTGCGCCGCGGAGTGGGGCCGGATCCGGAGCGGGGGAGGGCGGATCGCATTCCGTCACTTCCCGGTCGCCAGCAAGCACCCGCGGGCGCCGGCCCTGCACGCCGCGGCCGAGGCCGCCGGCCGGCAGGGTGCCTTCTTCGCGATGGTCGACTCGCTCTACGCGGAGCGCGGCCGGGTCGACGACCCGCACCTCTGGGAGCGGGCGGAGCGCCTCGGCCTCGACCTCGCCGCCTTCGAGCGCGACCGCCGCTCCGGGGAGATCGCGACCCGCGTGCGGCGCGATTTCGAGAGCGGAATCAGGGCCGGCGTCACCTCGACCCCGGCCGTCTTCCCCGCCTGAGCAGCGTGGCAGAGGTTGGTTGCGTATATCGCAACCAACCTCTGCCACGCGCCGCCGGGTGGCGGGCGGTGTACTCTCCAGGGGAACGAGAACGAGAGTTCTGAATGCGAATTGGCCGCCAACCGGGCGGCCGGAGGTAGGACAACTAGATGAGCATGTTTGACGTAAGCCGTGTCTCGGTGGATGTCGGCGACAGCCAGATTTCCTTCGAGACGGGCAAGCTCGCGAAGCAGGCGGGTGGGGCGGTCGTCGTTCGCAGCGGCGACACGATGGTGCTCTGCACCGCCACCGTCGGCAGCCTTCGCGACGTGGACTTTCTTCCCCTCACCGTCGACATCGAGGAGCGCATGTACGCCGCGGGCAAAATTCCCGGCTCGTTCTTCCGTCGCGAGGGCAAATCCAGCGAGAAGGCGACGCTGACCGCGCGCATGATCGACCGCCCGATCCGCCCGCTCTTCCCCAAGGGCTGGCACTACGAGACGCAGCTGGTCGCGATCCCGATGTCGGTCGACCAGGTCCACCCGTACGACATCCTGGCGATGAACGGCGCCTCCGCGGCGCTGGCGATCTCGCCGGTCCCGGTCGCCCACCACGTCGGCGCGGTGCGGATCGGCAAGCTGGAGGGCGACTTCGTCGTCAACCCGCCGGAGGACCGCCATGAGGAGCTGGAGCTCGACCTGATCGTCGCCGGCACCGACGAGGCGATCCTGATGGTCGAGGCGGGCGCCGACGGCGTCACCGAGGCCGAGATCCTCGACGCCCTCGACATCGCCCACAGCGAGATCAAGAAGCTCTGCGCCGCGATGGACGAGCTGCAGGCGAAGGCCGGCAAGGAGAAGCTCGAGGTCGAGGCCCCGAGCATCGACGAGGGGCTGCTGAGCGAGATCCGCGCCTCGCACGGCCAGGCGCTGGTCGACGCGATCGCCACCGAGGGCAAGCTCGAGCGCTACGAGGCGATCGACGAGGTCAAGGACGAGGTCGTCGCCAAGTACGCGCCGGAGAACGCCGACGGCGAGGTCGACGGCGAGCGCAAGGCCGAGGTCAAGGCCGCTTTCGCCAGCATCGAGAAGGACACGATCCGCAAGGCGATCGCGGTCGACAAGAAGCGCCCCGACGGTCGCGCCCAGGACGAGATCCGTCCGATCGAGACCGAGGTCGACATCTCCCCGCGCGTGCACGGCTCGGCGCTGTTCACCCGCGGCGAGACCCAGATCCTCTCCAACGTCGCCCTCGGGACGACGCGGATGGACATGCGGATCGACACGCTCGGGCTGCAGACCACCAAGCGCTTCTGGCACCACTACAACTTCCCGCCCTTCTCGGTCGGGGAGGCCGGCTTCATGCGCGGCCCGAAGCGGCGCGACATCGGTCACGGCGCGCTCGCCGAGCGGGCGCTGGTGGCGACGATTCCCGACGAAGAGGAGTTCCCCTACGTGATCCGGGTCGTCTCCGAGACGCTGGAGTCCAACGGGTCCTCCTCGATGGGCTCGGTCTGCGCCTCCTCGATGGCGCTGCAGGCGGCGGGCGTCCCGGTCTCCGCGCCGGTTGCCGGCGTCGCCATGGGGCTGATCAAGGAGGGCGACGACTACATCGTCCTCACCGACATCGCCGGCGTCGAGGACCACCTCGGCGACATGGACTTCAAGGTCGCCGGCACCGCGGACGGGATCACCGCCCTGCAGATGGACATCAAGATCACCGGCGTCACCTTCGAGATCCTGCGCGACGCGCTCGAGCAGGCCAACAAGGGCCGGATGTTCATCCTCGGCAAGATGGCCGAGTCGATCGACGGCGCGCGGGAGAAGCTCTCCCAGCACGCGCCCGCGATCGAGTCGATCAAGATCGACCCCGAGAAGATCGGGGCCGTGATCGGCAAAGGCGGCGAAACGATCCGCGCCCTGTGCGAGGAGTTCGAAGCCGAGATCGACGTCGAGGACGACGGCACGGTGCGGATCTACGCGCCGACCGGCGAACTGGTCGACGGCTGCGTCTCGCGGATCAACTCGATGACCAAGGAGGCCGAGGTCGGCGATCGCTACGGCGCCGCCAAGGTCGTCAAGACGACCACCTTCGGCGCCTTCGTCGAGCTGGTCAAGGGCACCGACGGCCTGCTCCACATCTCCAACGTGAAGCCGGGGGAGAGGGTGGACTCGGTCGACGACGTGCTCAGCGCCGGCGACGAGATCGACGTCACCGTGGTCGAGGTCGACAAGGAGCGCGGCCGGATCGGCCTGCGCCTCTCCGACGACCCCTCGGTCGAGGGCAAGTCGCCCGCGGAGCTGGCCTCGGTCGGCTCCGGGGACGGCGGCCGCCGCAACGGCGGCGGCGGCGGTGGCGGCGGCCGGGACCGCGGCCGGCGGCGCGAGCGGCGCAGCTAGAAGTTGGCCGGCGCGGCGAAGCTCACCGCCCTGGGCTCGGGCGTTCGGGTCGTCACCGAGGAGGTTCCCTCGGTGCGGTCCGTCGCCCTCGGCCTCTGGGTGCGTACGGGGTCCCGCAACGAGACGCCGGCCCAGGCCGGCGTCTCGCATTTCCTCGAGCACCTGCTGTTCAAGGGCACGGCGCGCTACTCGGCGATCGAGATCTCCGAGCGCTTCGACGGGCTCGGTGCCTCGGTCAACGCGGCGACCGGCAAGGAGTCGACCCACCTGCACGCCCGCTTCCTCGACGAGCACACCGAGGCGGTGTTCGACCTGCTCGCGGAGATGCTGCTGGCACCGACCTACCCGGACATCGACTCCGAGCGGCAGGTGGTGCTGGAGGAGATCGCGATGTACGAGGACGAGCCGCAGGACCGCGTCCACGACGTGCTCGCCGAGGCCGTCTTCGGCTCGCACCCGCTCGGCCGCCGGGTCCTGGGCGAGGCCGAGGTGATCGCCTCGATCCCGATTCCGGACATCGAGTCCTACCACCACGCCCGCTACGCCGGCTCGGAGATCGTGATCGGGGCGGCCGGCCATCTCGAGCACGAGCGCATCGTCGAGCTGGCCGAGAAGCTGGTCCACCCGCCCGAAGGCGGCGGCGTCGCGCCGACCACCGGCCTCGGCGGCGGCGCGCGGCTCTGCTTCCACCCGAAGGAGACCGAGCAGTACCACATCTGCTTCGGGGCGCCGGGGCTGCGCCGCGACGACGAGCGCCGCTACGGGCTGGCGGTCCTCGACGCGATCTTCGGCGGCTCGACCTCCTCGCGGCTGTTCCGGGAGGTTCGCGAGAAGCGCGGCCTCGCCTACTCGGTCGGCTCCTACAACGAGCAGTACACCGACCAGGGGATGGTGGCGACCTACGTCGGCACCCGCGAGGACAACGTCGACGAGGCCTGCGAGATCATCGGCCGGGAGCTGGCCAGGCTGCGCTCCGAGCCGGTCTCCGCCGAGGAGCTCTCGCGCGCCAAGGAGAGCGTCAAGGGACGGCTCGTGCTGTCCTCGGAGTCGACCGCGGCGCGGATGTCGCGGATCTCCCGCGCCACCCTCTTCGGCCTGCCGATCGAAACCATCGACGAGATGATCGCCAAGGTCGACGCGGTCGAGGTCGACGAGCTGACCGCGCTGGCGGCCGAGCTGTACGGGGAGGAGCGCCTCTCCGCCGCCTGCGTCGGCGCCGACGAGGACCGCTTCCGGGCGGCGCTCGCCCCGGTCAGCGAGGCGCTGGTAGCCGCGTGACCCGGGTCGCCGTAGCCGGCGCCGCCGGGCGCATGGGGGCGACCGTATGCGAGGCGGTCGAGGCCGCCGAGGGACTGGAGCTGAGCGGGCGCGCCGACCCGGCCCTGGGAGTCGAGCTGGGGGAGATCCTCGGCGAGGCCGACGTGGTCGTCGACTTCACCGTCCCGGACACCGCGCTCGGCAACGTCCGCGCCTGCATGGAGGCCGGCGTGCACGCCGTCGTCGGCACCACCGGCTTCGACCTCGACGCCGCTCGGGCCGCGGCCGAGGCGAGCGACGGCGCCAACTGCTTCGTCGCCCCCAACTTCGCGATCGGAGCGGTGCTGATGATGGTGGTCGCCCAGCAGATCGCCCCGCACATGCCCGAGTGCGAGATCGTCGAGCTGCACCACGACCGCAAGCTCGACGCGCCCTCCGGGACCGCCGCCCGCACCGCCGACCTGATCGACGCCGCCGGGGGCAACGTGCACCGGCCGGTCCACTCGGTGCGCCTGCCCGGGCTGGTCGCCCACCAGGAGGTGATCTTCGGCGGCGAGGGCCAGACCCTCACGGTCCGCCACGACTCGATCGACCGCCGCTCCTTCATGCCCGGGGTGGTGCTCGCGGCCCGGAAGGTCGCAGACCTCCCGGACCGCTTCACCGTCGGCCTCGAGCAGCTGCTCTGAGCGGCTCAGGCTTCCTCTCGCCAGCCCAGCTGGAAGGCGCAATCGGCGCCGAAGACGTGGACCCCCTGGCTGACGAACCCGCGCAGGATCAACGAGCCGTCGGGGCTGGTCGCCGTCCATGCACCGTACTCGCCGGTGGTCGCGGCCCATCTGGCGCTGGTGTTCGCGATGCCCAGTTCGAGCGAGGCCTCCATGCCGGGTTCGAAATCGGCTTCGTCGTGGTGCACCGTGCTGGAGAGCATGAAGGATTCCGGCGCCGAGGTGGTGACGAAGGATGCGGCTTCGTGATCGTCGATGCCGAGTTCGGTGCAGCGGCCGTGGAAGGTGAACGGCCCCACCGAGGCGAGCTCGATCGTCTGGCCGACGCCGGCCCTGCGCAAACCGCTCGTGCCGTAGCGGCTCCAGTCGGTCGCGCTACCGGCGCTCGCGGCGTCTTCGGCGTGAACGGCGCTCGCGGCGCTCGGCACCTGGCCGAGGGTCGACTCGTCGATCTTGTCGCCGGTCACCGCGCCGCCCCTGATCTTTTCGGTGGTGATCGCGCTGTTGCGAATCTTCACCGTCGTCACCGCGTTCCTGTGGAGCCGTGCCGTGTTGACCGCACGTTTCCTGATCTTCCCCGTCGCCACCGCGCCCTTCCGCAGCTTCTTCTTGGCGATCGCGCCGTCCTTGATGCCATCGGTGCCTACCTTCGAAGCGGCGTAGGCGCTGCCGCCGAGCGCCACGAAGAGCGCGACGATCGAGATCGCCAGGGAGGGCGAGGGTCTTCTGGCCAAAACCTGTCGCATGGCGTTCCTGTCCGCCCGGCCGTCGAGACCGGGGCTGGTTGCGTATGGGACGGCACCCTATGACCCGCCCGGGGCGCTAGGCTCCCCACATGGCCGCGATCGAAGGCGTGATCACCGCGATGGCGACGCCGTTCGACGAGAGCGGCGCCGTCGACACCGATGCCGCCAGGCGGCTCGCCGGCCACCTGCTCGAGCACGGCTCGACCGGGCTGGTGATCGCGGGCACGACGGGCGAGTGCCCGACCCTGACCGACGAGGAGGAGATCCTCCTCCTGCGCGCGGTGCGCGAGGAGGTCGGCGACGGGGTCACACTGATCTGCGGCACCGGGACCAACGACACGCGCCACTCCTGCGAGCTGACCAAGATGGCGGCCGAAGCCGGCGCCGACGCCTCCCTGGTCGTCGTCCCGTACTACAACAAGCCCAACCGGGCCGGCATCCGGGCCCACTTCGAGGCGGTCGCCGAGGCCGTTCCGGAGCTGCCGATGGTGATGTACAACATCCCCTCGCGGGTGATCGTCAACGCCGACCCCGAGCTGCTCGCCGAGCTGGGGCAGGTCCCCAACATCGTCGCGGTCAAGCAGGCCAACGACGACGAGCTGGGCCCGATCGAGGGTCTCGCGGTCCTCGCCGGCAACGACAACGTCTTCCTCCGGGTCCTCGAATTCGGCGGCGCCGGCGGCATCCTCGTCGCCTCCCACGTGATCGGCGACCATATGCGGGCGATGTGGGACGCGGCCCAGGCCGGCGATCTCGACCGTGCCCGCGAGATCGACACCGAACTGCGGCCCGTCTACGACGGCCTCTCGGTGACCGTCAACCCGATCCCGATCAAGACCGCGCTGGCGATGGTCGGCGTCGTCTCCGACCGGATGCGGCTGCCGATGGTCCCGGCGGACGACGAGCAGCGCGCCGCGGTGCGGGCCGCCCTCGAGGGCATCGGCCTGCCGGTCACCCAGTAGCAAACCCTTCCCATAGAGAAAGAGATTCCACCAGTGTCAAGCAAGAAGCTGCGAGTGCTGCCCTTGGGCGGCCTCGGCGAGATCGGCAAGAACATGACCGTGATCGAATACGACGGCAGGATCGTCGTCGTCGACACCGGGCTGATGTTCCCGACCGCGGAGATGCACGGCATCGACCTCGTCCTGCCCGACTTCTCCTACCTGCGCGACCGCGCCGACGACATCGAGGCGATCGTGCTCACCCACGGCCACGAGGACCACGTCGGGGCGCTGCCATACGTGCTGCGCGAGATCGGCATCCCGCCGGTGATCTACGGCGGCCTGCTGACGATCGGCATGGTCCGCTCCAAGCTCGACGAGCACAAGCTCGGCGAGAAGGCGAACCTGCAGGAGCTGCCGGCGGGGGAGAAGGTCCAGCGCGGCCCGTTCGGGATCGAGCTGGTCCACCTCGCGCACTCGATTCCCGACATGCGCGGCGTCCTGCTCACCACTGAGCTGGGGACGATGCTGATGACCGGGGACTACAAGTTCGACCAGACCCCGGTCGACGGCCGCCCGGCCGACGTCTCGCGCCTGGCGCAGATCGGGAGCGAAGGGCTGATGCTCCTCTGCGGCGACTCGACCAACGCCGACCGCCCCGGGGTCGCGCCCTCGGAGTCGAGTGTCGGTCCGGCCCTGCTGCGCCAGTTCGAGCAGTGCGAGGGGCGGATCATCGTCACCTCGTTCGCCTCCAACATCCACCGCGTCCAGCAGGTGATCGACGCGGCCGCCGCGCTCGACCGCAAGGTGGCGCTGGTCGGCCGCTCGATGCGCAAGAACTACAACATCGCCTCCAACCTGGGGATCTCGCAGGCACCGAAGGGGATCTTCATCCAGCCGCGCGAGATCGAGAACTTCCCCGACGAGAAGGTCGTCGTGATCTCGACCGGCAGCCAGGGCGAGCCGCTCTCGGCGCTGCGCAGGATGGCCAACAACGACCACCGCGACGTGCAGCTGCACGCCGGGGACACGGTCGTCTTCTCGGCGACCCCGGTGCCCGGCAACGAGCGCGCCGTCAACGAGACGATCGACCGCATCTACGAGATCGGGGCGACCGTGGTGACCGCTGCCGACGCCCCGATCCACGCCTCCGGCCACGGCTGGCAGGAGGAGCTGAAGCTGATGCTCAACCTGACCAAGCCGCGCTACGTGATGCCGGTCCACGGCGACTTCCAGCGGTTGCGGCTGCACGCCGAGCTGGCCGAAGCGGTCGGGGTCGACGCGGAGAGCATCTTCCGCGGCCGCAACGGCCTGCCGCTCGAGGTCGACGCCGACGGCGCCCGCTTCGGCGAGGACGTCCACGCGGGAGTGATGTACGTCGACGGCGTCAACATCGGCGACCCCGACGACGCCGCCCTGCACGACCGCCGCGAGATCTCGGCCGACGGCATCTTCATCGTCGTCGCGACGATCTCGGCCGACGACGGCAGCGTCGTGGCCGACCCCGAGGTGATCTTCCGCGGCGTCGCCTTCATCGACGAAGCCGATGCCCTGGTCGAAGAGCTGAAGGACATGGTCGAAGACACCCTCGACGACGCCGCCGAGGCGGGCAACCGCAAGGCGGACCTGATCGAGCAGGACCTGCACGATGCGATCGGCAAGCTGGTCTACCAGCGCCTCCGCCGCCGCCCGATGATCCTCCCGGTGGTCATCGAGGTCTGATCTGGGGGGCGGTGCGGGGCGCGGCGGG
>Ga0210085_1001183_pt1 | contig 10513 bp, 9 predicted proteins | sample China_Galinas_PW_5_FD_184866 | JGI IMG/M metagenome (GOLD analysis project Ga0210085, IMG submission 184866) | Wetland microbial communities from San Francisco Bay, California, USA, that impact long-term carbon sequestration - China_Galinas_PWC_D1... | ecosystem: Environmental > Aquatic > Marine... | reverse complement strand
GCACCCGCCCGACCGGGTCCGGGACGGAGGTCTCCTGCCCGTCCGGCGGACCGGCGCTGTGGCTGACCGCCGACCTCGGCCCCGGCAACGACAGCCTGCGGGTGTCCGGCTCGCTGCTGGCGGTCGGCGACGTGCGGCTCGCCGGCGGCTACGGCAACGACACGATCCACGGCGGCCCCGAGGACGACCTGATCGAGGCCGGCGGCGGCGCCGACAAGCTCTACGGCCTCGCCGGCGAAGACGGCCTGGTCGGCGGCGTGCCCGGCCCGACCTACCTGTACGGCGGCGAAGACGGCGACCTGCTGGCGGCAGGCGGCGGCTGCGCCGGCGGCGCGATCGTCGGCGGCGGCGGCAACGACGACGCCTCCTTCGCCGAGACCGGGGCCCATCCGGGGCTGCTGATCATCTCCTTCCCCAAGCACGCCGCCTGGGTGACCGCCGTCAAGGGCTGCGACCACGTCCGCCTCGCCCCCGACCTCGAGGCGATGGAGGGCTCCTTCGACAACGACGTCCTGATCGGCGACCGGCGCAAGAACAACATGCTCGGCCAGCCCGGCCGGGACCGCTTCTACGGCAACGGCGGCGGCGACGTGATCGACGCCCGCGACGGCGTCCGCGACCTCTCGATCCAGTGCGGCCGCGGCGAGCGCGCGACCCCCGCTCACCCCGCCACCGGCAAGCCCGACGGCCGCGCCCTCACCGACTCCTTCGACCCCGCCCCCTTCCGCTGCACCCACCACAAGGTCGGCACCCCGGTCCCCGGCCTCAACGGCTGACCCCCGCCTCCGTTGCCGGCTACGAGGTCGGCGCCCGCAGGGGAGGGCTTGGGGTGGGTGGGGGAGGGGCAGCGGCGGGCGCGGTGCTTGGATTAGGCTTGGGTCGTGGCCGAGAAGATCGCGCAAGGGGACGAGGCCGCGGCGATCGCCGCGGCGGTCGCGCGCTTCGAGGCGGAGATGGCGCCGGCGGCGGAGCCGCCTGTCGCCGTCGATCCCTGGCAGCGCGCGGCGCTGGTCGAAGGGGTGGGCGCCAAGGAGACAATTCACGACCCGCAAGGAGGAGCTGGATGGCTGTCGTGAAGATCATCGAGCTGGTCGGCAGCTCTAAGACCTCGACGGACGACGCGGCCCGGCAGGCGCTGGGCCAGGCCGAAGCATCGGTGCGCAACATCCGCGCCGTCGACATCGTCTCGACCGGGATCCGCGGCGAGAAGCTCGACGAGTACCGAGCTCACGTCCGCGTCGCCTTCCTGATCGAGGGGACGGACGTCGACTGATGGGCGAGGAGCGGGCGGAGATGTCGGCCGGCCGGGAAATCTCCCGCGACGAGGCCCGGGAGCTGATCGCCGAGGGCGCTCAGGTCGTCGACGTCCGCGCCGAGCACGAGTGGGGCGCCGGCCACATCGCCGGCGCCACCCACCTGCCGCTCGACGAGCTGCCCCGGCGGACCGCCGAGATCGACCGGGAGCGCCCGGTGATCCTCTACTGCCGGGGCGGCAACCGCTCGACGATGGCGACCGCGGCGCTGGCCGAGGACGGCTACGACGCGGCCAAGCTCGGCGAGGGGATCGTCGGCTGGGCCGCGGCCGAGCTGCCGCTGGAGCCGGACGGCGGCTACGTGGCCGAGTCGGGCGAGGCGGCGGCCGTCCTGGAGGCCCGAAAGAGGGCCTCCGAGTAGCTCTCCGGAACTAAATACCCAAATCCCGGTCAGGTTTTGCTATTTTCCCTCCGCATGGAGGTAATCGTCGCTGAGAACAAGGAGCAGCGGGGCAAGGGCCGGGTCGGGACCCTCGACAACCCCGAGACCTACGAGAACGTCCCCGGCCAGGTCATCCCGATCATCGAGCGCGAGTTCGACGACTTCGACAACGAAGCGGAGTCCTTCCTCGCCGGCAAGCTCGAGGAGCCGGAGTTCATCGGCTTCCGGCTGAAACAGGGCGTCTACGGGCAGCGCCAGCCCGACGTCCAGATGGTCCGGGTCAAGCTTCCCTTCGGCGGCGTCACGCCGGAGCAGATGGAGATGTTCGCGACCGTGGTCGAGAAGTACGCGCCCCTCGAGAAGGGCCACATCACCACCCGCCAGAACATCCAGATCCACCACGTCCCGCTGCGCGACATGGAGGCCCTGATCCGCGAAATCTCCGCGGTCGGCCTCTCCTCCCGCGAGGGCTGCGGCAACACCGTCCGCAACGTCACCGGCGACCCCTGGGCCGGCGTCGCCACCGACGAGGTCTTCGACCCGACGCCCTACGCCGGCGCCTTCGTCCGCTACTTCGTCCGGCACCCGACCACGCAGCTGATGCCGCGCAAGATCAAGACCGCCTTCAGCGGCTCCGAGGCCGACCGGGCGATCACCGGCATCCACGACATCGCCTTCCTCTCCCGCGAACGGGACGGGGTGCGGGGCTTCGAGGTCCGGGTCGGCGGCGGCACCTCGATCATGGCCCGCGTCGCGCCGACGATCTGCGAGTTCGTCGAGGCCGACAACGGCGACTACCTGAAGGTCGCCGAGGCCGTCTTCCGCATCTTCGACCGCCAGGACTGGCTGCGCGTCAACCGCGCCCGGGCGCGGATCAAGGTCCTCGTCGACAAGATCGGCGTCGAGGCCTTCCAGGACCTGCTCGCCGAGGAGCTCGAGGGCGACTGGGTGGCCGAGCGCGAATTCGGCGCCGACCTGGTCGAGCGGCTGCGCTTCGACGACGAGGAGGAGGAGAAGGCGCCGGACGTCCCGCCCGAGTACGCCTCGCCCAACGGCGACCACTCCGAGTTCGAGCGCTTCCGCGCCGCCAACGTGGAGCCGCAGCGCCAAGCGGGCTTCTCGGCGGTCGAGGTGAAGATCACCCGCGGCGACCTGACCCCGGAGCAGTTCCGCGGCCTGGCCGCGATCATGCGCGAGCACACCGGCGGCTACGCGCGCAGCACCGTGCAGCAGAACCTGGTCCTGCGCTGGGTCCGCGACGAGTCGCTCTACGAGGTCTGGGACCGGCTCAACCGGCTCGGCCTCGGCGAGGCCGGCGCGCGCGAGATCACCGACGTGGTCAGCTGCCCCGGCACCGACAGCTGCAAACTCGGCATCACCAGCTCGATGGGCCTCAACCGCGCGATCCAGCAGCGGGTCGAGGAGATGGAGATCGACGACGAGCTGACCCGCCGCATCCACATCAAAATGAGCGGCTGCCCGAACGGGTGCAGCCAGCACCACATCGCCAACATCGGCTTCTACGGCGCCTCGCTCAAGGTCGGCGAGCGGCAGATGCCGGCCTACATCCCGCACATCGCGGGCAACTTCGAGGGCGGCGAGGTCGTCTTCGGCAAACGGCTCAAGTCGCGGCTGCCGGCGAAACGGGTGCCGGAGGCGGTCGAGCGCTGGCTGCGGATGTACGAGGGCGAGCGCGAGGAGGGCGAGGAGTTCAACGAGTTCGCCGCGCGCGCCGGCGCCGAGCGCTTCGAAACGGCGATCCAGGACCTGACGCTGCCGGCCGAGTTCAGCCTCGAGACGATGCAGCAGTTCATCGACTGGAACCGCCAGAGCCCGTACAAGGTCGAGCGGGGTGAGGGGGAGTGCGCGATCTGACGCGCGCCGCAGAGCGATGAAGCCTCCCCCGATCACCCTCTCGGGCACGGTGCCCACAGTCACCGACGTCGACCACGAGGCGGTCGCCGACGGCCTCGAGCACTCGAGCGCCGAGGAGGCCCTGGAGTGGCTGTTCGAGAACTTCGGCGCCCAGCACTACATCGCCTGCTCCTTCCAGAAAACGACCTCGGTCACCGCCCACATGGCGAGCCGGATCAACCCCGAGGCGCGCTTCTTCTACCTCGACACCGACCTGCTCTTCCCGGAGACCTACGAGACCCGCGACCGGCTCGAGGAGGCGCTCGGGGTCGAGTTCGACCGCTTCCACAACATCGGCCTCGCCGAGCAGGCCGAGCGCTACGGCGAGGAGCTGTGGAAGCGCGACCCCGACGCCTGCTGCGGGGTGCGCAAGGTCGACCCGATGCGGCGGGCGCTTTCTTCCGTAGACTGCTGGGTCGCCGGTGTCCGGCGCGGCGATTCCGCGTCGCGGGCGAAGACCCCGAAGTTCGGCTGGGACGGGAAATTCGACCTCTGGAAGCTCAATCCCCTCGCCGACTGGACCGAGCGCGACGTCTGGAACTACATCCATGAGCACCACCTCCCCTACAACCCGCTCCACGACCGCGGCTATCCGTCTATCGGGTGCACACACTGCACCCGGCCGGTCGACCCGGGTGGCTCGCCGCGCGACGGCCGCTGGGCCGGGATCGCCAAGGCGGAGTGCGGGATCAACTAGCCGCTGCGCGCAGCGCTGAAGCTATGGAGGAGGCCACGAGAGCGCGCCCTGCGGCCGTCGAGCTGACCGACCTCGACACGCTCGAGGCGGAGTCGATTCACATCGTCCGCGAGGTCGTCGCCGAGTTCGAGAACCCGGTGATGCTGTTCTCCGGCGGCAAGGACTCGGTGCTGATGCTGCACCTGGCGCGCAAGGCGTTCGCGCCGGCGCGGGTGCCGTTCCCGATCCTCCACGTCGACACCGGCCACAACTTCCCCGAGGTGATCGAGTTCCGCGACCGCACCGTCGCCAAGCACGACCTGCGGCTCGAGGTCGCCTCCGTGCAGGAGCTGATCGACGCCGGCCAGATCAAGGTCGGCCACGAACTGGAAAGCCGCAACCGCCACCAGACCGTGGCGCTGCTGGAAGCGCTCAAGAACGGCGGCTACGACGCGGTCTTCGGCGGCGGCCGCCGCGACGAGGAGAAGGCGCGGGCCAAGGAGCGGGTCTTCTCCTTCCGCGACAGCTTCGGCCAGTGGGACCCGAAGAACCAGCGCCCAGAGCTCTGGCGCCTCTACAACGGCCGCCACCGCAAGGGCGAGCACATCCGCGTCTTCCCGATCTCCGACTGGACCGAGCTCGACGTCTGGCGCTACCTCGCCCAGGAGCGGGTCGACCTGCCGCCGATCTACTTCGCCCACGAGCGCGAGGTGGTCGACCACGAGGGCCTGCTGATGGCCGTCAACGAGTTCTTCCCGCCGCCCGAGGGGGCGGAGATCATGCGGGTGATGGTCCGCTACCGCACCGTCGGCGACGCCACCGCGACCGGCGCGGTCGCCTCCGAGGCGGTCGACTTCGAGGCCGTGATCGAGGAGACCGCGGTGACCCGGATCACCGAGCGCGGCGCCACCCGCGGCGACGACCGCTTCTCCGAAGCGGCGATGGAGGACCGCAAGAAGGAGGGCTACTTCTAATGGCCTCCGAGCTCCTGCGAATCGCCACGGCCGGCTCGGTCGACGACGGCAAGTCGACCCTGATCGGCCGCCTCCTGTTCGAGACCAAAGCGATCTTCGAGGACCAGCTCGAGTCGATCGAGCGCACCTCCGAGAAGCGCGGCGACGAGCAGACCGACCTGGCGCTGCTCACCGACGGACTGCGCGCCGAGCGCGAGCAGGGGATCACGATCGACGTCGCCCACCGCTACTTCGCGACGCCGAAGCGCAAGTTCGTGATCGCCGACACCCCCGGCCACATCCAGTACACGCGCAACATGGTGACCGGCGCCTCGACCGCCAACCTGGCGCTGCTCCTGGTCGATGCCCGCAAAGGCGTGCTCGAACAGACCCGCCGCCACGCCCTGCTCTCCTCGCTGCTGCGCGTCCCCCACCTCGTCCTCTGCGTCAACAAAATGGACCTGGTCGACTACGACCAGGCGGTCTACGACGAGATCCGCGAGGAGTTCTCCGCCTTCGCCGCCAAGCTCGAGATCACCGACCTCGGCTTCGTCCCGGTCTCGGCGCTGGCGGGCGACAACGTGGTCGAGCGCTCCGACAGGATGCCCTGGTTCGAAGGGCAGCCGCTGCTCGGCCACCTCGAGGACGTCCACATCGCCTCCGACCGCAACCTGGTCGACAACCGCTTCCCGGTCCAGTACGTGATCCGGCCGCAGTCCTCCGAGCACCGCGACTACCGCGGCTTCGCCGGCTCGGTCGCCGGCGGCATCTTCAAGCAGGGCGACGAAGTGATGGTGATGCCCTCGAGGAAGACCTCGCGGATCGAGCGGATCGACACCCCCGACGGGGAGATCGACCAGGCGTTCCCGCCGATGGCGGTGACCCTGCTGCTCGAGGACGAGATCGACATCTCGCGCGGCGACATGATCTGCCGCCCGAGCAACCAGCCGACCGCGAACCGCCGCTTCGAGGCGATGATCTGCTGGTTCGACGAGACCTCGCAGCTGCGCACCGGCGCCCCGTACATGCTCAAGCACACGACCCGCTGGGCGCCGGCCGAAGTCGACGAGCTGCGCTACCAGCTCGACGTCGACACCCTGCACCGCGACCTCGACGCCGAGACGCTCGAGGTCAACGACATCGGCCGTGTCTCGATCTCGACCAGCTCAGCGCTCTTCTTCGACGAGTACCGGCTCAACCGCAACACCGGCAGCTTCATCCTGGTCGACAGCCACACCGACCTCACCGTCGCCGCCGGGATGATCATCGGCTCCGGCGCCGAGCCCACCCTCCCGGCCGAGCCGGTCGTCGCCGAGAACATCACCTTCCACCCCTCGAAGCTGACCCGCGAGGAACGCTGGTCGGCGCTGGGGACGAGCGGCGCGACGATCTGGCTGACCGGCCTCTCGGGCTCGGGCAAGTCGACGATCGCGGCCGCGGTCGAGCACACCCTGGTCTCCAGCGGCCGCCCCGCCTTCATGCTCGACGGCGACAACCTGCGCCACGGGATCAACGCCAACCTCGGCTTCAGCCCCGAGGACCGGGCCGAGAACGTGCGCCGGGTCGGCGAGGTGGCGCGCCTGATGGCCGAGGCCGGAGCGATCTCCGTCGTCTCCCTGGTCAGCCCCTACAGGGCCGACCGCGACCGCGTCCGCCAGGCCCACGAGGAGGCCGGCATCCCCTTCCACGAGGTCCACGTCGACGCCCCGCTCGAGGTCTGCGAAGAACGCGACCCGAAGGGCCTCTACGCCAAGGCGCGGGCCGGCGAGATCACCGACCTGACCGGCGTCGGCAGCCCCTACGAGGCGCCCGAGTCCCCGGCCCTGGTCCCCTCCGAGGACCTCGAGACCGCGGTCCGCCAGGTCCTCGGCCTGCTCGAGGGCTGAGCCGGGGAGGGGCGGGGCCGGCGCTCAGGGCCGCGGCGGGACCCGCGGCTCGCCCAGCCCGTAGGTCTCGTAGGCGCCGAAGGCGGCGAACGTCTTGTGGGTCGGGCCGTGGTAGTCGGAGGAGGCGGTGGGGACGAGGCCGAGCTCCTCGCAGAGGTCCAGCAGGTGCGCGGTCTGGGCTTCGCTGTGGGTCGGGTAGAAGGTCTCGACCCCGTCGGCGCCGAGCGAGCGGATCAGGTCCTCGACCTCCTCCGGCGCGGAGATGTCCCAGTAGGGGTGGGCGATCACGGCGACGCCCCCGGCGCCCCGGATCAGCTCGATCGCCTCCGCCGCCGTCGGCCAGCGGCGGGGGACGAAGGCCTTCGCCCCGGGGACCAGGTACTCCTCGAAGAAGGGGCCGAGGTCGCCCGTGGCGCCGGCGGCGCGGGCGATGTGCGGGCGGCCGATCGAGAGCGCGTCGCCGGCCTCGCGCACCGCGTCCTCGAGGCGCAGGTCGAAGCCCTCGGCGCGCAGCTTCTCGACGATCTCGCCGGCGCGGGCGACCCGCTCGTGCTGGGCCCGCTCGCAGGCCGGCGCGATCGCGTCGAGGTCGACCCAGTAGCCGCAGACGTGGAGGTCTTCGGCGTACTCGTGCACGCACGACATCTCGATCGCCGGCACCAGCTCGATCCCCAGCCGCTCGGCCGCCGCGGCCGCCTCGGGGACCCCGGAGATCGCGTCGTGATCGCTCAGCGCCAGGGTCGTGACCCCGGCCTCGGCGGCCTTCTCGACCACCCCGGCCGGAGGAAGTTGCCCATCGGAGACGGTGGAGTGCGACTGCAGCTCAATCAACATGAGGCTGCGCAGCCTAGCTCCGGCTCGCGGAACGAGGTCGGGCACCCCTCCGAAAACCCGCTCGCTTCGCTCGCTCCAAGTGTTTTCGGAGGGGTGCCCGACCTCGCATCGCACACCTAAATAGACTGCGCCGCCGTGTTCGAGAAGGTCCTCATAGCCAACCGCGGCGAGATCGCGATCCGCGTCGCGCGGACCCTGAAGGAGATGGGGATCCGGTCGGTGGCGGTCTACTCCGAGATCGACCGCGACGCCCCGCACGTGCGCGAGGCCGACGAGGCGTTCCTGATCGGCCCCGCGGTGCCGGCGGAAAGCTACCTCGACATCCAGAAGATCATCGATACCGCCAAGCAGGCCGGTGCGGAGGCGATCCACCCCGGCTACGGCTTCCTCGCCGAGAACGCCGACATGGCGCGCGCCTGCGCCGAGCACGGCATCACCTGGATCGGCCCGCCGCCGGAGGCGATCGAGGCGATGGGTTCCAAGACCCGCGCCCGCGAGATCATGCGCGAGGCCGGCGTGCCGATCGTCCCCGGCGCGACCGAGGCCGCGAAGGACCTCGCCGAGGCCGGCAAGCAGGCCGAGGACGCCGGCTACCCGGTCGCCTGCAAGGCGGCCGGCGGTGGCGGCGGCAAGGGCTTCCGCGTGGCGATGACCGCCGACGACCTGCAGGATGCCTTCGAAGGCGCCGCCCGCGAAGGCGAGAAGTTCTTCTCCGACTCCCGCGTCTACGTCGAGCGCTACCTCGAGGACCCGCGCCACGTCGAGGTCCAGGTGCTCGCCGACGGGCACGGCAACGTGGTGCACCTCGGCGAGCGCGACTGCTCGATCCAGCGCCGTCACCAGAAGGTGATCGAGGAGGCTCCCGGCCCGCACGTCGACGAGGAGATGCGCGAGCGGATCGGCAAGATCGCGACCGAGGCGGCGGCCGCGGTCGGCTACCGCGGCGCCGGCACGATCGAGGGCATGCAGGTCGGCGACGAGTACTTCTTCCTCGAGATGAACACCCGCGTCCAGGTCGAGCACTGCGTGACCGAGATGGTCACCGGGATCGACATCGTCCGGGAGCAGGTCCTGGTCGCCGCCGGCGAGCCGCTGACGATCGCCCAGGAGGACGTCGAGCTGCGCGGCTGGTCGATCGAGTGCCGGATCAACGCCGAGGCGGCGCACAAGAAATTCGCTCCCGCTCCGGGCCCTATCGGCCCCTCCTACCACGAGCCCTCCGGCCCGGGCGTGCGGGTCGACTCCGGGGTCGAGGCCGATTCCGAGGTCTCGCCGATGTACGACCCGATGGTGGCCAAGCTGATCGTCTGGGATGTCGACCGCGAGCACGCGACGCGGCGGATGCTGCGGGCGCTGGCGGAATACGACTCCGGCGGCCTCTCCACCCTGATCCCCTTCCACGAAGCGATCCTCGCCACCGAGCAGTGGGCGAAGGGGGAGACCTGCCGCGACCTGATGGAGGACGCCGACTGGCTGAAGACCACCGCTCCCGCCGAGGCGGCGCCGCCCGCGGTCAGCGAGGGGGCCGAGACGGTCAGCCGCGACTACAAGGTCGAGGTCTCGGGCAAGCTCTTCGACGTCAAGGTGATCGGCGAGGCGGTCGCCGGCGCCGCCCCCGCGGCCGGCGGCAAGAAGCCGCCCAAGCGCGAGCGCAAGGCCGGCGGCGGTGGCGGCGGCTCCAGCGAGGAGCTGACCTCGCCGCTGCAGGGCAGCGTCTTCAAAGTCCTCGTCGAGGAGGGCGCGACGGTCGAGGAGGGTGACCTGGTCTGCGTGATCGAGGCGATGAAGATGGAGAACGAGATCGCCGCCCACCGCTCCGGCAAGGTCACCTCCCTCGCCATCTCCGTCGGCGACGCCGTCAACAGCGGCGACGTCCTGGCCAAGATCGAGTAGGGAGCTGCCGCCGGGCGCGAAGTCCGGGGGCGTGTGGGCGGCGAGGGCGGGGCGTCCCTCGTGGGAGCTGGGATTTTCGCCGGGGAGTGGGCGGCGGACGGGTCCCATGCCTGGCCGCCCCATGGGCGGCTGGGGCATGGGGAGTCCCGCCACCGCGAAGCGCCCGCGGGCGAAAATCGGACGCCGCTCCCACGAGGAACGCCCCGCCCTCGCCGCACGAAACCCCAGCGAGCCCCGCGTCGACGGGGGCTTGGGTGGGGAAGCTGGAAAGGGACGAAAGGCCCCAAGGCACACCAACTCCGCGAGTCCGCCTCAGGCGTCGGTATGCGACGCCTGACGCGGACTCGCCGGTGGGGCTCGAGGCGGTGCGGGACTTCGCAGCCTCAGCCATCCAAGGCGGTGCGAGCTTCCGCAGCCCACCCAAGGCGGTGCGGGGCTCCGCAGCCCACCCAAGGCGGTGCAAGCGCTCCGCAGCCCCAGCCATCCGAGGCGGTGCGGGATTTCGCAGCTTCAGCCAATCCAGAGCGCTGACAGGGGTGGGGTCGGGGTGCCCCTCGTGCAAGCGGCGTCCGGTTTTCGCCCCGCAAGCGCCCCGCGCCCCCGGGACTCCCCCACAACAGAGCCGCCCATAGGGCGGCGAAGGCAGTGGGGACCCGCACCCC
>Ga0210085_1001182_pt1 | contig 10517 bp, 8 predicted proteins | sample China_Galinas_PW_5_FD_184866 | JGI IMG/M metagenome (GOLD analysis project Ga0210085, IMG submission 184866) | Wetland microbial communities from San Francisco Bay, California, USA, that impact long-term carbon sequestration - China_Galinas_PWC_D1... | ecosystem: Environmental > Aquatic > Marine... | reverse complement strand
TAGGTCACGACGGGCTGGGCCGAGCCATCGGCTCGCGTGCGGCCGAAGGCACGCTCGGCACCACGCGCGTCGCCCATCTCCTTGCTCAGCCACCCGATGCGTGACTGGATGGCGGCCTGCTCGGACCCGGGCGCTCGCCGCGCAGCCTCGCGATAGGCGCGCGCCGCGCCCGCGATGTCATCGGTCCGGACGCGCGCAGCCGCGAGCGCTTTCCAGGCCCGCCAGGTCAGCTCGTTCTCCGGAGCCTGTGTGGCGGAGATCCAGGCCTGCAGCGCGGCTGGCTCGTCATCGAGCCGGTAGCGGCACTCGGCCAACCCCAGCAGGCCCGCGGTGTGCAGCGCCGGATCGGCGCTGCCGATGACGCGTGAGAACGTGCTGGCCGCAAGATCCCAATCGCCTTGCTCCGCCAGGGCCTGGGCACGTTTGAGCAAGCCGACCGCGACGTCGTTATCCAAGGGCCCCGGACGGATGGGGTTGGGGAACGACGAATCGATGGTGCTGCTGTCACCCCAGCCGGGGCCTGGTTCCGACGACATCCCCCTGACTGTAACCGGGCTGGCCGATTCGGGGACTGCCCAGGGGTCAGCGGCCGAGGTCGAGCGCCAGCTGGTCCTTCCCCGGCGCCCGGGCCCGACGCCCGCGAGCCGGGGCTGCAGGGCGGGTCGGCCGGGTCGGCCGGGTCACGCCTTCGGCCAGGAGCGGTTCGCCCAGGCGTGTGGCCAGCTGCTCCGCGAGGGGCCACCAATCGTGCGTCTCGGTGATGGCCGAGGCAGGCTGGATCACCAGGCGTTCGCGCCCCACGAGGCGGGGCAGGCGGGCGTCGAGCAGGGCCTCGATCTCGTCGCGGAAGCGATCGCTCGTCGAGCGCACCCCATCGGCTCGGATCTCGATGTCAGGAGTCAGCCGCACGACGAGGTCGTAGGTCCGTGACCACTTGCGTACGAGCGGCTCCACGTCGAAGAGGTCCTCGCCGCCGCCGGCTCGCAGGTAGTAGGCGAAGTTGTCCATCACGCCCCGGTCGGTGACCAGGCACTCGGCCTTGCGCGAGAGCTCCAGCTCACGACGGATCTGCGAGGTCAGCACCCACAGCTGCGCCTCTGCCGTGGCGCCCTCATTGATGCCGAGGGGGTTGTCGCGTACGACCTCCCGGGCGAACTCGACCGAACGGCCGGCGCGCTGGATGACGCTGGCGAAGGCCAGCGCGGCGGTCGTCTTGCGGATGCCGTGCGAGCCGATGAAGGCGATCTTTGCGTTGCGTGGCCAAGGCACTTGCGGATGCTATAGCCTCCGAACCATGACCACACATCGCGACCGTTATCCGATCCGTGCCGGAGTCCTGCTCTGGCCCCAGCAGACGACGTGGGCGGAGCTCGCTGCCTTCGGACAGCAGGCCGACCAGGTCGGTCTCGACTCGCTTTGGACCTGGGACCACCTCCACGCCATCGTCGGCGATCCGCTGCAGCCGATCTTCGAGGGCTGGACGACGCTCGCCGCGTGGGCGGCCCAGACCGAGCGCATCGCCCTGGGGCTGATGGTCGGAGCCAATACCTTCCGCAATCCCGCGCTCACGGCCAAGGCCGCGCTGACCGTCGACCACATCAGCGAAGGTCGCCTCTGGCTGGGCCTCGGCGGGGCCTGGTTCGAGTATGAGCATGACGCCACGGGCATCGACTTCGGCACCGGCTTCGGACAGCGACTCGACTGGCTCGACGAGGCCGTCGCCGGGATCACGGCCACGCTCGCGGGCGAGGTCGTGACTTCCGATGGCACCGGCCGCTACGCCTTCCGGGACCTCGAGGTCCATCCCCTGCCCTATCGGGGAGCGGGCACGATGCCGCTGATGATCGGCGGCGGCGGCGAGAAGAAGACGCTACGCACGGTCGCCCGCTACGCGCAGGGCTGGAACATCGACGGGACCTACGAGACCCTCGCCCGCAAGGTGCGCATCCTCGAGGAGCACTGCTCGGCAGTGGGCCGTGATCCCCTGGAGATCGAGCGCACGATGGTCCGCTTCGTGGTCCTGCGCGACGATCCGGCAGAGGCTGCGCGGGTGCTGGAAGAGGCGCTGGTCAATAACGGCAGCGACCACGTCATCGACCCCGAGCTCGACTTCCTCGGCGACGAGGAGCGGATCGCGTCCCAGTGGCGCCGCTACCTGGGGCTCGGTTTCACCCACCTCATCGCAGACTTCGCGTCGCCATTCGACCAGGAGACGATGGAGCGAATGCCCCGTCTGCGGGAGATGGTCGCGGCCGGCTGAGACCCACCGAGCTCGTCCTGCGTCAGTCGCCCAGGGCGGCGGCCATGATGGCCCCTGCCTCCTCGATGATGCGCTCGAGATGGTCCTCCCCCTTGAAGGACTCGGCGTAGAGCTTGGCCACGTCCTCGGTCCCAGAGGGGCGAGCTGCGAACCAGCCTTGCTCGGTCACGACCTTGAGCCCTCCGATGGGAGCGTCGTTGCCGGGTGCCGCGGTGAGCCTGGCCGTGATGGGCTCGCCGGCGAGGGCCGTGGCCGTCACCGCGGATGGGGTGAGCGCGCCCAGTGCGGCCTTCTGGGCGGGCGTGGCGGGGGCGTCGATGCGCTTGTAGACCGGCGCACCGAACCGCTCGGTCAGCGCGGCATAGGCCTGCCCCGGGTCCCTTCCGCCGACCGCCGTCATCTCTGCCGCCAGCAGGCAGGCGATGATGCCGTCCTTGTCCGTCGACCAGGGCTGGCCATCAAGGCGCAGGAAGGCCATGCCGGCGCTCTCCTCGCCACCGAATGCGACGGAGCCGTCCAGCAGACCGTCCACGAACCACTTGAAGCCCACGGGGACCTCGTAGAGCGTCCGGCCGAGATGGGCAGCGATGCGGTCCTGCATGCTCGACGAGACGAGGGTCTTGCCGATGGCGGCGGAACTGTCCCAGGTCCGGGCGCCGCCGAAGAGGTAGGCGGCCGCCGCGGCCAGGTAGTGGTTGGGGTTCAGCAGCCCGGCGGACGGGGTGACCACGCCGAAACGGTCGGCGTCGGCGTCGTTGCCCAGGGCCAGGTCGAAATCCGCTCGCATCTCCACCAGCCGGGCCATGGCGTAGGGTGACGACGGATCCATGCGGATCTTGCCGTCCCAGTCGCGCGTCATGAAGCGGAACGTGGGATCGACCGTATCGTTGGTGATGGTCAGGTCCAGGCCGTGACCCTCGGCGATGGCGGCCCACCAGGCGACAGCTGCGCCACCGAGGGGGTCGACGCCGATGCGTAGGCCCGACGAGGCGATCGCAGCCAGGTCGATGACCTGGCCCAGGTGCTCCACGTATGTGCCCATGAAGTCGAAGCGTGTGGCCGACGTGCGGGCGCGTGCCGGCGGCACCCGGCCGACCCCGGCGATGCCGGCTTCGAGCATCTGGTTGGCGGCATCCTCGATGGCGCCCGTGACCGTCGAGTCGGCCGGCCCCCCGCTGGGCGGGTTGTACTTGAAGCCGCCGTCCGCGGGCGGGTTGTGCGAGGGCGTGACCACGATGCCGTCAGCGAGCGCGTGGGGATGCTCTCGGTTCCACTCCAGGATCGCGTGCGACACACCGGGCGTGGGCGTGTAGCCATCAGCGCTGTCGATGCGCACGTCGACGTCTGCCGCGACCAGCACCTCCAGGGCGGTCAGGAAGGCCGGCCCGCTGAGGGCATGCGTGTCACGCCCCATGAAGAGCGGACCGGAGATGCCCTGCCCCCGTCGGTAGTCCACGATGGCCGCCGTGGTGGCCACGATATGGGCCTCGTTGAAGGAGGTCGCGAGCGAGGAGCCACGGTGCCCAGAGGTGCCGAAGGACACCCGCTGCGTCGGCTCGTGCGGATCGGGCACGCGATGGTAGTAGGCATCCTCGAGCGCACGCTGATCGATGAGGATCGATGGGTCTGCCGGCAGGCCGGCGAATTCACTCGTGGCCACGTTGATCTCCTCGCTGGGGGCGGGTGTGAGGCGGACGGTACGCAACCCACACACCTCGCGCTCTCGAGTATGCCCCGGGACCGTACGCCCGTGGCCCACCGCCCCGGAGGTTGGTGCCGAATAGGTGCTGGAGTGTTGCCCAATCGGCCCTGATTCCGACTGCCGACTGGCGTATCGTCATCCTGACCGGGGCGGGAGCGATTGATCCCCGGCAGATACAGCAGGAGGGACTATCGCATGAGCATGCGTTCGTGGGCGAAGTATGCCCGCGTCACCCTCGCCGGCGCCATGCTGGCGAGCGTGATCGGCGTCAGTGGCGCACCCATCGTGACAGCACAGGAAGAGATCGACTGCAGCGCCCTTGGCGAGAGCGTGCAGGTGCCCGAGGTCGTGGACGGCAAGTTCAACGTCGCCATGGTCCTCATCGGCCCCCACAACGATGGCGGTTGGAGCCAGTCCCACTTCGAGGCTCTCGTCGACATCTGCGAGAGCATGGACAACGTCCACGTCGCGTACATGGAGAATGTGGCTGAGGGCGCCGACGCCGAGCAGGCCTTCCGCAGCCTTGCTCGCAAGGGCTTCGACTACATCATCGGCACGTCGTTCGGTTTCATGGACCCGATGGAGGCCGTGGCTGAGGAGTTCCCCGACCAGATGTTCCTGCACGTGTCGGGTTACAAGTCCAACGGCACCAACTTCGGCAACATCATGGGCGCGATGGAGGACATGAAGTACCTCGCGGGCATGCTCGCCGGCTCGCGCGCCAAGCTCGACGGCAACCCCAGGATCGGCTACATGTACACGTTCCCCATCCCGGAGGAACTGCGCCTCGGAAACGCCTTCCAGCTCGGCGTCCTGAAGACCTGCCCCGAGTGCACGATGGACGTGCGCAAGCTCGACACCTGGCACGACCCGGCCAAGGAACGTGACTCCGCTGCCTCATTGTTCGATGCCGGCGTACAGGTCGTCTTCACCGGTGCCGACACGCCGGCCCCGGCCGCCGTGGCTGAGGAGCTCGGCGACAAGTGGGGGATCACCTACGACTGGGTCGGCTCGTGCACGAGCCCCAATTGCCTCACGGCTCCGTACTGGCTGTGGGGCCCCGAGTACGTTCGCATCGGCGAGCAGATCCAGGCCGGCACGTACGTCCCCGGTTCGGAGTACTTCGATGCCGATTCGGGCAGCCTCGGCTTGTACGGTTTCATGGAGGGCCAAGAGCCGCAGCCAGGTGTCGCCGATCTGCCGGAAGAGGATGTGCAGTTGGTGAAGGACACCCTCGCGACGATGCTTGCGGGCGAGTTCGATCGCTTCGACGTCTTCTCTGGTCCGATCATCGATAACCAGGGCAACGAGATCCTTGCCGCGGGTGAGCAGATGGTCCAGGCCGACCTGGACCAGTTCCCGCCCGGTGCCCCGGGCCTCGAGTGCGAGACCTGCATGTACTGGTGGGCTGAGGGCATCAACGCTCCCCTGCCCGAGCTTTCCGACTCGTAGCAGCAAGGAACCTACGCGGAACCTCAGGGGTCACCCAGGCCCCTGGGGTTCTCGTGTCTCCCCATGACCGAGACCACTCTCGCCGTCGAGATGCGAGGAATCGTCAAGCGGTTCCCCGGCGTGGTCGCCAACGACCACGTCGACTTCGACGTTCGCGTGGGCGAGGTGCACGCCCTCCTGGGCGAGAACGGCGCCGGCAAGTCCACGCTCATGAACATCCTCGCCGGCCTCTACGGTGCCGATGAAGGCACCATCCGCGTGCACGATCGTGTCGTCAAGCTCCACTCCCCTCGCGACGCCATCGCGGTCGGACTTGGCATGGTCCACCAGCACTTCACGCTGGTCGACTCGTTGACCGTAACCGAGAACATCCTGCTCGGGCTCGATGAACCCCGCTTCTGGATGAACCTTCCTCTCTACGAGGCCAAGGTGGAGTCTCTCGCCGCCAAGACCGGGCTGGCGGTCGACCCGGCAGCCAAGATCTGGCAGCTGTCGGTGGGCGAACAACAGCGGGTTGAGATCCTCAAGATGCTCTACCGCGGTGCGGAGATCCTCATCATGGACGAGCCCACAGCCGTCCTTGCCCCCCAAGAGATCGACGAGCTCTTCGAGACCCTCCGCGGCATGACCGCGGCCGGTGCCTCAGTCGTATTCATCAGCCACAAGCTCGATGAGGTCACCCGTATCGCCGATCGCGTGACGGTCATGCGCCGGGGGCAGGTCACCGCCGCCGGCGAACCGGCAGCGGGCAAGACCAAGCGCGACCTGGCCCAGTTGATGGTGGGTCGCGAGGTCCTCGAGTCGATCGATAAGGCCACCGTGTCGCCTGGCCAGATCGTGCTCGAGATGACGGGTGTCAGCGCCACCAGCGACCGTGGTCTGCGGTGCCTTGACGCGGTCGATCTGCGCATCCGCTCAGGCCAGATCATCGGCCTCGCGGGCGTGGCCGGCAACGGCCAGTCCGAGCTCGCCGAGGTCATCACCGGCCTGCGCGAGTGCACCGGCTCGATCAAGGTGAACGGCCAGGAGCTGGCCAACCGCCCGGTGGCTGAGGCCATCGATGCCGGCGTAGCCCACGTGCCGGAGGACCGCACCGGCATCGGTTCCGCACCCAACCTGTCGCTCACGGACAACCTCATCATGAAGGCGTACCGCTCCAGGCCCATCGGGCACGGCTGGTCCATCGACGACAGCGTCGCGCGCGCCCGGGCCCAGGAGCTCAAGGACTTGTACGAAGTCTCAGCGCCCTCGATCAACACCCAGGCCCGGCTCCTCTCCGGCGGCAACCTCCAGCGACTCATCCTGGCTCGCGAGATCAGCTCCGAGCCCGGCCTGATGGTGGCCGTCCAGCCCACGCGCGGCCTGGACGTGGGCGCGATCGAGACCGTGCACAAGCTCCTGCTCGAGCAGCGCGAAGGGGGCATGGCCGTCCTGCTCATCAGCGAAGACCTCGACGAGATCCTGATGCTGGCCGACCGCGTGGCGGTGATCTACGAGGGTCGCATCAGTCGCTCGATCCCGGTGGGCGAAGCGGAGGTCGGCGAACTGGGGCTGATGATGACCGGCTCAGTCACCGACGCCACCGCGGGACCGACTCCGCGGGCATGAGCGCCACGAGCCCGACCCGCCGCAGCCTGCTCCCCTTCGCACTGCGTATGGAGCGGCGCCTGGAGAGCCCGCGCGGACTGGGGGCCCTGACCACCATCGGCGCGGTCGTCGTGGCCCTGCTCATCTCGGCGGTCATCATCTGGTGGCAGGGCGGTGATCCGATCGACGTCTACGCCCACATCGTGCGCTCGTCGCTGGGCAGCATCGGCGTCGTCTCGGACACGCTGGTCAAGGCCACGCCACTGATCTTCACCGGCCTTGCCTGCTCGGTCGCCTTCCGCATGCGACTCTGGAACATCGGGGCCGAAGGCCAGCTCATGATGGGTGCCTGGGGAGCCAGTGCCGTCGTGCTCGTGGGCTGGCTGCCGGACGGAACGGCCAGCTTCATCTACCTGCCGCTGATGCTCCTGGCCGGCCTCGGCATGGGTGGCCTGTGGGGCGGGATCGCCGGCTGGCTGAGGGCACGCTTCAACGTCAACGAGATCATCACCACCCTCATGCTCGTGTACATCAGCCAGGAGTGGGTCAAGTTCTGGGTCTTCGGCCCCTGGAGCGAGGGCGGCTTCCAGATGACGGAACGCTTTCCGCGCGAAGCCTGGCTACCGCGGCTCACCGACCACAGCGACCTCGTTTCCGACTTCGCCGGGCTCACCGTGCACCTCGGCTTCGCGCTCGCGGTGGTGGCTGCAGTGGCGGTCTGGTGGTTCTTGAATCGGACCGGCAAGGGTTACGAGATCCGACTTATCGGGGACAACCCGCGAGCGGCGCGCTACGCCGGCATCGACATCGGTCGCACGATCATCCTGGTCATGCTCATCTCCGGCGCGCTCGCCGGTCTGGCTGGGGCCGCGGAGGTCAGCGGCGTGGTCCATCGCCTGCAGGACAACTTCTCGCCCGGCTACGGCTTCACCGGCATCATCGTGGCCTTCCTCGCGCGCTTCAACCCGCTTGGCGTCATCGTCGCGGCCATCGCCTTTGGTGCCCTGATCCTCGCGGGGCGTGAGATCCAGCCGGCCGGCATCCCGCAGATGATCCAGGGCGTCGTGCTCTTCTGCGTCATCGCCAGCGACGTATTCCTGCGCTACCGCGTGCGGCTGGTGCGGCGGTGAACCTCGAACTGGCACTGGCAGCCGGCATCTCCAGCGGTACCGTGCTCCTCTTTGCCGCTATCGGCGAGCTCTTTGCCGAGCGAGCCGGCGTCATCAACCTCGGCGTGCAGGGCATGATGTTCGTCGGAGCCCTCGTCGGGTTCTCGGTCGGCTACAACATCGACCCCTGGCTGGGAGTGGTGCTGGCGATGGTTGCCGGGGCCCTGCTGGCTGCACTGCACGGGCTCGTGACCATCCACCTCCAAGCCAACCAGATCGTATCGGGACTGGCCCTCACATTCCTCGGCACCGGCGTGGCTCTCGTGCTTGGCGAGGGCCTTCCCAGCGGCAGCTCACCGCTGCTGCCGGTAGTGACCCTTCCCCTGCTCGCCGACATCCCCTTCGTCGGCGCGGTCTTCTTCTCCGAGCAATCCATCCTGGTCTACGCCGGGTACCTGCTGGTGCCACTGACGTCGATCTGGATCTTCCGCACACGACCGGGTCTGCATCTGCGAGCCGTTGGTGAGCAGCCCAGCGCAGCCGATGCACTGGGCGTCAACGTCTACCGTCAGCGGTATGCCTACGTGATGCTCGGTGGCGCCCTAGCCGGGCTGGCTGGCGCCTACATGACCATGTCTCAGGTCCCCGGCTGGCATGCCGACCAGACCTTCATCGCCCAGGGCTGGATCGCCGTGGCTCTGGTCATCTTCGGACAGTGGAAACCGGGACGCACGATGTTCGGCGCCTACATGACGGCCTTCATCTTCCGGCTGTCATTGGACCTGCAGGGGCCGAAGGAACTCTTCGGCATCCCCAACATCTTCTACGAGTACGGGCCTTCGACCTTCGTGCTCGGCATGCTGCCCTACATCACGGTCATCCTCGTGCTCGTCTTCGCCGCGAGCGAGGCCAACCGCAAGCGCATCGGCGCGCCCGCGTCACTGGGCACCCCATACGTCCGAGGTGAGCGCGGCCACTGAGACGCGAGTGCCGCGGTCGCTGCTCCCGGCCCTCGTGTCGCCGGCCCCTGTGTCGCTAACCTGGCGCGCTAGATCTCGACGCCGACGATCGGTGCGACCTGCCCGTGGACCTGGCGCAGGACCGGCGCCATCTCCGAGAACATCTCCAGCGTCAGTGACTGCTCACCGTCAGAAAGAGCGTCGTCAGGGTCCGGGTGGACCTCGACCATGATGCCGTCGGCGCCACCGGCCACCGCCGCCACCGCCATCGGCGGCACCAGCCAGCGCTTGCCCGTGGCATGTGACGGATCGACGACCACCGGCAGGTGCGAGAGCTTGTGGAGCAGCGGGACGGCCGTGAGATCGAGCGTGTTACGGGTGTACGTCTCGAAGGTGCGGATGCCGCGCTCGCAGAGGATCACCTCGCCGTTGCCGGCGCTCATGATGTATTCGGCCGCCATCAGCCACTCCTCCAGCGTGGCGCTGATGCCGCGCTTGAGCATCACCGGCCGGTCGACCTTGCCGGCAGCGGTGAGGAGGGGAAAGTTCTGCATGTTGCGAGCGCCGATCTGGAGGATGTCCGCGTACTCGGCCACGATCGGCATCTGGCTCGGCTCCATCACCTCGGTGACCACGGGCAGCCCCGTTCGCTCACGCGCCTCCACCAGGAACCGGACGCCGTCCATGCCCAGGCCCTGGAAGGTGTAGGGACTCGTCCGCGGCTTGAAGGCTCCGCCTCGCAGGACCGTGGCGCCGGAGGCTGCGACCGAATCAGCGGTCCGGAGCAGCTGATCGCGGCTCTCGATGGCGCAGGGCCCCGCCATGATCGTGAGCGAGCCACCGCCGATGGTCGTGCCACCGACCTCGATGACCGTGTCCCGCGGATGGAACTCGCGTGAGGTCAGCTTGAAGGGCTTGCTGATGGGTGTGACCGATTCCACGCCGGGCAGCACCGCAAGGTGGCTCATGACCTGTTCCTTGCGCGGGCCCACGTCGCCGACGACGCCGATGATGACGCGCTGCTCGCCCCGGCTTTCGTGGGGAGTCAGCCCGTCCTCGGTGATGTGTCGGCGGACGGCCTCGACTTGCTCCTCGGTCGCTCCGACCGACATCACGACCAGCATCGCGGACAGCTCCTCTTGTTGATGGTTCCGAGTCTCGGTGCCTGCGGAGGACCCTAGCCGAAGGTGGCAGACACCCGATGGAACAGGCCCGGGTCGGCCTCGCCCTCCAGCACCCGGATCAGGCTGGCCGGTCGCAACCCCAGGGTGGCTCGGCCAAGGGGCCCTTCCAGGGTCAACGAATCAGTCGATTCCGAACGGGCCAGGATGGTGGCCCTGACGCCAGGCCGCAGGCCGCGGGCTTCCAGGTAGGAGACCAGGCCGTGGTCCTCTTCGGCCGCCTCGGAGATGCGATAGACCGTGACCACGGCACCAGAGTCCACCTCG
>Ga0210085_1001181_pt1 | contig 10524 bp, 12 predicted proteins | sample China_Galinas_PW_5_FD_184866 | JGI IMG/M metagenome (GOLD analysis project Ga0210085, IMG submission 184866) | Wetland microbial communities from San Francisco Bay, California, USA, that impact long-term carbon sequestration - China_Galinas_PWC_D1... | ecosystem: Environmental > Aquatic > Marine... | reverse complement strand
AAAGGGAACTTATCAACATCAAAATTTAACTACAGACTCTTTGGATAAATTCAAAACTGATGCCTACTATTTCAGACCAACTGCTTCTCTTGAAATTTTTAACAAAATAATGCTTGAAGGTGGTTTTACCTTTTCAGCGAGTAAAGGACAAAAGCAGAATGGATTATTTGCCTCACTGAGTTCGCAAGTTGCAAAGGATCTTTTAGTTTATGGAGAGTACTCACCGATTGGTGAAAATATTACTGCCGGAAATTTTATGCAGGATAATTTTTACTATACTCAGCAGGATTTAAACAGAATATTCCTAAAAAAACAAAATAAGATTAAAGCGTTTGTTAAATATGAATACGATAAATACTATCAGATAGATGGCGGAATTGAATATTTTAACACTGACAATCTTCCGTATTATACCAACCCTGATACAGCCGGCTTCTTCGAAGTTTCAACATCTGATGCTGTAAGCTGGAACATTTTTGTAAATATGTTGTATTATCTGGGACCATATGGATATTTTTATGGAACTGTAAATTATTTTGACGTTGTAAATTCTGATTCCAAACAGATTCCTTACAATCCACACTTTACAGCAACGTTGATTTATGGCTACGATTTTTCACATAAATTGAATGGAGAGGTCAAAATTGACTACTTGTCGGACAGATATGCCGACATTGAAAATAATGAAGGTAGAAAGTTACCGGATATTATTAACCTTGGGTTGAAAGTATCTTACTCTTTGATGAATAATTTTGGTTTGTTTTTTGAATTAGATAATATTCTAGACATGAAGCGTGATAAATGGGAAGGATATCTGGAAAAACCATTTGAAGCTCTTATTGGTCTGAATTTTTTCTTTGATTGAAAATTTTTACAATTTGATAATTAATTAACTAATTTTTCATTTAATTTTATACGCATTAAAATTTGTTAAGTTTTACCAATGTTAAGCAAAGATGAATTAACAAAAGTTGTTGCTCAAAGTTGCGGGGTTTCCATCGAAATCTCATCCTTCTTTTTTGAAGTTTTTGTGAACAGATTGAGTAACAAACTTAAACCAGGTGATTTACTGCACTTTCATAATCATGGTTTTTTCCACAAGAGAAATTGTCGTATTCAAATTGAAAAATCATCAGATTCTCCTACACCAAAATCTTACTTAATTCAACTTGTTCTTTTTTCATCTGAATCAAAAATAAGTGGTGATTTAGGCGATATACATTTTCTAAAAATTCCAAACTTAAAAACACTCTGGTTAGATGATAAAGAATTTCAGAAAAGTTTAAAGGCTGGTGACTTTGCACCTTACACTGACAGGAATCATCTCATAAAATCTTTTGCGACTAAAGCTGAAGTTATTATCTCAAGTTTGCGTAAAGATTTTGATAGTGACTTGAATGAAGAACTTGTTATTCCGCTTACTTTTGATTTAAACTTTTTAGTAAAACGCAGTCAAAAATCCTCTCCTGACAATGGTAAACCTAAGCCGAAAGTGCAACCAAGTTCAGAAAAGAATACGAAAGCCAATTTAAAGAATGAAGCCGTTGAAAATAAAAAAGGAAAACCTGTCGAAGGGACTACTGAGGAAACTGATGATGGATTACCCTGGAACTATGGTACTAAATTCTTGGATGTTGACAAAGCAGGAAAGCCTAAAAAAGTAATCCAAACGACCAAAATAGATAAACGTAAAAATATCTCCACTCAAGAAAGAGATTTACGAAATGATCAAGCATCACGATTAAAAGATTTTGAACCCGTTTCATCACATCACAGTACTCCAAAAGAAGTGGAAGCCGAAGAACAAGTTGCCACAATAAAATATAATGTTACTCCTGCAACAGATAATAAAACTGAGAAAGCAAAAGTTGAAAGTAAATTCACTGAAGTAAAATCAAAAACAGAAACCTATCAACAAACAAAATACGGAAAATCGAAAACCGGTAAATATGATAAGTATGCATCACTAAGAAAATCAAATGAAAAAGCATTTACTGCAAGACGAAACTATCTTCCAATTGTTGCTATTGTTGCATTTATTGTGATTGCGTTAGGTGCTGTATACATTTATTTCATTAAAGATGATGGCACAAGTGCAAAAGTGAACACAGTTTTCTTAACTGTGAATCCACCTGAAGGTACGAATGTAATTGAAAGAGATTATCAATTTACTGTGTCTTATCCATATCCTAAAATTGATAACACTTTTGAAGTATCAGGATTCAATCGCGCAGTACTTTTTGGAGGTGAAATAAGCACAGAAATTCCTGAGGAAATTATTGCAGAAAAAACACCTGAGATAAAAACAGAAACCAGGAATGAAAAACCAAAAGTTGTGAATACAGAAAAAGTTGAACCACCTATTGTAGAAAAACAAGAACCTAAAACCGAAGTAGTTAAAAATCAAATAAATAAAATATTTTTATATAGAGGTTTTTACGTGGTCCACATAGGCACTTACAAATCAGAGGAACGAGCTGAGCGTGAAGCAGACAAGTATTTTGATTTAGGTTACAATGCCATCATCGAAACAGTTGAATCACGTGGACGAGGGCGTGAGTATAAACTGAATGTAGGCGATTTTACATCAGAAGAGTTTGCAAGAGAATTCCAGGAGCAATACATTAAATAACAAATAAATATTTGGAGAGCTATGAACCTATTTGAAATTTTCCTTAAGGGCGGGATAATAATGTGGCCAATTCTTTTTTGTTCCATTATTGCACTTGCCGTTGCAATTGATAGATTTTTTATTCTTAGAAAAGCAAAGATTAACTTACCTGCATTCCTCGTTAGAATAAGAGGATTCATCAAAAATAAAGACATGAGTGGTGCTGCATCATTTTGCCTGCGTGAAAAATCTCCCATTGGTAATATGGTACGGAAAGCATTAAAAAAGTTTGGCTTAGGACACGAACGTGTGAAAGAAGCTATTGAAAATGCCGGAAGACAAGAAGTGAGCAAACTTGAAAAAGGTTTGTCAATTCTTGCAACTGTTGCAGGTGTTGCACCATTGTTAGGATTTCTTGGAACAGTTACCGGTATGATACAGGCATTTATGAGAATTGAAGACCTTGCCGGAGCAGCAAATCCAAGTGATCTTGCAGGTGGTATCTGGGAAGCCTTAATTACTACTGCATTCGGATTGATTGTAGGTATTCCTGCTTATGCATTCTATAATTATTTCCTTAGTGCAATTAAAAAATTTGTTTCTGATATGGAAACTGTTGCAAATGATGTTGTTGATACAATGCAGGATAGCACAAGGGAATCAATAGATTTTGATGATGAAATTGAAGTAGAAATGTAGGGTGGATGTATGCAATTTAAAACTTCAAATCAACCACTGACAATTTTTTCATATTCATCATTAACAGATATTGTATTACTGCTTGTAATATTCTTTCTGCTAACATCGCAGTTTGTAATTCAAACTGGGGTAAAAGTAAAACTTCCCGGTTCAAAAACTAATGAACAATCTGAACCTACAAGAATGATTGTTACAATCACTTCTGATGGTGTGGTCTATGCCGGGCAAGACCAGACTACTATGGAAATGTTGTCTGAAAAGTTAACTGAAATGAGTGGGCTAAGCGAAGAGAGCAGTCTTGTTATAAGGGCTGACAAGACAGTTCAAATCGATCTGGTAATTAAAGTAATCGATGCGGCTAAGTCCGTTGGTATTGGTAAATTCACGATTGAAACTGAACAAGAAAATCCTTAGGAGAATTGCTATGTCTTCCAAAAAAACTTCCGGAATATCTTATACGATTTCATTTGTATTGCACCTGGTTGCAATATTTTTATTTTTAATAATTAATCTTTCATTTGATTACACACCGTCAGAGTATGTTGAAGTATCATTTGGAATTTCGGATGAGTCAGGATCTTCCGGGGCAGAGGGAAGTAAAATCAACATCATCAAAGAAACGACAACACCAAGTGAAAAAGAACAAACAACCGAAAAAAATCCTGAAGTAAAAGAAGTCGAACTTCCTGAAGCTATCAATACTGAAGATGAAAATATTATAAAACCGGCAAATGATGATAATGAAATTGCTGAGGAGCGAAGTGAATTAAGCACTGAACCAACAAATTCAAACACTAAAACCAGTGAAGAAGGAAATAGCGAGGTTGATGGTAAGTTTGGATTCGATATTGATTGGGGAGGCAAAGGAACAAGAAAGATTTATAGTTTCATTTTACCGCAATATCCGGGAGGTGTGAAGAAAGAAGTAAACATAAAACTTCAGTTTACAATTTTACCTGATGGAACTGTGGGCACTATTATCCCCAAAATGAAAGCTGATACCAGACTCGAGAATGCGGCAATTAACTCTTTACGGGAGTGGAGGTTTGAGGCATTGAGTTCAAATCAGAAACAGGTTGAACAAACAGCAGTTATTGTGTTCCCTTATCGTCTGCAGTAGATCGGCTGTAATAAATTTTATAGAAGAAAAATTCCAAAATTGTAAGCAGAGTTAGGGAGAAAGTATCTCTGTCGTAATATATTCCCAGTCCTTCAGGTTCCATCACAAGTTTAGCAATCATCCCAGTAATCGTCCAACCTACAGCAAAAAGAATTAAGATTAAACTTACATTCAGGAATGCGCCTGAGATTCCATCAGTTTGCCATTTCCAGGTGAATATCAGAAGAAGAAAAATGAAGTGTGCAAAAAATATAAATGCTGAAATCATCTTAAACTGAATTAATATTTCTTTTATTAATTATTGCAGTAGCAACCATACCACCTACTATACCGAAAATTGAATACGTGATCAGGTTTAATAATGTTATTAATACAGAGTAGAGTAATGAAAAACCTTTTGTTTGAATATCCAATACCATTTGCCGCATAATTTTGAGTGATTCTTCAGCATCCTGACCAAGGTTCATATCCCTTACCAGTTGTTCAGCCTGTGGTAGAGATACTACGAGATCACTTGAGTTCGTTAAGTAAGTTATGATGAGTTCAAAAGAACTGGCAAAAATGGCAGCGAAAACTGCAGTTAAAAATCCGAGGAAGATGCCAGTTTTTGTTTCAATTTTAAGAAGACCGGTTTGAGATTTTTTATAGAGATAAATAGAAGCTCCTGAGGCAAAAGGCACAAGCAGACAACAGGCAACGCTATCAACTCCGGGTATCGTAGTAAGTACCGCAGCACCAAAACCTGAAACAAGTGCCGGTAAATATTTTTTATTCATTCCTATTTATGGATTTGTTTAAAAATAAATTTTCTAATTCGGATAAGAAAAATAAACAAAGCATTCCACCAAAAACTAATCCTGTAATAAAGGCAAGAGGGTGGGAATAATTATACACATTTAGATTTGTTAAAAAAACATCTGCAACCAATGGAATAGAAGCAACTATAAATATATTAACATTTAGTTTAGATACTTTACGAAATAACATGAAGATAACCGAGATAAATACTCCCGAATATATACCTGCACATCTTGCACAGACTAACATACTCTCATGCTCAATTGTAATACATTTAAAATCTACCTGATGGCAAACCTTTGAATAAATTATACCTAAAAAATAATCAGTGAGTATATTATTTTGAAATAATATAATTGGTTTTAAGAATCCGAGTATCCAGATGGCGAGGATTGTAAGCAGAACGATCTTAGAACAAAGTAAAGTAAAATTTTCCGAGTTTGTTTTAGAAGAAAAATTATTTATTCCTGAAAGTATCAATCTTGCAATCTCAAATCCGATTAAATATTAAAATTTCTTTTTTGGTTAAAAGGTAAAGTTTATTATTAAAAATCAAAGAGGATACAATTGTCCTGTCCGGATGCAAACCCTCAAGTAAAACTTCCTTAAGAATAATTTCGGGCGATCTTAAATTTGCAATGTAAATCTGATTTTTAGTTGTTAATGTCATCCAGTTAAAAATAATTCTTATGCTTATGAAATCATTCAATCCGGAAATTTTCTTTATACTGTTTCCATATTGATCATATATCAATATCTCATTTCCGTCAATTACATAAATCTCGTTTTTATTTGAAACAGCCATCTGTCTCGGGTTTTGGAGTGCAAAATCTCCGTAATCATATCCTGCAAAATTTTGAACAAAATTTCCAAAAATATCAAACTGAACAATGCGTATATTTTCTGAATCAAGTATGTACACATCTCCCTGGTTCGACATTACAGCACTAAGTGGGTAACCAAACCTTTCTGCTTCATTGTCACTATCCATGGTAAAAATCTGAAAATTAAAATTCATATTTTTATCTAATCTTTGGATACGATTATTATTTTTGTCAGATATATAGAGTTTTAGTGCATCTGCATAAACATCAACAGGATCATCAAAAGCAGTTTCCCTCCAGCCAAACCCGCCAATCTTCAGCATTAAGTTTCCAAGTGTATCGAGTGCATATATTTCATCAGTATTTGTATCGGTTACATAAATGAAGCCTGCGGGATTAATGTAGAATGACGAAGCATTTACAAACTTTCCGAAGGTTGTATCCATCTGGTATTCCTGACAATACGAAACTGATACGAACAGAAAAAATAGTGTAATTAGTTTTAATTTCATTTATATTTTTAGAATTATCATAACCAATATTAGCGATTAATGAAGTTAAAAAAAATGGAATTACAAGCGTGAAATTCTTGAAAAATTTATTGGAAGAAATGATAATCAAGAGCTGATAATTAACATATAGTCCGATGATTATTCTAATTCTGCTCTTTGTATATAGAATGTGGCATTTCTATATTTGCACAATAAATTTTGTCCCGTGGTGTAACTGGCTAACACGTCGCACTCTGGATGCGAAGAGTCTAGGTTCGAGTCCTAGCGGGACAGCCAAAGTAATGAACAATTAATAATTAACAATTTATAATTATCCCAACCATCGCTTTAATTTTTCATTTTTAATTGTTAATTAAATTTTACACCGGCGCGTTCGTCTAGTGGCTTAGGACATCGCCCTCTCAAGGCGGAGATCGCGGGTTCGAATCCCGCACGCGCTACTTTTATGGCGGACATACTGGTTCGCCATTTTTTTAAAAGAATATTTTTAACTGTTATGAAAAGATATGAGAGACATATTTTTGTATGTGAAAACCGGAGACCTGATGATCATCCGAAAGGATGCTGTGCTTTAAAAAATAGCATTGAAGTAAGATCACAATTTAAAAAACGATTGAAGGAATTGGGTTTAAGCCCGCAAATAAGATCAAACGCTGCTGGATGTTTGGACGCTTGTGAGCATGGTGTAGCTGTAGTTGTTTATCCTGAACAAATCTGGTATGGTAATGTTACAATTGATGATGTCGAAGAAATTATTCAGGAACATCTTATAAATAACAATCCGGTTGAACGATTAAAAATTAAAGACAGCAAATTCAATAAGGATGAAAAAAACATCTGAAGACAAAAGAGCAAATGAAATTTTAAGGAGGTTAAAGAAAGAGTATCCTGTTGTAGAAATAGCTCTGGAATTTGGCAGCCCTTTTCAACTTTTAATTTCAACTATACTTTCTGCACAGTGCACAGATGAAAGAGTTAACCAGGTGACTAAATCGCTTTTCAAAAAATACAAAGGACCAAAAGACTATCTGCAAGTATCAAGTCAGGAATTAGAGAAAGACATTTACTCAACAGGTTTTTACAGACAAAAAGCTAAAAGTATCAGGAATTGTTGCAAGATGCTTGTAGAAAAATTTAAAGGGAAAGTTCCTGAAGATTTTAAATCTTTGAACTCACTTCCTGGAGTGGGCAGAAAAACTGCTTCGGTTGTAGCAGGCAACGCCTTTGGGATTCCAGCTATAGCTGTTGACACACACGTGATAAGATTATCAAACCTGATGGGTTTTGTAGAAACGAGGGACGCAGAAAAAATTGAATTAAGATTAAAAGATCTTTTCCCCAAAAAAGAATGGATAAATCTTGGTCACTATTTGATGAATCACGGAAGAAAAGTGTGTATTGCAAGACGACCCAAATGTTCGCTTTGTGTTGTTGGTGATCTTTGTCCATCTTTTGATTCTAATAGAATTTAGAATAAGCAAGGAGTATTTACGATGGAAAATTTCGAGAGAGACAGAGACTATTGTTTGTCAATCTTGAAGGAGCACACAAAAAGTGAAAGTCTCCTCAAACATGCATTTGCTGTTGAAGCTTGTGTAAAAGCGTACGCAGCAAAGTATAATGAAGATGAAAACTTCTGGGGAAATGTAGCATTGCTGCACGATTTTGATTACGAACTATATCCAACTGAAGAAGGTCATCCATTTAAAGGAAATGAAATTTTAAAAGAAAAAGGTTTCTCTGAGGAATTCAGAAACGCAATTATGTCGCACGCAGATTACACAGGTGTTCCCAGAAATTCACTATTAGAAAAAATACTTTTTGCCTGCGACGAACTTGCAGGTCTCATTACTGCAGTCACTTATGTCCGTCCTTCAAAATCAATTGAGGAGGTAAAAGTAAAATCAGTACTTAAAAAAATGAAAGACAAAGCTTTTGCCCGTGCTGTTAGCAGGGAGGATATTAAAAACGGAGCTGCTGAAATTAATATCACTTTGGAAGATCATATTCAGTTTTGCATAGATGCAATGAAAAATAAAAAAGAGTTGCTTGGATTATGAAAGTAGGAGAGATAGCTCCAAATTTTATTTTGAAGGATGAAAAAGGAGTCGAATTTGAACTGTGTAAATCTTTAAATAAAATGGTTCTGCTTGTATTCTATCCTAAAGATGATACGCCTGTTTGTTCTTCTCAACTTTCTGAATACAATAAAAATTTTGATGAGTTTCTGAAGTACGGAATTAAAGTAGTAGGTATCAATTCGGATACGAATAAATCGCACTCCGATTTTTGTTTAAAGCTAAATCTAGAATTTCCCCTTCTTTCCGATGAAGATAAAAAGGTCAGTCGTCAATATAATGCAATCAATTTATTTGGTTTAACTAAACGAAAGCTGGTATTGATTGGACCCGACAAAAGGATATTATGGATTGCAACAACTTTGCCTGTAAATTTCATAAAAACCAGGGAAATACTTAATAATTCTGTATTGGTTGATAGTAAAATAATGACTTGACTGGTAAGCATTTAGTTAATTAAATTTCGTTCAAATTAAAGGAGTTTTAATAGGGTTTTGCTACAAAACTGATATTCAACTTAGAATATCAAATCGTAATAAGTAACAAATAGAAATATTTCTCTAAAGAGTAATTTTTAATTACCTAAAAATGATTAGCAAAATCCTTTTCGCGACAATTGCGTTTGCAATATTAATTTTCCCTCAACCAGATTTCAGGGTCCTTTCCTCTAATCAGAGTTCAATAATAATTGAATACACTCCTCAGTATTTAGATACTTCTTCACAAAAAATTGATGGTCGGGGATACAGAAATGTTAGTCTTGCATTTGGCTTCATTGATGAATCCACCCCCTTAGGCACACCCGCAGTTCCTGAGAGAAGATTAGTTATCGGGGTTCCGTCTGAGTTTGGAAATACAGTTCGAATTCTCAGTTCATCATATAAACAGATTGACGGAAATGTTTTACCTGTTCCAACTTATGTAGAAGAAAAATTTCTTGATGGAATGAAATATGAAATTTCATCTGAATATTACAATTATCAGGATTTCCCTGAATTAATATCCTTTGGTGATTATGGAATTACAAGAGGGTTGGGAACTCAGGATGTACGATTATTCCCGGTTAAATTTGATGTTAATTCTAACACAATAAAATTGTATTCAAAAATTGTTTTCCAGATTGATTATGGAGTTGGTCAAGTAAATGCAAAGGCGAGTGACGATGAATTACTTAAATATTCAATTTTAAATTTTGATGCTGCTAAAAATTGGGTGGCACCTCAAAAAAGATTAGCGAAGGTTGTAAACAGTGTTCTTGCTTCAGGTCAGTGGGTGAGATTCGAAGCACCTGTTGAAGGAATGTACAGAATAGATCGATCACAACTAGAATCATTCGGATTTGATGTATCCTCAATCGATCCTCGAACAATTAAGATTTATAACAACGGAGGAAAAGCTCTACCTGAAAGTGTTACAGCATATCGTCCTGATGATTTGATTCAGAATGCTATAATGGTGGTTGGTGAAACTGACGGAAGTTTTGATCAGGGTGACTACATTCTTTTTTATGGTAGAGGAACCGAATTCAGAGATTTTGATGCTGCAAGTAATTCGGTAAAAAGATTTAATCATCCTTTCTTCGATAAAAATTATTTCTGGATTACCGTCGGTGGTGGTAATGGTAAACGAGTTCAATCGAAAGCAAGTTTAAACACAAATCAGAATCATACTCAATCAACAACTGTAGCTTTCCTGGATTATGAGGTTGATAAAATAAACCTGGCAAAATCAGGAAGGCAGTTCTTTGGTGATGATTATTCACAAAACGTTTCAACCCGTACTTATATAAATAATCTTAATTACAGAGTTTCAGATGTTCCAATCAATTACCATTTCCGATTTATTAATGCATCTCAAGGATCGTTCACTTTAAATCTTACAG
>Ga0210085_1001180_pt1 | contig 10536 bp, 9 predicted proteins | sample China_Galinas_PW_5_FD_184866 | JGI IMG/M metagenome (GOLD analysis project Ga0210085, IMG submission 184866) | Wetland microbial communities from San Francisco Bay, California, USA, that impact long-term carbon sequestration - China_Galinas_PWC_D1... | ecosystem: Environmental > Aquatic > Marine... | reverse complement strand
AGCATCCCCCCCCCCACCAGGGCGCTGGGCCGGCGGGCCACTTCCCGCAGGGTTTCGCCGGCATAGCGCAGACGGGGTTCAATGCTGTCGTAAAAGCGCGTGTTGCGGAGGGCCTGTACGCTCATTTGTCCTCGAAGTAGCTGATCTGGGGATCGAGATACATGTAAAGCATGTCCACCAGGAAATTGACGGCCACGAAAATCAGGGCCAGCACCAGAACGATGGACTGGACCAGCGGGTAGTCGCGGTTGAAAATGGCTTGGACCACCAGCCGCCCCACGCCCGGCCAGGCAAAGACCGTTTCGATGATGACGGTCCCGCCCAGCAGAAAGCCGAATTGCATGCCCGCCACGGTGACGATGGGAATCAGGGCGTTTTTAAGGGCATGCTTGCTGATGACCACACGCTCCCTGAGCCCCTTGGAGCGGGCGGTGCGGATATAGTCGAGATTGAGCACCTCCAGCATGACCGAGCGGGTCAGCCGGGCGAACATGGCGGTGAGGCTGAGGCCCAGGGCCACCGACGGCATGATCAGGTGGCTGAAACCGCCCCGGCCCGAGGTGGGCAGCCAGCCGAGCTGGACCGAAAAGAGCAGGATCAGCATGATGCCCAGCCAGAAGTGCGGCATGGACAGCCCGAAGAGCGCTCCCAGCATGCTGCCCATGTCGATCAGGGATCCCCGTCGGACGGCGGAGACGATGCCGATGGGGATCGCCACCACGAGGGCGATCAGCATGGCGGTGGTGGCCAGTTCGAGGCTGGCCGGCAGCCGCTCCAGAATCAGCCGCATGGCCGGTATCTTGTAGTAGAGCGAGTTGCCGAAGTCGCCCTGGATGGCCTTATAGGCGAAGCGGAAGTACTGCTCGTAGAGCGGGTCGTTGAAGCCCAGCTGCTCCCGCAGGGTTTCGATTTCCTGGTTGGAAGCATCGGCCGGCAGCATGAGCATCACCGGATCGCCCGAGAGGTGAATGAAGAAAAAACTGATCACCGATATCCCGATGACGACAAAAACGGTGTGCCAGAGTCTCTTTAGCAGAAAGCGCAGCATAGTCCCTCCGCAGGGCCGCCGTCAGGCGGCGGAAAACCAACACCTCAAACCGAAATGCGGCGTTGCGGCACGCGTGAAACGGCTCACGACCCACTCGGCCGCTGGGCGTTTCTCATCACGCAGCGCCTTGCCTTTCGAATTGATGCACGCTTCTCCGCCGCCCGGAATTGGGCGGCAGCCCCGCTGCGGGTTTTAGTGCCCGTCCATAGATGGCATCTTGCGGCTCCTGGCGGCGCTCTCGCCTCCTGCCGGTCCTCGGCGCAGCCGGGCTGCGCCTGCGGCCGCCAGTCGGCGGCGGCCTTGCCGGAAGCCAAAATCTACCATCGCTGCACGGGCACTAGAGAACCTACATCTTCGGCTTGGCATAGCGCATGTTCAGGAAGCCGTCGCGGCGGCCCTGGTAGTCCACGTCATTGGCCACGGCGAACACCTCGGGAACGATGTAGAGGAAGGCCCAGGGGGCATCCTTATAGAGCATATCGTCGATCTGGTTGTAGACTTTGGCCCGCTCGGCGCGGTCCATGATCGTGCGTCCCTTGTCCAGCAGGGCGTCCACGGCCTCGTTCTTGTAGTAGTAGTCCCGGCTCTTGGAATTGAACAGGGAGTACATGTAGCGGTCGGGCTCCGGTGCATCGTCCCACCAGTAGATGTAGAGCTGGTGCTTTTTGCCTTTGTAGCGCTCCCACATCACGGCGCGTTCGAAAGGCTCCAGGGTCACGCGGAAGCCGGCCTTGGACATGTTGGCGGCGATGGCTTCGGCCTGTTCCTGGATCTGGGACATGTAGGTGGGATAGGCCAGCCGCACGTCGAGGCCGTCGGGATGCCCGGCGTCCTTCAGGAGACTCTGGGCCTTGGCCGGATCGTAGGGATAGGGTTTCAGGTTGGGGTCGGCCCCGAAGGTGCGGGGGCTGATGGGCCCGGCGCAGATGATGGCCTTGCCGTCGAAGAGGGCCTTGCTGATGAGCTCCTTGTCGATGGCGTAGTTGAGGGCCTGGCGCACGCGCACGTCGTCGAAGGGCGCCTCGTAGGTGTTGATGCCTATGTAGGGCATGACGCCCATCTGGTCGGTAAGATAGGCCTTGCCCGACTCCACGATCTTCTTGCGCTGGTGCACGGGAATGCCGCTGACCACCTGGGCTTCGCCGGTCATCAGGGCTGCGATGCGCGAGGCTTCCTCGGGATTGGCCTTGAAGATCACCGTCTTGTAGGCCGGTTTGGGGCCGTAGTAGTCGTCGAAGCGCTCCAGCACGATTTCTTCACCCCGCACCCACTTGGCCAGCTTGTAGGGCCCGCTGCCCACGGGGTCGGTGTTGTACTTTTCATCGCCCACTTCCTGGATGTACTTGGGGGGAACGATGGGCAGGTAGTAGCCCAGCATGTAGAGGCCGGGGGCATAGGGCTCGGCCGTCTTGATCGTAAAGGTGTAGTCGTCCAACACGGCCAGCTCGGTGAAGGCCGACAGCTTGCCCTTGTGGGGGGACTGAAAGCCCTCCTTTTCCTGGTTGACGCGGTCGAAGGAGAACTTGACGGCGGCGGCATTGACCGGTTCGCCGTTTTGGAAGACGGCGTCCTTGCGCAGCGTGATCTTCCAGGTGAGATCGTCGACCTTCTCCCATTTCTCGGCCAGGGCGGGCAGGACGGTGGCGTCCTCCTGGGGATGGAACAGGGTGTCGTGAATGTTGTAGCAGACGCTCATGGTCGTCTGGATCGAGCTTTGCATGAGGTCCAGGCCCACGGGCTCGGCCTCCTGTACGACGACCAGGGTGTCGGACCCGGCCGCGGCGGCCGGAAAGGCCCCCAGCGCCAGGCCGATCACCGCCAAAATACCGATCAGCATCCATCGTTTCATGATTCAACCCTCCTTGGTTTATGGTTGTGCGTTGATAACACCGCTACCGTCCGGAGCACGCCGCGAATCATGCGGCCCGTTCCGGACGGGGTTCTTCCTTGGGCGGCACCGGCTCCCAGAGCGGGCCCTCCGTGTGCAGATGGCAGGCCACCCGATGCCCGGGACTGGCTTCCCGCGTGGCCGGCTCTTCCTGACTGCAAATCGCCATGCGCTCCGGGCAGCGCGGGTGAAAGCGGCAGCCCGCCGGGGGGTGCAGCGGCGACGGCACATCGCCCGTAAGTAAAATCCTTTGTCGTTTGCGGCGCGGATCCGGCATGGGAACGGCGGAAAGCAGCGCCAGGGTATAAGGGTGTTTCGGCGTCTCGAAGAGGGTCTGGACCGGCGCGGTTTCGACGATCTGCCCGAGATACATGACCGCCACCCGATGGCTGACGTGGCGGATGACCCCCAGGTCGTGGGAGATGATGACATAGGAGAAGCGAAACTGCCGCTGCACCCGCACCAGCAGATTGAGGATCTGGGCCTGCACGGAAACGTCCAGGGCGGAGACCGGCTCGTCGGCGATGATCAGGCGGGGCTGCAGGATGAGGGCCCGCGCGATCATGATGCGCTGGCGCTGGCCGCCGGAAAATTCATGGGGGAAACGCTTCATGTGCTCGGGCAAAAGCCCCACCGTGCGCAGGGCCTCCGCCACCCGTGCGCGCCTTTCACGGCTGTTGCCCACATGATGGGTCAGCAGGGGTTCTTCCACGATGCGCTCCACCGTCAGGCGGGGGTTGAGGGAGCCGAAGGGGTCCTGGAAGATCATCTGCATCTCGCGGCGCACCGCGCGCTCTTCCCGCGGCCCCATGGCCAGCACGTTGCGGCCCTGGAACCAGACCTGGCCGGCGGTGGGTTCGATCAGGCGGAGCAAGGCCCGGCCCGCGGTGGACTTGCCGCAGCCGGACTCCCCCACCAGGCCCAGGGTTTCTTCCGACCCCAGGTTGAAGGAGATGCCATCCACGGCGTGCACCACCTCCCGGCGGCTGCGCAGCACCCCCCGCCGCACCGGAAAGTGTTTGACCAATTGATAGACTTGCAGAAAGTCAGACATGGTCGGCCATCCAGCAGGCCACCCGGTGACCGGGGGCCAGTTCGCGCAATTCAGGCGTTTGCTCACGGCAGACGGCTTCCGCCCGCGGACAGCGCGGGTTGAAGGAGCACCCTGCGGGCAGCCGGAGCAGGCTCGGCACCACGCCGTCGATTTCGTAGAGATCGCCCCGCTCGTCCCCCGGCGCCAGCGAGGGAATGGCCCGCATCAGGCCCCGGGTATAAGGATGCAGGGGCGATTCGAACAGGGTCAGGGTGGCCGCACTTTCCACGATCCGGCCGGTGTACATGACGACCACGCGGTCGGCCGTCTCGGCAATGACGCCCAGATCGTGGGAGATGATGATGATGGCGGTTTGCAGATCTTCCCGGAGTTGGTTCATCAGATCGAGAATCTGGGCCTGGATGGTGACGTCCAGCGCGGTGGTGGGCTCGTCCGCGATGAGCAGGGCCGGCCGGCAGGCCAGGGCCATGGCGATCATGATGCGCTGGCGCATGCCGCCGGAGAGCTGGTAGGGATATTCCCTGATTCGGCGCCGGGGGGCCGGCACCCCGACTTTTTCCAGCATTTCGATGGATTTGGCGATGGCCTCATCGGGTTTCAGGGACCGGTGTACCCGGTAGACTTCGGCCAACTGGTTGCCGATGGTGAACACGGGATTGAGAGCGGTCATCGGCTCCTGGAAGATCATGCTGATCCGGTTGCCCCGGATGCGGCGGATTTCTTCGGCCGACTTTTTGAGCAGATCCTCTCCTTTGAAAAAAATCCGCCCCCCGGCGAAGTGGGCCGGTGGGATGGGCAGCAGCCGCAGAATGGACAGGGACAGCACGCTCTTGCCGCAACCGGATTCCCCGACCACCCCCAATACTTCGCCGCTCTCCAGGGTCAGGCTCACGTCGTCCACCGCCCTCACCGTGCCCTGGGGTGAGCGGAAGTGGGTCTGCAAATGGTTTATTTCGAGCAGCGGCATGGCCTGATATTCCGGCATCTGGGCCCGGAAAGGGCGGTTGGGCGACGTTGGCCGGCGGTCGAACCCAGGTGAAAACCTTGTTAGGCGGAGGGGGTGGCGCCGACCAAACAACAAGAAGCGAATTGCATTCAGGAATAAAATGGTAATTCATGGAAGGGACTATAGGAGTTGAATATTCCTGTCAAGAATATTCTGGGCTCCCCAATCCGCCCGCTCCAGCAACAGGGCTTATCCATCCCGCTTTCGATTGCCGCGATGTCTTCTGACGCGGATCGACCGCCTCGTATGCCTTGTGAGGGTATTTCACGAAGGCTATTTTCATACCAATACCATTCTCCGGATTCAAGCAAACCTATGGATTGCAGCCTTTTCAGACGCGCAAGGACCTGTCGGTGCAAAAACTAAATCTTGCATAGACCAGCGATCCGGGCTATCAAAAAACCTCTTCGCCGGCGAACCAACCCTATCGACAGCTACGGCTGCACGGAGTGATCCAGGATGAAAATCATTGTATTGGGTGGGCTCGGATATCAGGGCAAAGCCGCGCTCATCGATCTGATGCGCAGCGCGGAGGTGACAGAAGTGATTTGCGCCGACGCGCGCACCGACGGTTTGTCGGCTTTGGCCGGTTTCGAGGGCTTCGCCAAAGTCCGCGCGGCAGCGGTGGACGCCGCCTCGACGGACGCCCTTGCCGCCCTGCTGGAAAAGGGGGCGGATGCGGCCATCGACCTGCTGCCCATCCAGTTCATGCCGGCGGCTTTCGAGGCGGCCGTCGCCGCGCGCGTGCCTCTGGTGAGCACCAACTATGCGAAAGATCTGCGCCACCTGGATCAGCCCGCCCGGGAACGGGGGGTCACCCTCATGCCCGAATGCGGCCTGGATCCGGGCATCGATCTGGTCATCATCGGGGGCGCGGTGCCGCGCTTCGACCGCCTGACCCGGCTCGATTCCTATTGCGGCGGAATTCCCGAAAAGAGCGCCTGTGACAATCCGCTGAACTACAAGATCAGCTGGAACTGGGAGATGGTGCTCACCAGCCAGATGCGTCCGTCGCGCTTTATCCGTGACGGCCGGACGCTCGATGTGACGGCCGCGGACCAGCATGCCTGCGGCATGAACCACGAGGTGGACTTTCCCGGCCTTGGCCGGCTGGAAGCCATCCCCAACGGCGACGCCGTGGCCTACGTTGATCGCCTGGGGTTGTCGGAAACCATCCGTGACGCCGGCCGCTATTCCCTGCGCTGGCCCGGCTGGCGTGCTTTCTGGCAGACCTTGAAACGGTTGGGGTTTCTGGAGGAAACGCCGGTGCCCGGCCTCCCCGGGGGGGTGTCGCCCAAACAATTTATGGTGAAGCACCTGGGGCCCCGGCTGCAATACGGGCCGGAAGAAAAGGACCTGACGCCCATGGTCAATGTCTTCGAAGGCGAAAAGGACGGGCGCCGCCTGCGGCTCACCACCCGGCTGCTTATCGCGCGCGACCTGACAAGCGGCCTGCTGGGCATGAGCCTGGGCGTGGGATGGACCGCCAGCCTGGTGGCCCAGATGATCGCCCGGGGCGAGATCGCAACCCCCGGGCTGCTCTCGCCCGTGCAGGATATTCCTTACGACCGTTTCATGGCCGAGCTGGCGAACCGGGGGATTAACGTCAAGGAAGAAATCGAGTGGCTGGGGTGACCGGCCATGAGCGGCCGCCCGTGCATAGACGTTTTTGTAACAACCCTCAAAAAAGGAGAAAAATGATGCGTATGGCAAAAATCGGTCGAATCCTTTTACTGCTGGTCTTCGTCGTGGGTCTGGCCGCGGCGGCCCAGGCCGACGCCCTGGAGGACATCATCCAGCGCGGCGAACTGCGGGTAGCCGTTCAGACCCAGGGCCCTCCTTTCAGTTTCGTGGACAAGAACGGCGAGCGTACCGGAAGCTCGGTGGAATTCTGCAAACTGATGGCCCAGGAGATGGGCGTCAAGGTCGTCTTCCTGGACTATGACTGGGACGGCCTGATTCCGGCCCTGCTGTCCAAGAAGGCCGACATCCTGGCGGCCGACATGACCGCCAAATTGAGCCGGGCCCTGAAAGTCTCCTTTACCAAACCCTTCTACACCACCGGTCAGGTGATGTACGTCAAAGCCGGCTCGCCCATCAAGTCGGCGGCCGACGCCAACAAGTCGGATATCACGGTGGCCACTCTGCTGGGCTCCAGCTACACGGACACGGCCAAGAAATTCATGCCCAAAGCCACCATCAAGGAGTACAAAGGCGGTGGCAACATCGCCATGAACGCCGTGGTGGCGGGCCATGCCGACGTGGGGGTGGCCGATCTGAGTTCGGTCAATGCCATGGCGGCCACCTATCCGCCGGGCACCCTGACCATCCTTCCGGCCATGCTGTCCTACGAGCCGTTGAGCTTTGCCGTGCGGCCCGAAGACCGCCACCTGCTGGAGTGGGTCAACCTGTTCTTCGACTGGATCCGCGCCGACGGCCGCTACGATGCCAACATGGAGTATTGGGTGGAGACCACCAACTGGAAGGCCGACCACTAGAAATCATCTTGAAAGAGTCTTTTGGCCCCATATCGGCGTTGGCTGCTTCTTTCGCCTCCTCGAAATACCGATGTATTCCTGCGGGGCAAAAGGCGCATCCGCCTTGATCTGGGGCCAAAATCCAGATTTCAAGATGATTTATAAAAGAGTTTATGCTTGGAAGTCGGCGGCCGGAGGTTCGATCACCGGCCGCCGATATCATTTTGCTTTGGATTCAAACCGCTTGATTTACAAGGTGCGGCCGTATGCTGGAAACCTTCAATTTCCGCGTCATCTGGGCCACCATGCCCCAGTTTCTCCACGGGCTGGGCGCCACGGCCTGGATTTCCCTGGTGGCCCTGGTGGGGGCTATGCTGGTGGGCATTCTGGCCTGTGTGATGCGCCTTTCGGGCCGGCGCCTGCTCGCCCTGCCGGCGGTGGCCTTCATCGAAGTCATCCGTTCGACCCCGCTCCTGGCGCAACTCTACTTCTTCTATTTCGGCCTGCCGGGGCTGGGGCTGCGGTTTACCGAGACCCAGACCGGGATCGTAGCCCTCTCGCTCAACAGCGGAGCTTACGTGGCCGAAATCATCCGCGCCGGGGTGATGTCGATTCCCAGGGGGCAGACTGAGGCGGCGGCCGCCACCGGGCTGAACCTCTACCAGCGCCTGCGTTACATCATCCTGCCCCAGGCTATCGGCGTCACCATCCCGGCCCTGCTGGGCCAGATGATCGTCCTGGTCAAGGACAGCGCCCTGCTGGCCCTCATCTCGGTGTTCGAACTGACCCGGGCCGGACAGTTGATGGCTTCGGAGCGCTTCATGCCGGCCGAGGGGTTTTTCACCACGGCCGTCTTCTATCTCCTGATCTACTTCGTGTTGAAATACGCTTCCGGCCAATGGCAGAAGCGGCTGATTTTCCGTCCGGCGGGAGGGGCCTGAGCCATGTGGGGCTATTATTTCCAAAATCTACTCGATTCACTGCCCTTTTTCTTCAAGGGCCTCTGGGTGACGGTCCAAGTGGCGGGACTGAGCCTGGCCATCGGCACGGTTTGCGGCTTCGTGCTCGGCATCGCCCGTGCGGGCCGGGTCCGCGCCCTGAACTTTGTCCTGGCCGGCTATGTGGACCTGATCCGCGGCACCCCGTTCCTGGTGCAGATATTCATCGTGTTCTTCATCCTGCCCGAGTGGGGCATTCAGTTGGAAGCCTTCAGTTCGGCGGTGCTGAGCCTTTCGATCTACGGCACGGCCTATATCTGCGAAATTGTCTGCGGCGCCGTCCAGGGCGTGCCCAATGGACAGCGCGAGGCCGCGGCGGCCAGCGGGCTGAACTGGATCCAGCAGATGCGTTATGTGGTGGTGCCCCAGGCCCTGCGGCCGATCCTGCCGCCCCTGGTGGGGCAGTACGTGCTGCTGATCAAGGACACGGCCGTGGTCTCGGTGATCGGGCTGACGGACGTTACCCGCGTGGGCTGGCTTACCGTGCAGCGTATTCCCAACGGTATCCTGGTGTTCGGCCTGGTGGGCCTGCTGTACTTTTCGATCTGCTACCCCCTGGTTTGGTTTTCCAACCGGTTGGAAGGCCGGCTGACGGTGGAGGACAACTCGCTTTGACCGGTCGTGGTTAAACGGCGCTCAAGGCCGAAATGCGGTGTGACAATCAGCGGAGAGCGAGCGCGCATGATTCGCTTCAATAAGGTAAACAAGTACTTCGGCGACCTGCACGTGCTGCAGGATATCGACCTGCACATCGCCCCCAGCGAGGTGGCCGTGGTCTGCGGCCCCAGTGGCTCGGGCAAGAGCACCCTGATTCGCTGCATCAACCGCCTGGAGACGATCCAGTCCGGCGAAATTTTCGTGGACGACCTCGCGGTGCACGATCGCGCCACGGATCTTATCCGCTTAAGGACCGAGGTGGGTTTCGTCTTCCAGCAGTTCAACCTCTACCCGCACATGACGGCCCTGGAAAACGTGACCCTGGCGCCCATGAAGGTGCGCAAGACCCCACCGACCCAGGCCCGGGAACTCGGTCTGGACCTGCTGGCCAAGGTGGGTATCCACGAGAAGGCCGATGCCTACCCGGCCCAGCTTTCGGGCGGCCAGCAGCAGCGGGTGGCCATCGCCCGGGGCCTGGCCATGCAGCCCCAAATCATGCTCTTCGACGAACCCACCTCCGCCCTGGACCCGGAGATGATCAACGAGGTCCTTGAGGTCATGATCCAGCTTGCCAAGGACGGCATGACCATGGTCGTGGTGACCCACGAGATGGGCTTTGCCCGGGAGGTGGGCCACAAGGTGGTCTTCATGGACATGGGCCAGATCGTCGAAACGGCCCCGCCCGACGCATTTTTCACCAACGCCCAAAACGAGCGCACCCTGCTGTTCCTGAGCAAGATCCTCAGCCACTGAAATGCCCATTGCGGCGGCTCTTCGCGGGAGACGCATGCCCCGATCCGAGGACAATTCGAAAGCACTTTTTGCCGCGGCCGAAGACGTGTCCGGTCCCTGGATCGAAGTGGATCTGGCCGCCATCGGGCGCAATGCCGAACGGATTCACCGTTGGTGCGGCCGGCCCCTGATGCCGGTGATCAAGGCCAATGCCTACGGACATGGAATCGTAGCGGTGGCGCGCCGGCTGGCACGCACGGAAGGCGTTTACGGGCTGTGCGTCGGCAATGTGCGCGAGGCCCTATTCCTGCGGGACGCCGGGCTCACCCTTCCCATCCTGAATTTGGGGCCGTTTACCCCGGCCGAGGCTATCCAGATCGTCGCCCGGGATATCGTCCAATCCGTCACCTCGGAGGCGGTTGCGCTGCTGGACCGGGCCGCGGCCGACCAGGGCCGTACGGCCGCCGTGCACATCAAGATCGATACCGGTCTGGGCCGCATCGGTGTGCCCCACGATCGGGCCGCTGCATTCATCGCCACCGTCGCGGGGTTGAAGAACGTTCGCATCGCGGGGGTCTTCACCGCGCTGAGCGAAGATCCCGAATACGATGCGCACCAAATGCAGCGCTTTACGGCGGTCCTGGACGCACCGCTCGCGGACGGCATTGACGTAGGT
>Ga0210085_1001178_pt1 | contig 10539 bp, 14 predicted proteins | sample China_Galinas_PW_5_FD_184866 | JGI IMG/M metagenome (GOLD analysis project Ga0210085, IMG submission 184866) | Wetland microbial communities from San Francisco Bay, California, USA, that impact long-term carbon sequestration - China_Galinas_PWC_D1... | ecosystem: Environmental > Aquatic > Marine... | reverse complement strand
GGGGGCAATCCGGGGGCAACTCTTCCCTCCAATGCTGCTAATGTTCTGTAAGTTAAAGGAGTTGTCCCCGGATTGTCCCCACGCTCGCTTGCGACATTCACGCTTTGTCCACACGGAGTCCGCCAGCACCGAGCATCCACCCAGGAACCCCGTGGCGGAATGCCAGGACAGCTCAGCCCCGTGAGCACTATCCCGCCAAGGCAGCTTACCCACACCAAACGTAAGAGAGCCCGATTCTTTCCCCGGTGTACGGCACCTTCAGACCTATCTGATCCGTACTGAAACCAGGTTGAGCCCGAAACAGCGTATCCTGTGAGATCGTTCGCTTCAGGATATGGATATCTTCTTCAACACTCTCTGGAATGTAGTGCTCAAGTGATTCGTCATGAAGAATGGCGTAGCTGAAGTCTCTCCAGTTTTCCGCCGGTGTTTGATGCACCCATGATGGGCGTCCCACGACCAACTCGTACGGGTCCGGGAGAGACTCTCCGCTATCGTCATCCCAGCCGGATTCCAGAATTGCTTGCAGCAGTTTTGCGGACGCATCAGTGCCTGACAGAAGTTCGCTGAAGACGTGCCAGCCTTCATCTAGCGCCGTATATAGCGGCTCGCCCTTATCCCACGCGTTATCCCACGGGGCAACGGTGTCACCATCAACAGCAGGATGGTACATGCGAACCGCGTTGTGGAATGCGTCGTAAAGGGCCGACACGTGTAGTAATGGAGCCGCCTCTGAACCGCAGAAGTCGCACTGTCCTTCCACATCTGATTCGTCATCGATTATTGCCAATAGCGTGTGATGGGAAAAGCAGTTGGCGCAGCAGTATTCCGGCGGAGGGCGGTCCATGGTATTCGTACTCTTTGCTGTCCAATTGAATCCAGTTTTTCAGCCGAGTAGCAAGCCTCCCACGTCTGAGCTGGGCGAACGAACGTACGTGCTCTGGCATCCCTGAAACAGAAATACCAATTCTGTTCAGTCCGATTTCCGCAGTCCGTCCAGCCATCCCTGGACAAGTTCCACTTGAGGGCCCAGAGATAGCGTAACTGCTACCAAGTACCATTTGTATACAAGTTGTTGATTTGGTTTAACTTCGCACGAAGCAGGCTGAGCTTTCGATGAACGAAGGTTGGTTAGCTTGACGAGTGCTACTGAGAAAAGGTGCCTGTCTCACTCTTTACTTTACGCCGGTTGGCTTCCCGATCTTCGTCACCGTAAGCCATTGTGTTATTTACCAGGATACCTCGTGACTCCGAACAAAACATACATTCTGTAAAGAGTATTGGTTGCCCGCAAATCAACTTCGATATATTATGATTTGCTTATTTGTCACCATATGACAGTTACGCTATCTCTGGGACTTCTGGGTGGTGCTCGATCATCCCGAACTGCCGTTGAGTAACAACGAGGCCGAGCGTGCATTGCGCCATTGGGTCATCACCCGGCGCATCGGCATGGGCACACGCACCCCCCAAGGCACCCGTGCCTTCGCCCTGCTCGCCAGCGTTATCGAGACCTGTCGCAAGCGCAGCGTCTCTCCCTGGCCCTACCTCGCCGAGGTCATCCGCCAACGGCGCAAAGGTCTGCCGGCACCTCCCATGCCCGCCCCCGTGGCCGCGCCCTGACAGCACGGAATTCCCGCATTCCAAACGGGGGGGCTAAACGCTTACTCGTAGCCGCTCCCATTGGGTCTTACGCCGCCGCCTTGTCGAAGACATATCGGAATCTTAAAATATTACAGGAACTGCATGTCCCCCTGGCAAGAGGAGGCAACACCATGACGAAGCAGGTGATTGTGGCTGCTGTGATGGCGGCGACGATGGGACTGAGCGGCGTTGCGGTGACGGACATTGCCCGCGCCGACGGCATCTTCAACAGCATGAATCCGTTCAACTGGTTCTCCGACAGAGACCACGACTACTATCGAGATCGCTGGTACCGTCGCAACCGCTGGGGCTATCCATACGGATGGGGAGGCCCCTACGGCTGGAATGGGCCCTGGGGCTACCCCGGTTACGGCCGGTTCCCGGCGGTGATCGTGATCCCCAGCGGATCGTCGGACAGCTCCAATAAGGTGGCCGAGGTACGTCTTCCCGAGTAGCTCGCCCCACCCTCCAACTGCACGTTCACGCGAACGTGTCCTACCTGTACTCATGAGGACGTGCTTGGGCACGTCCTCTCCTTACAGGCCCCTCTCCACTCGGTGAAGTGCGCCGCCGCCCGCCGACGCACAACCCCGAGCACTGCTCGGGGTCGTCGTCTGCTCTCATGCGCAAGTCATGCTCCAGATGATTTCTTCTTGCCGGATTGCTTGCGCGTCTTCGCAGCATTCGGCTCGGGCGAGACCTTTTCAGTCGCAGCCGGAGCGGATTCCTCAAGGGGTGCAGCGGGGGGTTCCTGTGCGGCCTCCTCAACGGGAGCAGCGGGGGTAACCTGATAGAAGACCTTGAGCGATTCGAGAACGCCACCAAGGTAGGCTTCCATGCCTTCCGACCAGGTGCGGCTGTTCTGCTGCACGGTCTTCACGAAATCTTCCCACTCCGCATGGCCCCAGACACCCTTCTGTCGCTTGATGAAAGCCATGCTTTCGTTGAGCACGGTGCTCATGGCCTCCGCGATTTCCTCGCGTGAGGAGACTGCCGCGTGATACTCCTTCATTGCCTCCAGCAGCTCGCCGAGCTTCGCGTGCATCTCGTCGGAGACCTCGATACCCTGCTGCTGCACATGCGAGAGAAAATCGATCCAGTCCTTGTGATCCCACATGCCTTTTTGTGAGGTGACGAAGTCGGATGCCAGTCTTGTCAGCTCTTCGAACGGAGCTGCTTTTGTTGTCGCCATGAAAGTCTCCTTTGATGAAGGATTGCACACAAGAGTCGGTGTTTCTTGGATTCCTGCCGGAGAACCCGCCTTGGCCGATGCCGGGTCAACCGACCGATCGAGCGTCGCCTTCCCGGGAAAGGCGACTTGCTCCGCCCTCGCCGAATGTCGTTTGTTGGTTCGTCCTTCTATCACAAAAAGACCAGCCATGGGCGTGGTTGTGGGAGTATTCCTTCCGAGGTCGACTCTCGTCAATGATGCGACGGCAATCTTCCGGCGTCGGTCTACACTTTGACTTGGGAAGAGGCGGATGATGGGAGCCGTGTCATCCTGCGGCGGCGCTGTATAGGAAGAATGTCGGTAACAGCTGCAGGAATCTGCCACGGAACGATCTTGAAAAGCTGAAGGCTGCTCGATCCGAGCAGCAAGACCCCGGCCAGGCGTTGGGGTCTTTTCCATGCGGGGATGTTGCGCGGGAGGAGACCACGAGCGCGATGCCGGTTGGCTTCTGCTCAACCCGGGGAAAGGAGGCTGTCGGGTGCCTTTACGGATCTTTCCGGAGAAGCAAATGTCGCTCGCGCCGTATCAGAAGAGCTGGCCGAACATCGATGTCTCGCCCATGGTGCCGGAGGAGTTTGCACAATTCCGTTCCATCACGGCGGATGCCCTCGGGTTTTTTCTTGCGCATCTATCGGAGCCGCGGTTAACCGAGCTCGTCGCTAGACAGTGCGACTTATCGGCGGATGCGAGCGCCGAGGAGCGACTGGCCAACCTGATCGCCTGCTGCCCGACCTTGCACAAGCTCGGCCAGGTCGTCGCGCGGGACCGGCGACTCTCACCGGAGCTGCGAAGACGTCTACAGACCCTCGAGAGCATGGAACCGACGACTCCGGTCGCCGTTATCAAACAAACCATTGAACGAGAACTTGGGAAAAGCTGTGCCTGCTCCCTGTGCATCGACTCGCGTGCGCTGGCAGAGGCGAGCGTGGCGGTGGTGATCCCCTTCTCTTCGGATGGGTCACTGGACATCCGCCCAATCAACGGGGTTCTGAAGGTGCTCAAGCCGCATGTCCAAGAGCAATTGGAGGAAGAGCTGGCGATCTGGTCGGACCTGGCGGCATTCGTGGACGAGCGCTGTAAATGCGAGGGGCTCCCGTTGTTGCGCTGCACGGAAATTTTTCAGACGGTACGCGAGCTACTTGCAAACGAGGTGCGGCTTGATCTTGAGCAGTTGCATCTCAAGGAGGCCGCGCGGTTCTACGCCAATTCGGAAGCGATCCAAATCCCTGTCCTTTTCCCCTACTCGACGCCGCGGATCACCGCCATGGAGCGGGTCTTTGGCACCCGGGTTACCGATACCGAGCATCTCGCCTACGGCGCGCGCAAAAAGCTGGCAGGGCTGTTGCTCAAGGAGTTGGTGGCCAAGCCGATCTGGAACACCGAGCCGCGGGCCATCTTTCACGGCGACCCGCATGCCGGAAACCTGTTTTATACAGACGATGGCCGACTGGCGATCCTGGACTGGAGCCTCGCTGGATACCTGGACAAGACCGAGCGCGAACAGACAGCCCAGATCGTGCTCGGGGCCCTGAACCTCGATGCCAACCGGATTGTGCGGGCCATCGCGGCAATGACACTCGAATCGCCGGATGAGTCTGCCCTGCGCGAGGTGGTCGCTCAGGCCGTGGGTGCACTCTATCGGAGTGAGGCACCGGGTCTGCAATGGCTTCTTGATCTCCTAGGCGGTGCCACGTTCAAGGCAGGGGTGCTGTTCGGCGAAGACTTGATTCTATTTCGCAAATCCGTTCTGACCCTGGAGGGTGTAGCGGCCGATGTCTCCGAGGATCTCTCTTTGGGTGAGGTGCTGCACCTTTCCGGGGGATTGGTACTTCTGCGCGAGTGGTCCAGGCGCTGTGTTGCCTCGCCAGTTTCCCGTGATTTCGGCACCCACGTCTCTAATATCGATCTCCTGTCGCTTTACTTCGCCGCACCGTCGGCCATGACGAGGTTCTTCACCGACCGCCTTTTTCAACCGAGCAACAGGATCTGACAGCAGGCGCTTGGCATATGGCTCCTTGCCAAGACCGTTCGCCCTGCGGCCCGCACGAAACAGAGATCTGCATCGTCGACACCGGCGCCGGCGTTGAGGATGGCGGCTTGCAAAATCGTCTTGCGCTCTCACACTCATATTGTTGCGGCGCTGCATTTCTTCCTCTGAAGATACAGGAGACACGGCGATGACGACCAAAGAAACATCCAGTTTCGCAGAGCTGATCAAGCGCCTCGACCCAGCGGCCTTGGCTGACGAATACAAGGAGTTCTTGGGCAAGCTCAATCTGCCTAACCTCGACACGAAGGCGTTGATCGAGACCCAGAGCAAGAACGTTCAGGCGCTGACAGACGCCAATCGGGTAATCCTCGAGAGCACCCAGTCGCTATTTCAGCGCCAGACCGAGATGCTGCAGCAGGTGCTCGAAGAGGCGCCCGAAGCCGTGAAGTCCCTCGGCAGCTCAAAAAGTCCGCAGGAAGCGGCGGAAAAGCAAATCAAAATGATCGAGGATTCCGTCAGCAAGGCGCTGGCCAATTTCTCTGAAATCGTCGAAATGGTGCGAAAATCGCAAGATGACACCAGACAGCAGGTGACCACTCGCTTCAATGAGAGTCTGGAGGAGCTTCGCTTAAGCATGGAAAAAACAAAGCCAGAAAGCCAATAACGTGAAGATACGGACGCGAAGCTGGTAATCTTACCCTCAAACGCCTCGCAACCTCCTCCACGGTACTCTCCGGATCTGCAAGAAGCGCCCGCGCCTGCTGGACATCCTTTTCCGAGAGCGCCGGCGGCCGACCACCCAGCTATACTTAGCCGAGGCCCAGTCGTCAGCACCAGGCACCGCCTGGAGTGGGCGCCCTGGTCACCAATCAGAAACACAGACACCAGGAGGCTGCTATGGCTCGTTACTACATCGACTGTCGGGAACACCCCAGTGAGACCAACTGCACGGTGGCCTTGGCCGCCGACTCGAAAGAGGAGTTGTTAGAGGCAGCGATCGACCATGCCGTCCACGTGCACGGATATGAGGATACGCCGGAAGTCCGCGCTGAACTTGAAGGCGCATTCAAGGAGGGGACTCCACCGGAATAAGCGTGACGTGCAACACCCCATGCGACGAGCGGTGCATCGTTCTACGATGTACCGCACTGAGAGAACTTGACCACGTAGCGCGAATCCCGCTTAATCAATACCGAGGCAGGAACCCTCTCGGGTTACTGCCCTTCTCCGACTAGCAAGCTGCCCCGCATTCTCCGGCGGGGTTTTTTTGCTCCGCCGCTTACACCTTTACCATCTTCATGTACTGGGATGCCTGCGACCGCACCCGCTCGACCGCACGAAGGTACCCGACGGCATGACCATAGAGCAGATGCGAAAGGCGCTCCGCTGCTCATCCTGCGGCTCTCGCGAGACCTCGATCCGCATCGTCTACACCGCCGCCGGCGGCTTCACGTACGCCAGCACACCGCCCGCCGACTTACGACGGCATTTCGTGAGTGGTGCTCAGTTCTCTGACCTGCCTATACAGAGCATCGACCTCGCGTTCCGCCGCGAGCCAATCCATCAATTCATGGCCGGGGATAAAGCGTCTACATTTGGCTTTGTAGTACGCAACCTCCCTGATCCACTGGTGGCGATCCTCCCTGAGCAGGATTCGTAGTTCGCATGGGCAGAACTGGCGGAGTGCGTTTTTCGTTGCGGCCATACATGTCCTCACAGAGTTGGCTTTGGCACAGCGACTATACTGCCAGCACGTGAGACTCCAAATCAATATAGCGCGGCAACAACCTGAAATGTTGTTGTTATACATCGCGCCCCCGTCCACCAAACCCTCGCAAAAAGGACATGCACCCTACCAAACTCAAGAACTCAAACATCTCACATCCGTGAGCTAGCACACCTCAAAACCGGGAGACCCCCCCCACCCCAGACAATCGTATTTACAGAAACCCGCATATCCGTATTTAAGGAAATACGCTTCCCCGCAAACACAGAAACCACCCAACCCCACGAAACAGCCCTCCTCCGCCTTTTCCCACACGCTCCGCATACCAAATCCGAGAGGCCCCCAGCATCTCAAATCCGTGACCTGCACCGTCTCAAAATCGTGAGGTCAGGCACCTCATTTCCGTGAGATGCCCCTAGAATCCACACCACGCAATCAATCTACGTCAACCCACCCCCTTAGCTGCCGTCACGTCTAGGCACGCTGCCATCGAGCGCCCGTGTGATATTTTCTTCGAGGGTACCCCGCGCACGCTACATGATCGACGCTGTCCCACAACCGCCAGCTCGGTACCAAGCTCACGCCTCGGCGTCGCGCTCAAGCGCGCCGCGGTTGATGATGAGCGGGCCGAAGCGGTTTCGATAGTCGGCGGGCGTCATGCCTGTGTGGCGCTTGAAGATGCCGCGGAAGGACGCCACGTCCTCGTAACCTACTGCCGAGGCAACCTTTTGCACCGGGGCGCGACCGCGCTCGAGCAACTCCCGGGCCGCGCTGACGCGCAGCAGCTGCAGGTACTTACCGGGCAGGTGTCCGGTAGCGGCCTTGAAGCGACGCAGCAAGTTACGCGGGCTCATGCCGAGCTCCCCGGCCACGGTCTCCACCGACACATCCTGATCAAAGCGGCTCTGCAGCAGGTGCTCGGCCTGCTTGATACGGTCGTCCGTGTGCGGGCGGGACAGCGGTACCACCCCGTAACCGGACTGCAGGCTCCTCGGCAGGCTGACAAGCAACGACTTGGCGCACTTGAGTGCGATGTCGTGGCCGCAGAGTATCTCGACGAGGTACAGGCTCAGATCGATTGCCGCGTACATGCCGCCGCTGCAGAAGAAGCCGCCGTCCTCGGTGACGAAGTGCTCGGGCCGCAACAACACGTTGGGATAGTGTTGGCGGAACCTGTCCGCTACGCCCCAGTGCGTGGTGGCGCGGCGGCCGTCGAGCAGCCCGGTCTCCGCGACGAAGGCCACGCCGCTGCACACGCCACCTAGGTAGGCGCCCCGCTCGTGGGCGACGCGCAGCCAGGGCACGAGCGAAGTTTTACGCACGATGCCCTCGTACGTATCGGGGTGTGGCGCCGTGAGCAGGATCAGGTCTGTCTGCTTCGCGTCCTCGATTGCGCAGTGCGGCGTGAGCGTCACGCCGTAGACGCTTTTGACTGGCCGGCCATCGACCGAGGCGCTGCGGACATGGAACCGCGGCTCCTCGGGCTCGCCGTGCAGCCGCTGCCACAGCAGCCCGGCGGCGTAGAATACCTCCAATGGCCCGATGGCCGTCGACGAGAACCCGTCGTCGAACATGACGACAGTGACCTCAAGGGGCCTACTCATGAGCGAGCGCTTCCCATAGGCCCAACACCGCACCGCCCGCGTCCGCGATGAGCGCGATGCGCGCGGCGCCTTCTACCTCGAACGACTGCACGAGTATGGTGCCGCCGGCGTTCTCAACTCGGCGCACGGTCTCTTCGATGCAGTCGACCGCGACGTACGGCGTCCAGTGCGACGGCACGCCGTGCTCGCGTTCCTTGCCACTCAAGGTGTACATCGAACCTACGTCATCGCCGTTAGATTGGAGGCGCAGGAAGGTGCCCCCGTTCGCATGCTGGGTGGTGGCGGCCCACCCGAACACGGCGCTGTAAAATTGGACGGCCGCGGCCGGGTCGGCCGCGGCGAGATCGTGCCAGATGAACCGCCCGCACGAAGGGCGACGCGAATCGGCCACCGTCGCGCTCCTTCGATCACTCGGCCGCCGTCATCGGGTCGATGACGCTGCGCACCTCGGTCACCTTGTCGGCCGGGAAACCGGACAGGCGTGCGTGCTCCTGCACCGCCGCCTCGCTGTCAGCCAGATAGATGCAATAGGTCTTGTCGTCGACCACGTAGGACTGCACCCATTGTGCTTGGCCGGCCAGCTCGGTGAGCGCCTCGTTCGAGGTGGCCGTGGCCTCCTTCAGCTGCTGCGCGTTGAGGCTGCCGACGCCCGGGATCTGCCGCTCGATCACAAAACGTTTCATGGTTTCTCTCCAATGACGTTGATGGGTGAGTTAAGTATGAAAGAGGGTAGAAGCGCCGTGAAGGAAGCGTTCCCGACAATCTTGCGGGGCAAAAGCGACAACCCCCGCGGCGGCCCGAGGTGATCGGCGATCCGACCCTCGGCGACGCCATTCTCGACCGCCTCGCGCACAATGCATACCGCATCAACCTGAAGGGAGAATCCATGAGAAAACGCTACTCAAAATTGACGACCGCCACCTCTTCGGAGTAACAATGCCAGACCCCGCGTCGCTTCACCCCCGACGCCCAGGCGACCTGGCTCCTTTCGGAACTCTACCCAGACGACCCCGACGTCGCCTTTAGCCTCTGTGACCTGGGATGGGCTTTCCGGAACTTGGCGACGTCCGAATCTCAGAACTCGAGGAAATCCGAGGCCCCTTTCATCTTCCGGTCGAGCGCGACCTCTACTTCACGGCGAAGAAAACCCTCAGCGAGTACGCCTGCGAGGCCCATGCCGCACAGCGCATCATTGCATAGCAATCCAGGCGGGCTCCGGCCCGCCTTTCTCAATGCACTTCGCGTCTTCCCCACCCTACACGGTGACTCCGGAGCTGTCGCAACAGCTCCTCCCTCCCTTCCATCACCCGTACCAGGGCCTCGTCCACCGACTCCCCATCGTCGGCGTCAGAGACCCAAGCAGCACCAAATCCTCCAAGCCATTCCCGCTGCGCTTCGATGTCATTCAAGGGCGGGTAGAACGAATAATCGCGCACGCCTCTCGAGAAGACGGCCCATCCGGCGGCATACCAGCCGATCTCTTCTACGGTGTACGGAAGCGTCATATCTACCCGTGAGGAATGCCCCCAGCATTCCTCACCCCCAAATCCTCGACCGTTTCTGTTTTTCCCCGCGCTGGAATTCCGGCGACCGCTTCCCTAGAATCACACGCGTATCCCCAACACGCACAAAATCTTCACGCGTCCAAAGCAAGCGATGGCCGGTTCCACTGGCACAGCGGCGGGGTAGCACCGACCTGGACGCTCCACTTCCTCGCGCACGATGCCAACAGATTCCCGAGACCCCACCACGAACCGGACAGCTATGCCCCCCACCAAAGAGCACCACGACATCGCGGCATCAATCGACAAGGCGGTAAGCGCATTCCCCGACACGGCCGGGGGCATGGAACAGCTCCTCGTGAACATGTACAAGTACATGCCTGACTTCAAGCGGATCCTCGATACCTCGGCACCGGGCGAGATGGATGTGCTCTGTGAGCAATACCCCAACTTCTACCGCTTTGCGAAACTGTTGGAGCAATTCGCCGGCGCAATCGCCGCCGGCAACTTCGACGACATACTCGGCAAGCGTTACTAGTAGCCTGTCCCATTAGTCCTGGTCACGATTGTGGCAATTTGAATTCTTCCGGCGTCAGTTGGTGGATGGGGCAAAGTACTCGCGTAAATCCTGGTTCAGGTTCGTGAATGTTTGCTGTGCGTTGTGCTTGCGTCGAGGTCCCTGTTCGCCTTGGATGAGATCACTGATCGCGTTGGCTTGTGAGTGTAGTGCCGCCGTGAATTGTTCCCAAGTTTCTTTAGAAACGTCCGACACGTAGTCCCTGAGCAGATTGGTCAACAGCAACATCTGTTTGGTCAGAGTGCGCAGTTCCATTGGCGCCGCC